>Ga0209833_1000001_pt1 | contig 377598 bp, 333 predicted proteins | sample COGITO_mtgs_1105_3_FD_184797 | JGI IMG/M metagenome (GOLD analysis project Ga0209833, IMG submission 184797) | Pelagic marine microbial communities from North Sea - COGITO_mtgs_110506 (SPAdes) (version 2) | ecosystem: Environmental > Aquatic > Marine > Epipelagic ... | reverse complement strand
TGACTCAGTTGATTTTAATTTTCTCATTTTGGACTGTTTTGTGGTCATTCCAATCAACGTTTGAAATGTACCAAAGTATCACTTAGTTTTACTTCTATCTCAGTCCAGATTTTGCTGACGATTTACAGGCCGGAGCGCTCACAACCCAAAGTCTTTGGGAAGGTGCTGGCTTCATGATTGTGTTTGGCTTAGGCACGAGCCCACTGCTCACCGCGGTGGTTTTCAGTCAAAAATTATTGAAGACCGAATGGAGGGAACGCATGCGTGCCTATCAGCCGCTGGTTTTGGTTTTCGCGGCTCTCTTCATGATTTTTCGTGGTGCCGATTTGGACTGGGGAATGTTCTCCCCAAGCATGGTTGCCAATCAGGTATTCATCGCCATCTGCAACTAAAGCAAGCGAAACTCAAAAGAAGGATGCCCAGATTCACCCGACTCATTGTAGTAGGAGGTGAATCGGAACTTGTAGACAAATCCATCGGCATCCTCGATGATAAAATTCTTATTCGGAATCAATGTGTACTCACCGGTATCGAAGTCGTAGTCTTTCCAATCGTAACCAATTTCATCGCGGGCAGCGCTGAGCAATGAACGTCTTTCCTCCACTAAAGTCAGATCAATTTCCTCAAAGGGGACGTCGTTTACTTCGAGATTTAGAATATCCGAAATGAGCACGCCTACCACGAGGTAATTCGTAACCTCTTCTTCAAAATAGAAATTGTAGCGAGTGAAAAGAAGGTCATATTCTTCTGCCTTTGGAAGCTGAATTTCTTCACCCTCAACTATTGAGAAGTAGCTTCCTGCTTCAACTTCCGATTCCTTCGAAACACCCTCGCGGAGAAGGGCGTACTCTAATACGTAAGTGTCGGAGTCTTTTTTAGACAAGCGAATTTTGTATGGTTCTAAATGAAGCCCTTCCTCATCATAGCCCATATCGATGATCCTTATTTCACCGTCGGCAAGAAGGGCGGGCTCACCAAAGCCATCGGATTGTTCATAAGAGAAATCGAGACCAAGGGTATCTTGAACCTCATCAAACGACGCGCTTCTGGCGATGGCAGAGCGCATTAAACGCGATGGGTTGAAGCGTACAATGGAATCCCCCAAATAGAAGTCAAAGGCCGTTAGGGAGCACTCCTGAACAATCTCCGCATCCTTCAAGGAATAGAAGGTCATTTTGTCGAATCTTTCGCCCATTTCTAAGTCAACAGTGTTCAAATCGCCGCGATCATAAGGCAACACAGCGACATCGTCGGGGATGCATGACTGCAACAAAAAGCTCGAAAGGAGCACGATTAGACTATTTCGAAACATCCAATACAAGGTTTATGAAGACTGTTCTTCCGTTTGAAATAAAGGTGTTTCCGTTTCCAGAACTGTGAATGCCTGCTCTGTTCGATTGCAGTGCTTCTGTAACATTCAAAAGATTTCGCACCCCAAGCCCAACGTTCAAATGGCGGTTGAGAAACTTCCGAGAAGCTTGAACATCTCCCATGCTGAACCCATTCTGACGCAGTTGTCGAACCTCGTCTTCTTCGGCATCGTAAATCGAGAGGTAGCTGTTCAGGTTTGCGCTCCAATTCACAGCCCATCGAATTTGAGGCTTTTCCCAAAGATGACTAAGCATGAAGCTCAAGCGACTTGAATACTGAAAGCCATCTCCGAAGTCAACTCCTGTGAGATTGTAAGTTGATTGAAGACTCAATGCTTCCAAGTTGAAAGTGTGACTTGCCGTGAGCCCTTGACTAGCGAATTTTCCGATGTTCCGATAGGTTCCCTCCAAAGGACTCAAACTGAGCAATTCAATCTTATCATTGATGCGGTTGAGGAAGAAGGATAGGTCTAAATTGTTATTGGATTTTCCAACTTTGAACAAGAAATTGGAACGAAGTTGAGCGGAGTATCCTTGCTCTGAAGTGAGCTTGGGGTTTCCGTAAACACTGTGGTTGCTGTCAAAAAAGTAGAGATACGTTTCTTTGATGCTGGGCAAGCGATATGCACTTCCGAAGGATGCGCGTAAGGTCCAGTTTTTCCTCACCTGAAGGCGGGTTTGAAGTGCATAAATCCAAGGAGTGACTTGTTGATTCATCAGTGCCCGTCTGAGGCCCACTCGGATCCGAAGCTTTCCAATAAGCTGTTCAAAGCTGGTGTAAGCTGCTAATTCTTGATTCTCTTGCATTCGATCCTCGATGCGCTCTCCGCTCAGACTTTCCCAATTCGCATCGACGCCAAACAATAGGGTGGTCTTTTTACTGAATTCATGATTGCCGATCAGTTTCATGCCCGCGGCCACAAAGCGCTGCGTGTCTTGCTCTGTTCTCTGAGGCACCAATTGCTCCTCTAAACTCACCAAGTTCTTGGCGTAAGTGTTTTTAATCTGACTGAAATTGTTCTGATTTGCGAGCAATCGAAGGCTCGACTTCTCACTTGCCTTCCAATCCAAGTTCAACAAATGATCGTGCCTGAATCGAGTGTAGGTTCGATCGATGGCTTGCTCTCCGTAAGGGAGAATTCCCTCTCCTCGATCGAGAAGAAAACTTCGATTCAATCTGCTGCTGAAAGAGGCATTCCAAGCTTTGGTTTTGCGCTCCACCTTGAAATTTCCGTAGTACTGTTCTTTAGGGAGCCAATCCCATCCGCGGCTGAGGTCTGTTGCATTCCATCCCGAGAAGAAGTTTCTGCCTGCTTGCAGCTGCACCGCATTCTTTCTCAATTTCTTGTTGAAGGAACCACCGAAGTTGTAGGTTCCATCGCTGGCTGTGTACGCTGAAACACGCCCCGAAACCGACTCACTGAAGGCGCTTTTTGTGCTGATGTTGATGGCTCCAGCAAGAGCGTTGCTTCCGTAAATCACCGACATAGGGCCCTCGATGATCTCGATTCCAGCAATGCCCGTCGAGCTGATGTCGTTTAAATCTAAACTGCCCAACATCCTTCCGATCATCGGCACTCCATCGACTAGAACTTTCACATTTTCTCCGCCGAGGCCCATAATCTTCAGGGTGTTTGTATTGAGTGCAGCGTCTCGGTTTTGCCGCAAATAGGCTTGGTGAACCAATGCTTGTTCTATGGATTGTGCAGATTGAGCCTCCAGTTGTTCCGTGCTTATTTTTCGAACATTCATCACACTCTCCTCCAAGCTCGGACCTTCATGAAGATCCGAAATCACTACTTCCTGCAGTTGATTGCTGAGAAGAGGAAGTTCTATAGTGTTCTCAACTCCAGCAACGATTAGTTGAGATGTGTACTTGTAACCCGACTTAAAGATCCAGGCAACTTCATCTTCTTTGAAATCTTCAAAAACAAGCCGTCCTTTTTTGTCGGTTCGATGGAAGCTTTTACTCTTGTTTAGATAAACCTCAACACCCGACACTCCGCTTCCGTCAGATTGAATAAAGACAGAGGTGCGTCCTTGGCCGAAGGCGACCTGAACCCACATGAAGCATAAAAGGATGAAGGCAATTCTAGTCAAGAATCAATCGAATGGATGTGGTTTCAGTTTCAGTGGATATGCGGGCGATGTATGTACCCGATGAAAGCATGCTCAGATCAAGTGACCCCTCCACATTTTCAGCTGAGAACACCAGCTGACCTCCTAAATTGTAGAGCTCTAAAGAAGAAACAGCTTCGGTAAACTGCACAAATCCATTGCTTGGATTTGGATACATCTTCAGACTTTTTGCTCCTAAATCTTGAACAGAATTCGGACCTTCTTGAATGAATTTTTTGCTGAAGAGGTATTTTCCTTGCCCACTTCCTTCGTAGCCTGTGAAGACCAACTTCCAGATGTCGCCGTCGGTTAATTTCACGAAGAAGGCCAAGGAATCTTGGATGTCGTATTGGAATGTGGTTCGGTTGAAGCTTTTCCAGTCGTAGCCAATTTTGGTGATTGAAGTCGACCAGCTGAGGTTCGAGACATCGTCGCTTTCCGAAGGAATGCCTTCTCTCTGGGCAATCTCAATCCCTGCGTTCACCTTTATTCCTGAAACTGGGTAATATTCAAGAGTCGGCCCTGTTTGGATTCCTGCCATGTATTTCGTGAAGAGCAACTCCCAAGTGTCGTTCGTAGGCTCGATGTCGTTGATGGAACTTGAAGCTACGGAGTAGTAAACAAAGTTCTTTCCTGGGTAATCGGCTTTGTCGATGTCCTGAGTGATTTCTGAGCTGCCATCTAAATTGGCATGTGTGATGGTGTAAACGCCCTGGACAGTCATACCTTCGATTTTGAACTTCTTATAGCTGCCGTCGGCAAGTTTCAAGATGTAGAGTCGTGTTCCGCTCAACGCATGGGTAATCATGTTATAATTCCCCCAACCATAATCGGGATGACCGCTGCCCACAACATTAAAGGCACCTTCCTGCCAGTCGTCTGTTGAATTATAGAGCTTGTCCCAAGTCATCATTGAAGTGTCGAGAGTTGCCCAATCAGAGAAGTTATTTGAAGCTAAATAAAGCTCAAGGCCTTTACCTTCGTTCACTTGAATGCTTGCATCTACGGGCTGAACCGTGAAGGCTAGATCCCATGATTTATTGTCGATTGAGTTTGAACTGCCATCTTCGAGATGGTAGAAAACGTCATTCGTATCTAGGGTGAGTACACTATCGCTTTGGGCATTTAGAAATGCTCCAGTGGATATAAGAATGCTTGTTATTAAAACTCTTTTCATGCTAAATATTTGGAAGCACAATTGTAGCTGTCATATTCAAACGAAAATGCGGGGAGCGGGAATATAAATAACCCAAAAAGGTCAAGTCAACGATTATAGGTGCTATCCTTCTGATAATTCAGAAAACAATTCTAAAATTGCGGTGTTTAGCTAAAGAATGATTCCTACTAAAAGAGAAAATGCCCCATTATGGAAACAGATATAACGAAGATTGACCTCAAGCTTTTATCTGGAAAAGGGGAAAAAGTATATAGCTATAGAAGTGGGCATATTTGCATCCTGTTCTCAAGATCCGGGGAATTCGGTTTTGAATACATGGGAAGAAGAGCTGAGAACGCCCTGCCCGCGCACTCCAATTATTTGATGTGCATGCACATGGGCGACTTCGAATTAAAGTTTTTTGGAAGTGAAGAAACTTTAATGGTCTTAGATCTGCCTGTAGATTTATTGCACCAATTGGTCTTGGATCAAGACCTCAATGTAAGCGACGAGCAGAAGAACTTTCTTCAAAGCCATATGATTCATAAGTTGAGTGCCAACTCTTCACAAGTTGAATCTTGCCTCGATCAAATTGTCGAGACAATGGAACATGGAACCCTCAGTCCCTTGTTGCTCCAATCGAAAAAGCTAGAGCTCCTCAGCACCTATTTCGATCATTCTGAATCAAAAAAACAATACGTCTGTCCATTTTTGAACTTCACGGAAAATGTCGACAAAGTGCGGGAAGCGAAGCGGCTATTGTTAGAGGATTTACAGGTTTCCATTCCAATTAAAGAACTGTCCCGAAAAGTCGGCTTAAATGAGAACCATTTGAAATCTGGCTTTAAGGAGATTTACGGAAAGCCAATCTATCAGTACTACAAAAGCTTCAAGAATGAATGGGCTCGACGAAAACTGGAGGATGAGAATCTGTCGATTCATTTTCTCGCCAGCGAGTTGGGTTATTCGAACGTCAGTCACTTCATTGAATCCTTCAAGAAGCAACACGGGATTACGCCCAAGCAATACCAGCTCAAGCTTCGCTCGGAATCTTAAAGAGAGTTAGACAACCAATCGAATGGCGGAGGGAATGAGACTCACCCCATAAACTTGATTTCCAACGAACTCTCCATCTGCTTCCATTATTGGCGGAGGGCTCGATAACAGTTCAACCGATTTGGCCTTGAAATAATGAACCCCGGGGTGTTTGATTGTTTTACCAAGTTTCACTCTGGGTAGATTTCGTGCATAGTCCAGCATACTTACCTCACCGATGATGATCACATTCAGGTAAGAGCTCGACACATGTGCAAAGGGGCTAATGATAAGCCCACTTCCAAAAGAACGGCCGTTGGCGAAAATCACAGCCAATGCATTGCCTGACCAAATCAGGTCATCTATTTTTAATTCAATCGAGAATTTTTTGGCTCGCATGAATGCGCGGGTTGCCGCATCTAGGAAAGTTACATCGCTTCCAAAACGGGAAGGAGATTCATTCACCCGCCTAGCCACATCGGCCCCAAAGCCATAATCTGCAATGTTGAGGAAGTAGCGGTTCTTCTTCACAATCTTGAGCTGACCTAAATCGACGGATTGAAACTGTCCGTCTTTCGCTTTTTGAATCAACTCTCGGATGGAGAAATTCGATTTAAAATTTCTCGCAAAGTCGTTGGCAGAGCCGCACGGAATAAAGGAAAACAAGGGTAGTTTGAGTCCGTTGTGATGTGCCATTCCAAAGGCCTGAATCACTTCGCTTAAGGTTCCATCACCACCCATTGCAATGATGAGCTGGAAGCCCGACTCAATGGCGATACTGGCAAGTTCAGTTGCGTGACGACTGTATTCGGTTCGAAAGACTTGAATTTTTGCAGCTAATTCAGGAAGCTCATCAAGTAGCCTAAGACCCTTTTTCGAACGGCCGTTTACAATCAGCGCAAGCTTAAAGTCAGTCTCCATATTGAATGCAGACGTTCTTTGGCTCTGTGAAAAACTTCATCGCCTCGAAACCACCTTCACGTCCAACCCCAGAGCTCTTTACTCCACCAAAAGGTGTACGCAAGTCTCTCAACAACCAGCAGTTGATCCAGACAATTCCGCTCTCAAGTTTTTTTGCCATTCGGTGGGCTCTGCTCAGGTTCTCGGTCCAAACGGAAGCGGCCAAACCATACTCCGTACTGTTGGCCATTTCCAACACTTCCTCTTCGGTTTCGAACGGAGTAATTGTGATTACCGGTCCGAAAATTTCTTCTTGATTGGTTCTGCAAGTATGACTAAGTCCTTCGACCACAGTAGGAGCGATGTAATAACCCTTGTCATAGGGCGCCGACATATGCAGTTGTTCCCCTCCGCATAAAATGGTTCCGCCTTCCTCTTTGGCTAAGTCAATGTATGAGAGCACTTTCACCATATGACCTTTTGAAACCACTGCCCCCAATTTGGAATCTGAATCTCGCGGTGGACCTACTTTCTGATTTTTTACGATTTCAATGAAGGCATTCTTGAACTCTGTATAAATGGATTTCTGGACAAAGAGTCTAGAGCCACACAAACAGATTTGCCCCTGATTGGCAAAGGCAGTTCTAAACACTTCCTTTAAGGTCTTTTTCATATCGCAATCTCCGAAGACTATGGTGGGGTTTTTACCCCCAAGCTCTAGCGACAATTTTTTAAACATTGGCGCCGCAGTGCGCGCGATCCACTCCCCGGTTTGTGTTCCTCCGGTGAACGAAACCGCCTTAATTTTTGGATGAACAACGATGGCCGCACCAACCTCGGGCCCAAGGCCGTGTACTATGTTCAATACGCCAGCAGGCAAGCCAGCCTTTTGACAAATTTCTGAGAGCTTGTAGGCCGTGTATGGTGTAACCTCAGAAGGCTTTGCCACTACGCAATTGCCAGTGGCAAGTGCAGGCGCAATTTTCCAAGTGAATAAATAGAGTGGAAGGTTCCAAGGAGAAATGCAACCCACAACGCCAATCGGATCGCGTAAGGTGTAGTTGATGGCTTTGTCTTGCATCGCATGAGACTCCGAAGCAAATTGAGTAGCGGCTTGAGAAAAGAAACGAAAGTTTGAGATTGCACGTGGAATATCCACTTGCCTTGCCAGCCAAAGAGGTTTTCCATTGTCCAAAGATTCTGCTTCAGCGAATTCTTCGAGATGCTCTTCCAACAGTGCTGAAATGCGAAATAGAATGCGACTGCGCTCGTCGTTTGAGGAATTGCTCCATCCCGGGAAGGCTTCGGCTGCGGCGGCATAGGCGGCATCTACGTCTGAGGAGTCTGATTTAGGAATCAGACTAAAGACCTCACCCTTAGATGGGTTGTAATTGTCGATGTACTCTCCGGATGTTGGTGGAACTAATTTCCCATCGATGTAGTTGGCAAGCTTTTCCATGAAATTCCTTTCCGCTAAAAGTAGAAAAAAGGGGGCTCTGGAAGAGTCCCCCTTCGATTGGGATTTGCTACGCGGGTTTCACTTTGAAATGAAACGGGACTAAATGAAGCTATGTGACTTGGAGGCTTTGCAGCTGAATGAGTGGAGGATTGTGGCTGACGAAAGGGTAAAAAAAGAAGGGAGTTGCCCTAAAACTCCCTTCTAAGTCTGATTCGTCGACGTTCGCTAAAACTTCCTAAGAACGGTATCGTTCTCATGGTTGGATAGAAATCGGGATTGACTCTAATCGACGAATCGAAACCTCAATTATGAAACCGATTACAAAACTAGTGTGGGCGCCTGATTATTGTGTTAATGCCTTCCAAACATCTGTTAAAACAAGTTAAGCAGGGGGACTGCCGTGGTCGCTCGGCTACTTTTGTTCTCCAAAGAATTTCGCCATCAAACAGCTCGCCAAGAACCTGAAGCTTCTTATCATCCTAATCTCTGTTACCTTAATTGGTCTCATTGGGGTGCAACTATTTTGGATAAGCAACGCGGTTGGCCTAGAGGAGACGGAATTTAACTACAGAATAAATGAATCGTTGCGAGAAGTTTCTGAGGAGCTAGAGAAGCAGGAGGCACTTTCAAAACTTCGCTCACACGAGCAAGGGAAGTTCCTCTTTCTCAAAGTCGACACCATGCAACAGATACAGGAAGAATTCCCAGATTCGGGCTTTCAGTATAGAAAGGTTCGAAAAATCAATAAAGATCAGGGCATTGTTGAGGTTGAAATCATTGAGGGCGATGATCAATCAACTTCTAGGAAACACATCATCTCCGACGCCTCAAACATCGACATGATTGAGGAGCTTTCATTGGATCTCAAAACGGATGGCTACGGAAGGGCGAGGATGGAGGACTTAAATGCTCTTCAAGACAGCGCACTTCGAAAACGACTTCTGAATAAAACCTTCTTAGTGAGTGATATTGTGAAAAGCCTCATCGAAGTAGATATGTCGGAGTCGATTGAAGACCGAATTCACATGAATGATCTCGATACGATGTTGAGCACGGCTTTGCTGAGTAGAGGAATTAAGGCGAAGTACGAGTACTGCATCTTAGATGAAGGAAAAAACATTCGAATGGCATCCTCAACAGGCAAGGCCGAACACGAGGAGGCAAACAGTTTTCAGATCAGGCTTTTCCCAAAAGACATCATCCAGGATGTCGCCTATTTGGTTGTTTCATTTCCAAGGAAAACAGGCTATTTACTTCAAGCGAATTGGTTGCTTTTGCTCATGTCGATGGGTTTCATGGTTGCCTTGGCTTATACATACTACTTGGCTTTACGCACCATTATCCGCCAGCGGAATCTTTCGGTGATTCGAAATGATTTCATCAACAATATGACCCACGAGCTCAAAACGCCCATTTCCACAATTTCGTTGGCCATAGAGTTCTTAAAGGATGCTGGAACGGCAGATCAGAACACAACCAAGCGGTACATCGACATGATTGGCGATGAGAACAAACGTCTTGCCCAACAAGTAGAGAAAGTATTGCAGAGCGCTATCTGGGGAACAGGCGACTTTCAGCTCAAACTCGAGAGCATTGACTTGAATGCCCTTCTTCGTGATGTGTACGACAAATTTGAAATCAAAGCTCGAGAAAGACAGGCAGAGTTTAATTTCAGCTCCAATTCAGGAGGGAACATTCAAGGCGACCGGGTTCATTTGTCGAACATGGTGTTTAACCTTCTCGACAACGCTTTAAAGTACAGTAAGGAGAATCCAAAAATACAATTGAGCTTCTACTCCAAACAGGGCGATTATATCATTTGCGTTAAAGACAGCGGTATAGGAATTTCCTCTGAAAACCAAAAAAAGATCTTCGATAAGATGTACCGAGTTCCAACCGGAAACGTTCATGACGTGAAAGGATTTGGACTAGGACTTAGTTATATAAAAATCATTGCAGAACGACATGGAGGATATGTTACTGTAGAGAGTCATCTTGGTCGCGGAAGTACCTTTGAAATCCATTTACCACAACAACCAACTTAGAGATCATGGAATCACCAAAAATTTTGCTCGTTGAAGACGACCCGAACCTCGGGACTATTTTGAACGAATACCTCAATGCGAAAAACTTCATCAGTACGCTGTGCAAGGATGGGAAAGAAGGCTACGAAACATTTTTACGGCAAGATTTCGACATCTGTATTCTTGATGTAATGATGCCTATAAAAGATGGCTTCACCTTGGCAAAGGAGATCCGCAGGGTCAATCATGAGATTCCCATCATATTCTTAACCGCCAAAGCGATGAAGGAGGATAAGGTTGAGGGCTTTAAGCTGGGTGGCGACGATTATTTAACTAAGCCATTTAGCATGGAAGAGCTTCTACTTCGCGTTCAAGCAATTCTTAAACGCACTCATATGGTGACGAAAGAAAAGCAAAAGGAAGAGTTTGATTTTGGCCAGTTTCATTTTGATTATCGCAATCAAACTTTGACCATCGAGAGCGATGAACAGCGTCTTACCTCAAAAGAGAACGACTTGTTGAGGTTGCTGTGTGTGAACCTCAACGATGTGTTGGAGCGTTCGATCGCGCTTAAAAAAATCTGGGGTGATGATTCATACTTCAATTCAAGAAGTATGGATGTCTATGTTACTAAACTTCGCAAGTACTTGAAAAAAGACGAAAAAGTGCAGTTGATCAATGTGCACGGCAAAGGCTTCAAATTGGTCGTAAACGACTGAAGCAGTTTCTACTTTTGAATGGGGTAACCAGAGGAAGACCAGGCGCTGAATCCGCCGAGGATGTTATAAACCTTTGGAAATCCACGCTCTGAAAGAAGTTCACTTGCCTTAGCACTTCTACCGCCAGCGGCGCAATAGACAAATATTTCTTTGCTTTCATCTAAGTTGCTTGTAGCCTCGCTGAAGTTTTCATAGAAGTTCATTTCAAGTGCCCCGGCTATTTTCCCTTTTGAAATTTCGGCAGGAGTTCTGACATCAAGAATGATGTAGGAATCAGAAGGTCGAACATCCAGTTGCTTTTTTAATTCAGTTACGGGAATGTCGAGATAGATTCCTTTTTCTTCAGTTTGAACAATTTGACTGCTCATACTAGAAGCATCGGCAGATTCTTTCGAACCTTTTGATGGATTTGTACAGGCCATCAAACTGAGGCCAACGATAAACGCAATTATTCTCATATTAAATTTCTACGGGTCCTCTCCAGTCTAAAATTCCTCCTTCGAGATTCACAATACGTGTCTCAACTCCTATATGCTTTAAAGCGATGCAGGCATTTGCGCTCCTTGCACCACTGCGACAATACATGAAGAAATCCTTGCTTTTGTCAAGGGTTTTTATGTAATCTTCAAAACCGGCACCCATGATATCAATATTTAGGGAGCCAGGTAGATGACCTTGTTCGTATTCACTTTCGGTTCGAACATCAATCAATAGTGCATTCGCATCTTCGTTCAGTGCATTCTCAAAATCTTCGGATCTCAGTTGCTCGTACATTTCTTGAAATAATTTGACTGCAAATTTAGTTTAGTAGAAATGAAAAAGGCGGCAAAGACGATAAATCGCACAAATTTTGGAACTTTGGTCACAGAGTAGTGAGTATATATTCCCGCAAACAGAATTGGAAGATCGTTTTAGGCATCATTGCCTTCGTCATTGTCATGGCCTCACTTTTCTATTCGAACTCCATCGTGGAGAAAATTGGACGGGAAGAACGTCAGAAAGTCAAGCTTTGGTCGCAGGCAATTCTGCGTAAAGCGCGTCTTGTGAAGTACACGGACGAGCTCTTCACGAAGCTTCGTTTGGAAGAGCGAAAGAAAGTAGAGCTTTGGGTAGAGGCAATTAAGCGATTGGCGCAAACAGATGTATCGACAGATTTCACGCTACTCTCAAGAATCGTTCAAGACAACACAACCGTCCCCGTCATCCTTACTGATGAGAACCGGAAGATCATCGCTCATCGAAATCTCGACTCGACAGTTCTAGGGAACGAGAGCCTCATGCAAGCCGAAATCGATCGAATGCTTTCGATGTACGAGCCAATTGAAATCAAGTATTACGCAGATCAAAAGAATTATCTGTACTACAGAGACTCAAAGCTTTTCAGTGAATTGCAGAAAACCCTGCTCGACCTTCAGAAGTCGTTCATATCTGAAGTGGTGAAGAATTCCGCCAGCGTGCCCGTGGTGTACACCAATCAAGAAAAAACGGAAGTACTTCAATTTGGAAATGTAGACTCCAGTGAATTTGATCAGCCCGAATTACTGCGACAAATGCTGGCGGATATGGCCGAGGAGAACGAACCTCTTGAAGTTCAGTTGCAAGCTGGGCAGAGTAATTATATTTTCTATCAAGACTCCTGGATGCTCACGCAGCTTAAATATTTTCCATACGTTCAGGTAATCGTGGTAGGCTTGTTTATGATCATTGCCTACCTGCTTTTCAGCACCGCACGAAAAGCCGAACAAAATCAGGTTTGGGTTGGAATGGCAAAAGAAACTGCCCATCAGCTGGGAACTCCTTTATCCTCTCTAATGGCTTGGCGCGAATTGGCTAGAGACGAACTGAAGAATGAAACTTTGATGAATGAACTTGAAAAAGACATTCAGCGATTCGAAACCATTACAGAGCGGTTCTCTAAAATCGGATCCAAACCGAAATTAGAATCGGTAAGCCTCGATGCATACATTCCGGAGGCAACGTCCTACCTCATAAATCGTAGTCCAAAAAATGTTGAGTTCTCCATCGAGGCGAAGGATAAAAAAGTTTCGGCCTTGCTCAGTAAGCCTTTGTTTGAGTGGGTTCTAGAGAATTTGGTGAAAAACGCCATTGATTCCATGGAAGGGAAGGGAAGCATTTCGGTACAATACGGCCTAGATAAGGAAGGGCCTTACATCGACGTTCGGGACAGCGGAAAAGGCATTGCTGTGAACAAGAGAAAAACAGTTTTTGAACCTGGATACACATCCAAAAAAAGAGGTTGGGGCTTGGGTCTTTCTCTTTCCAAGCGAATCGTTGAGCAATACCATAGAGGTAAAATTTTCGTGAAAAGCTCCAAGCTTGGTGAAGGAACCACCTTCAGAATCATTCTAAAAGCCTAATGGCTGGCCTCTATATCCACATTCCGTTTTGCCACAAAGCCTGTCCTTATTGCGACTTCTATTTTCTGACGAACCAAAAATGGAAAGCACCCTTCATCGAGGCTTTAGAAGGAGAAATCCATGATCGGGCGGAGGAACTTGAAATCCCTATTGAAAGCATATACTTTGGAGGTGGAACCCCCAGCATGCTTGTGCCAGAGGAGATGGCGCGAATTCTTGAGTGCATCGAAGGCCATTTCGGGCGAAGCAATGAAATTGAATTGACCATTGAAGCCAATCCAGAAGATCTATCTGAAAAGAATCTTGAATCCTGGAAGCAATGCGGGATCAATCGGTTGAGCATCGGAGTTCAGACGTTAAATGAAGAAAAGCTGAAAGGCCTTGGGAGAAACCATAAAGTTCAGGATTCTATAGAAGGACTCGAGCGGGCCCAAAGATTGGGCTTTGGAAACATCAGTGTCGATCTCATTTTTGCAACAGGAGATGAGAAAGACTTAGATTCCGAACTCGACGACTATCTGAGATTGGATGTTCAACACATTTCCGCCTACGGACTCACCGTCGAAGAGGGAACGCCCTTGGCTCGATTGGTGGGAAAAGGAAGAAAAACACTTGTTGAGGACGATGAATATCGGCGTCAGTTTTTGTTGATTCATGAAAAGCTAGAGTCTGCCGGTTTTGGTCATTATGAAATTTCCAATTACGCCAAGGATGGTTTTGAAAGTCGGCACAATTCGTCTTATTGGAATCGAAAAGCTTACCTAGGCCTTGGGCCTTCGGCACACAGCTATAGAAATAATTCGCGGCGATGGAATGAGTCAAACCTCCCGAACTATTGCAAGCAAATTCAGTTCGAGGAGGAAGCCCTGAGTGCACGAGATCAATTCAATGAGGCTATTATGACTGGCTTGCGTCAGAAAAGAGGAGTTGATTTAGCCGAATTAAGTGAGAGGTTTCCGGCAGCGACGAAGTCGATGATTGAACAATCGGAGGGCTTCATTCAGGACAACTTGATGGAGAAGAATGACAATTTCCTTCGTTTATCTTTGGAAGGCATGTTGATGTCAGACCACATTTGCAGCGAACTATTTTGGATAGATGAAGATTGAAATTCAACACTTAAGCTCCGCATACGAAGTCGATTTAGATGAGCCAATCGACCTTTCTTTGGCTCTTGAAAACGACTCTTCTTTAGGCGCTTGGTATTTAGACCCACCTAAGATTGAAGCGGTTCGAAGTCCAGAGTTTATTGGCGAAGTGAGCGAAGGCTCACCAGTGAATTTCAGGAACATACATTTCAACCCGCACGCCCACACAACTCATACGGAAAGCTTAGCGCACATCTCAACTGAGGACATTCCTGTAAACGGCATCTTCTCGAAATTCCATTTTATTGCTTTGCTCTTGAGTTTCACTCCAAAAATGGATGGGCAGGGAAATCAAATCATTTTTGGAAGCGACTACGACCTAAAAAGAATCCTGGATTCTGGCGCCGAAGCGCTCATCATTCGAACCATTCCCAATGAAAGTGACAAGAAATTGAAAAACTACAGCCACGCCAATCCTCCTTACCTCGACCTGGAATTTGTCAAGTCCATCCGCGATCTGGGCATCGATCATTTATTGATCGATCTTCCATCAATTGATGCTGAAGAAGACGGGGGACTTTTATTGGGCCATCATGCTTTTTGGGGATTCCCAAATAAGCTTAGACCTCATGCAAGTATTTCGGAATTCATCTTCGTTCGAAATGAGGTGGAAGATGGTTTGTATTGGATGAATTTGGTTCCAGCAAACATTAAGAATGATGCGGCTATTTCACGCCCAATCCTTTATCGCCTAAACCCAAAATGAGTCTAATTTCCCAATATGGGAAATTTGGGCATACCTAAACCACTGATAATCAGTAAAATTTTTCGTTGGCACGTTTATCCTTATAAGGTGTCTGATGAAAAGTACGATTCCACTGTTTTTTTGGTCTGTTCACGCTAAGCCTTTTGGTTTTTGGTTTTTCGGTAATGAGAAATCTAGGGTATGGCCATGTACTCGAATTGAGATGGTTTAACATTCTCTTCCTTGCTGTTGGTATCGGAATGGGCATTCAGATGGTGAAACGATCTTTCCCCTCGAAGTTCAATTATATGGAAGGTCTTAAGGTAGGTTTGAGCATTTCACTTTTGGCCATCAGCGCCTTCGCAAGCTTTGTTTACCTCGTGGCATTGGTCGACGAAGGCTTCATGTTGAAAATTATAGAGACCCAGAGCACATTCAGATATTTGAATCCAGAATTGTTGTCCCTCATTAACCTTGTTGAAGGTTCAGTGCTAGGCTTAATCCTCACCATCATCATCATGCAATTCCAACAAGGCTCCTACGTAAGGAGAATCTTAAATCGGATTGGCTGAAAGAGCGAAAATTTTAGAGTGAGAGGGCTTTACCGATGGTTTAGCTCTTTTTTTGTGCCTTTTTCTCGTTCATAATTTCAGTTTGTTTCTGAATCGAAAACTGGTGCAGAAGCTCTAGAAACTGATGTACGAATTGCTCATCAAGCAGAAGATCATTTCCTAGTTTAGAACGACTTTTAAGGATTTCTTTCCAACGATCGAGCTGAAGAATTGTCACATCATTCTCCTTCTTGTACTCGCCGATTTTTTCAATCACCGACATGCGATGTGCAAATTTTCGGATGATCTCTCCGTCGATGTCATCAATGATGTTTCTGAGCTCTTCAAGTTTATTGTCGAACTCAAAATCATCTGAATGTGCCTTGCGGATGGAAAGACTAACAAGCATCTCTGTGAGCTTGGAAGGCTTCAATTGTTGTTGTGGGTCGGAAAGAGCAGCATCAGGATCTGGATGTGACTCAATCATCAACCCGCTCATGTTGAGGTCGTAAGCCTTCTGGGAGACGAAGGCGAGCATTTCACGGTTACCCGCGATGTGACTTGGGTCGCAAATTATTGGCAGCCCAGGCCATTCGCTCATCAATGAAATCGGAATCTCCCACATGGGTAGATTCCTGTAGACAGAATCGCGGTAGACGGAAAATCCGCGGTGTACGGCACCAAGCTTTTCAATTCCAGCTCCTTGAATGCGCTCCAATGCCCCAATCCAAAGTTTTACATCCGGATTTACAGGGTTCTTGACTAAAACCGTTATTCCTGAACCTTTAAGAGCGTCAGCTATTTCTTGAACACTGAAAGGGTTTGCGCTGGTGCGGGCACCAATCCACAAATGTTTGTAATCTAATTTAAGCGCAGCTTCGACGTGCTGTGCGTTGGCAACTTCAGTGATGGGAACAGTTCCAATAGATTCTGCCGCTTCTTTTAACCAAAGCAACCCCTGTTCACCAATGCCCTCAAATCCGTTGGGCCTCGTGCGTGGTTTCCAAATCCCTCCTCTGAGTGCGTGAATTTTTTGACCTTCAGATATTTCTTTCGCAGCCCGATGAATTTGTTCTTCCGATTCAACGGAGCAAGGTCCAGTGATGAGAATTGGAGACTCTAGGTCGGGAAATAAAGGGGATGTTTCAGCGCTCATTGGATACAGAACAAAGGTATTTAGTCATTCCAGCTCACCGCAATTTTACCCTTGCTGTTTCTGCTTTCAAGATGCGCGTGGGCTTGTGCAATGTTCTTATAAGAGAACAGCTGATCTACCTGAGGGTTCAACTTCCCTTCTCGAGTCAACTTTACAACCTCCGAAAGACAATTTGCCAAAAGCTCTGGTTTGTGGTCTCCAATGCGCAGCATGTTCACTCCCAGCATCGACTGCGACTTCATGAGGAATTTAAGCGGGCTGTAAAAGCCAAAGCCAAAAAGCAGTTCGAGTCCAGTGAATAGGTTCCCTTTCGATCGGCTTGCGGCACCGAAAGTGACAATTCGCCCTCCGTAGTTGAGCAGTTTAAGAGATTGCTTAAATACCTTTCCTCCTACCGGGTCGAAGACTAGGTCCATCCTTAAATTCTGAGACTTCAATACTTCATAGAAATTGTTCTTTCTGTAGTTGATTCCTTGATGTACCCCTTGTTCTTTTAAATAGCTCAGTTTTTCGTCGGAACCTACGGTTCCGTAAACTTCCAAACCTTTAATTTTTGCCAATTGACAAAAGGCGGTTCCTACTCCTCCAGCAGCAGAATGGACCAATACTTTTTCGCCAGGAAAAGCATTGGTCGCAACATTCATGGAGAAATATGCAGTGCAGTATTGTGTGACTAGGGCGCATGCCTCTCCAATTCCTAGGTCATCGTCGATTTTAATGACAGCACGCTCGTCGGTAATGGCATACTCGGAGTAAGCACCAAATCGTGTAAAGGCCAACACACGGTCTCCTTCTTTTAAATCGAGTGAACCATTGTATTGGACAATATGACCAACAGCTTCATAACCCAAAACAGCCGGTAAAGGAGGGCAGTCGGGGTAAAGACCTTTTCTCGCAAGAACGTCGGCATAGTTGAGTCCAAAGCCTTCCACTTTTACTAAGACTTCCCCATCTTGAATTTGAGGAACGGCGATTTCTCTGAGTTCAAATGCCGAATCTGCTGAACCATTCCTAATCAGGCTTATAGAGTGCATATAGCGTCGATTTTAGAGCTACCTTTGATTGCTTCGCGCAAAACTAATTTTATCTGCTATGAAACCAATCTTCTACTTTCTTCCAATTTTATTGGTGACTATGTCAGCCAACGCTCAAAACTACTCCCTTGAATTTGATGGAGATAGTAATTATGTCCGGGTGGGAGATACCTTGGCCTATTACGAGCTTGAAGAACTCACCTATTCCTTTTGGGTGAAGAGCGATTATAGTGGCAGAAATTATATGGCGGATTTCACCGACAATCCGGCCGATTACGACAATGCGGGATTCCGTACTCTAATTGGTGATCTTGGTAACGGTAGCAACATTTCTATCTGGCAATGGATTAATGGCGAACAAGGCAGCGTTAGTTTAGGCGCTGGTGGAAAAATAGATGAGTGGACACATGTGGCCTGCGTTTTAGACCTCATGAGTGAGCTTGCGGACACTTCCTATTTTAAAATGACTGCCTATTTGAACGGCGTTGAACGAGATGTAGACGAATTTGAAGTAGTAAGCTCTACTCGAGCTTCACGGCTCATCAATTTGACCCCCACCGGACCAAGAATTCTTGGTGGAAGGTTCGACCTCCAAGATGGAAGATTCCTAGGTGGAAGTATGGACGATTTCAGCATTCATTCAAGAGTATTGAGTTCATTGGAAATTGAAAACATTGTATGCTCCGGAATTACACCAAACGATCAGAACACCTTGCTTTTCTTTCAAATGAATGAGGGAAGCGGAGTGAATTTGGTTGACTCCAGCGCCAACAACTATGGCGCGGAATTGATGGGCCCAATTTATTCCACCGACCTTGCGCCAGACCAGAGCACTGTATCACCTCTAGCTGATTGGACGTATACTCCTGCAAGCCAAAGACTTGATTTTTGGTTCCAAAACACTTCGAGTTCATTCGACGCAGCGATTTGGACATGGGGAGACGGAACTTCAGATACAAATGCAAACACCTGGAACAATCATATATTCCCCGCCAAAGGGATGTACAACGTATGCATTGAGGTGAGTACTACTTGTGCCGGAACAGATCAATACTGCGACTCGGTTGAAGTGGATTGTACGGTCCCGGCGGCTACATTTTCCTATGACCCAAATGATTTAGTAGTTGAAGTTTATGGAGACTTGACGGATCTTGATTCGCTGATATGGGATTTTGGTGATGGCTCTTCGAAATCTGGTGACACCCTTTTTCATACCTACACTTCAAAAGGGATCTATACAATTTGTGCCTATGCCTACAATTCTTGTGGGGCAGATACGATCTGTCAAGAATACAATGCTGTAGTGCAATCTCTGGAGGAACTTGAATTTATGGGTCTAGAGTTATTCCCGAATCCTGCGAGTACTCAGGTTAGAGTAGAGTTTGACAACCAAGGCCTAAGCTACAATTTGAGCGTTTACGATTTGAGAGGAAGGATGGTGACAAAAACCATGAATATTCGAGAATCCTCCTACGAGTTTAATGTAGAGAGATTGCTTCCTGGAACCTATATCTTACAAGTAAAAGGGCAGTATAAAACAGCCTTCCAAAAGCTGCAGATCAATTGAGCTAGTATGGAATTATTCTCTTAGCTCAACATGGTTTCTTTCTAGCTTTTTCAGGAAGAACTGGGTGAGTCTGAATTCGTGATGAAGCTCTAATGCCATTTGCCATCACCGTAATACAATCAATTAGATATTCACTTACATTTGACCAACCTCCTAATCCAATTTCACTGCAAACACTTGATTATGAAAACATTACGCCTAATTTTCACTTTCGCATTATTGCTTCCAATTGCCTTGCATGCTCAAAATTCTTCACTCTCGTTTGATGGAGATGACGACTATGTTGAAATTAACGACAGTCTTTCCTTTCAGTTTTTAGAAAGCCTCAGCTACTCATTTTGGGCAAATTCTCAATGGGTTGGAAACAATTACGTTGCTGATATTACCGATAACCCAGCCGATTATAATAATGCTGGTTTTCGAACTTTCATCGGAACCTTCGGTGGAGGTGGCGGAGCAACAAACTTCAACTTCTCGCAATACATGAATGGCGAGAACACCAACCTAGCCTTCCCAATTACTTTCAAAAGCAACGATTGGGCTCATGTAGCCTGTGTTGTAGAAAAGGTTTCTGAGAGAGGTAATTCAATGTTTTATGAACTGCGTGCATACGTCAATGGCGTTATTCAAGCCTCAGATACACTTGAAGTGCAAGGACCAACTCGTGCTGACCGACTTCTTACTCTTGGCGCCGGTGGAGCGAAAGTTTTAGGAGCGCGCTTTAACCTTCTAAACTTTCGATACCTCGATGGCCTCATGGACGATTTCAGCATGCACGCATTGGCTCTTACTGAAACTCAAATCCGAAGCATTGTTTGCACGGGTGTAACTCCTAACAACGCCAACACGATTTTATTTTACAATTTCAATGCTGGTTCAGGCTTTACCTCTGCCGATCAAACTGGAAATGGATTTGATGGTACCAATCAAGGCCCATTGTTCAATAACTCTACTTTTCCAGACCAGAACAACCTAACGCCAGTTGCGGATTTTGATGCAAACACAACAAGCCAATCTGTCTTTGCAACATTCGAGAATCTTTCGGTCAACTACGATGTAGCTTTTTGGACCTGGGGCGATGGAACTTTTGATACGACATCAAACGCCTTTATTGGCCATACTTTCCCCTCTGGTGGAACATACAACGTGTGCATTGATGCCATTACTGCTTGTGGTAATTCCGATCAATTTTGTGATGATGTGGATCTTGAGTGTGATGCTCCAGTGGCGAGCATTAGCATTATAGGAAATGACCTTGTTGTGGCTGTTAGTGCCAATGATGATGCCATCGACTCAGTATTGTGGGATTTTGGGGACGGAGAAACTAGTTCATCTTTCACCATCTTCCATACCTATAATACCAACGGAGTTTATCAAATCTGTTTGTACGTATACAACAACTGTGGTTTTGATACTTCTTGTGTAGAGTTCAATGCCGTACTGCAGAATGTTAGTGAATTGGAGTATGGAGGATTTAGCATCTTCCCTAATCCAGTTCAAGAAAACATTCACATCGAAGTGGCCGATGAACCGGGTTTGTTTGACGTGAGCATTTTTGATTTGAGTGGAAAGCTAGTCTTCAAACAAATCAACAATCGAGAGAAAACACTAGATATTAGACGCCCTGAATTGCCTTTGGGTGAGTACATTCTTCAAGTGTCAAGAGACAACAAGAAAAGGCATCAAAAGCTTCTATTAAATTAGGATTCGAGTCGGAATGTTTAGCTAAACCCTCTTTCGTTTGAAAGGGGGTTTTTTATTCCCTGTACAGGAATTCAATGAGCACCTCACCGACGGCGCCAAGGGTAGGCTTAGAAATTACATCCAAATTATCTTCGTGGGTGTGATGGAACGTTCCAAAGTCACGTCGCCATGGTTCGTAGTGGATGATGTCGACACTTGGAATTTCTGCCAATTGACTCACATAGATGTGGTCGTCGGTAATTCCTCCAACGGCTTCGCTGATGAAGAGCTTGCCATATCCTAGGTCATTGGCCAGTCCCCATATTTTATCTTGAAGTTCAGGTGCAAATTGTCTCGAGGCATATTCTTTTGGGAAAACGGCATTCTCCGCACCAACCATATCTAAGAGAATTCCATACTTAGGTTTTAAGTAATCCACAGGCAGGTTTTCAGACCAATATTGAGAACCCAAACACCAACTGTCGTTTCCTTCACCCGTCATGCTGCTTGAAGGCTTGCCATAATCTTCTGCGTCAAAGAAAACTACGTCGATTCCTATGGTGGGTTTCTTGGGGTAATCCTGAATGCTGCGAAGGAGTTCAAGAATGACTGCAACCCCACTTGCACCATCGTTGGCTCCTAAAATGGGCTTATTTTTTTTCTCGGAATCTCGATCGGCGAATGGACGGCTATCCCAATGAGCGAACAATAAAATGCGGTCTTTTATCTCAGGATTAAGCCGCCCTTGAATGTTTCGAATGTCCAAAGCATCTCCGTTGAATGCAGTGACTTTCGCCGACTGCATCTCAGTTTCTAGCCCAAGACGTTTTAATTCTGAATCTAGATAAGCCGCACAATTCTTATGCTCAGGTGTGTTGGGCACGCGCGGCCCAAAAGCCAATTGCTTTTCTATGAAGGCATAGGCAGTATCCGCCTGAAAAGTCGGTACTGAGTCGAGGGGAGCAAAGACTTTCTTCGGTTTTGAAGGAAATTCAACCCTCTTGCGCTCTTTGGTGTCGCATGAAAAAGTCAATAGGGAGATTAGAAGTAAAAGGCCAATAAATCTCATGCTTGAACCTGCAACTTCAAGTTTTCAATCATGTTTTGAACAAGTTCTGAAAGGCCATATTGCTCTTTCCATCCCCAATCTGTTCGAGCTTGGGCGTCATCGATGCTCGAGGGCCAGCTGCTGGCAATCTCTTGTCGGAAATCAGGTTTGTATTCAATTTCAAAATTTGGAAAGTGCTTGCGAAGTTCTTCTGCCAAGGTCTTGGGGGAAAAGGACATTGCCGAAATGTTGTAGCTGTTTCGGATCTTGATGTTCGAGGCATCTTGTTCCATAATTGCCAATGTGGCACGAATGGCATCTTCCATATGCATCATTGGCAAGAAGGTGTCTTCGTTTAGAAAGCAGTTAAAGCGCTCACCTTTTAAGGCACTGTAGAAAATATCTACCGCATAATCTGTAGTTCCACCGCCAGGAAGTGATTTCCATCCAATGAGCCCAGGATACCTCACGGAGCGAACGTCGACCCCAAAACGCTTGTGGTAATAATTGCACCACTGTTCACCAGCTTGTTTCCCAATTCCATAAACCGTTGTAGGCTCAATGATGGTGCTTTGAGGAGTTTGATGTCTCGGCGTGTTTGGGCCAAATACGGCAATGGAACTCGGCCAAAAGATTTTTTCAATCAAACCATCTTTGGCCAAATTGAGCACATTAAAAAGTCCATTCACAGAAAGTTTCCACGCAAAATCGATGTTCTGCTCAGCAGTGGCCGAAAGGAGAGCAGCGAGGTGGTACACTTCAGTGATCGATTCACGCTGAACTAAATCCCTCAGTGCAGGCTCATCTAAGCAGTCTAAAATTTCGAAACGCCCTTCGTAGTCGGGGTCGGATTTAACATCGGTGCTAAGTACGTTTTCATAACCGAGCTTAAGAGCAAGATTACTGCTCAATTCCCTCCCCACTTGCCCCAGAGAGCCTATTATCAGTGCTTTTCTGCTCATGATATTTCTACTAAGATGACCACTCACAAATGTATCAAAATTGGCCAGCAGGCAAGGGCGGGCAGTTGACGCACATCAGTTTGTTGGATGTGATTAAATTTACCTTTGTCTCAAATTTCACCATATGCCCTTTTACCATAAGTTAGGTCGATTTCCACACAAGAGGCATACTACCTTTAAAAAGGATGACGGAAGCATCCACTACGAGGAACTCTTCGGCACCATAGGCTTCGACGGAATGTCGTCTTTGATCTACCATCATCACAGGCCAACAATGGTCCGAGAAATTGGAAAATCGAAGAACGTAGCCCCAGAAATCGCCATCGACAAGAACCTTAAATCATATCGCCTTCATGGTTTTCAAGTAAAGCCGGCTGACGATTATTTGGAAAGTCGCACCCCTGTATTAGTAAACAGTGATTGTTACATCAGCTTGGCAGCTCCAAGGAAATCTCTCACAGAGTATTTCTATAAAAACACCGATGCCGACGAAATGATTTTTGTGCACCGCGGAAGTGGTACACTGCGCACCTTTCTTGGCAAAATTCCTTTCACACCAGGAGACTATCTGCTCGTTCCAAGGGGAATGATTTATCAAATCGATTTTGATCAAGAAGACAATCGCCTCTTCATCGTTGAGTCGTTTAGCCCAATGTATACTCCGAAAAGATATCGCAACCACTTCGGACAATTACTAGAACACTCGCCATTTTGCGAGCGTGACATTCGTCCTCCAAGCGAATTGGAGACCCACGATGAGAAGGGTTCATTTTTAATGAAGATTAAAAAGGAAGACGTACTCTATGATTTTGAATATGCCTCCCATCCGTTTGATGTAGTTGGCTGGGATGGATACAATTATCCATACGCCTTTTCAATCCACGATTTTGAGCCCATTACGGGACGAGTTCATTTGCCGCCACCAATTCATCAGACCTTTGAAACGGCTGCTTTTGTGGTTTGCTCTTTTGTGCCTCGCCTCTACGACTATCACCCAGAGTCGATTCCAGCTCCATACAACCATAGCAACATCGATTCAGATGAAGTCTTGTATTACGTAGATGGGGACTTCATGAGTAGAAACGACATAGGGCCGGGGCACATATCACTGCACCCTGCAGGAATTCCACATGGTCCGCACCCAGGTGCTACGGAGAGAAGTATAGGTAAGAAGGAAACTGATGAATTGGCCGTGATGGTAGATACCTTTAAGCCGCTTAAGATCACGAAACAAGCTATGGAGATTGCCGACGATCAATATTACAAGTCTTGGTTGGAATAGTTTGAAGAATTCAATTAGAACTTAGCATTATTGTAACACATAAGAATTCACTGATGAGCACAGGATTAAAAAACGTTGAATACGGACTCGAGAAAATATTTGAAGGAGCAGAAGACTTTCTCCCCTTGAATGGAACCGATTACATCGAGCTATATGTTGGAAATGCAAAACAAGCAGCTCACTACTATCGCACGGCTTTCGGCTTTCAAGCGCATGCCTACGCAGGCTTGGAAACGGGGATCAAAGACCGTGTATCCTATGTGTTGAAGCAAGATAAAATCCGATTGGTGCTCACTACTCCTTTGACGAAGGACGGATTCATCAATGAGCATTTGAACAAGCACGGTGATGGAGTTCGTGTAGTTGCCATCTGGGTTGACGATGCAACCAAAGCTTGGGAAGAAACCACCTCACGCGGCGCCAAATCGTTCATGGAACCCACAAAGGAAGAGGACTCAAATGGACATGTTGTTCGTTCAGGCATTCACACGTATGGGGAGACCGTTCACATTTTTGTGGAGCGCAAAAATTACAAGGGAGTATTCCTTCCGGGCTTCGAAAAATGGGAAAGCTCATACCAACCCGAACCTGTTGGCCTCAAGTACGTGGATCACATGGTCGGAAATGTTGGATGGAACGAAATGAATGTTTGGTCTGAGTTTTATGGGAAAGTGATGGGATTTACTCAACTCGTTTCCTTCGATGATAAAGACATCAGCACCGACTTTACCGCTCTGATGTCAAAGGTTATGACCAATGGAAATGGTCGCATTAAATTTCCGATCAACGAACCGGCTGAAGGAAAGAAAAAGTCGCAAGTGGAAGAGTACTTGGATTTTTACAATGGCCCAGGAGTTCAGCACATTGCCATTGCTACAGATAACATCATTCACACAGTTACCGAGCTTCAAAAGCGTGGTGTAGATTTTCTATACGTACCATCAACTTATTACGATGAGGTGTTGGATCGGGTAGGAGAGATTGATGAAGACTTGGCTCCTTTAAAGGAACTTGGCATTCTCATCGATCGCGATGACGAAGGCTATCTGCTACAAATTTTCACCAAGCCCGTCTCTGATCGTCCGACCTTATTCTTTGAGATCATCCAGCGAAAAGGTGCTCAAAGTTTCGGAAAAGGAAACTTCAAGGCTTTATTCGAGAGCATTGAACGCGAGCAAGAGCGTCGCGGTACTCTGTAATTCGCCAGAACAAACACATTGCACTTGTTGTCTCTCTAGGCAAGAAGTTTTTATAACCTAAACATTTTAGATCCATGGAGATCAAGAGCACAAAGAAGAGCAGTTCAAGCACAAGCATGCCCCGCGTTTTGGCGTTTTATTCAGACGCGCTTCCAGAAGAAGTTAAAAGTCAAAAGTGGCTTGAAGCGGAGTTCAAAAAAGAAAAATCTTTGGTTTCAGTTCCAGGCGATTCAGGAGAAACGCACTACCTGAGCATCAAGAAGAAGGAACAGGAAGGCGCTCAATCAGAAGGCGCTCGATTGGCTGGACATCAAATCTGTGGATTGGCAAATGCGGCAAAGGCAAAAAGCATTTTGATTGAGGCGAATTTGGAGGTTGCAGATGGACTTGCCTTGGCTGAAGGAGTTGCCCTCTCAAATTACCAGTTCCTAAAGTATTTTGGTGATGCTAAAAAACGAGCCAATAGCCTAAACACGATTGAACTCAATGTGAAAGGCATTAAGGCAAACGATTTGAAGGATTTGGTTTCAGTAACTCATGCCACATACGAAGCCCGAACTCTAGTCAACGAACCCTTCAATTTCCTAACGGCGGTTCAGTACTCGAAAGAAATGAAGCGCATAGGTAAGGCCTTCGGCTTTACGGTAGAAACCTTCAACGAGAAGAAAATCGAAAGCCTTAAAATGGGTGGCCTCTTGGCAGTCAATAAAGGTTCCATCGAGCCACCGACCTTCAATATTCTTGAATACAAGCCTGCGAAAGCCAAAAACAAGAAACCAATTGTATTGGTCGGAAAAGGTGTTGTTTACGACACAGGCGGTTTAAGTCTAAAGCCTACTGCCAATTCAATGGACTTCATGAAATGCGATATGGGGGGCTCTGCTGCTGTTGTTGGTGCGATAGCAGCTTCGGCTAAAGCCAATTTACCTCTTCACATCATTGCTTTGGTTCCTGCAGTTGAAAACAGGCCAGGTGGAAATGCTTATGCTCCTGGAGATGTGATCACCATGTTCGACGGAAGTACAGTAGAAGTTTTAAATACCGATGCTGAAGGTCGGTTGATTTTGGCGGATGCATTAACCTATGCTCAGAAATACAATCCTGAATTGGTCATTGACATGGCTACATTAACTGGAGCTGCTGCGCGCGCTATTGGTGGGCAAGGTGTTGTTACCATGGGAACAGCCGATCAGGCCACGCACGATGAATTGAAAGAAGCTGGGTTCAGAACTTATGAGCGAATTGCTCAATTCCCGTTTTGGGATGAATATGCTGAGAGCTTAAAGTCGGCAATTGCAGATCGTAAGAATCTTGGTGGAGCCGATGCAGGGATGATTACTGCCGGAAAATTCTTGGAGCATTTCACAAAGAAAAAAGGCAAGCATGCTTATCCTTGGATTCACATCGATATTGCTGGACCAGCCTACACATTCAGCCCGACAAACTACAGAGGTATTCAGGGTACCGGAGTTGGAACACGTCTTGTTTTCGACTTCTTGAAAGCACGCGCAAATGGCTGACCATACGAGACGGCCCGTTCTTGGGATTAGCATGGGCGACCCAAATGGATTGGGTCCTGAAGTGATTCTAAAATGTTTTCGTGACTCGCGAATGATGGATCAGTGTGTTCCACTGGTCTTCGGATCGGCTCTTGCGTTCGAGCATTATATGTCTCTCTACAAGTGGAATACCTACAAGTACAAGGTCATTGAAGGGGTCAACGAAATAGATCGAACTTGCCTCAACATCATAGATGTTTGTCCGGATTTCAACGAGATGAGCATTGGTTCTTCCAATAAAAGTGGCGGAATGGCATCCTGGCGAAGTTTGGATGCTGCTGTAAAGACCTTGCTGGCAAACACCATAGATGCATTGGTTACGGGGCCAATCAATAAGCACAACATTCAGTCGGCTGATTTTACCTTTCCAGGGCATACAGAGTTTTTAGCTCAGCAGGCTGGGCAGGAAGAAGCATTGATGCTTTTGGTTCATCAGAATTTGCGAGTTGGAATGGTTACAGGTCACATTCCATTGAAAGATGTTTCCTCGAAGATTACGGCAAATAGCATACGTCGGAAGTTGAAGATGATGGAAAAGGCTTTGATAGAAGATTTTGGAAAGGAAAGTCCAAAAATTGCTGTTTTAGGTTTGAATCCTCACGCAGGAGATGAAGGTCTACTAGGCACGGAAGAAAAGGAACTCATTGCTCCTTTACTGGCTGAAATGCAAGAAAATGGACATTTTTTTATGGGACCTTTTCCAGCTGATGGATTTTTTGGGTCGGGAAATTTTCGAAATTTTGACGGCATTCTGGCTATGTATCACGACCAAGCTTTGGCACCATTTAAATCCATTGCATTCAATCGGGGAGTCAACTATACTGCGGGTCTCCCGTTTATCAGAACCTCGCCAGATCATGGCACTGGGTACGATATTGCAGGTCGGGGAATTGCTTCCGAAGGCAGTTTCCGCGAAGCGGTGTTTTGCGCTTTAGACGTAATGCGCTCTCGGAAAGCGCTTTGGCAAGACCAAGAATAGTGTTAAGACTTGGAAATCAGCTTTAAAAATAGCTACATTTGCCGCCCCTGAATTGAAGGGTGAATCGTGCAAAAGACAGCGTCCTATAAAATTGGGTTTTCTGGCCTTAAGGATGGCCACCACGATTTCGAGTTCGATTTGGGAGAAGCGTTCTTTGCGGAAAGAGAGTTTTCAGAAGCCAGCAGTGGTGAGGTGAAGGTTCAAGTTCATTTGAACAAACACCCAAACATGATGGAGTTCACATTTGCTTTGAAAGGCACAGTTGTACTTCCTTGTGATCGTTGCTTGCAAAACTTGAGTCTACCAGTAGATGTAGAGGAAGAGTTGATTGTAAAATTTGGAGAAGAGGAAGACCTAGACTCCGAAATTTGGGTTTTATCTGAGAACGCTTACGAACTAGATTTAGAGCAACTATTGTTCGAATTTGTCCAGCTCTCACTGCCCCTTCGGAAAGTGCATTCTAAAAAAGACTGCGACCCAGAGGTATTGAAGCGATTGCAAATCGAAGAAGATGAGAATTATGATTCTCGTTGGGATGCTCTCAAGAATTTAAATTTGGAATAAGAAACAGAATTATGGCACATCCTAAAAGAAAAATATCCAAGACCAGGAGAGACAAGCGCCGTACGCATTACAAAGCTGAGAAGCCAACCGTTGCAATTTGTCCTACAACTGGCCAACCTCATCTTTACCACCGCGCCCATTGGCACGAGGGTAAACTTTACTATCGTGGTAAAGTTGTAATGGAAAAAGCAGTAGCGGTTTAAGCTAGTTCTTCAAGAATATTAAAGAGCCTTTTCTCAACCTCTGGTAGTGAAAGGGCTTTTTTGTGATTCCTATATTCCAAAAGGAATGTCACAGAATAAAGCTTAATATTGGTCCTTTAATCAATGATTTTATGGGGAAGCTTCGTGCAGCAATTACGGCCGTAGGAGGATATGTTCCAGAATACCGACTGACCAACAAGGAGTTAGAAGGCCTTGTTGATACCAATGATGAATGGATTCGTTCCAGAACTGGAATCGAAGAGAGACGGATTCTTAAAGATCCGACTAAAGCGTCAGCTTTTATGGGAATTGAAGCTGCGAAAATTATACTGGACAAAAAGGGTTTAGACCCACTAGACATCGACATGGTCATCTGCGCCACTGCTACCCCCGACATGCTTTTCCCCGCAACAGCATGTTTAATTTCCGATGCTATAGGAGCTAAGAATGCATTTGGCTATGATGTTATGGCTGCTTGTTCAGGGTTTCTATATGCCACCGTCACGGCGTCAAAATTCATTGAAAGTGGATCTCACAAAAAGATATTGGTAGTAGGTTCGGATAAGATGTCTTCCATAGTGGATTACAGCGACCGAGCAACATGCATAATTTTCGGCGATGGAGCAGGAGCAGTTCTATTGGAGCCAAACGAAGAAGGTAATGGAGTCCAAGACAGCATTCTTAAATCGGATGGATCTGGAGCTGAATTCTTATTTCAACGAGCTGGTGGCTCTTTGAACCCAGCGAGCCATGCAACTGTAGATGCACGTCAGCACGTAGTTTATCAAGAAGGAAAAACCGTGTTTAAGCAGGCAGTTAGCTCTATGGCGGATGTCTCGAGCAAGATTCTTGAAAGAAATGATATGAGTGGCGAGGATGTTCAATGGCTTGCTGCTCATCAAGCGAATAAACGCATCATCGATGCAACAGCTGATCGCATGGGATTGCCAGCTGAAAAAGTAATGATGAATATCCAGAAATATGGGAATACCACGAACGGTACAATTCCTTTATTGCTCTGGGAATATCAAGATCAATTAAAAAAAGGAGATAACCTCATTTTGGCTGCCTTTGGAGGCGGATTTACTTGGGGTGCTGCTTATGTTAAATGGGCGTATTAATATTGTCAAGAAATAACACAAAACAACATGGCTACGAAACCAAAATCTGATGAATTTGACTTCGGCCAAATCCAGGCCTTAATAAAATTTGTTTCCAAGTCGGGAGCAAGTGAAGTTGAACTTGAAACTCAAGAGTTCAAAATTGTAATTAAAACTCCGGCTTCTAATCCGGTGCAAATGCAGACGGCAGCGCCAGTTCAAGTATCAGCTCCGGCACCAGTAGCGGCAGCCGCCGCTCCGGCACCAACTGCTCCAGCTCCAGAGGAAGATGAAAACGCCAATCTACTGACCATTAAGTCACCTATGATTGGAACCTTTTATCGTTCTGCATCCCCAGATAAGCCCTCTTTCGTCAATGTCGGCGATCAGGTAAATGCGGGCGAAGTTGTTTGCATCGTTGAAGCAATGAAGCTCTTCAATGAGATCGAATCTGAAATAAGTGGGAAAATTGTGAAGGTATTGGTAGACGACAGTTCTCCAATTGAATACGATCAACCATTATTCTTGGTCGATCCTTCGTGATCGATTTTTCAATGAATAAAATAGACTTCCATGTTTAAGAAGATTCTTATCGCCAATCGAGGAGAAATCGCCTTGCGAATTATCCGAACCTGTAAGGAAATGGGCATTAAAACTGTGGCCGTATATTCTACTGCGGATGCAGATAGTTTGCCCGTGCGCTTTGCAGATGAAGCGGTTTGCATTGGTCCACCAGCCAGTGCTGAGAGCTATTTGAAAATTTCAAATATTCTCTCTGCTGCGGAAATCACCAATGCCGATGCAATTCACCCCGGTTATGGCTTCTTGTCTGAAAATGCCAAGTTCTCGAGGATGTGTAAGGAGCATGGATTTAAGTTCATCGGAGCCCTTCCTGAGCAAATTGAAGGTATGGGCGACAAGGCAACAGCAAAAGCAACTATGATTGCCGCTGGCGTTCCATGTGTTCCCGGCTCTGCTGGAATTCTTGAATCTTATGAGGAGGCTCTTAAGGTTGCCGAGGAAACTGTTTATCCTATAATGCTAAAGGCAACAGCCGGTGGCGGTGGAAAAGGAATGCGCGTTGTTTGGTCGAAAGAAGAAATGAAGGACGCCTGGGAAGGTACACGTCGTGAAGCAAAAGCTGCATTTGGAAACGATGGGATGTACATGGAGAAGTTCATTGAGGAACCTCGCCACATTGAAATTCAAATTGCTGGAGATCAATATGGTGCATTCTGTCATTTGAGCGAACGCGATTGCTCGATTCAACGTCGTCATCAAAAGTTAGTTGAAGAGACCCCTTCGCCATTTATGACTCCAGCTCTTCGCAAGAAGATGGGTGAATCGGCCATCAAAGCTGCTTCTGCAGTGAACTATGAAGGAGTTGGAACAGTAGAATTTTTGGTCGATAAGCACAAGAATTACTACTTCATGGAGATGAATACTCGAATTCAAGTGGAACATACGATTACTGAGGAAGTAATCAACTACGACCTTGTGAAGGAACAGATTCTCATTGCTGCCGGAGTTCCAATTTCAGGAAAGAATTATTTGCCGAAAGCACATGCGATTCAGTGTAGAATCAATGCGGAAGACCCATTCAACAATTGGATGCCAAACCCAGGCACACTAACAACCTACCACGAACCTGGTGGAATAGGCATTCGACTCGATACACACGTTTATGGCGGCTACACCATTCCGCCGAACTACGACAGTATGATATCAAAGCTCATTGTTGTGGCTCAAACACGACAAGAAGCCATCAAAAAGATGTCTCGAGCATTGGATGAGTACATTGTTGAAGGAGTGAAAACCACCATTCCATTTCACCAGCGCCTGATGAAAAATGAACAGTTTATCAAAGGCGACTACACCACCAAATTCATGGAGGAGTGGGATTATACTAAAGAATCTTATGGATAATTTTTCGAAGTCATTGAGGACGGCCGCCCTGATAGTTAGCCTTTTGATTGGCTCTCTGGCTGGGAGTGCACAAGACCTCAATCTTCGAAAACTTGATGCATACATCAAAGCGGCTATGGTCGACCATGACATTCCTGGTTTGGCTATAGGAATTGTGAAAGATGGTGCTGTAGTCTATCAAAAAGGTTACGGAGTAAAATCTGAACTCGAAGGGGGCGCCATCACGACCAATACAATGTTTGGCATCGCCTCACTTTCAAAGGCATTCACGGCAGCAGCCGTCGGAAAATTAGTCGATCAGGGTTTAGTTGAGTGGGACGACCCAGTCAAAAAACACCTACCGAATTGGAAGTTGTACGACGACTATGTGAGCGATCATTTTACTGTGCGCGATTTGTTGTGTCACCGAAGCGGATACAAAACCTTCGATGGTGATTTGTTGTGGTACGGAACCAATTATTCCCGCGCTGAAATCTTAAGCCGTTTTCAGCACCTGCCACCGACCTATGAGTTCAGATATCAATATGGTTACCAGAACATCATGTTCATTGCAGCAGGGGAGCTTATTCCGGCTGTGACGGGCAAGTCTTGGGATGAATTTGTCGATCAGGAGTTGTTCGATAATATTGGCATGCGTGCTTCCAACACAAGCATCACTTCCTACCAAGAAAATCAAGACATCGCTCTACCTCATGTGAAGGGGCAAAATCAACAGGGAAAGCAAAATGCGCTCATGAATTACGACAGCTTTGGTGGTGCGGCGGCCATCAATTCAAATGTGGTTGACATGACGCGATGGATTCGCTGCTGGTTGAACGAGGGCATTGCAAATAAGGATACGGTTTTGTCGATGTCCACAATTAGAAATGCAAGTCAATTGCATACCCCACTCAGAACGCACCAATCGGAAATTGAGTTCGGAACGAATTACAAGGGATATGGTTTGGGTTGGTTTCTGCAAGATTATAAAGGAAAGCGCGTGATGCACCACGGCGGGGGTCTTCCAGGATACATCTCCAAGATTGCCATGGTTCCTGAAATGGAAATGGGCTTCATCATTCTCACCAACGGCGAGAGCAACCTTCCAAGCTCGATGATGTACTACATCATTGATATGTTTATGGGCGATGAGCCAAAGGATTGGTGTGGTAATGCCCGTGAGAATTACCTAAAGTACTACGCTAGCCTAGACGCTAAGAGAGAAAAGAAAATCGCGGAACGAAAGGCAGATTCGCTGGCTGTAATACCAATGGATTCACTCCTCGGAACCTACACCGATAAAATGTACGGTACTTCCAGCCTTACCAAGGTAGGAAAGAAGAAAAAACAAGCCTACGTGCTGCAGTTGGATCCAGCCAAACAGATGTTCGTTTCGAAGTTGGAACATTGGCAAGGCGACAGTTATCGCATTCAGTGGAAAGATGATTTTCTTCCTTGGGGAATCATGACCTTCAAGAAGGAAAACGGAAAACTTGGTTATACCATTGACCTACCCAATCCCGATTTTCACTTCTTTAATTTGAACTTCGTAAAGAACTAGTTCGCGTTATACAGCCAGGTAGTTGGATTCATGGTCTCCTGACCTTTCCATACCTCAAAGTGAATTTCAGTCTTACCCTTTGAAGGATCTGTGAGCAGGCTGCCTATCGGTTCTTTTGTTTCAACCTTATCTCCTTTCTGAACGAAGACCTCCTTGAGGTTCGAGTATACGCTCAAGTATTCTCCATGACGAACCATAATTGCCTTTCCAGAGCCTGGTAAAACGATTACCCCAGTCACTTCTCCATCGAATACGGCTCTTGCTTGCTCGCCAGTTTCTGTACTGATATTGATGCCGTTGTTATTCACCTTTACTTGCTTCAAGATGGGATGCCAATGCTCACCATACTCCTCGGTAATAACTCCTTTCTGAAGTGGCCAAGGGAGTTTCCCCCTATTGCTTTCGAACTTACTTGAAAGAGCTTTTGCCTCAGGCGTTAATTGGTAGCCTTTTCCACCCTCCTTCTCTTTCTGCTTGCGCATCTCTTCTTCGATGATGCGACGAATCGCTCTTTGCAATTTTCTCGATTCGTCTTCCTTCTTGCTGATTTCGTTTTTCAACTCCTTCTCTTTACTGGTGAGAGCATTGAATACTTTCTGCTGGTTTCCCCGTTCTCCGTCGAGCAATTGCTTCTCTGAATTGAGATTTACAATCAAATCTTCTTGTTCCTTTTTCTTGGCTTCTAGCTGCAATTTCTTTGAACTTAAAGAATCGCTCGTATTTCGAATGGTTGCACCTTGTTGAATCCTGAAAGCTGAATATTGTTGTAAGTAGCGCAGTCGCTTATAAGCCTGGTTAAAATCGTCGGCGGCAAAAACGAACATCAGTCGATCGTAGGCACTTCTGTTGAGATAGGCATAGTAGATCATCTGAGCGTATTCCTCTTTCAAGATCACCAGCTTATCTTCTAAGAACTTAATTGAATCGGAAACCATCTCGCTCTCCTCTTCCAATAAACCTATTTCGTTTCTGATGTTGTGAATCATCGCCTCCCGGTTGGCGATTTTCTTGCGAAGGAGGTACAGCTCATTCAATGAGCTCGACTTGCTCTTGGCCGTTTCTTTAAGCAGTTTATTCTTGTACTGAATGTCCTTTCTCAGCTGCGACTTTTCCTTTTCCAGCCTGCGGCGTTTGTCTTGCCCGAAGCTCTGATTTGGGCTAAGAAAGGCGATGAAAAGAATGGCGATGAGAATGCGCATATCAATAAACTACGCGTTCGTATTTATCAGTCACTTTGAAGGGGAACAGCAAGGCGTCTTCTGCTTCGCTTCGCAAATAGGTAACATTCACCTTGAAGATCTCATTCGTAACAATGTTGTAGAGAATTTCGTGGGGCAATAATCCCGAGCCAACTTCCCTGAAGTCATCGTACTTAATGAAAATCGATTTGTTATGTCGTTCATCGCGTACCATCAATCGATCAACTTTGAAGCGCTTTGGATTAATGAAGTATTTATAGTCTAGAACAAAGGATTTGGGAACAACCAATTCACCCTCCTCATCTTCCGGCTTTTCAGCAAGGTTGTCCTTGAGCTGTGTAACTCGAATGTCATGAACCTTTTTAAACTTCTTCGTTGTGCCCAAAATGTAGTGTTCATCCTCTTCTGAGAGCTTCATTTTTGACGTGCTTGTAGTTGAGTTTGCATTTCCCAAGATAAGGTCCTGAAGGCTATAGAAGTTGAAGTCTGTATTGAAGTTTTCATTCAGTACTCTGAAGTCGCCCACGTAGTATTTCTTGTTTCGTTTGTCGAGCAATTGAACCGAGTCGGGGGTGACCAATATTCTAGCAACTTCTACTTTGTAATAAGTTGCAGATAGCCAGAGAATGCTGTCTTGCTTTAGGCGAGCATACATTTTAAAGCTGTCGGAGAGTTTATCGGTTTTGAAGGCCACGTTCATCTTGATTGATAGGCCAGGAGTCCTGAATTCATTTGCATCGACCTTTTTCAATAAATCGTTCAGCGATATACGCTCAAGGGAATGGGTGCCAACAATCTTCTTGTTTGACTTACACGAGCCCAAACTCGCAAGGATCAAAAAAGAGAAGAAAAAGACCTTAAAGTTTCTTTTTTGCAACATCGATTTTTGACTTCAAAGTCGTTTCAGCTTGCCCTTTTTCTCGAGCTTTTTCCCAGTATTTAATCGCTCCTTGGAAATCTCCAAGGCTGTTCAGAACATCGCCATAATGACTGAGGATTTCGCCATTTTCTGCTCCTCCGAAATTCATAGCAAGTTCTAAGGCTTTTTTAGCTTCTTCCGACTCCCCAGCCTGAAAGAGTACCCATGCGTAGGTGTCGAGATAGGTTGGTGAAGTAGGCTCTAATTCAACACATTTCTTTGACATCGATTTGGCACGATCCAAATTGAGCTTGCGCAAGGAGAGAAAATAACTGTAGTTGTTTAAAACATAAACATTGTTTGGGTCAAGCAGCAAAGCTTTGTCATATGCATCATCCGATTCTTCATGTTGTTCGTTGAAGTAGTACGAGTCTCCTAAGGAAGAAAGTAACTGGACTTTCAAATTTGGATTCAACTCGGCCATTGGCAAAGCCTTATTCATGACTGAAATGGCGGCAGGGTAGTTTTTGAGTTGTGAATTTGCCAAGCCATTGAAATAATAGAATGTGACTTGATTTGGAAAAAGATCCATTGCACGTTGACTCTCGTTCAACATGGATTTAAAGTCACTCAGCTGAGATTCAATCAAGATCAATTGGGACCAAATTGAATAGTTGTCAGATTGAAGTTCAACAGCTGTTCTGTAGGACTCTCGAGCGAGTATAAGTTCATTTTCACGCGTATAGAAGTCCGCCAACATTGTATGAGCCTTGGCTTCTTCAGGATGGACTCGAATCGTAGTCTTTGCCAGCTCAAATGCATCTTTGGTAAGGCTGTCGTTTTGGTTGCTGAGAGCATAAAATTTCAGCAAGTAGCGAATTTTTGAATCGATGTCAAGATCTTCGTTCTCAAAGGCGGTCATTAAAAATTCGAAAGCCTTCTTCTTGTCGCCCGCTTCAGAATAATATTCTGCCAAGCTGAGTTGTACGAAGGCATTGTCCGGTTGCAATTTTCTGAGCTCATCTAAGGTTTGAAGAGATTTTTCGACCTCCCCCTTACCTCTGTAGAGCTCGGCAAGAATTGCGTAGTATTTCGGTTCTTCAGGGAATTGTAGGATCAAGGCTTCCAGTTCTTTAATTGCACCCTCAACGTCTCCCGACTTTAGCATCAGCTCTTGCTTCTCAAGGCTTATGTCTGGTGAAAGCCCAAAAACTTCTTCAATGCGTTCGAAGGTAGCGATGGCTTTCTTGACATCTCCAGAAGACAATTGTACCTGAATGAGCTTTTGGTAGTGGATGCTTTGATATGGATCCAGAAGGATGACTTTTTCCAAGCAAGCCGAGGCTTTGGCGAAGAGCTTGAAATCAAAGTACATCTCGCTCAATTCGAGCCAGAAGTACTTGTTGTCCTTGTCAAGTTTGGTCGCGGCTTCCAGTCGACCCAAGGCTTCATCACCTCGACCTTGATACCGAAGAATTCTAGCCGACTCGTACAGACAGGTTGCACACTCTGAATTGATGCGCAGGCAAGCGTCAAACAAACGCAGAGCTTCTTGCTCATTGCCCATTATTTTCTCCTGATTGGCGCGAAAAAACTTTCGATCAAAATCCATTTGAACGGCTTCATCGATCATCGATTTTCTCGACTTCTCATCAGTTGCAATGGAGCGTGACCCTCCACATGAACTGAGAAGGGCAAGAATGAAAAATGAAATAAGAAATCTCAAGTCTAAAGTTTAACGCTGCTGTAAGCACTTATACTCACATCGCTAGCAAGATCTGTTCCTCGACCTTCAAAGGTACTGTGACTGCCCAACATACTATTGGAAAGCTGTGCATTTGTCACCTTTACTTCTTCGGCAAGAATGCTGTTCGAGATTACGGCATCTTCTATTTCACAAGCTCGCCCTAAGCTCACATGAGGTCCGATTTTACAATTTTTGAGAACAACACCTTCTGCAATATAGCAAGGAGGAACTATTTCTACATTTTTAAAATCCTCGAATGAAGATTCAACCGAATGCCCAATGTGCTCTAAAACCCGTTGATTGGAATGAACGGTGGCATCTTTGTTTCCGCAATCGAGCCATTCTCCCACTTTTCCTGGAACAAAACGAAGGCCTTTATTGGTCATGTTTCTGAGCGCATCAGGAAGTTGGTATTCTCCGCTTTTGATGACTTTATTGTCAATTAGGTATTGAAGCTCAGCCTTCAAATTCTCGCCGTCTTTGAAGTAGTAAACGCCAATCATGGCCAGATCGGATACAAAGGTTTCAGGCTTTTCAACAAAGTCTACAATCTGTCCGGCCGCATTCAACTCCACAACACCAAAGGCGCTCGGGTCATCAATTTGTTTCACCCAGAGAACGCCGTCTTGTTCGTCGGATATTTTAAAATCGGCTTTGAATAGGGTATCTGCAAAAGCGACAATTGTCTTCCCTTGCAAACTTGCTTCAGCACATAGAATTGCATGGGCAGTACCCAGGGCTTCTTCTTGATAATAGATTCGCCCTTTTGCATTGAGACCTTGCGCAATGCTGAGAAGCTCTTGCTCAACGGCTTCACCAAAGTGGCCGATGATAAAACCTATTTCCTCAATGGGTTCGTCGCAAACAGCTACAATGTCTTCCACAAGTCGTTGAACAATGCTCTTCCCAGCAAGTTGAATGAGAGGCTTTGGAACGGTGAGTGTGTGCGGGCGCATGCGTTTTCCCATGCCGGCCATTGGAACGATGATGTTCATAGGTGCTGTTTCCAACAAAATTAGCCGAATTGCCTTTGTACTTTCTTTGGAATAAAAGGGATTTCAAGACCTTCATGTGTAAAAAGGATAGCCGTCAACTTGTCCTTCTTTGGGAGTGCATTTAACTACTTTTGTCGCCATGGAAAACAAGGAAGATCTGCTCAAGAAAATCATCTCTCACTCCAAGGAGTATGGATTTATTTTTCCCTCTTCTGAGATCTACGATGGACTGTCGGCGGCCTATGATTATGGACAGTTGGGCGTTGAGTTGAAAAAGAATATACGCGATTATTGGTGGAAGTCGATGGTTCATGCACATGAAAACATTCATGGTTTAGACGCCTCTATTTTCATGCACCCGACAACTTGGAAAGCCTCTGGACACGTGGATGCGTTTAATGACCCTCTCATCGACAACAAAGACTCAAAAAAGCGTTACCGTGCAGACGTTCTTCTCGAGGAGTTCATGGAAAAAATTCGTGGAAAAATCAAAAAGGAAGTTGTTAAGGCGGCAAAGCGATTTGGAGAAAGCTTCGAAGAAGCCATGTTTGTTAAAACCAATCCTCGTGTGGTCAAGTACCAAGAGCAAATCAAGATGATTGAAGATCGGATGCGCGACTGCCTCGATTCAAACGATCTTGAAGGAATTAAAACACTCATTGAAGAATTACAGATTGCCGATCCAGTTTCTGGAAGTCGGAATTGGACCGAAGTGCGTCAGTTTAACTTGATGTTTTCTACAGAGCTTGGCTCATTGGCAGATGGCGCAAGTAAAATCTATTTAAGGCCAGAAACGGCCCAAGGGATATTCGTGAATTTCCTGAATGTTTATAAGAGTGGCCGGGCGAAGTTGCCGTTCGGAATTGCACAGACTGGTAAGGCCTTTCGGAATGAAATAATAGCTCGTCAGTTCATCTTCCGTATGAGAGAATTTGAGCAGATGGAGATGCAATACTTTGTTAAGCCTGGAGAAGAGTTGAAATGGTATGAGCACTGGAAAGAAAAGCGCATGAAATGGCATCAGGCCCTTGGGTTTGGCGCTGAGGCGTATCGTTTTCACGACCACATCAAGTTGGCACATTACGCCAATGCCGCCTGCGATATTGAGTTCGACTTTCCGATGGGCTTCAAGGAGTTGGAGGGAATCCATTCAAGAACTGACTTTGACTTAAAATCGCACGAAGAACACAGCGGAAAGAAGCTCCAATACTTCGATCACGAGAGCAACACCTCATACGTTCCTTATGTGGTTGAAACCTCAATCGGGCTTGATCGGATGTTCTTGGCAGTTTTAACAGCCGCTTATAAGGAAGAGAAACTCGAAGACGGCTCAAGCCGTACGATGCTTAAAATCCCAGCATTCCTAGCTCCATATAAGTTAGCGATACTTCCCTTAGTCAAGAAGGATGGACTCCCAGAATTGGCTCGCAAAATCTTGCACGACCTTCAGTTGGACTTCCATTGTCAGTACGATGAAAAAGACTCCATAGGAAAGCGGTACAGACGTCAGGACGCCATCGGAACCCCATTTGCCATCACCATTGATCACGGCAGCTTAGAAGATGATATGGTAACTCTGCGCAAACGAGACACAATGGAACAATCGCGCATTCCAATTTCGAGTTTGCGACAAGAGCTGAGCGGTCGCATTTCGATGACCGATGTTATCCGAAAAAGTCTGTAATTATTTGCTGTTGAAGTCTGACATAACTTGTTGGACGGGTAAAAATGCAAAGGCACGAATCGTGTCTTTAGCGACTTCAATTCTCTGATCGAGCAATGTTTGCTCTGATTTCTCCCATTCAGAGAGTACATAGTTCACCTGCTGACCTTTGTTGAATTCGTTTCCAATGCCGAATCGTAGTCGAGCAAAATCGGATCTGCCCAGAATAGCTATGATGTTTTTGAGTCCGTTGTGCCCTCCGTCGCTTCCTTTATTTCTCAAGCGTTGCTTCCCGAAAGGAATGGATAGGTCGTCTGTAACAATCAACACCCGCTCAATGGGTACAGATTCTTGTTGCATCCAATACTGAACCGCCTTCCCGCTGAGGTTCATATAGGTGCTCGGTTTAATAAGGATAAGTGTTCGTCCTCGATGCTTTAGCTCCGCGCGATCACCTAGGCGTACGGTGGAAAAAGAAACGCTGGACTCCTCAGTGAGAGCGTCCAGCGTTAAAAATCCAATATTATGACGAGTATTCTCGTACTCTGCTCCGATGTTTCCGAGTCCGAATACCAAATACTTCATGCTGCAATGCTATGCTTCGGCAGGGGCTTCAGCTTTTGCTTCATCACCTTCAGCACTTGCTTCTGCGCCTTCAGCTGCTCCTTCTTCGCCTTCCTCTTCGTCTGGTTCTTCATCTTCGATGGCACCACGTGCGGTTCGAACAGCTACAACGTCACCACCGTCTGGTTCAAGAAACTCAAGGCCAGGGTAGTTGAGGTCACGGACTTTGATAGAATCACCAATTTTAAGATCGGTAATGTCTAGTTCGAAAGATTCTGGGATGGCATTCATGAGACCTTTCAAACGAAGTTTACGACGAACCAAACGAAGAACACCTCCATTTAGAACACCGCGTGAAGCTCCGGTTGTAGATACTGGTATGCTTACATCAAATGGCACATCATCAGTAACTTCGAAGAAGTCTGCGTGAATTGCCAAATCTGTTACGGGATGGAATTGAACGGCTTTCAAAATTGCTTTGTGCTCAGCACCATCAATGTTTAGGATTACGAGAAATACATCTCTCGTTTTAATAAGGTGATCAAATTTCCTAATATCAACGCTGAAGTGAACGTTCTCTTTTCCACCGTATACAACGCAAGGAACCATTCCTTCTCTTCTCAAGGCTTTTGAGTTTTTACCGCCTACATCAGCGCGTTTTTCACCTTGAATTTGAATTGTTTTCATGACTTCAATCTGTTTAAACGATAAAATGGGAGCTTATTGATCGACCGGCAACCACATTGGTGATTACTTCTGCAAACAATCCACTCACACTTAAAACTTTAATCTTACTGCTTTCCTGTGTCAACGGAATGCTGTCCGTGACCACCAACTCCGTTAATGAGGAGCTTTCAATTCTTTCGTATGCTGGACCTGAAAGAACGGCGTGTGTGCAATAGGCGCGTACGCTTCTCGCTCCGTTTTCCAGCATCATATCCGAGGCCTTTGTAAGTGTTCCGGCAGTGTCAATGATGTCGTCGACGATCACAACATCCTTACCTGAAACATCTCCAATTACTGTTAAGTTGGCAACTTCGTTTGCCTTTTTACGCTGCTTGTAAGAAATGGCCAAGCCGCAATCTAGATGCTTTGCATATGCGTTGGCTCTTTTTGTCCCTCCTGTATCTGGAGCAGCCATGACCATATTGTCGGATCTACTTGCTTGCAAGTGCGGAAGAAATATGGTAGAAGCGAACAAGTGATCTACTGGAACTTCGAAGAAGCCCTGGATTTGGTCGGCGTGTAAATCCATGGTCATTACGCGCGTAACACCTGCTGCAGAAAGAAGGTTCGCAACCAGCTTCGACCCAATAGCGACTCTAGGTTTGTCCTTTCTATCTTGACGAGCATAACCAAAGTAAGGCATCACAGCAACGATGTGCGCTGCGGAAGCTCTTTTGGCTGCATCAACCATGAGAAGAAGCTCCATCAAATTGTCGACGGGCTGGAAGGTGGAGGCAATAATGAATACGGTGTCTCCACGAACAGTCTCTTCAAACGAGGGTTGAATTTCGCCATCACTGAACTCGTACATGGTGCACTTGCCCAATTCTGCTCCATAATTGCGAGCAATTTCTCTTCCGAGTTTTTCGGAAGATCTTCCAGCGAATATTTTTACGTGTTCTTGCACAGGGGCTTAAAAAAGGGCTGCAAATGTAAGCATTATCCAATACAATAAGTTATTTTAACTCCTTGTGATTCAAGCATTTTTTGATCTTTCGAAAAGAGGATGAAAAAGTTGCGGATAATAAGAGCTTTCTTTAGTACGTTTTCAAAATTGTACTTTTGACCCCGTCCCTAATTTGAGCGACTTATCAAAGCACATAGAACACATTCGATTCTGCTGATTTCAGCGCTTTTCATGCTTTTTTCCTGTGGAAAAAAAGCGCCGAAAGCAAATTTCGATTCCGTAGTAAAGCGAGCGGGAGTTGTGGATTTCTTGAACACCTCTGTTGGAGTTGTAGATGAATTCATTTGGATTTTTGATGATGGAGATTCAAGCTTTGCCATAAACCCAGTTCACCGCTACAATGAACCAGGCCTATACAGTGTTAAACTGATTGCGAAAAACGAAAACGGTTCAGACGAAGTCGTAAAAGAGGTTGACATTGTGGGAGGTGATAGAGAGGACCTTTCTGGACATCCAAGTTTCAGTGATGCCGATGGCTATTTAATCGCTCAAAATGAAATCGTGTTCGTTGAAGGTTCTCCGTTTCAAATTCAAAACATTCGAGGAAAGGCTTTGGTTGGGTTCTACGACACTACCAATTTCTTTGTCGACCTAGGGGTGGTTTCAGCAAATGGGGAACGACTCAGCCAGTCAGACAACAATACTTATGTATTCAGCTCACCGGACAGCTCTTATTACTTTAAGGAACAGGTAAACTGGAGAGTGGATGGCGGACAGAGGTATCCCACGATTATTGAATCGCGTCAAACTGCATGGCCAAGCATAAGCGGCATTCAATTCAACCCCACCATCGATCGATCTACAACATATACATTAAGCCTCAATGGACTGCCTTCAGATGCAGACGCGGTATTATACCAGATTATGGATACAAGTGGGACTGTGCTTTTGAGTCGTGAGGAGAATTCCAGTTTCTCATCTTACAACTTCACAAGCTTTGAGTTGGACACTCTGACTGCGGGTCTTGCAAAGGTCCGTATCTTGGCATATAACTATGATACGTTCATTGTGGACCAGCGCAAAATCTATTTTGTCAACGAAGCTTCAACCGAGGCTGCCGTTGAAATTAAATAGGAGTCCAAAGCGGATCCCAGCATTCATTCTCTTCTTTTTACTCATCAATCAAGCCTTTGCGCAGCTTATCCTTGTGCACGAGCATGAAAACCCTAAAAAGCGGGATCGCTTTTTTGCAGGCAGTCCCATGACCTACGTTCACCAAAACGGAATTTGGTTTAGTGGATATTTAGAGAGCATACTAGACTCTTCAATAATTCTCTCAGGAGAAGAAGTACTACTATCTGACATCAAAACCATTCTTCACCACCGACGGGGAATTCAATTTCTGTCGAACCTAAGCCTTACTGGGGCTGTATTTTACGTGGGGCTGGATTTAACCAATGCCTTATTGAGTCGCTCAAAGCCATTAATTGGCTCAGAAGTTCTTCCAATCGGTGCGGCTCTTGCAGGCTCAGGCTTAATTCTCCGCAGCTTTAGATATAATCGGCGAAAAGTGAGCGACAAGAGGAAGCTAAAGGTGTTGGATACAAGCCCTAAGTAGCACGAAAACAGTCTATTATACCTCAATTCTCTAAAGAAAAAGTAAGCTTGCCAGAAAAAAAGAATGGCTAACTTTGCGCGATTTTTAACGCCCACATGACACAGTATCAAGACCAAATCAACGCTTTTGTAAAAGGAGTTTCCGATAGGAACCCAAATGAAGCAGAATTCCTTCAAGCAGTGGAAGAAGTGGCAGAAGTCATCATTCCATTTATGAAGGCAAACCCCAAGTACGACGACATCGCCCTTCTCGAGCGAATGACGGAGCCGGAACGAACAATTATGTTCCGAGTACCATGGATTGACGATAAAGGAGACTTTCAATTCAACCGTGGGTATCGAATTGAAATGAATTCAGCCATCGGGCCATATAAAGGTGGTCTTCGATTTCATCCAAGTGTCAACCTCTCGATCTTGAAGTTTCTTGGGTTTGAACAGGTTTTCAAAAATAGTCTTACCACCCTTCCAATGGGCGGGGGTAAAGGAGGTTCAGATTTCGATCCAAAAGGAAAGTCAGACAATGAGGTGATGCGCTTCTGCCAGAGCTTCATGACTGAACTAAGTCGTCACATTGGTCCCGACACTGACGTTCCAGCAGGTGATATTGGTGTAGGTGGTCGCGAGATCGGATTTATGTTTGGCCAGTACAAACGAATTCGAAATGAATTCAGCGGAATCCTTACAGGAAAAGGAATTTCCTACGGAGGTAGTTTGATTCGTCCAGAAGCAACTGGATATGGAAACGTCTATTTCGCGCAGGAGATGTTGAAATCACGCAACGAAAACTTTAATGGAAAGCGTGTAGCCATTTCTGGATCAGGGAATGTTGCTCAATATGCAGCTGAAAAGGCAATGGAACTTGGAGCCAAAGTGCTCACCATGTCTGATTCAACTGGTTTCATTTACGATCCAAACGGATTGGACGCTGAAAAACTTCAGTTCATAATGGAACTTAAGAACGTTAAGCGTGGGCGCATAAAAGAATTTGCAGACAAATACGGATGTGAATTTCATGAAGGCAAAAGACCGTGGAGTATTCCTGTGGACATCGCATTGCCATGTGCTACTCAGAATGAGTTGGACGAAGTGGATGCCAATACCTTGGTTGAGAACGGAGCTATTTGTGTGAGTGAAGGAGCTAACATGCCTTGTACTCCTGCTGCTATTGAAATCTTTGGGGTTAAGAAAATTTTGTTTGCTCCAGGTAAAGCTTCGAATGCAGGTGGCGTTGCTACTTCAGGTTTAGAGATGTCTCAGAACTCACTTCGCATGTCTTGGACAGCTGAAGAAGTGGACAGCAAGCTTCATGACATCATGCGCAACATTCACTCTGCATGTGTTAAGTACGGGGCTGAAGGTGACTACATCGACTATGTTAAAGGTGCAAACATTGCCGGCTTCATTAAAGTAGCTGAAGCAATGAAGGCACAAGGACTTGTCTAGATTTTTGAGATCGGGCCAATGAGCCCTTCGTAGGTGTCAATCTCCATCTTAATGCTGCCGACAAGCACATCTGCTTTCGCTAGTATTGGAATCTTGTTTTTGTCTTTACTGACCCAAACGACGAGGTCCTCTTCATCTTTGAAGATTCTTCCTTTTTGAACTACAGGAACAAACTTGTAGCACAAGAACTTGCCTTTTTTGACTTTCACTGTTTCGGTACCGAGGTACTTCACTTTGAACGGAAACAGTTCGTAGTCCAGAAAAGCATTTACGACGTATACATCCCCAATGCTTGCATTTTCCATGTCTAAGGTTCGGAGGTAGTAAAAGCTCGACAGCATATCCTGTACATCGGAAGGGATTTTCATTTCACCCTTCTTATCGGTGCGAACCAACTTTTCTTTCTGATCGAAAATGAGCTCCCGCTCCATATGGAATCCTCCTTCATGAATTTTTCGAATGAATTTATGAGGACGATGTGCGGCCACATCAACATAGGTCTCATAGCGATCTCTCACCTTGTAAAACCAATCGAAGGTTCCTTCCGAATACCCAGTTCCAACCATGTGTAAAATCGGAGAACCTTCAAAAGCTTGATTGGTAGACTGAATTTCTAGTTCCGCTTTTCCGGCTTCTATCCAGCCATAGCGAAGTTGGTAGCTTAGTTTTTCTCCGACCTTAAATGGAGATTCAGGGCTAGGGACAAAAGTCCGTATAGCTAAGGATTCAATCGCAAGATGCTTTTCTAGTGGCTTAAATGCCAAGAAGAAAATTCCGAGACTCAACAGAAGGATCATCTTTTTCATAACACAAGGTTTTGAAGTTCACCCCTCTAAAGCCAAATGCTGTGCCACTTATTCTTCGATGTAAGTGCGCTTGACCCTAGAAGGTATAGAACTCAGAACTTCATAAGAGATTGTATTGAGTTTTTGGGCAATCGACATAAGACTCTGGTTGAGACCGAAGTATTCCAGTTCATCTCCGACGTGGCAATCGTAGTCTCCAATATCCACCATACACATGTCCATACACACAGTGCCAACAATTTGGAGCGCATTTCCATTCCACATTAAACTTCCCTTTCCATTGCTCAACGAGCGTGAAAGCCCATCGGCGTAACCTAAGGCGATCGTAGCAATTCGTGTGTTTGAACTGGCTTTGAAACTGCGAGAATATCCTACAGAATCTCCGGGTTTCAATTGTTTGATTTGAAGGATACGCGCCTTTAGGCTTCCAACGACACGTAATTTTTTCTGTATCGATTGACTTGGGGATACTCCGTAGAGTCCGATTCCCAAACGCACCATATCAAATTGATGTTCCGGGTATCGTTCTACACCCGCTGTATTCAGAACATGTCGAAGAACAACTTTACCAATGCCCGCTTCAATGAATTCCGAGTATTTCGTGAAGAGCTCAATTTGTTGTTTCGTGTACGAGTCCTCCTCGGAATTGTCGGCACTCGATAAATGGGTAAACACACTTTTAACTTCCAATTCCGCGTTCGACTTTAGAAAGACAACTAGCTCCTCGAGTTCCTCTTCTATGAAGCCCAAGCGGTGCATTCCAGTATCGAGATTGATGTGAATTGGAAAGGGAATTTCTTCCGCCAACAGGTTGTGTTGAAGACTGAAGGCGAACTCACGAAGCATCTCGATGCTGAAAATCTCAGGTTCGAGGCGATGTTTGATCAGTGAATTAAAACTCCGGTTCTCAGGATTTAGCACAACAATGGAGCTGGAGATTCCTGCCTTTCTTAGTTCAACACCTTCATCGGCATAAGCAACAGCCAGGTAGTTCACGCGAGAATTTTCCAGTTTTTGAGCCACCTCAATTCCCCCTGAGCCATATGAACTCGCCTTTACCATGGCCATGATCTTCGTTCGGGGTTTGAGCAAGGATCTATAAACTTGAAGGTTGTGCACTAAGCTGTTTAAGTTGATCTCCAATACCGTAGAGTGATTCTGCTCTTGAAGTGCCTTGGCAACCTCTTCGAAATTGTAGTTCCGAGCTCCCTTTATTAGAATGGCTTCGTCGTCGATTTTTAGGAGGTGGTGCGCGGAGATGAATTCTTTCGTGTCGGCGTAATAATGGTTCTCATGTAAACTAAAAATTTGATCCTCTTTTTGAAAACCAATGCCAATAAAGCGCTGAATACCTTTTTCTTGAAGGATTAAATTGAGCTTCTCATAAACTTCTGAAACGTTTTGAATTTCATGCTCAAGTGCTGAGAGGATGACCGTCTTTTTTTTGTGCTGCTTCTGACGAGAAAGCCATTCTATCCCATTGATTATGCTAGGTAAATCTGAATTGTAGCTGTCGTTGATGAGGGTGCATCGATTTTGACCTCGACTCAATTCCATCCTCATATTAACTGCCGAGAGGCGCTCAGCACTTTGTTGCAATCCCTCCACGGGAACTTCGAAGTAGAAGGCCACATTGAGAACGTGCATGAAATTTTCTATGGATGCTTCATCGGAAAATGGAATTTCAAATCTATGTTGCTGTCCTTCGTGTCGCACCAAAATTTTGCTTCGTTCATCGGCGGAAGCATTGACTAATTGAAGGGAATCGGAACTTTCCTTACTCCAGGAAACCAAGTTTTTATTAGGGTACCTGCTCTTGAGTTTTTGGTGAATTAAGTTATGGTCGCGACAATAGAAGATGGTGTCGCAGTGTTCAAAGAGTCCAAGCTTTTCATCCAATTTTTGTTCCTGCGAATCAAAATTTACGGAATGAGCAACACCAATATTGGTCATCAAACCAAAGTTTGATTGAATCATTTCTGTCAAAGTCTTCATTTCACCTGGGAGACTGATGCCAGCTTCGATGATGGCCAGGTCGAAGCGATTCGACAATTGCCACAGTGACAATGGAACCCCAACTTGTGAATTGTAGCTTCTTGGACTTCGCACGATTCTGTAACGGTCTCCCAACATTTGATAGAGCCACTCTTTTACAATGGTCTTACCATTGCTACCTGTTATCGCGATTATAGGATGCTGAAAAGAATCCCTGTGATATGAAGCGAGCAGCTGCAGAGCTTTCCTAACGTCCTCAACAATAAGCCAGCGCACATCTTGTACGCCTTCGACTTTGCGCTCGGCCACGAAAGCTCTCACACCTCTACTGGCGCAGTCAACAATGTAGTGATGACCATCGTGATTTCTGCCGTTTAAGGCAAAAAATAAAGTGCTATTAGGCTCGTAAAGACGACGACTATCGATCAATAAATGATCTACGGTTACAGACGGACCTTCGGAGAGTTCCGCACCAAGAATCCCAGCGATTTCCTCGATTGAATAGTTCAAGATTCTTTCTCTTTTGGAGGTTTTTCCATTCGACGAGCGAAAGCCTCTCTTGAAAGTGGAACGTATTCACCCAGCTCTCCCAATTCCACAAGGTCGTCGCCTCCAGAAATGCGGTGAGAGTATTGAGCAAGCTTCCCTGTTTCAACACAAATGGCATGCACCTTTGTTACATATTCGGCAATGGCCATCAGATGAGGCATTGGGCCAAAGGGCTTACCTAAATAGTCCATGTCGAGGCCCGAAACGATGACACGAATTCCGCTGTTTGCGAGTTGATTGCAAACGTTTGGAAGCTCGTCATCAAAAAATTGAGCCTCATCAATTCCTACGACCTCGACTTCATTGCTCAATAAGAGGATATTGCTTGAAGAGCTTACTGGGGTGGAGCGAATTGAATTTTCGTCGTGACTCACCACGTCTTCATGGTGATAGCGCGTGTCGATGGCGGGTTTAAAGATTTCTACCTTTTGACGGGCTATTTGTGCACGCCTCAAACGGCGAATCAATTCTTCTGTTTTCCCCGAGAACATTGAGCCGCAAATGACCTCAATCCATCCACTCCCTTTCTTCGCCTCTGCCTTATTCTCTAAAAACATATTGTCTGGAATAGCCCCTTCACACAAATCTAAGTAAATTTGACCCTGAGCATTTCAGGCAAAATTGCAGCACGTGTTACCCGAAAAAGCAAGCATCATACTCGAGATTCAGCAAGCGCTGAAGAAGCTGGACATCCTAAACCAAAGGGAAGACTGGACTGATGAGGATCGCATGGAATTTCGGATGCAGCTTGAATGTGTTAACAGGAACTATCATTACCTAGAGTTGTATCTCGATTCTGTTAAAGTTTCGGAGGACCTTCAAGCCGAAGAAGTTCAAGAAGAAGTCGAACTTGCTGAAGAGCTTGAGCAATTGGAAGAAGAGGTTGTTCTTGAAGAATCAACGGAAGAAAATCGTGCAGAAATGCCCGAAGAACTTGAAGAAGAGGAGAAAGGTTTGGGACTTGGTGCAAGAACACCCATTTCAGAGCGAAGCTTCGACGATCACTCTTTCGCCAACAAAATGGAACAGCAAAGCATTCCGGATTTAAAGCAAGCAATTGGGCTGAACGAGCGATTCTTTTACGCGAATGAACTCTTCAGAGGAGATGGAACAGAATACTCTCGGGCCATTGAGGAGCTGAACCACTTGGGTTCTATGGAAGACGCCAAACGTCTGATTCAAACCAAGTATGAAGAGAGGTTCAAATGGGATTATGAGTCTGAGGCCGTCAGTTCATTCCTCTCTTTACTGAACCGTCGATACCAAAAGGCATAGTATGGGTCGATTGATCCTCGTGCCAACCCCCATTGGAAATCTAGAAGACATTACTGAACGCGCGGTGCGCATTCTAAAAACTGCTGATCTGGTCTATGCAGAAGATACCCGGACTTCGGGCTTTCTCATGAAGCACATTGGTTCAACCGTTCCCTTGCGAGCCTTTCACAAAGACAATGAGCATCGAATTCTGGAACAGACCGTCGAGGAGATTCAAAATAGAGATCTGGTAGCCTTAATCTCCGACGCAGGAACGCCAGCCATTTCCGATCCTGGCTTTTTACTTGTTCGCGCATGCATAGAAGCCGGAGTCGAATTGGAAGTATTGCCGGGGGCAACGGCACTTATTCCCGCCCTCGTCTTGTCAGGCTTCCCATCCGACCGATTTATTTTCGAAGGTTTTTTGCCTCATAAAAAGGGACGACAAAAACGTTGGGGGGAGTTGGCCACTGAGGAGCGAACCATGATTTTCTATGAGAGCCCGCACCGAATTCAAAAATTCACTGAGGAGGCCTTAGACTATTTAGGCCCCGAACGTCGTCTAGTGATTGTACGTGAACTGACTAAGAAGTTCGAGGAGGTTATCCGCGGAACCACACAAGAATTAAAAGAATTGCTTCAAGCGAAACAGCTCAAAGGAGAAATCGTAGTAGTGGTTGAGGGGAAGTGAGCCTCCACGGCCCTTGAACTGAAGTACTAGTCTTCGATGAGGTAAGACTGAAAACCGATCACTCCATTGGTGTTGGAGATCAACAATCCTTTTTTCGTTCCGTCTTGTTCAAGAAAGCTGATGTTGCAGTCCACATCAGTTGCCCAAAGGATATCCGCGTTTTCATAATTGATTTCCGAGGCAAATACCTGAACTTTTTGAGCAGTGACTTTCCCCTTCGAAGAGTACTTCACGGTGACCTGCATAGGTTCAGCAATCGTTTTTGAAGCGGACAACTCAACTTGATGCTCACCAGTTGGCGACACTGAACTCATTGTTCCAACCTCTTGATTGCAGGCGAGTATGATCAGAGGAAGAATTAGGAAAAATAGGAGCTTTTTCATGCCTTCGAAAGTTTATTGAGAATCTCCAATTCTATCAATTTCTCCGCAATTTGAACTGCATTTGTTGCTGCTCCCTTTCTCAAATTGTCAGCTACAATCCAAAGGTTCAGTCCATTTTCCAATGAATGATCCAAGCGAATTCTCCCAACGAAAACATCGTCTTTTCCACGGGCGTACAGGGGCATTGGATATTGATTTACATCGGGATTGTCTTGAACAGTTATACCGGTTTCTTGAGATAGGATTCTACGAATTTCCCTCACATCGGGAGTAGATTCAAATTCAATGTTGACCGATTCTGAGTGACCGCCTTGAACTGGTACTCGAACTGCTGTAGCTGTAAGACGCAGTTCTGGCAGAGATAAAATCTTCCGACTCTCATTGGTCAATTTCATCTCCTCCTTGGTGTAATCGTTCTCTAAGAAAACGTCGCAATGAGGCAAACAATTTTGATCAATGGGATATGGGTAGGCCATTTCTGTTTTTTGACCAGAACGTTCTGCCTCCATCTGCTTTACTGCCGCCAAACCTGTTCCCGAGATGCTTTGGTAGGTTGAAACGACAACCCGTTTTATGGTGTAGGCTTTATGAAGAGGACCTAAAACCATCACCAGTTGTATGGTCGAACAGTTGGGGTTAGCAATGATCATATCATCGGATGTTAGCTGTTGGCCGTTGAGCTCAGGTACGATCAATTTATGGTCTTGGCTCATGCGCCAGGCGGAGGAGTTGTCGATGACCCGCGTTCCAGCAGCTGCGAATTTTGGCGCCCATTCACGAGAGGCATCTGACCCGGCTGAGAAAAGGGCGATGTCGGGTGCCATTTTAACAGCCTCTTCAATCGACACAATTGGATATTCCTGCATACCAAATGAAATGCTTTTTCCCACCGATCTGCTTGAAGCGACTGGGATTAATTCTGTAATTGGGAAGTTCCGTTCTGCAAGAACTTTCAGCATTTCTCGGCCAACCATTCCAGTGGCTCCAACAATAGCTACTCTCATGTCGCAAATTTGAGGAATTTTGAAGCATGTCGCACGACTTGGATTTAGTCAAACTTGTAGAAGATGAATTGAAGAGGGCTCGGCTTGAGTCGGACATCCTGTTGGCTTATAGCGGAGGCTTAGATTCGACATGCTTACTTCACCTTCTCCTAAAGACCAGACAAAGGCCCGTTATAGCCCACTGCAATTTTCAATTGAGAGGTGAAGAATCCGAAGAAGATGCTCTCTTCGCTAAAGGGCAGGCAATGAAATATGGCCTCGAATTCAAACTAAAGAGCTTTGATACTGTTGCCTACGCCCAGAAGGAAGGTGTTTCGATTCAAATGGCAGCGCGGGACCTTCGTTATGCTTGGTTTCGTGAATTGAAATCGAAATTTGGCTTACAGGCCATTGCTACAGGGGCTCATTTAGACGATCAGTTCGAAGGAATGTTGATTAAGTTGGGAAGGGGATCCGGACCTGCGGGCATCGCGGGCATGTCGGTCTGGAATGGTGAACTTTTCCGTCCCTTGCTCTCTACCAGCCGCGAGGAATTGGAAACTTTTGCGAAAAATCAGGGAATTCATTTCCGCGAGGACAGCAGCAATAAGAGTGATAACTACTTGCGAAACAGTCTTCGGCATAATGTGATTCCTTCCTGGAAGGAAGAAGTTCCCGAGCTGCTTCGACAGGCCGACAAGAGTCGGAGGTGGATTCAAGAAATGGAGCTGTTTGTGCAAGCAGAAATGCACAGCTTTTTTCAAGAACATCTCATTTTAAACAACACAAACGAGTCGCTCAACATAAAGGTCGTTCAAGAGCATGCAAGCCCTAGTTTGCTCATCTTTTATTGGCTTCAGGAAAAAGGCTTTTCGTCCTCACAGATGGAGGACATCCATAGTGCCTTGGCTTCAGAAGAATCAAAGCAATTCAGTTCTGGAAAATGGGTTTTGTACAAGGAACGCAATGCTTTGGTCTTGACCGAGATATTCGAGCCGAGCATGGCTGAGATCACTCTTCAAGAAGGTGATCGTTTGTTGCAGTTGGATGAAAGGCGCTACGAAGTGTCTTTTCATGAACAGGCACCCGATACCTATGAACCTGGAATGAACTATTTCGACGCCGATCGATTGGTCTTCCCTCTTCGCTTTAGAAGGTGGAAAGACGGAGATCGAATTCAGCTTTTGGGCATGCAGGGGCGAAAAAAAATTAGCGATGTTTTGATCGACTTGAAAGTCGATGCCTCAAAAAAGTCGAGTCAATTTTTGATGGAAAGCGATGGAGAAGTTCAATGGCTGGTCGGTCATCGCCAAGCCGAACCCTCGAAGCTGACAGAGGATACTAGGAAGCTTCTTTGCTTTCGCCTGCTTTCTTAGAGTTCTCCCTATTTTCTTCCTTCATGAGTTCCTCAAGATCGCCTTCAACGTTTTCCTGAAGTTTTAAGTTGAGTGCTTCTAAATTATTGAGTACCTCTTCGATGGAGGCGTTGGTGTCCGATAGAAAGGAAGATACCCAAGAAGAATTCATGCCCGAGCTTTTGGGTAAAATTTCGAGGTTTAAAGTTTCGATCAGTTTTAAAATGTGAGTCATGCTCAGCATTTTCTTGCCAGATTCGAATTGAGCGTAGTGCGATTGAGAGATTTCCAAGGCATCGGCCACGTCCATTTGAGTGAGCTGAACGCCTCTCCGGCGAAAGCGAACCAATTCAATAAAGTCCTTGTGTTTCAATGTGCAGGGCTGTAACGCAAGATGCAATTTAGGCTTTTTGCCTATAAAGAGCGCATTGCGTCTACGGGCTTCAACTTAGAGGCCGACCATGCCGGAGCTAAACCAGAGATGAGACCTATCACAGAAGAGAGGACGATCGCTAGGCTAATGTTGCCAAACGAGAGGTAAATTTCGAGGTCAAGGATGAAGTTGATCAAAAGGCTGCCTAAGAAAACCAATAGGAGGCCGAGCAGTCCGCCGATGACGCAGAGAATAATTGCTTCTGAAAGAAATTGAAAGAGAATGAAAAAGTTTTTAGCTCCCAAAGCTTTTTGAATGCCGATGATTCGGGTCCGCTCTTTTACCGAGACGAACATGATGTTTGCAATGCCAAAGCCTCCAACGAGAATTGAGAATAGGCCAATGATCAATCCCACCAAGCGAAGGACACTCATGAGTGCTTCAAAGCCTTTTTGCAACATGGAAGATTCGTTCAAAGCAAAATTCTCTTCGGCGGCGGGTTTGAGTCGTCGGCTTGCTCGAAGGACTCCCATCATCTCGTCTTTCAGTTGAAGATTGGTATAGCCTTCTTTGGCGGCGACCATCACCGTTTGGTTTAAGTTGGTGTTGCGGATGTCGGCAAAACTTCGGACGAAGTTTATGGGCATCACCGCCGATTCATCGTGTGAGTTCCCTATGGAACTTTCCCCTTCCAAGTCGAATACGCCGATGACAGTGGCGGGGTGCTTCCCAAGCATTTTTACTTGCTTTCCTAAAGGGTTTTGACCTTCAAAAAGTAAGGACGCGGTAGCGTAGCCGAGGATTACAACCGGTCGCCCAGCACTTGCTTCATTTGCGGTTATATATCGACCCAATACAAGTTCAAAATCACGTAGCTCTGGATAGGAATGTGAGACTCCAATGAGCCCGATGTTCTCAATGCTGTTCTTTCCCCAGGTAATCAATCCGTTTTTTGAAACTGTGAAACAAGCTGTTTCGGCAGAACGCACCCGGCGTTCTATGGCTTCTACGTCTTCCATGCCTGGCTGAGGGCGATTCATATATTTCCACCAAGGATAATCGCCTCCAAAAGCCCATGGCCATTTTTGAACGAACACCACATTGTCGCCTAGGCTAGCAATGCTGTTGGTTACCTGTCTCTCCATGCTGTCGACCATGGTAAAAACAGATATGATTGCGAAGATTCCAATGGTGATGCCCAAAAGGGACAATAGAGTGCGAAGTCGGTTTACGATCAGGGCGTTGAGGGCAAAGAGCATGCTCTCTTTAAGAAGGATCAAGTACAACTTCACGATACAAAGGTCTTTGTTTTTTCATTGCCATCGAGTTCCATTGAACATCGGTGCAAAACCTACATAGGTCAAAATTATAAAGGCTGAGTGGAATTCAAAGGGAGGATTACTTTTGTCGAATGGCGAAACATCAAGCACTTATTGAGCATCTTTCTGAATTTGCTACTGAAGGAAGACTCGATTTGTTCAAGGAAAAAATCCAATGGCGTACGAAACATTTGTGCTTAGTACTGGAGGACATTTATCAATCTCAAAACGCTTCTGCAGTTCTTCGGTCGGCTGATTGTTTTGGGATTCAAGATGTTCATGTTGTGGAGAACAGCAATGAGTACGACGTGAATCCCGATGTTGCACTAGGGTCTTCCAATTGGGTAAGCCTTCATCGATACAATTCTAGGGCGAACAATACCGGCGCTTGCTTAAGTGAATTGAAAGCCAAGGGTTTTCACTTGGTTGCCACGAGTCCCTTACAAAACGCGAAACCCATCTCCGAACTTTCGCTTGAAAAACCGATAGCGCTTCTCTTTGGAACTGAAATGCGGGGACTTACAGATGAGGCCTTTGAAATGGCCGACGAGAGCGTTTACATTCCAATGTTTGGCTTTACCGAGTCCTTCAATATTTCAGTTTCCGCTGCCCTCTGCATGTACGATCTGAGTACTCGACTTCGAGTATCGGAAGTGCCATGGAAATTGACGAAAGAACAGGAAGAAGAGGTGATGCTGCATTGGTTGAGAAACAGCATTGGCTCTTCAGAGAGCCTTGAAAAACACTTTTTGAGCGAGGCTATGAATAAAAATCTTTGAGTCTATTTCGGTAGGCGCTGAAGAGCTTCGATTTGGATACGAAGCCAGTGTAGTGACCATTTTCCAGCACAGGTAGGTTCCACGCACCACTGCTTTCAAATTTTTCCATCACCAATTCCATTGAGTCGGAAATGGAGATGTACTCAGGGGCCATGCTCATCAATTCGTGGACAATAATGCGATCGTATTTTTCTTTGTCGAACATGATGCCGCGGACATCATCTAGGGTTACAATCCCTATGAAATTTCCCTTTTCGTCGACGACTGGAAAGAGATTCCGCTTGGATGTAGCCACCTTTTTCACAAGGTCACCAAGTGTGTCGTAGGGATCGATGGAGACGAAATCGCGTTCCACTTCTTCCCTTAAATTCATGAGGGTAAGTACCGCTTGGTCTTTGTGATGTGTGAGCAGTTCTCCACGCTTGGCCAACTGCATTGTGTACACAGAGTGTTTCGTGAAATAGCGCACGGTTAAATAGGAGATTGCAGCGGTTACCATGAGCGGAATGAAGAGGTCGTATCCTCCTGTTATTTCAGCAATGAGGAAGATGGCAGTTAGCGGCGCTAGAAGGTTCCCCGCCATGAGGGCGGCCATTCCTACCAAGGTAAAGTGTGCGACGGAGAGCTCTGTGAGACCTGAACTGTTGATTCCTGTTGAGAAGACAAAACCCACGATGGCTCCCATGAAGAGGGTTGGCGCAAAAATTCCACCTACACCGCCAGCACCAAAAGTTACCGTAACGGCAATTGCCTTTACCAATACAACGGCCACGAGGAATAGAAGTGCGAGGAAGAGATTTTCTTGAAAGCCACTCAAAGGACTGTTCTTAAGAAGCGCGCTGTAGTTTCCGAGTATAAGGTTGTTGATGCTGTCGTAGCCTTCACCATACAAAGGAGGGAAAAGAACCAAAAGAGCTCCCATGGCGCCACCCCCAATTAGGATTTTGGTAATGGGATTTGAGAAGCGTTCGAAGAAGTTGGAGACGACGAAATATGTTCGCGTGAAGTAGGCTGAAACAAGTCCGCCAAGAACTCCAAGTAGGATGAAGTATGGGAGGTCACCGTAATTAAACACGTCCTGGATTGAAAAGCGAAACAGGACTTCTTCTCCCCAAAAGATTCGAGAAAATAGTGTGGCAGTTACGGAGGCGATGAGAAGGGGAATCATGGAGGCCATGGTGAGGTCGAGCATGATGACCTCAATGGCGAAAATGATGGCTGCGATGGGAGCTTTGAAGATGGCGGCAAGGGCACCAGCAGCAGCACACCCAATCAGCAAAGTTTTCGTTTTGTAATTCAGTTTAAAAAACTGACCGAGATTAGAGCCGATGGCTGATGTGCTGCCAATCATTGGGCCTTCAAGTCCGACGGAACCTCCAAAACCGACGGTGATGGCGGCGGTGATGATGGAGCTGAACATGCGCTTGGGTTTGATGTTCGCTTGACCCTTTGAAATGGCGTATAAGGTGTTTGGAATTCCGTGACCAACGGCTTCTTTCAAAACGAATTTGACGACCAGAACGGTTATGCTGATTCCTATGATGGGAAGTGCGAAATAGAACAGACGATGCTCTTCGTCAGCGATTTGACTGGTGAAGAAGTGCTCTACCCAAAGCACTGATTTTTTAATGATTAAGGCTGCAAGACCAGACAAGACTCCAATCACGAAGCTCAAGACAATCACGAAGTTTTTGTCGTTGAGATTCTTGCGTCGCCAGAGCAGAAATTTTTTCAGTTTTAACTGAACATTATGAATCTCGGGTTCGAACACGAATCAGTTGGAAATCAGGGGCCAAAATTAGGTTTTTCGTCAACGCGCAATAAACATAGCCACGTTGATAATAAGATTAAGAAAAGCTGCGTATACTAAGAGATTCAAGGCATTTTTGATCTTAGGAAAAATCTGACTATGACATTACGAATTACTCTCACAACAATAGTTCTAAGCAGCTTGAGTCTCAGTCTGTTTGCCGGTGGAAAAGGAACGGCCAACGAGGACAGCTTAAAGCAACTTCAGCTGCTGGACCTAACAGAACTTTTGCCCGACGACCCTATTCTACAGGCAATGGATTCTATGTTGAGTGAGTCCTTCTTTCTTGCTTCTGGCCAAGAGACCATTTTCTACGACAGTGCAGAGGTGGCCGTTTGTCACGATTCAATTGTTCCAATGGAAGCCGAATTGATCAAAAAGCGTCTTGCCGAATTGGACGAACAAACACCATTTAACTTGGTGTACAACGACCGGGTTCACGCTTTCATCAACCTCTACTTGAACAAAAGGCCTCAAGTATCATCGAAGGTGATGGGACTTGCTGCCTATTACTTCCCACTTTTTGAGGAGACGCTCGCCAAGAACAATATGCCCATTGAATTTAAATATTTGGCCATTGTAGAATCTGCTTTGAATGCAAGTGCGCGTTCAAGGGCTGGTGCCATGGGCTTATGGCAGTTCATGTATTCTACTGGAAAAATCTATGGATTGAAGGAAACTTCCTACATCGATGACCGAATGGACCCCATTAAAGCTACAGAAGCAGCCTGTGGTTATTTCGAATACCTCTATAAAATTTATGGCGATTGGGATCTTGTAATGGCAGCCTACAATTGCGGTCCTGGAAATGTGAATAAGGCCATTCGTCGTTCTGGCGGCCAAAGAGGCTACTGGGAAATATATCGTTGGTTGCCCCGCGAGACTAGAGGATATGTGCCTGCTTTCATCGCAGTGAATTACATGATGAACTACGGGAAAGAGCACAACATCATGCCCTTAACACCAAACTCAACCTACTTTGAAAACGACACCATTCACGTACAGAAAAAAGTTTATTTAAAGCAATTAGCCAAAGAATTGGATATGTCGTACGACCACTTGAAGTGGTTGAACCCTACTTTCAAGTACGGCATCATTCCATTCGATGGAGACGTACATGTGCTTACACTTCCAAAAGAAAAGCTCGGAAACTACTTAACGAACCAAGAGCTCATCACAGCTAAAATAGAAGATGCAACCGCTGGTGCTGAACCCGTATTTGCATGGAAGGAAGTACGCAAGACCCACTACGTGCGCAGGGGCGAATACCTGGGTAAAATTGCGAGCAAGTATGGTTGCAGCGTTGGGCAGATTCAACGATGGAATAACCTCCGCAGCACAAGCATCACCACGGGACAAAGATTGATTGTCTATTCTCGAGAGCGCGTAATGATTGAAGGCGAATTGGTAAAAAAGGAAGAAGCTGTTCAAGAAGCCGCACAAGAAGAAGCGCCCGTTGAAAAGAAGACAGAGGCGACATCAGATTTTCTGTTTTATACCATCGCGCCTGGAGATACTTTGTGGGACATCGCCCGAAACAATGGGATATCTTTGGATCGTTTGAGAGAATACAACTCAAGCTTAAATCACCGGCGATTGAAGCCCGGCGACAAGATCATCATTGGTGTTCAAGGTTAAATTCCTTCTATTTTTTTTCCTTGCTTTTTTCATCTCTAGTTGTGATGAAGAAGGAAGCAGTTTCTTGCCAGGTTATTCAGGAGGAACTGGTGAATTGGTCGTCGTTTGTTCAGACCCAGAATGGATGAATAGTGATTTGGGACTGGTTCTTAAACGAATTCTTCAAGGCGATCAAGCGGGATTGCCTCAGTCGGAAGCTCGATTTCGATTAATCCACACGACGAGCAAGAATTTTCAATCTGTCTTAAAAACGCACAGGTCTGTGATAATGATTTCCGGTTCGGCGCAGAATCCCATTGAGCAGATTCTTGTCGAGAAAAACAAATTTGCCAAAGGCCAGCTCCTCATTAATATTCAAGGCGACAAACGAACCGAGATCATTCAAATTCTAAACGAAAACGAAGACTACATCTTGAAGCTGTTTTCGGAAGTTGAGTTGAACCGTTTGTATCTCCGCAACAAGCGGTTTGGACCAAAAGGTGAATTGAAGAAATTAGAATCAGAGCAAAATTTCTCAATGGCCCTTCAAGAAGCTGCTTTTCTGGAGAAGAATGAAGAAAACTTAGTATGGATTCGCTCAGAAAGAGAGCGAATCAAGGACGGCTTTCAACACCAGATCAGTCAGGGCATTTTAGTGCAGCGGGTGCCTTATTTGGATCGAACAGACTTTTTACCAAAGAATATATTGAAGGCTAATTTGAAGGCCATGAAAGAACACCTTCCCGGGCCACAAGAGGGCTCGTACATGTCCATCGATACAGTGAACTTTAAGCCTCAGTCGCGTGAGTTGACCTTTAAAGGCGGTTACGCTGTTGAAATGCGCGGCTTGTGGCGGATGGAAAATCATTTTATGGGTGGGCCCTTTGTAAGCCTATCGGTTTTAGACCCTGATGGCGACAACATCATTCATGCTTTTGGATATGTGTTTGCGCCAAACTTCAATAAGCGTGAGTATTTGAGGGAGGTAGAAGCGATGATTAAGTCGCTCACATGGGAAAAGAGCACGTCCAGTCAGACGGCCGAAAACTAGAACAATCAAAGGCTAGATTTACCACATGAAAAGCTTGTTGCTCACCCTATTCCTTAGCCTTCTTGCCTATGTGGGCTCATCTCAGCGTCCGAATGGAGTTCTTTCGTTCGATGGTCAAGACGATTATGCAGTCTCCAATTCTGGAATACTCAATGGAACCTTCACACTTGATTTCTACTTTCGAACTTGCAGTCCTCAAACGAGTATAATAGGTGCGCCGCTCATAAGTTCTTTGGATACGAATTCGAATACTGGTTTTGCTTTGAATTTGACGACTACTGTGAGTGGAAATTCAGCATCCATTGAGTTGGTTGCTGGCGATTCGACTTCTACAGCCAGTGAGGTAGTGGTTCTGCCAATTTATGGTCACAATATTTTTCACCACATTGCGCTTGCCAACGACCCAACTCACCAACGCATGAATCTCTACTTCGATGGAGATTCTGTTGGCTCTTTGAGCCTCGACTATAGAAGTTCAACAGGATTTGTTTTGGGAAGTAACCTCGAACAGAGTGCGTATTTTCAGGGACAAGTCACAGAGCTTTCCATCGACGACACTTTGGCCTTTGCTCGTGTTTATAAACCACCTACCACCTATTATTTTGATGTGAACAAGTCTTTTTGGTCGTTTGACCTAGGTGATTCCAAACACGTTTCAAGCAGACGAGATACCATCCAGGCAATGAATGGTCTTCGTTCTCTGGCCTTGCCGGGTCATAGCGTTTCTGGTGGAATTGTCCCGAGAGATTTTTGTGTCGATGGCTCAGTAGATTCTGTTGATTGGAATCAATTTGGTTCCACAATGCTGTGGAGTGATTCAATTGATGTTATTCTCAATGGAACGTCATTGCTGTTGTTTGGGGATTCGAGTCGTAGCTATCAAATTCAATTTTCCGACAGCAATGGCTGTTTGGTTGATTTTATCTTTGAAAAAAACGCAGTGTATCCTCCGAGGGTGGATTTGGGTGCTGACACCACATTATGTGAAGGAGACACACTAATCCTGAGCGTTGATTCTTTTATGGATTCTGGTTTTTTTGCTGTGTGGAATGATAAGAATTTTGGCTTGGAGTTTCCGGTTCGGCAGAGCGGTGAATATAGAGTGCAAGTTGGTACGGCAGGCTGCAATTCATCAGACACCATCTTGGTCATCGATCAGCCAGCCCCATCTCCCAATCTTGGGAATGACACGAACCTCTCGAGTGGTTTTACAGTGATTCTTGGGACAAAAAAGCATTGGAACAGCTACCGCTGGAACACCATCGAAACCGATAGCATCATATTGGCTACAGTCACAGGGAAGTATTGGGTTGAGGTTACGGATTCGAATGGCTGCAGAGGGGCCGATACCATCCGTGTAAACATTGAAGGAAGCTTTCCTTATTCAGTAAAAGAAGGAGTATTTGCTCACTTAAAGATTGGTCCAAATCCTAGTTCAGCTTATGTTGAAGTTCAGGGATTGGAAGATTTCACCTATTCGCTTTTCGACCTCTCAGGAAAATTGGTTGCCAAAGGAGTGAACGAAGTAATTCTTCTTCCGAGTCCGGGAGGAATGTACATTCTTGACCTGGAATCAGAAGGCGAACACCAAAGAGTAGAAATTCTTCGTTTGGCACCTTAGAGTCTGATAGCTTTGTCCCATGGCTAAATTTCTAGTCGTTCGCTTTTCTTCCATTGGAGATATTGTGCTTACCAGCCCTGTTGTGCGCTGTTTAAAGGAGCAGGTCGAAGGCGCCGAAGTTCATTTTCTTACGAAGAAGCCCTTTCTCGGATTGCTGGAGTCCAACCCGCACATCGACCAAGTACACAGCATCAATTCGTCTGTTTTCGAGATCAGTGATGAGCTGAAGAATGTTGGCTTCGACTACATCATTGATCTACACAACAATCTTCGGTCGCGACAATTGAAGAAGATGCTCAAGATTATGAGTTTCGACTTTCCAAAACACAACTGGGAGAAATGGCTTTTGGTAAATTTTAAGGTCAATCGAATGCCAAAGCGCCACATAGTTGAGCGCTACTTTGATTCCGTTCAAGCTTTTCAAGTCAAAAACGATGGAAAAGGCTTGGATTACTTCATTCCTGAATCAGAAGAACTCAACCCACGAGAAGAGTGGGGGATTTCAAATTATGTCGCTTACGGCATTGGAGGCAACCACATTGGGAAGATTCTACCAGAAGAGAAAATTATTGCGACTCTGGGCCTATGGGTTTCAAAAGGGAAAAGCGTCATTCTTCTTGGAGGCCCAGAGGATCAAGCAAGAGGAGAACGCATTCGCGCTCCTTTTGGCGATGAGGTAATCAATGCCTGTGGGTCCTTAAGTCTGCATGGATCGGCTTCGGTAGTTCGGCAGGCAGAGGCAGTAATTGCGCACGATACGGCCATCATGCACATCGCAAGTGCTTTCCAAAAGACGGTGATTTCCATATGGGGATGTACTGTTCCGGAATTTGGGATGAGCCCATACTTGCCTGGGTTCGATAGTAAAATGATTCAAGTTGAAGGCTTAAGAAGTAGACCGTGCTCGAAGCTTGGTAAAGGGCTGTGTAAGGGTTTTGAGTGTATGAATGGAATCTCTGAGCAGGCGATTGCTGATAGCATTTGATATTTTTTTGATCAATATGGTTTATAATGTAAACAAGTTTATATATTTGCCTTCTCAAACAATCAACCATGAAAACAATTCAATCTAAAACCCTCAAGAGTTTTATATCGGCCGGAACCTTTTTGGGTATGGGCATAGGTTTCCTTCTTGGAAATTTGGTTGCCTATATGTTTCTAGGCATGGGCCTGGGTTATGTCGTGTATGCTATTTCAAATAATAAAAAGGAAGCATGAATAAGGAAATGAACCCTCAAGAAAGTTTGCAGATCATCTCAGAGATGATTCAGAAAACACAAGACAACATTCGTGATGGAAGTACATACTTCCTGCTATGGGGCTGGCTCACACTCTTTGCCTCATTGGCGCACTACATTTTACTCACGCAAGAGCTGCATGAATACTCGTGGATGCCCTGGCCAGTGCTCATGATTTTCGGAGGACTCGTTTCAGCCGTTCTTGGAATTCGAGAGTCGAAAAAGACGGTGGTGAGAACACACATTGATCGAATCATTGCATACGTATGGCGTGCCTTCGGGATCTTTTTGGTCATTCTTCTATTGTTGATGGGCACGGTGGAATACACCATCATCTATCCATTGATGATGTGCATTTGGGCGATGGGAACCTTTATTACCGGAGGCATCCTTCGATTCAAACCTTTGGTGATTGGCTCCATGGTTTGTTGGGTTCTGGCTGCAGCTTCCTTTTGGATGTCCTTTCCACAACAGCTGCTCACGATGGCGGTTGCCATCACTGCATGTTACCTCATTCATGGATACCTTTTAAAACGCGCATAGATGTTCAAGGATCTTGATCCGCTTTTACACAATCAGCTGCGGCTGAAGATCATGTCTCTTTTGATGAGCGTAGAAGAGGCGGAATTCAACTATTTGTTGGAGAAGACGGAGGCTACGCGAGGGAATATTTCGGTTCAAATCAGCAAATTGAAAGAAGCTGGATACATTGAAGTGAAGAAGAGCTTTAAAGGGAATTACCCCCTTACTACTGCCTTCATCACAAAAAAGGGAAATTCGGCTTTTACGGCATACGTGGATGCTTTGAAGGGATACTTAGATCAGTCTTGATCGTTCGCTAAATGATCGATGTACAAGATTCCATTTAGATGGTCAATCTCGTGCTGGAAGATGACAGAGGTAAACCCAGTTACTCGTTCTCTAATCTTTCCGCCATTCCAATCTGAATATTCCAACTCGATGTCTTGCTGACGAAACACCATTTCCGAACGATTGGGAATGGAAAGGCAGCCTTCTCTACCTTCAATTTTTTCTCCGGCGCAGGAAATGATTCTGGGATTCACATAGGCCTGAATCGGACTGTTCTCTTGGTCGAGGCGTTGCACAATGATTAGGTTTCTCAGCAACCCTACTTGCGGAGCAGCGATTCCAACACCCATTTGGGAAGAGTCGGTCATGGTGAGAATCGTTCGATCGATCAAGCGCAACAACTTCTTGTTAGAGGAGTCGGCCTTGACATCAAAACTGGGCTTGCGAAGGAGGAAAGAGTCTTCCTCGTTGTTGATGGTGAGCACGCGCATGAGCCCATCTTCTTTGATGAGTCTCTTTTCAGCCTTGGTAAACTTGTTGGCTTTTTGAGCTTTTACCTCAACTCCAAGAAGGCAAAGCAGGACGAAGAGTAAGAGGGTGAATCGGGTTCCCATATCATTTAGACACTTCAGTCTGCTCTTTGTTTCGGCGCAGGTATTTCTTGAGCCACAAATTTAAGGATGTCAACGACTTCTATGAATATCAATATGGACTATGTTTGAACATGGCCAAGTACAAACTCGACCTTCACGACATCTACAACAAAGGCGCTAAGATTGATCAAGCCTTGAACGATGCCGTCGACCATTGCGCAGAGCACCGCATTCGAGAGCTCGAAATCATTCCAGGCAAAGGCTCAGGTCAGCTTAAGAAGAAGGTGATTCGATTCCTCGAGCAAAAGCACATCAAAGCCAAGTACCACCGCATGGATAAGGACTCCAAGAATTTTGGGAGGTTGTTTGTGTATTTTAAGTGAGCAATTATGGGATATGGGAATTGGAATTTGGGCAAGGGAGAATGAGGTGTATGCTTTAGGCTCTATGTGTGTACCGATTTTAGGCGCCAACAATTTCAGTCACTCTGAGCCTGTCGAAGAGCGGCTTGTCAAGAAGTCCTAAGGCCTTGGAGAACCTCATGATTCGGTCTGACTGCGGATGAATCGGATTTGAACACGAGTTGGAAGCTATACTCCATAGGGATTAGTTCACTTGCCAAGGGTCGAAACTTAGTTTCCATCAGACTTCATAAGACGGGCTTCGACAGGCTCAGCCTGACTGGGAATTAAATTCTCTGCAATTGGACGAGAAGAATAATCTTTTGCTCCACTCTCCACTCTCCACTCTCCACTCTCCACTCTCAATGCTCCATGCTCTCAGCCCAGCTCCGCATAGCGATCCTTCACCAAACTTGGAATCGGAACTGCATCTCCATTTTCATCGATGCGAACAAAAGTGATATTGGTTGTGCAGACAACCGTTTCTTCACCGCTGTAAACATTGTATTTCCGAGCTTCCATTTTCATGCTGATGGAAGTGTTTCCTACATGGGAAACCTCGCCGTAAATGTGAATTTGCATTCCGACCTTCACCGCTTTTTTGAAGACTACTTCTTCGATTTTTATGGTGACCATATTGGGCGTATGACAAACTTTGGTGGCCAATGCAGCGGCGGCTTCATCGACCCAGGCCAACATCATTCCTCCAAAAAGATTCCCATGAACCCCAATGTCGCGGGTCATGCAGATTTTATGAGTGATTAATTCCATGTGTGTGATTGAGAGCGCAAAGATAACTCTTGCAAAGGTGCTAGTCGATGTCGATGCGGTGTCTATAAGTTCCAACAGAAGGAAGTCCATGAAGTTCAGCTGGTAGGTAGATTAATGGAGTTTTAGCGCTTTCCAAAATCGCTTGATCGTAGCCAAACCCAAGGCCCAACTCCATTTTTGAAAAATAGGGGAAACCAAATTCGTCAACCACACGTCGAAGAACGGCCTCACCTTTCACATCACTACTCAGTTCGGCTTTCGCTTCCTCCAAGTATTGTGCATATTCATCGGCTGCAGTTTGACCACCAGCGAACTGAGTGTAAGTGACTTCAGGTTCAAAGGTGTACGCTGGGTGTTTGTTTATCAGCGCATCAAAGCGTAAGAGAGCGCGGTCTTTTGGATTTTTTAGTGTACTCCAGATTACTGAACTCATCATTGGAATTCGCTCGATGTCGTTCATATCGTAGAATTGGATTGAGGAAGTGTCGATGCTTGGATTGCGCACAAAGCGCTCCTCAAAAGTGGTTCTCCCGCTGGGGTTGAAATATTTCCAATCGCCAACCTTCATCCCGAAAGCGTAGGCACCTTGCGTACGTTCCTTGCCTCCTTTTAGAAATTCCAGGTAAGTCCCGTGCAAGTACCCAAAGGCGTAATGCTTTTCATTTTCGAGTTCATTCAGGAAGGAGTAGGTGCGCGCCAAACCATGTCGCAGTCCTTTCCAATATTCGCTTTCCTCGCGTTCAAATCCCGAGTTGCCATAAACGGTCACATATGCCCATTGATTTTTCGCGTCGTAGAAGTCGATTTCGTAATGGAGCGTTCCAGCTTGATTGTAAAACTTCCAAGTGCCAACTTTCAGATTATTCCGGAAGGAACCATTCGCTGCAATTTTTCCATTGCGATAGTACCAAGCTCGGCCATGTCGCTCTCCATTTTTGTATTGGATTTCTGAAAAAAGACTCCCGCTGGGACGGTATCGTTTGAGGAGGCCCGAACCTTCCACGAAATCACCGTAGTCCAGTGGATTGTGCAGAGGGTCTTGCATGAGCAGTACAGATTTTAACTTTCCTTTCTCATACAAAAGTTTCTCCCAAACGGAGCTGCTCTCATGGAACCGAATCCAAACACTGTCCGGTTTTCCGTTTACTTTTTTCTCGAATGAATAGGGACGATTTTGACTAAAAAACTTCCGCTGAAATTCAATTGTGTCTGCTCCAACTCTGCGATCTTCTTCTAAGGCCAAGAAGCTTTTTTGCGTCCCACTTTTTTCGAAGTAACGAATTAGGGAAGCAGTTTTTTCTCGATGATGAATTTCGAGTTGACTTGCGCCCGAAGGCCAAAAGGATTTCCAGACTCCAACTTTTTTTCCATTCTCGAATTCGAGATTTGCTTTCAAATTCCCGTTCGAATGATAGAAGTGCCAGCTTCCGTCTTTTACCCCTTTGCCGTAATTGACTTTTGCTGCTTTGCTACCATTGGGATGGTAACGTTCCCATTTGCCGATGGGCTGTCCATTTTTTAAGTTTCCGCGAACAAAAGGCTTTCCATCTAGTCTCATTTCCATGTGACCTTCTTGCAAGTCGATTTTAATTCTTGACCCAAGGTCAGCGGCAAGCTTCTGACCAGTTACATTCGCACTTGGGAAAAAGAAGAAAATACAGAGGAAGAAATGGACAACAAAGCGCATGAATAACGAATATAAAGCCCTTTTTGCCATCCCATTGAATGTTTATATTTTCGGGCACACTTCCCGATTACAAGCTCATGTGGACTAAACTAGCCAGTTTCATTCTTCGGCAGCGGATTGCCATTCTCATCGTGTTGGCTCTGCTCACTGTCTTCATGGGCTATATGGGGAGAGGAGTGGCAATTCAATACGCCTTACCACAGCTGCTTCCCGACAGCGATTCAACACTCATCGCCTACAAAGAGTTTAGGCAACAGTATGGAAAGGAACCCACGGTAATCGTTCTAGGAATTCCCGAGAACCCTCTGAACTCCGTGGAATTGTACAACGCTTGGTATCAGCTTGGCAATGATTTTAAAGCCATCGAGGGCGTTGATACGGTTGTTTCCGTTTGCAATCTTTTTGAGCTGAAGAAGGATGTAGAAGCTCAGCGTTTCAATCTTTCATTTGTGCACAAAGGACCCGTTAAGGATGAGGCAGAGTTGAAAGTTGTCCGCGACAAAATCTTCTCCTTACCCTTTTACTCTGAACTCCTATTCAACGACTCTACTGGCGCCAGTTTGATGGCGCTTTCGCTCGACGATTCAAAATTTAATTCGAAAACGAGAATGATTTTGGTAGACGCTCTCATGGCGGTTACCGATGAGTTCGGTGAAAAGTACGCCATCGAAACCCACCTATCGGGATTGCCTTTTGTCCGATCTATTGTGAGCTCGATGGTAGAGCGTGAGCTGAAGCTCTTTATTTTCCTTGCCTTGGCCGTCACCATTCTAATTCTCTTCTTTTTCTTTCGAGATTATCGTCCGGTCGTCATTGCACTCATTGTTGTTGGGATGGCTGTCATATGGTCGCTTGGGACTATGGGCATTTTGGGATATGAAATCACAATTTTAACCAGCATCATTCCTCCTTTGCTTATTGTAATCGGAGTCCCGAATTGCGTTTACCTCATCAATAAATACCATTCGGAATACCTGAAGCACAAGAACAAAGCAAAGGCGCTGACCCGCGTAGTTGTGCTGGTAGGTAGAGCCACCTTTATGACCAACGCCACCACAGCCGCTGGTTTTGGAACCTTCATTTTTACCCAATCGATTTTGCTGGTGGAATTTGGCTGGGTAGCTGCCATCAACATTCTCTTGCTCTTCGTTTTTAGCCTATGCCTCATCCCAATTTTCTTCTCTTTCATCCCAGACCCGAAAGAAAAGAACATTCAACATTTGGAGTTGGCTTGGATGAAGAGAATCATGGAATCAGTCACTTTCATTGTAGAGAGAAGACGGCCTCTAGTTTATTTAGTAACCATCGTTTTAATGTTAGCGGCTGGTTATGGGATGAGCAAGATTGTTTCTACAGGCAACTTGGTTGATGACCTCCCTGAGGATCACTATGTATTGAGTGATTTGGCCTTTTTTGAAGAGCATTTTACTGGTGTGATGCCTTTTGAAATTACGGTTGATGCACTCAAGCCCAAGATGATTATGAAGAGCTCAACCATGAAGCGGCTCGAAAAGACTCAAGACCTCGTTGCTTCCTACGATGAGTTCACACGACCAATGTCCATCGTGGAAGGTGTCAAATTCATCAAGCAAGGTTTTTATGGAGGTGACCCCGAGAAATATTCCTTGATAAACTCACGTGAGAAAGCCTTCTTCAAACCCTACGTTGATAATTTTAGTGGCGATCAGTCCATTCTTGCGCCCTACATCGACAGCACACGTCAGAGAGCGCGAATAACACTTCAAATGGCAGATGTGGGCACGAAGCAAATGAGCGCCATATTGGAGGATCTAAAGCCAAGGATTGACTCGATACTTCCACCAGAAAAATATCATGTTCAGTACACAGGTACCTCAGTTGTATATCTAATGGGAGCCAATTATCTCGTTCGAAACCTCTTCATCTCCTTGCTTCTTGCCATTCTTATTGTCGGAATCATCATGGCTCTTCTCTTCTCCTCGGCTCGAATGATTTTCATTTCGATTTTCATCAATGTGTTGCCTTTGATGATAACCGCAGCTATGATGGGTTACTTCGGAATTCCAATCAAACCCTCTACGATTTTGGTTTTTAGCATCGCCTTTGGAATTTCCGTCGACGACACAATTCATTACTTGGCTAAGTACCGACAAGAATTGAGGCATCAAGACGACAACATTGGAAAGGCCGTCCACTTTACTTTGAGCGAAACAGGGGTGAGCATGTTTTACACTTCTGTGATTTTATTCTTTGGCTTTTCCGTATTCGACTCCTCTCAATTTGGAGGAACAAAAGCCTTGGGAATTCTGGTCTCCTTGACCCTCTTTGTGGCCATGGTGGCAAACCTAATTTTACTTCCATCTCTACTCTTAAGCCTTGAAAAGGCACTTCTTTCAAAATCATTTCGAGAACCGCTTCTTGAGATTTATGACGAAGAAGAAGACATCGACCACGACGAACTGGAAATCAGGAAGGGTGAACCGGGAAGTTTTAAATCCTACAATCCGAATTCATGAAAGGAATCATTTTAGCTGGAGGATCTGGAACGCGCTTGCATCCCCTCACTAGGGCGGTGAGTAAACAGCTTTTGCCTGTGTACGACAAGCCGATGATTTATTACCCGCTCTCCACATTAATGCTTGCGGGAATTCGGGAAATTCTCATCATCTCAACCCCTACCGATTTGCCTCGTTTTCAAGACCTTCTTGGAGATGGTTCAGAATTGGGCTGTCGCTTCGAATATGTGGTTCAGGAAGAACCAAATGGTCTTGCGCAGGCATTTGTGCTGGGCGAGGATTTCATCGCTGGCGATTCGGTTTGCCTCATTCTTGGCGACAACATCTTCTACGGAAATGGCATGCGAAACATGCTCAAACAATACAACGAACCCGATGGGGGAGTTGTGTTTGCTTATCATGTTCGTGACCCCGAACGCTATGGAGTGGTAGAGTTCAATAAAGAATTGAGAGCAATATCCATCGAGGAAAAGCCCAGTAAACCGAAGTCTAATTACGCGGTTCCTGGCATTTATTTCTACGATTCAGATGTGGTAGAAATCGCCAAATCCCTAAAGCCGAGTGCTAGAGGCGAGTATGAGATTACAGATGTCAACAACGTCTATCTGAAGCGTGGAAAGCTCATGGTGAACGTCTTGGAACGTGGAACTGCTTGGCTCGATACCGGCACCTTCGGAAGCCTCATGGAAGCTGGTCAGTTTGTGCAAACCATTGAAAACCGACAAGGTTTAAAGATTGGATGCATCGAAGAGGTTGCCTACGTAATGGGTTACATCAATCGTCAGGAATTGCTCATCCTCGCTTCCTCACTTGAAAAAAGTGGATATGGCGACTACCTCAAACAGGTACTTGAATCCCGATGAAAAATTTTCTTGCCCTTTCTCAAGAATTCAAGAGCTTTCTTGAATCGCAAACTTGGATTGAAGAGCCCAAAGGTTTGTACGAGCCCATTGAATACATTCTTAAAATCGGAGGAAAGCGCGTTCGACCAAGCCTGTGTTTGGCGTCTGCCCAAATGTTTTCAGGAAACAGTGAGATTGCCCTCAACCAGGCTTTGGCCGTTGAGGTGTTTCACAACTTTACTCTAATGCATGACGACATCATGGACGACGCTCCATTGCGCCGTGGGCAGACTACCGTGCATGAAAAATGGGACGCCAATACGGGGATTCTTTCCGGCGACGCCATGATGATCTTGAGCTACCAGATTCTTCCAAGAAAGGCAGAGGTGCATGCTTTGGAGCTCCTCAACACCTTTAGCCAGACCGCCATCGATGTGTGTCGTGGTCAGCAGATGGACATCGATTTCGAATCAGAGGTTGAAGTGAGCCTTGACCAATATCTGGAAATGATTCGTTTGAAAACAGCGGTATTGCTTTCAGGCTCTCTCGACTTAGGAGCCATCGTTGCCGAAGCAGATTTAAGTGACCGAAAATTAATTCGTGATTTTGGCGAGAAGTTGGGGCTAGTGTTCCAAATTCAAGACGATATTCTAGATGCATATGGAGATGCTGAACTATTTGGGAAGAAAGAAGGCGGTGACATAGACGCGAATAAGAAGACCATTCTTTTTGCACTCGCGCTTCAGCATTCGAATGAATCTCAAAAGAAAGAGTTGCTTGAGCTTTATTCAAGTCCCGCCGGAACAGCAGGTAAGATTGAGCGGGTTCTTGAAATTTACAACAGCCTGCACCTTCGTCACAAAGCGGAGCAAATGATGCAAGAGTATCATCAAAAGGCTCTTCAGGACTTACAGGGCATTCTGGTCAATGCTGAAGCAAAAGCACCACTATTTGAGCTCGCAGTGCTTTTGATGGAAAGAACCGTCTGATTAAGAGAGCAGATCACTCAAAGCCTCGTCAATCTTCTTGAAGCGAAATTCGAAACCCGCACTGAGCGCTTTTTTGGCCTGAACATTCGACGACATAAGAATGGCCTCGCTCCTTTCTCCAAAGATCAATTTGATTGCAAACACTGGGACGAATGGAAATAGAATTGGCCGTTTGAGAGCTTTTCCAATAGCTTTTGTGTAGACCTTATTTGTGACGGGCGAAGGTCCGACAGCATTGTATGTGGCCGATTCTCCTTTTTCAAGTACAAATTCAATCATACGTACTAGGTCTAGAATATGAACCCAACTCACCACTTGTTTTCCATTGCCTAAAGGGGCTGACAAAAAGGCCTTAGTTAGTGGAATGAGGGGCTTCAATGCCCCACCTTTGTTTGAGAGCACAATTCCGATTCGGAGAACTTGTGTTGGTATTCCTAATTGCTCAAAGCCTTTGTTGACTTCTTCCCAATTCGAACAAACAGCTGCAAGATATCCAGTGCCCGTTGCACTTTCCTCCGTTAGAATTTCTTCAGAATCGCGATCCCCGTAAAAGCCGATGGCCGAAGCGCAAGCGACAGATTTTAGGCTGATTTTGTTTTCTGAAATCACTTTCTGCAAAAGCCGACTCGACTTTAGGCGGGATTCTAAAATTTCAGTTTTGTAGGCAACGGTCCAAGCCTTATCAATAACGCCAGCGCCAGCTAGGTTGATGAGGTAATCAATCGATTCAAAGGCTTTTAGATCTAACTCACCAGAGTCAACGTTCCAATGGAAAACACCATTTGAGGCATCCGTTTTCCGACGACTCAGTACTCGAACTTCATGGCCGGAAGATTCCAAATGAGATTTAAGCGCTTGACCAATTAGGCCTGTTCCGCCGGAGATGAGATACCTTTTCACAATTTCTTTAACAAAGGAAATTGCCCCTTGTTCTCAAGGTTGAGGAGTTTCACCTGATTTCCAAGAACAGCAACAGATTTATTGCTTCTTGATTTGCCCCAAAAGCCAGAGCTCAGAAGTTCGATTTCCCAACTGCCACCGCAACTCGCAGCTACATCAATGTTGGTAAAAGTCACTTGACCTCCATTTTCCACCGTTATTTTTTGCCCTGGCATGACTTTAATTTCACTTTTTGAAGTTCCTCCTATAATGAGGTGAGCGCCCTTTCGAACAAGGATGTTGTAGTCCCAAAATTGGTTACCTGAGAGGGTATCGTTCGAGGAATATTGAACAATCTTTTGCGAAGGCTTCACATCAAATGGGTACTCCGATTCCCAAATTCCGCGACCGAATGTAGCTGCGTAGAGTTTATTGCTGCAACGAGAATATTCGAGGTCCGTTACCATCGTGGGTGGAAGCCCATTTGAAAAACAGGTCCAATTGGATTCTTTTGTACGTGTATAGATTCCATAATCGGTAGCAGCAAAGATGCGCTCAGGACTGCCGGGAATGATCATTAGGCGGTTTACCGGAAAGTTCGGCAAGCCATTGGAAGCATTTACCCAATTCGAACCTCCGTCGGTGCTGCGATAGACTTTTTGACCATCGCGAAAGCCTTGGTAACTTACCCAAACGTCGTAATCGTTGGTTGGGGAGATTGCGATGTGTGAAATTTTGTTGTCCTTGGAACCATTCAGTCCTGAGGAGATGTCGCGCCAACTTTTACCCATATTGTCGGACCTACGAAGAATGCCTTCAGGGTCCGGGCCATAGGTAACATCGTAAATAGCGTAATAGATGGTGGATGGGTTGTTGGGAGCATTTGCAATCGCCAAAACCTCCTTGTTTCCGTCTGACCCTAGCATTCTATTTTCATTAGTGCTTAAGTCGTATTCGTACAAACCATATTTGGCAGGATTTCCTTGCTTGGCGTAGGCGTACAATACTTTGTTGTCGTCGTATTCAGCCTGTTCAATCGGTGCGATCGAAGATCCATAGCTTGTGTTCCAAATACTACTTGTTTTATTTTTTAGCAAGTCAATTTTCACCAATGCTCCCGGGCTTGCTCCTGAGTTGTAGCTGGCAATGAGCTCACTCGAGCTTCCAGGTTCGAAATTGCAACTACCGCCATCCCCACCGTAGAGGTGTTGAGGTCGCGTACCTTTTTTCCAGGCAATGGTACCATTGTCTTGAAGTCCACCCACAAAAACTGTAGGGTCCCAATCCGAAACGTCGATGTCGTAGTATTGGCTTATGTTCAAACCCTTTAGCCCAACACCAACAAGGTGAGTCCAAGAGCCATCTCCGCTCTGACCATTTACGGAGACCCCTCCGTCGTTGCCACATATGAGTTGATCGACACCAGCACGGGAAATGATGCGAATGTCGCGGATGTCGTCGTGCTGCGTACCCTGAATTTTCTCTAGTTTTTTGGAGGTTAAACCCTCCATTCGGTGAAGGGAAATACCTCCGAAATAAATGCGGTCGGCTTGAATCGGACTAACCTCAATCTCGAATCCAGCCATGCCCATTCCAAAGGCGTTTATACTTCTGTTCATCGCGAAAGTCTCACCTCGATCTTCTGAAACGTGGAAATAGAATGTACTTCCGGGCTTGTTAAAAATCATGTAAACGCGGTCGGGTTTTTCAGGACAAACAGCTACGTCTGCATTGAAGGACTTAGGAGCTTTAGGGGGAGTTATTTTCTTGGAGCTCTCGAGGTTGACATCGAGGCGATAAACTTCGGAAGGCACTTTACCTCGTGCGCTTGAAACGTAGAGTATACCATTTTGACTGAAATTTGGATGGAATTTCATTTCATTGATGATTCCCCCATCCGTCGGTAATGAGAACACTTTGTGCCATACCGCCTGTTCATCCCCTAATCCTGAAGTATTCCAAACTTCTCCCCCAACAGAAACGAATGCAATGCGATCGTTTTTTGGGTGGAGCAATGCTCTTTTGCACAAACCTTGCTTTACTATACCGGAATTGAACTGTCGAACGACCGTCCAGTTCTCTCCACCGTTGGTAGAATAAACGATTCCTTGTCCGTAATCCCTGCCATAAGTACTAACACCTGTTGCGAGTAAAATGAGATCTTGCCGTTGGTTTCCTAAAGCGATGTCTTGAATGCCCATACCAGGCAATCCTGTGCGATCTGTGAGGTTTTCCCATTCGATTCCATCATTGGTTCTATACAAACCCCCAGAGTTAGAACCGGCGTATATCTCTTTGCCATTGCGACTTTCAACAGAAACTACGATGCCCTGGTAGTTTTGTTTTCCCTTAAAAATCCCGACTGGACCGAGAGGCTTCCAGTTCGATCGTGAGTCTTTACAAAGGTTCTTTATTTGACTCGATGCGAGAAGTGGGAAGATGAAGACGAAGAGTAGGATGATTTTTTTCACGAGTCAAATTTAAGCTACTGCATTGGTTATCGGCGCGGAAGATATTAAACATGGACAAAGCTCGTGTCCAAATTGTGAGTAGAAGGTTTTAAGCGTTCAGGTCGAAAGTCCAATCAGAAGGTTTAATGCCAAACGCTTGATGAAAAGCGTGCCAGAATGAAATTTACTTGGAGCTGGCAACAGTTTTCTTCAAGTCAAAAATGTCTGTTCTTCTATCCCGAAGGTTTCTCACAGCCCCAAACTGGTTGAGCTCTCGAAGCAAATCGATGTCGCAATCAGCAATTAAAATCATTTCGGTATTCGTTGTGGCTTCAGCCTTAATTCCATTGGCTGGAAAGGAAAAATCGCAAGGAGTGAAAACCATAGATTGAGCAAACTGAATGTCCATATTATGAACCTTTGGCAAGTTGCCCACGCTTCCTGCAATGGCAACATAGCACTCATTCTCAATTGCACGTGCTTGAGCACAATGACGAACCCTGGAGTAACCATTTTGAGTGTCTGTCAAGAATGGAATGAATAGGATGTCCATTCCTTCTTCCGCCAGCAATCTGCTTAATTCAGGAAATTCCGAGTCGTAACATATGAGGATTCCAATTTTACCACAATCAGTATCAAAGGTTTTTAACTCGCTTCCACCTTGCATACCCCATACCTTAGCCTCATCTGGAGTGACATGAAGTTTTTCGTAGCGCTCGACTGTACCATCTCTTTTGCACAAATAGCCTGCGTTGTAAAGCAGATTGTTCTTCACTTCGGGCATACTACCAGCAATGATGTTGATGTTGTATGAGATGGCCAGTTCAGTGAATTTCTGGACTATTTCAGGCGTATGCTTTGCCAACTCACGTATTGCCTCCGACTCAGGAAGGTGATTGTTGTCGGCCATTAGGGGCGCATTAAAAAACTCCGGGAAAAGGGCAAAATCAGAACGATATCCTGATACAGCGTCTACGAAATATTCCGCTTGTTGCATGAGTTCTTGGAGGTTCTTATAGAGCCTCATTTGCCATTGGATCAAGCCCAAGCGAACCACTTTTTTCTTTGTTGCGGCTTTCACTGTATGCCGCTCATAGTAGATGTTGTTCCATTCAAGGAGTACGGCAAATTCATTGGAGGATTCGTCTCCAAGCAAGTAGCCCTTTAGGATTTTTGATGGGTGGAAATCGTTGGATATTTGAAAGTTCAGTACTGGGTCGTGTATTTCTTTCCGCTTTACCTTTTCGATGTATTCCTTCGGCGATAGGGTGTCAGAATGCTTGTGATAATTTGGAATTCTACCACCAAAGGCAATGCCTCTCAGGTTTAATTTCTCACAGAGTTCTTTCCGGTAGTCATACAGTCTTCGTCCGAGGCGCAATCCGCGGTATTCAGATTTGATGAAAACATCAATGCCATACAAAACGTCGCCATCATCGTCGTGGGTGTCAAATGAATAGGCTCCAGTTATTTCTTTAGAAGTGTGTTTTTCGTCAAATGCTTTGTAATCGAGAATGATTGATAATGCACAACCAGCCAATTCGTTGTTGATTTTAATTACAACCTGACCTTCAGGGAATTTATCAATCAAGGATTCAATTTGAGCTTCTTTCCAATACGAATCCGACATGCTGGAATATGCTTCAATCATTACTTCTTTCAACTCCTTGTAGTCATCGAGAGTTAAAAACTGAAGCTCTACATTTTCAATGTTTTCTATCATAGAATTCAATTGTTCCCACCGCGTTTGGTTGGGCTATTTTGCTGTTGATTCTTCTGCTAAAATTATGCAAAAGGGTAGACTTCAACCATTCGGCAAATGAAGTCCTAGACGTGCAATGTCATTGTGATATGGGACTTTGCTTGTCCCAAGCGAGAACAACTCGAGGTGGATGGCTAGCCTGCAGAAACTTGGCGAGAACCTTCAGTGGAAGACATCATTTCAACACAGGATTCAGCGATGCTTAAGGGGTCGAACTTGCAGAGTTCATGCAACTCCATTTGACTCCCGTGCTCAATAACCTCATCAGGAATTCCAAGTCGTTTCACTTGTGCTTGATAGCCATGATCGGCCATAAACTCAAGAACTGCCGAACCCATTCCGCCAACCACACATCCGTCTTCGACCGTGATTACTTTATTGAATTTAGAAAACACTTCATGTAGGAGAAGCTCATCCAAAGGTTTGACGAAACGAAGGTCGTAATGAGCAGCAGAAATTCCTTTCTCATCCAAAATTCTGGCAGCTTCCGTTGCGTAATTTCCAATGTGGCCAATGGTAAGAATCGCAATATCGTCTCCATTGATCATGCGACGACCAGTGCCTATTTTAACTTTTTTCATTGGAGTTTTCCAATTCGTCAACACCCCTTCGCCACGTGGGTAACGTATGGAAAAAGGTGCATTGGTCTCATCCAATTGGGCGGTATACATTAGGTTGCGCAGTTCCGCTTCATCCATAGGAGCGGTGACAATCATATTCGGAATGGAACGCATGTAAGCTATGTCATACGCACCATGGTGTGTAGGTCCATCGGAACCGGCAAAGCCCGCTCTGTCGAGGCAGAAAACAACGGGTAAGTTCTGAAGAGCTACGTCGTGCACCACCTGATCGTAGGCTCTTTGCATGAACGAACTGTATATGTTGCAAAAAGGCTTCATGCCTTGGGTCGCAAGCCCGGCAGAAAAGGTCACCGCATGTTGCTCAGCAATACCCACATCGAAAGCTCGATCGGGCATGGCTTCCATCATAAATTTCAAGCTGCTTCCTGTCGGCATGGCTGGGGTAACCCCCATAATCTTGTCGTTCTTTTCAGCAAGCTCGACTATTGTGTGACCAAAAACATCTTGATATTTTGGAGGCTGTGGGTTTTTCGGAATGACTTTAACAATCTCCCCAGTTTCCTTATTGAAAACACCCGGAGCATGCCACTTCGTAGTGTCGCCGTCTTCGGCTGGTTGGTAGCCTTTACCTTTTACCGTGACGCAGTGGAGGATTTTCGGGCCAGGAATGTCTTTCAAGTCTTTCATCACCTTCACTAGGTGATTTACATCGTGTCCGTCAATGGGTCCGAAGTATCGAAAGTTTAGCGATTCGAAATAGTTGGAGTGTTTTAGAAGACTGCTTTTAACGGCATTTTCAACCTTCGAAACGAGTTCTTGGGCATTCGGACCGAATTTAGAAATCTTGCCCAATAAATGCCACACCTCATCCCGCATCTTATTGTAGGTATGAGAAGTTGTGATGTCTGTTAAATACTCTTTTAAGGCACCTACGTTCGGGTCAATCGACATGCAGTTGTCGTTTAGTACCACCAGCAAGTTTGAGTTTTCAACTCCAGCATGGTTCAATCCCTCGAAGGCCATACCTGCAGTCATGGCACCATCACCAATAACTGCGATGTGCTGACGATCGTCTTTCTTGAAATGGTTGGCAACGGCCATTCCCAATGCCGCAGAAATGGATGTGGATGAATGTCCAACTCCGAAAGTATCGTATTCACTTTCGCTTCGTTTTGGGAACCCACTGATCCCTTTGTACTTCCGGTTTGTGTGAAAAACCTTTCTACGATCGGTGAGAATTTTATGTCCGTAAGCTTGATGCCCAACATCCCATACCAACTGGTCGACAGGTGTATTGAATACATAATGAAGAGCTACAGTAAGCTCTACAACACCCAGACTTGCGCCGAAGTGCCCGCCCTTCTTGGATACAACGTCAACGATAAAATCTCGAAGTTCTTCGCTGATTTGAGGCAGCTGATCCTCGCGTAGTTTACGGAGATCCTCTGGAATTTCAATTTTGGAGAGCAGTTCTCCAGTTTGTGGGTGCATTGTGGTGATTTTCCCTAAAGAACAAAATTACGGATTTAATGTTCGAAAGCCGGGGCCCGAGAGCCTTATTCTAACGAGGCGTCGTTCAAAACGCTTAAGAGCAAACGTTCAAAATCTCTTGTGTATTGTTTGTAGTCAGCACCTGTTCCTGGGCCATTGAAGCCGGAATGGATCCATTTTATTTCCGCTCGGCGGTTCAATAGAACACTTGTGGGAAAGGAGATGATGGTATCCAGTTGTGCAAAATCGGCATTCGCATCTTGCTTATTGGCTTTTCCTGCATGAAAGATGGGATAGTCCAATTCTAAGTCTCGGGTCATTTTGTCGATGGCATTTCTCGCCAAAGCTTTCTCGGTATGACGTTCGTAAGCAAAGCCAATCACCTGTAATCCTTGTGATCCATATTTTTCTTGAAGCTCTTGAAAATAGCGGCTTTCATCCATACAATTTGGACACCAGCTGCCTAAAATTTGCATGAGATAAACCTTGTCTGGATCTCTATATGTAGCAAAGTCGAATGCATCTCCAAGGCTGTCTCTGAGGGTCAAGGCAAAAGGCTCTGAATTGACCTTTTGCGTGATTTCATGCATTTCTCGAAGTCTGAAATCGGGATCGCGCAAGGCTCTCCATTTCTCTGTCCAATGATTCCCTGAATAGAAGGATCCATACAATCGGCCACCCTTCGACATTACAGCGGTGAACAGGAATGCGTGTGAGCCATCGAAGCAAGATAGATACAAGGTTTCACCAATAAGCTGACCGTCGAGGAAGCGGTAGTCGCCCATCTCGGTTTGGAAATTCCCTGTTACTCTCCCAACGCTGTCTTGATAAAAGTTCCCTATGGCTAAACTTTCGTTTTCCGTTTTCGGACTAAACTTAACCTTCCAGGAACCCCAAAAGTCTTTCTCGCTAAATTCATGCTCGGATCTGAAGCGGGCGCCCTCCCAAGGAAATGCCTTGAAAGGAATCCGGTAATCGCCTCGGCTAGGATCCTTCCAATAACCTTCTAAGAATCCGTCGGTTTCGATCAATACAAAGTAGGACTCAAAAACAGGCATCTGAACATAAATGGAATCACCCAAAGACGATATGCTGTCTATTAGAATTCGCTCTTCGCCGTTGATTATTTCCCATTGGTATTGAACCGAGTCTTTTGATCTTACATTGAATTGAAATGGAAGTTCAATGCCCTCCTCTTCGTCTAATAATAGGATGCCTAAGTAGTTCCTTTCAAGGAACACTGGTTCTTTAACTTCAGGGTTTTCGCAGGAGGAAAGGTTGAAAACACCCCAAAACAAAAAAACCCGAAGACTGAGAAGCCCACAGGTTTTTAATAATTTTTGTATTGGCGACTTTATCTTAATCGCTCGCGGGTTGAGTAGTTCAACTTCAAGGCATTCACTTTGCGAAGCTCTTGTTTAACATCGGTTACGATGCCCATTTCAGTCTCCACATCTACTTTTAAAGAGGTGGTCAATTTTGGGATCAATTGCTCGTCAACTTCAGATCTTTTTGTTTCGATGTAGGGTCGAATGTCCTCAACACTTGCGAAGGCATCGTTGAGTTGAATTCGAGGTGTTGTTCCAAACTTCTTTTCATCCAAAGGAGCCCCGATGTACACATAGCTAACCAAGGATTTGTTTTCAAGCTTTTTCACTTCACTCGCTTCAGGCGACGATAGTTTCACCTTTAGGTCGACCTCACGCATTACAGTTGTAACCATGAAGAAGAAGAGGAGCATGAAAACGATGTCGGGCAAAGAAGCCGTAGAAATCGCTGGCGTGTCTTTCTCTTTTTTGCTTTTAAACTTGCTCATTGTTTTCCTACGTCTTTAGGTTCTGCTTCAGAAATTCGCTGAGGGTAAATCTTCTTGACGGCTTTGTACCTTTTGTTGGCCATCTCATCGTCTTTGGCTTTTTCGACCAAATCAGCATAGTTCACTGAGAATTTCGACATGGTGATTTCTTCACGAAGTTCATTGTAGGCCTGAGCCAAACTATTCTGAACTTGAATGTACATGTCGTAGGAAGTACCATTGTCATTCTGCAGAGAAATCACTTGCTTACTCACAGGGTACTGACCAAAGAACTGAACTTCCGTCATCTTCTTTTCCGGAAGATTCTCATCGTCGTAAGGATTGGCAATAAACTCCTTTGCTTTTTCTTTCAACTCAGAAATATCGAGTAGTTCACCTTCAACCAAAAGTTGGTCGTTCGCATTTACCAACACAACAAATACGTTCCGCTCCTTGATGGGAGGTGGTTCCGGTTGATCTAAATCTAGCGGTGGCGGAAGCCTACGTGCAAGACCAAAATCCGTATCCATTGTTGTTGTAACCAAGAAAAATACAAGCAGGAGGAATGCGATGTCCGCCATCGAACTTGCATTGATTTCCGGTGGTGCGCCTCTTTTAGCCATCAGCTTATTTTCTTATCGTACCCCAAACAGCTGCAAATAAAACGGACCCAATTGCCCCGATGAAAACGAGGTAGAGTACGTAAAGTCCCATTCCTGAGAGTTTTGAAGCTTGTTCACTAGTTCCTATTGGATAATTTTCAAGGACTTCGCCAGATGCCAAGCCGTAACCAACTGCCAAAACAGCAATTAGAGCTCCGCCCCAAATCAACATCGGTTTGATGCTAGAAGGGTTCATAGCGATGGAAACAGCTATTCCGCCCAACCATCCAAGTCCGGCTAAAACAGTTAGTAAGTAACTGAAATACAGCATTGGAGAGTAGTTCTCCTGAACCACACCCAAAAGGAAGACGACGATGCCAATCCCAATGAGCACGTACATGCTTATGTTGGAAATTCGATCTGTCATCTTATCCGTTTTTAGCGTTGTGTTTAACGAGTATGTCTATCAATGAAATTGAAGCATTTTCCATGTCGTTCACCATTGAATCAACCTTAGCTACGATGTAGTTGTAAAATACTTGTAGAACCATTGCAACCAAAAGACCTGAAACGGTCGTGATCAAGGCAACTCCAATACCACCGGCAACGATACCAGGGGAGATGTTGTTGGCGGCGGCAATCGCGTCAAAAGCTCCAATCATACCGATTACTGTTCCGAAGAACCCAAGCATTGGGGCTAGGGCGATGAAAAGTGAAATCCAAGAAAGACCTTTTTCCATCTGGCCCATTTGAACTGAACCGTATGCAATCACAGATTTTTCAACCATATCGATTCCCTCAGAAGAGCGATCCAATCCTTGGTAGAAAATGCTTGCTACTGGGCCGCTGGTATTGCGACAAACTTCTTTTGCTGCTTCAACGCCGCCTGAATTCAAAGCTCCTTCGATGTTCTCGAGAAGCTTAGTTGTGTTCGTTGTAGAAAGAGCGAGATATAAGATACGCTCTATGCAAATAGCTAAACCAAGAATCAAACAAATAAGCACGAAAGACATGAAAATAGGTCCACCGTCAATGAACTTGTCTTTCACCACTTGATGAAATCCGCGTTCTTCAGCAACAACATCTTCTTCGACCATTGTGTCGGCTGCTACTTCTTCTTCAACCGGTGCGGCAACCTCTTCTACAGCCTCTTCAGTCATTCCTGAATCTGCAGCGCCTTCTTCGGCAGCCATCATTTCAGTTGATTCTTCATCGTCTTCACTCCCTTGGCTGTAAGCCAGATTACTAGTTCCGAGAACTAGGAACATAGATAGTGCTACAAGCGTAAGTACCTTTTTCATTGTACGTCTGTTTGATTTAATTTAAGTCGTTATTCGGTTTCATTAATTATTCATGCCACTGCGGAGAGGAAGGGATTCGAACCCCCGAAGCGGTTTTGCCGCTTACACGCTTTCCAAGCGTGCGCCTTCGACCACTCGGCCACCTCTCCAAAAACACGGAGATTAGTAGCTCCGTAAAGCGGAGCGAAAAAATACAAAATTTTCCATACCGCCCACTTTAATTAAATCTTAGCTCTGGCTCAATTTCTAGGGCTTTTTGCAGATAATAATCTGCTGAATCTTTTCGTCCGAGATTTTGATAGGCCACGCCTACGTTCAAATGGAGTCGAGCACTTTCAGGTTTGATGTTCAAAGCAGTCTGAAACAACTTCAAGGCTTCGATGGTTTTTCCTTGCATCGCTTTGGCAACTCCTAGCTTTTGAAGCAAGTCGGCATCGTTTGGAAAACGCTCGAGCCCTTGAGACACAATAGATATGGTGGCGTTTAGGTCGCCCATATTCTTACCATACAATTCGCCAAGCGCATTGTAATACCTCAGCTGGGGAGATTGTTTCAAGAGCATGTTGTAGGCCTTAACTGAAGTAGAGTGCAAATTGTTTTGTGCTGATTTCTGCCCGACATATTCAAGGTTGTTCATTCCATCTTTATCTCCAGGTTTTAACTTCAAACAGTTCTCGTAATAGGCTAAACTCTCCTCCCATCGTTCTGCCTCGGCAAGCGCATTTCCCATCAAAATCATTGGAGGGAAGTATGTTTTGTGAATTTGAATAGAGCGATACAAGTGTTCCATGGACGATTGCAAGAGCTCTTTCTTTTTCACCGGGTTCGTTTCTGCCTGAGCGGCTTCCAATAGAGCAGAACCGGCACCCATTTGCGCTTTCGCGCTTTCCGATGAAGTCAGAACATCGGTGGTTGCAAGCGTAAAATCGTTTTCCCAGGCAAAATTTCGATCGATTGTTTTCCAGGATGAAAGAAGAACAAATACAACCAAAAGAGGAGGGATCAACTTCACATTTACTTTCGACCGAGCGACAAAGGCGCCCAAGATGACCGCGAAGCCGAGCGAGGGTAAATACAGAAAACGCTCATTCATGAAGGTGCCAATGTTGAACACGATGTTTGAATACAAGGAAAAGGAAATGAAATAGAGTAGAATTCCAAAACTCAGAAGTGGCCACTTCTTCCAATTTCTCAGCAAAACGACAAGGAGGCCGATGTGGATCAAAACAGAAAGAAGAACAAGGGGATCACTAAAATCTACGATTGGAATGTGCTTCGGATAATAGTCGTGTGTGAGAGGGTGTGGGAAAATTAGAAGTTTAAAATAGAGGATGTAGGTCAGAAATAGAGTGGCAATCTTTTCTGTGCCCGATGCATTGATGAAAGGATTGTTCATCAACTCTAAAGAGGAATCCAATTTGGCTGAACCCAGAACGACAAATCGCAAAGCGATGTAGGCGAGTCCTGTAAGTACAAATACGGAAGTAGGCCTAAGCAATCGCTTCAAAGGAGCTTCCCGAAAAAAGAATAGAGCAAGTGGGAAAACGGCGATCAATACTATGCTCGACTCTTTGGATAAGAGACTTCCGAAAAAGCACAAGATGGCAATGATCAAATCCTTCTTCTTCTGATTGTCCCAATAATTGAGGTAGAAATGCATGGCAGCGATTCCGCCCAAAACACTCATGATTTCATCCCGACCCTTAACATTGGCAACGGCTTCTGTGTGCAACGGATGAATCAACCAAATCAGGCAGACCAAAAATGGCAGTTGCAAGTACCACTGCTTGTCGTCTTTTATGTAGGCTCGGAATAGATTCGATAAAAACAAGAACAGCACATAAACCGTGAGGGCGTACATAAGCACGTTGACCAAATGATAAATGAAGGGATTGTCACGAAAAAATTCCCACTCAATGGCATGGGTCGCCATAGATAGCGGACGGTAACGTCCACCTGCGACAAGTTTTTTGTCCACCCCGAAAAAACCCGTCATAGAATCGTTGGAGAAAATGTCCCCAATTCCATCCAAACCTTTTTTTGTGAACTGATTATGGGTAATGACAATCTTATCGTCTAGGGCGAATCCAAACGAGAGCGTGTTTCCATAAAGAACACAGGCAAGAGCAAAGAGCAACCAAGCTTGAGCAGATTTGGACATGATTATGGCCGAGTCAATTCGCCTCGCAAAGAGGACTGTAGTTGTTCATTAATCCAATCGATGTCATCCGACTGCCCGAGTAGAAACATGCTTTTCGTTAAGGCAGCTTCAAGAGTCATATCGTATCCACTGATTACGCCAATATTCAATAGGTGCCGACTTGTTTCGTACTTACCGAGGTCAACGCTTCCTTCCTCGCATTGTGTAATGTTCAGAATCACTTTTCCAGAATCGATGAAGGACCTTAGTGCGGCGATGAACTCTGGGTCAGTTGGTGCATTTCCTGAGCCATAAGATTGTAGAATCACGATTTTGAGCTCTGGAACACCAAGGATGCTTTTGTAATATGCTTTGGGCATTCCGGGGTAAACCGTGAGAAGTCCCACTGAAGCATCCAGCTCATCGCGCAACATCAACTCAGGTACAGGCGAGCGATATAAAGCCGGAACATTGTAGGTAATGTGTACACCCGCCTCAGCCATTGGAGCTAGGTTGGGAGATTCGAAGGCTTCAAAATCTTCTGCACTTATTTTATGAGTTCTGTTTCCTCGGTACAAGGAGTATTCAAAATAGACGCAAACTTCTTGAACCTTTGACACGCCGTCCTCTTTATCAGCGGCAATCTCAATTGCTGTGATGAGGTTTTCTTTACCGTCTGTTCGAATGATTCCAATTGGAAGTTGAGAGCCAGTGAGAATCACAGGTTTACCCAAACCTTCGAGCATAAAGCTCAGCGCACTTGCCGTATAGGCCATGGTGTCGGAGCCGTGGAGGATGACAAAGCCATCGTATGAATCGTATTCCGAGAAAATAACTCGAGCAATGTGCTTCCAATGTTCGGGGCCCATATTGGAAGAATCCAAAGCCTTATCGAACGAATGCACGGCAATATTCAAATCAAAGTTTGCCAACTCTGGAATCTGCTCATTCAAATGTTCAAAATCTACGGCCTTCAATGCACCGCTTTCCGGATCTGAAATCATTCCGATGGTGCCGCCTGTATAAATTAGAAGTATCGAGTGTTTTGGCATCAGTCCAAATTAAAGAGTTTCTTGGCATTGCTCGTGGTGATTTCTTCCAACTCCTCGATGCTTGTGTCTTTTACCTCTGCCAAACGTTCTGCAACCAAACGTATGTATGAACTCTCGTTTCGTTTGCCACGATGAGGTGTTGGCGCCAAGAAGGGAGAATCTGTTTCGAGAATCATGGAAGAAAGCGGGACATTCAAAAGGGTGCTGTCGAGGCCGCTATTTTTAAAAGTCAAGACTCCACCCACACCTATATAGAAGTCACCGAATTCTTGGATGCGATTGGCTTGATTGAGATTGCCAGTAAAGCAATGAAACACTCCTCTGAGATCGGGGTGATTTACTTCTTCCACAATGCGAAGGCATTCATCGAAGGAATCGCGCACGTGGATCACCACGGGTTTTTTCAGTTCAATGCCCCACAGCAGTTGTTCACGAAAAGCGTTTTCTTGTGCCGCTTTGAGTTTTTGTTCCCAATAGAGATCTACACCGATTTCACCAACGGCGATGTACTCCTCTTGATTTGAGAAAAGTTCCGTCTTAATTCCCTCCAATTGTTCCTCCCAATTTTCGGCAACCGAAGTAGGGTGGAGGCCCATCATTTTTCGGAAGAAACTTGGGTCTTGAGAATAGGTCGACTTTAAATCGTCGATGGTCTCAAGGTCGATGTTGGGCATGAGGCAAAGTTCAACGCCATTTGATTTGGAGCGCTGAATGACCTCGGGAAGATCTTCTTTAAACTGATCTAGAAAAAGGTGGGCATGCGTGTCGATGAGCATGCGACAAAACTAGTCGAGTGTCTTGTTCTATTTTCTAAGAATAAATCTTTTTACAAAACTCGACGACGAATTGCTGGCTGATACTAGATAAACACCTTCGACCAAATTCGATACATCGATGCTAGAGGTTTCGCTCACTTCATTTGAAGAAGCAAGGACTAAACGTCCCGATAGGTCGCGAACTTCCAATTTAAAAGACTCATCGGTTCCCACAAAGCGAACGTTCAAAAGGCCAGATGTTGGATTGGGAAATACTTGCATTTCTGGAGCAATAGTGAAGACCTCTTCTTGACTAACTGTTTGAGAAATACGGAAGAACCATTCGTCGCTCCAATCGGTTGGTGTTCCTGCATTCAAACCACGTACTCTCCAGAAGTAGAGTTTTCCGCGATCCAGGGAATTGATTTCTACCTCAGTATCAAGTCCGTCGGGGCTTATGCCGATGAAGCTCTTTTTCCCACTTTTCAGTATGCTTGAGAAGTCGCTGGTTTCACTAATTTGATATTCATACTCATCAACACCATCTAAAGATTTCCAATCTAAGGTTGCTTTAAATGCGTCGACTTCTTCTCCAATTTCAGGAGAGTTTAATGTTGGCTTGCCCTTCCAAACACCGGTGATATTGATGTCGTCTATATAGAAGTTGTTTCCTCCGCCTGAGATGAAACTGAATCGAATTTGAACGTCTTCTGAACTTGCAGCTGCCAAAGGAAGGCTTTGAGAAACGTTTGTCCAATCGCTCGAGCTCGGAACAAACTCACTTCCAGAAACAGGACTTGCAGTAGCTAGGTTGTTTGTATTCACATTCCAGAAGCTGTTCCAGTTTTCGCCGCAATCGGTGCTGTAGGACACAATCAATCGATCATTATTGGAGACAAATTTTTCTGCTGAGGCATAACTAAAACTCAATTCTGCCGATTGGAACACGCTCAAATCATAAGTGGAAGAATAGAGGATGTCCAAATCACCTTGGGTAGAATTGAAATTATTCAATTTCATGCTGTGCGTTCCAGAGCTTCCAACTTGAGAATTCATCTCCCATGTGACGCCATCCAAGTCTGCATCTTCAGCAATCCATTTAGCAGAGGGGAACAAGCCATCTTCGAAATCGGCTTCAAAGTCTGGGAAGAAATAGCCATCCTTTGGGTTCACCATGATGAAATTGTCTTTGTTTTTGATTTTGGTGATGAGGCCATTTGAAACGGATAAGCGAGCGCTGTAAAGACCAGGACTTTTGTATTTGACACTCACAGATTCACCAGTTGGCATTTCAGGTGTTGCTCCTGCAAGAACCCAAAACCAAGATTCGGGGCCATAGGCCGACTTGTCTTTATACTTCACTTCTTCGCCTGTGCAAACCATTAAGCGGTCGGCCTCAAAATCCGCCGAGTACAATTGGCTTACCCCTGTTGCATCCAAATTATTATCGGAAGTAAGGTCCTCCAAACGGGAGTACGATTTCACTACCTCCAGCATAACGTTCACTTGCCCGCGGGTAAACATATTCTGGCAAGCGTCGTAGCTCATGTAGTTTTCAATCTGGTCTGGGTAATCTTTTTCAAGTTCAATCGTGTCCACGCGAATCGTATCGCCACCAACTCCGACTACAAAGTCAATTTTGTTTCCATTTTCATCCGTTGAGCAAGTGTTTTGATTGAAGTTGCAGTTGTAGGTTGGAGAAGAAGATGGTGGTGTGTCACAAATTTCATCTCCACGGTCGTAACAACGTGTACCACATCCACTTTGGAAAGTGTGGTAAAGTCCGAGGCAATGACCCATTTCATGCGTAAGAGTTCGGCCATCGGCAACACTCGTTCCAATGCGGCCAAATTGATCGTGGCGCATCACCAAGCCATAAGTTGACCATGAGCCGCTTCCTGGAAATTGCGCATAACCCAAAACGGTTCCTCCGCTTGAGGATTGAATGGAGTTTACCAACCACATATTGAAGTAATAGCGAGAATTCCAATAGCTCACACTTTTCACATCGTTGCGCATATTATATGTTTTACTGGGGTTGTTGATGCGCACAACACCATCCGTTGGATCTCCATTCGGGTCGAAACGCGCCAAACGAAATTCAAAAGGAGCTCCCAAAGCAAAAGGTTTGAACTCTTCTCGAGTTTCGTTTGCATCGGCATTAAATCGTTCGTAGTCTTCATTTAAGATGTCAATGGCATCTTGCACCTGTTCGAGATCGATGTTTCCTAAGCCGTTGTCGTGAACAATGTGAACCACAACAGGAATGATGAACTTCTCGTTACCACGTGCAGACGTATGACGTGCTCGTTCGAAGATTGCTCTAGAATTATCGGAGAATTCAATGCGCTTCTCGGGATGAGCTTGGAAATACTCTTCAGTATAAGCATCGGTCCCGCAGTGGGTGTCGTTGGTATTGAAATACTTAAGCGGGGCTTGAGCCATTATGCTGCTGCAAATGACCACTAACAGTGTCGAAAAACTCGCATTCAATACCTTCATAAAATCCTTTTTTTTGGACGTGTAGAGCTCCAAATGTACGTCTTTAGCCTAAAAAATTCAGACTAATTGATAAGCGTGACAAATGTCAAAAGATGTACGAAACAACAAATCCCAAACGGAAGTCTTCGAAGAATGTTCAGGAATGCGGCACAAAATCAGTGAAAGGTCCAATTGATTTCCATGAATCGTTCGATGTCTTTTACTTGCCCGAAGACAACCAAAGTATCGCTCTCAAAAATTTCCGTCTTTGAATTGGGAACCCCCAAAGTGTGCGTTTCGCAACACTCCTCTCCATTGATGGTGTCGATGAATTCGCGCTTGATGGTGATGAGGTTGATCTTGTATTTATTCCTCATATCGAGGTCCACAATTTTCCTTCCTATGATGCGCCTCGGACTTTTTATTTCAACGATTTCGTAATTGTCGGGAAGCTGTAAATAATTTAGAATGCTTGGGTTTAGCAGTCTTTCCGCAAGGTTAACAGCAACTTCTTTTTCTGGAGATAGGATTTCTTCAACCCCCATTTGCTCCAGAATTTTTCTCTGCTGCAATCCGTTGGCACGAGCGATGATTCGCTTCACATTCATCTCCATTAAATAAACGGTGGTGAGCAATAGTGCCTCAAAATCAGCACCAATAGCAACCACAACGGCATCCATATCTGAAAGACCTTGAGTGTGCAGGGCTTTTCTATCCGTGGAATCCATAGTTACACTATAAGCCACGTCATCTTTAATTTTCTCAATGTGCGACTCGTCGTTGTCGATGGCCAAAACCTGTGCGCCTCTTTCGGCAAGTTCGCGGGCTATTTCATTTCCGAAATGACCCAAGCCGATCACGGCATATTTACTTACTCCCATATTAACTTTTCAATGCTTGATCTAAATCCGCTTTGAGATCTTCGATGTCTTCAATTCCTACCGAAAGACGAATCAAAGCGTCTACAATTCCATTTTTTTCGCGTTCTTCTTTTGGAATAGAAGCGTGTGTCATAGAGGCTGGGTGTCCACAAAGAGACTCAACACCTCCCAAAGATTCAGCAAGGCTGAACACCCTTACTGACGACACAACTCGGATGGCTTTCTCGTAGTCGTTTCCTTTTGCCACGAAAGAAATCATGCCGCCAAAATCGTCCATCTGCTTTTTTGCAATCTGATGATTTGGGTGATCTTCAAATCCGGGCCAGTACACTTTCTCGACTTCCGGATGGTTCTTTAAGAACTCGGCAATTGTTCTTCCATTTTCTGAATGCCGTTGCATTCTGAGATGCAGGGTTTTTATCCCTCGAAGAACAAGGAATGAATCCATTGGACCACAAATGGCACCTGAGCTGTTTTGAATGAAATACAATCGCTCCGCAAGCTCATCATTCGAGCTAATCAACGCGCCCATTACTACATCCGAGTGTCCGCCCAAATATTTGGTAGCAGAGTGCATCACGATGTCAGCACCCAAATCCAAAGGCCGCTGCAGGTAAGGGGTGGCAAAGGTGTTGTCGACACAAACGATTAAGTCGTGCTTTTTCCCAATGGTTACCATTGCTTGGATGTCGATGATGTTCATCATCGGATTTGTTGGAGTTTCAATCCAAAGCATCTTCGTTTTTTCGTTTACCAATGCTTCAACGGCCGAAGGGTCTGCCATAGAGGTAAACTGAAACTTCAAGCCAAGGCGCTCGTAGATTTTGGTGAAAAGTCGATAGGTTCCTCCGTACAAGTCGTTCGTGCTGATGACTTCGTCCCCTTGGTTCAGCAGCTTTGCAACCGCATCAATTGCGGCCATTCCACTGCCAAAACAGAGACCGTGCTTCCCGTTTTCTAGGGCAGCCAAATTACTTTCAAGAGCATGCCGAGTTGGGTTTCCTGTTCTTGAATATTCGTAACCTCTGTGATCACCCGGACGGGCTTGAACGTAGGTTGTGGTTTGATAGATTGGAGTCATGATGGCTCCAGTTTCGGGATCTGGATGAAGTCCCGCATGAATGGTTTTGGTTCCGAATTTCATTGCTGCAATCGCGGGGCGAAATTATGAATTATTCGTGCGAAAAGAGTCTTGATAATTTCCTCTAATTTCACGGACTTAGGACCAAGGTCAATAGATGAATTTTTTCCAAAAACTTAGTGAGCCCTATGGCTACGACACTAGCTACCGCTCGTTTTTGCGCGTAGCGGTCATCATCTCGGCCTTTGTATTTGGCTTACTCTTCGTTTTTAAGCCCTTTGGCATGGATGGCATTCAAGCGGAAAAAATCCTTCCGATTACCTTGGGCTATTCTATGGTGACATTTTCAATCATGCATTTGAATTGGTTGTTGTTCCAAATGTTCGGTTTTAAAGAGGAGAACTGGGTCATTTGGAAGGAGATCATCTGGAGCCTATGGAACTTTGGAACCATTGCCATTGGTAACTGGACGTACAATCTCTTTCTATTCGGAGATCACTTTAATGTTCAAAACTTTGCCGCCATATTCTTCATCACCATTGCTGTTGGAAGCATCCCCTTAACCTTGGTTATTTTTCTGAGTCAGATTCGAAGGTTGAAGAAGAACCTAGCTGAAGCTCAGCAGATGAACAGTCAGTTTCAAGTGAAAAAAGAAGGCAGTCAAAAGGATGAAGACTTGATCGAATTTGTTGCAGAGAACGGAAAAGATCGTTTGGAGGTAAATCTCAATGATCTGCTCTTTCTTGAATCGACGAACAATTATGTTGACCTCTATATTCGAATTGAACATGGATTCGATCGTCAAGTTATGCGGAATTCCATGAAACGCATGGAAGAGACTCTTCAGGGTCACCCTTCCTTTTTTCGCTGCCATAGAACCTACGTCGTGAACCTCGATTGCGTGGAAAACATCAGCGGCAACTCGGCAGGATACAGCTTGAATATTGGCGGAACTGATTTGAACGTTCCGGTTTCACGTCAAAAGGTGGAAGAATTTCGCGCTTTAATCCGACCCTAGTTATACGCCAGCCCTTGCTGTTCGTCCCTTATGATTGCCTTTCGTCCCACAGGCTGTACAATCGCACCAAAAATCCGCTCTTCTTACCAAGAATTTTCAGGCTTAGTTGTACCAGCTTAGATTCGTTTTCGAATTTAAACTAGAACACTATGGAAGTCTTGAAAAACACACTTTTAGTACTTCATGTAACGGCAGGCTTCAGCAGCTTATTCACAGGTAGTCTAGCCATGATCTTAGAAAAGGGAACGGCAAAACACAAGCGCATTGGTCAATGGTATTTCTGGTCAATGACGGCCGTATTTGCATCGGCGATCCTGCTCGCAATTATTGGCAAACTCATATTCCTATTTTTAGTTGGGGTGTTCTCATACTATTTGGTGCTTTCAGGAAAACAAGCCTATAAGTTTATGCGCCGTGAGAAGCAAAACTTTTGGGACAAGGCTCTGCACTGGGTTTCTTTTGCTTTCAATCTGGGCTTGATCGCTTTTGGTTTTTATCTCTTGGCGAGAAACAATTCTTTCTCTTTTGCTACCATTTGTTTTGTGTTTGGAGGAGTGGGGCTGGCAGGGTCGATTCAAAACATTCTTACTCTGAGAAAGGAAAAGGTTACTTACAAAGTTTGGTTGAAGAAACACATCGGGGGAATGATCGGCGGCTACATTGCCACATTCACGGCATTTTGTGTTACCGCTCTCGCGTTCCTACCGAATTTAGTGACTTGGCTGGGGCCAACTTTACTATTTGTGCCTGTGATTGTTTATTGGCAGCGGAAAGTGGATGGCAAGAGAAAAGCAAAGAGAGTCGCGGCAGATTAAGACTCTTTGGTCTATTTTGTATGCAAGCTTTTGTGTACAATTTTAGCCTTTGATGGTCCTATAAGTTCCGTCAGCTCTTCGATGCTGGCTTCCTTCACGCGCTTTAAGGACTTAAATTTCCGCAGCAATTCCGTTGAAGTGGATTCACCAATGCCCTTGATCTCTGTTAAGCCCGACTTAAGACTCGATTTGCTTCGCTGATTTCGATGATGTGTGATTCCAAATCGGTGCGCCTCGTTCCTTAGCATTTGAATCAGTTTGAGGGATTCTGATTTTTTATCGATGTATAAAGGAATGCTTTCAAAGGGAATGAATATTTCTTCGAGCTTCTTGGCTATTCCTATGATTGAAATTTTCTTCTCAAGACCCAGCTCAACTAAGCTCTCGTATGCTGCTGAAAGCTGGCCCTTACCACCATCGATGACAATCAGTTGCGGAAGATCTTGTTTCTCGGCCAGCAGCCTTTTGTATCTCCGAAAAACAACTTCTGTCATGGATGCGAAATCGTCTGGACCAACAACCGTCTTTATGTTGAAGTGGCGGTAATCCTTTTTAGAGGCCTTGGCATTTTTAAAAACTACACAAGCAGCTACCGGATTGCTTCCTTGAAAATTTGAATTATCGAAACACTCAATGTGATATGGAAGTTCTTTCATGTTGAGATCCTTTTGCAGACCAGTCAAAATTCGATTTGATCTTCGGTCGGGATCAACTTGCTCTTGTTTGCGGTGCCGATCTTTCATGAATTGCATCGCGTTCTTCTTCGCCAGGAAGAGGAGCTTTCTTTTGTCTCCACGTTGAGGGACAAAACTCTTCACTTCGGGAAGTTCAACACCAGTTTCAAAAGGCAAAAAGATTTCCTTGGCAGTGCTTTTAAAGCGATTTCTCAATTCAATGACAGCCGAGATCAAAAGCTCTTGGGCATTTTCAGTGGCGTTTTTACGCATCTCTAAAGTGTGCGATTGGATGATGGCCCCTTTCACGATTTTTAGAAATGCGGCGTAGGCGAACTTATCGTCTTGCTCTAGAGCAAAAACGTCTACATCGTCAATGTTTGGGTGCACAACAACACTTCGCTCACGAAAATGCTCGAGCATTTCTACCCGTTCCTTCATTTCATTGGCCCGTTCAAAGAGCATGGTTTCAGCGGCGGTTTTCATCTCAGTTTTGTACTCAGAGATCAAATCCGAGACGCTTCCTTTCAGTAGTTTTTTGACGTTTTCAACACTTTGGTCGTAGTCTGCGATCGATTGAAGACCCTCGCAAGGGCCCAAGCAATTGCCTATTTGATACTCGAGGCAAACTTTGAATTTTTTGGCTTGGATGTTTTCGTCCGAAAGGTTTAAGCTGCATGTCCTGAATTTATGCAGCTTCCGAATCAAGTCGAGCATGGCGTGCATCATTTTGGCGGAAGCGTAAGGACCGAAATAGAGCGAGCCGTCTTTTACCATCTGGCGCGTAGCAAAGATGCGTGGGAAGCGTTCCTTTTTTATACAGATATAGGGATAACTTTTATCGTCGCGCCATTGGATGTTGTAGCGAGGTTTGTATTTTTTGATCAGTGAATTCTCCAACAGCAAAGCCTCGTACTCAGTGTTCACTAGAATGAACTTGAGATCGACAATTTTGCGAACTAAAAGAGCCTTCTTTCCTGATTGATGCTTGTCTTTATTAAAATACGAACTAACCCGATTTTTGAGACGCTTGGCCTTTCCAACATAGATGATGGTTCCCTCGGCGTCGAAGTACTGGTAGACTCCAGGTTTCTGCGGAAGATTTTGAACTTTTTCTTTGAGTTGGCTATTCACTCTTCAAACATAAGTCGAAATAAAAATGGCTTGGAACGAACCAATAGGCCTCATGTCTGTTAAAGAGTTTGAAACACACTACAGATGGGCAAGTACTCGATAAAAGATTTAGAAAAGTTGAGCGGCGTGAAAGCCGGAACTCTACGTATCTGGGAACAGCGTTACGATCTCATCATTCCTGAACGTACCGAGACAAACATCCGGTTCTATTCCGATGATGAGCTGCGTAAGTTGCTGAACATCACAGTTCTGCTGAATGGAGGAATGAAAATCTCCAAAATAGCCAAGCTTAAGCCGGGCGAGTTTAAAGATCATTTGTTTAGCAGTTACCAGAACGAATTGAAGGAACATGATGCGCAAGCCGACATGTTCATTAAGAATTTGATTGTGGCCATGATTGATTTCGATGAAGCCGCCTTCAATAAAATATTTAAGAAAGCTTCGGAGCGTCTAGGGTTCTCTGAAGCATACAAAAAAGTACTTTACCCCTTTCTTTACAAAGTGGGCTTGATGTGGAACATGGATGAAATCAATCCTGCCCAAGAGCATTTCATCACCCATTTGATTCGTCAAAAAGTAATCGCGGAAATTGATCGAATTGAAGCGCCAGAAAACCCTCAAAAAACCTTCTTACTCTATCTGCATGAGGAGGAATTCCATGAACTTGGTTTACTTATTTCTTATTACCTCATTAAGCTTCGAAATCATCGAGTTTATTACCTCGGCCAAAACGTTCCTTTTGAGGATGTTGTTACAGCCGGGAAGCACCTCAAGCCCGATTATGTTGTCACTTTCTATTCAGGAAGTAAGTCGGAAGGACACAATAAAAATCTGATTTCTCAGGCCTTGAAAAGATTGCCCGATACAGATCATTTGTATTCCTGCTTCATGCCATTGATGAAAGAAGAAGGGAATTTGCACTACCTCGGTCGCATGGACGACCTCGAGAACTTCCTATAGAGCTTAGGCCCACCCAAAGTACACCACCGAAAACGAAACCGCAAAGCCGAGTACATAGCCAAGGCTGAGTTCACTTGCATTGTGAGCGTCTAAAAGCAATCTTGAAGTACCTACCAGACCCGCTAAAACGGCAATGAAAACCAAGACGAATGAGAGGTCTAGGCCGAAGAGTTTCGAGAAGGCCAGTAACCCACCGAAGAGGCTTGCGATGCCGGCGGCATGGATGCTGAGTTTCGTTACGAAGGTGATCAGCAAGCTGAGTAGAGCAACCAAAAACATCGCGAGGGCCAATTGCTGAATGATTCGCGGGTATTGAGTGCTGTAAAAAAGGTAAAAGTTGAATCCATAGAAGAAAACACCCATCGCCATGGGAATGATTCTCTCCTTTCGCTTATCGAGGTGCAGACTGCTGACTATCCCGATTCTTTTGAGGGCAGAGAGAAATAGGAGTGGCAATACAAAGGTGTTCACGAAGGTAAGGCCCAAAGCGATTCTCTTTAGATCGGGGCCAAGGCTGGCAGACACATAAGTTTCAGAAGTAAGTACAATGCTGAGTGCTATCACCGGAGCAAAGGCAGGGTGGCTTAGGTAACTCAAGATTAAGGCAGTGCGTCTCAAGTCAGATTTCCTTTCTCAATCGTGCTACAGGAATGTTGAGTTGTTCGCGGTATTTTGCCACGGTGCGTCGGGCAATGTTGTATCCTTTTTCTTTCAGGAATTGCGCAAGACGTTCGTCAGTGAGCGGGCGTTTTTTCTCTTCGGCTTCAATGAGGTCTTGAAGAATTTTCTTGACTTCTCGAGTAGAAACTTCTTCTCCGGAAGTTGTGGTAAGTGATTCGCTGAAAAAGGATTTTAAAAGGAACGTGCCGTAGGGACTTTGGATGTACTTGCTGTTGGCCACCCTACTCACCGTGGATATGTCCATGTGAATGATGTCGGCAATGTCCTTCAGGATCATCGGCTTCAATTTGGTTTCATCACCAGTCAAAAAGTACTCGCGTTGATATTCCAAGATCGTATTCATCGTTCTCAGAAGCGTCTGCTGGCGCTGCTTGATGGCGTCGATGAACCACTTTGCGGAGTCCAGTTTTTGCTTCACAAACTGTGCAGCTTCTTTGTCGGACTTGGTGGGTGTACCCTTGATGGAAGAATAGTGCTCCATCATTTCAGAATACTGTTTGCTCACTTTGAGCTCCGGCGCATTTCGTTGATTGAGACTCAAGTTAAACTCTCCGTCTTCAACGTTTAGAAGGAAGTCGGGAACAACGTGCTCTACCGGTTTGTAAGAATCGCTTGCCGAGTTACCTGGTTTTGGATTCAGTTTGGTGATTTCATCCAAGGCCGCCGATAAGTCGTCTTCTTCAATTTCAAGTTTCGCACAAATCTTGTCGTAGTGTTTCTTGGTGAATTCGTCGAAACACTCCTCCAAAATGACCTTGGCGGTGTACTGCTCAATGGTTGGATGAGTCTTTCTCGCTAATTGTAATACAAGGCATTCTTTAAGATTACGAGCACCTACACCAGCCGGGTCAAAGCCTTGAACAATTTTTAATACGTCCTCCAAGGCGCGCTCGTCGGTATAAATGTTTTGAGTGAAGGCAAGGTCGTCTACGATGGCAGCGATTTCTCTTCTCAAATAGCCCGATTCATCTAAGGAACCGATGATGTGTCTTGCCAAATCGCCTTGCTTACCAGTAAGGATGTGCATGTTGAGTTGGCTCTCCAATCGTTCTTGAAAGGTGTCGCCTATGGAGATGGGAACACTTTTTTCTTGGTCGTCGGGGCTGGAATTGTTTGAATACGTTTTGTAGGAGGGGACATCGTCGTCCATGTATTCATTGAAGTCGAACTCTTGTTCAGCCTCACTCACCTCACCATACTCGTCTTCGTTGTATTCGTCGTTGTCTTGATCTTGCTCCTCTCGACCTTCATCAAGAGCGGGGTTCACTTCAAGTTCCTCTTTTATACGCTGTTCGATGGCGACAGTAGGTACCTGCAGCAACTTCATCAGCTGAATTTGCTGAGGAGAAAGTTTTTGAAGAAGCTTTAGTTGCAGGTTTTGTTTTAACATGACCGACCTAAAATTCTGCGTTTTTTGGTGTTCTTGGGAAAGGAATCACATCGCGTACATTCCCCATTCCTGTAATGAACAATACCAGCCTTTCAAATCCTAGGCCAAACCCAGAGTGAACAACTGTTCCATATTTTCTGGTGTCAAGATACCACCACATTTCGTCTTCGGGGATGTCGAACTCCGCCATTTTAGTTTTCAGCACTTCCAAACGCTCTTCCCGTTGTGAGCCACCAACGATTTCCCCAATTCCTGGGAAAAGAATGTCCATGGCAGCAACAGTCTTATTGTCGTCGTTCATGCGCATATAGAAAGCCTTAATCTCTTTCGGGTAATTGTAAAGGATTACCGGTTTCTTGAAATGCTTCTCCACAAGGAACCGTTCGTGCTCACTCTGCAAGTCAGCCCCCCACTCGTCGATGAGGTATTGGAATTTTTTCTTTTTGTTGGGCTTGCTGTTTCTTAGAATATCAATTGCTTCAGTATAAGTTAAGCGGACGAAGTCATTTTCACTTACAAAATTCAAGCTCTCGATGAGGTCGAGCTCACTTCTCTGCGCTTCTGGGAGTCCTTTTTCTTCCTGTTGTTTTCTTTGCTCGAGGAACTCTAGGTCATCCTTGCAATGCTTCAATACGTGTTTGATCACGTATTTCAAGAAGCCTTCGGCTAAGTCCATATTGTCTAGGATGTCGGCGAAAGCAACTTCAGGTTCAATCATCCAGAACTCGGCTAGGTGCCTACTCGTGTTGGAGTTTTCTGCTCTGAAGGTTGGCCCAAAAGTGTAGACTTTAGAAAGCGCTAGGGCTGCTAGTTCTGCTTCCAGCTGCCCACTCACTGTCAGGTTGGTTTTTTTTCCAAAGAAGTCTTGAGAGTAATCGATTTCCCCATCTTTTTTCGGTGGGTTTTCGAGATCGAAGTTGGTCACGGCAAACATTTCCCCAGCTCCTTCGGCGTCAGATCCGGTGATGATGGGTGCGTGGATGTAGTAAAAACCTTCGTCGTTGAAATATTTGTGGATGGCATAGGCCACGGCATGACGAATTCTAAATACTGCACTGAAGGTGTTGGTTCGTGCACGCAAGTGTGCGTTTTCGCGCAAGAATTCTAGTGAATGCCTTTTCGGTTGAAGTGGAAATTTATCGGGGTCGCTGTCGCCTAAAACCTCCAGCTTTTCGACTTGAAGTTCCACAGCTTGTCCTTTTCCCAGAGATTCTACGAGCAATCCTTCGACGGATACCGATGCTCCTGTTGTGATTCTCTTGAGGAGCTCCGCGTCGAAGTTTTCAAAATCAACCACCGCTTGGATGTTTTTAATCGTGCTTCCATCGTTCACAGAAATGAAGCGATTACTCCGGAAGGTGCGCACCCAGCCCATGATTTTTAGCTTATCGCCAATCTTTTCTCCGCCAATTGCTTTGGCGATTTCCGTTCTCCTCATATGCGGTTCAAAATAACAAGAATTGAGCATCAAAAGTAGCCGCCTGAACAATATCCCTTACCAGAATACGAGAATCGATTTCAACCGCTCATATTGAACTCCGCACGTTTGTCACATAAGAAACAAAAAAGTAAAAAAACGTTTCCAGTGTGGAAATAACATATACATTTGCGGCCGAATGAAAAAGGAGCTAGAAACAATAGACGAAAAACACTTGGAAATCATTCAGGGTGCACTGAAGATTTTCATGACGCTAGGTATAAAGAGCGTCACCATGGATGATGTTGCTAGCAATCTTGGAATTTCTAAGAAGACACTTTATAAATATGTCAAGGATAAGTCGGACCTGCTCATTCAGAGTGTGAAAGGTTTTCAAGTTCATGAATACAATCTCATTCTCGAGGTCATTGATCGGAAGCTAAATGCCATTGATGAGAGCTACGAAATTAGCAAGATTGTTATGAACCACATATCCGACATTCACCCCTCTGTGATGTTCGATATGCAACGCCATTACCCAGGTGCTATGCGGCTTTTCGAAGAATATAAAAGTGAAACAGTTTACAACTGGCTTCTTGAGAATATGGAGCGCGGAATGAAGGAAGGTTATTTCAGAAATAATCTGAATACCGAGATCATCGCAAAATTCTATTTATCGCACATGGACCAATGCTTCAATCAAGAGATGTTTCCAAGGGCCAAATTCTCGATGAAGGACATCTATTTAGAAATGTTCCGATATCACATTCGCGGAATAGCGAGTGAAAAGGGAGTTGAGTTTCTCCGAGAAAAGATCAAAAAAGAAAAACAGCAATCATGAAACAATCGATTTTATTCATTCTCAGTTTTTGCCTCGCGCATTTGACTTTTGCTCAAGCGGCGGGTGAGAATAAAGAGGCCTTCAGCCTAGATGAGGCGCTTTCGTTCGCGAAGAATAACAGCTACAACATTCGAATTGGAGAATTGAACTCTGACCGGGCTCATCAGGAAGTAATCAATACCCAAGCCATGGGCTTGCCTCAAATTCAGGCGAGTGGAAGCTTCCAACAGTTCTTGGACATACCAATTCAACTGGTGCCAGGAGAATTCTTTGGCGCACCTGCTGGAGAGCTTGTCGAAGTGCAGTTTGGAACTGAATTTTTAAGTTCCTACGGGCTCTCGGCCAATCAGTTGATTTTCGATGGAAGGTATATCTATGGCTTGAAGGCGTCAAAAGCCTACGCGAATTACATTCAGGTAGAAAACGATAAAATCGGCCGCGATGTTGAAGACCAAGTGTTGATGAGCTATTACTCAGCTCTCGCAGCTCAAAAGAATCTCGAAATTTTAAAAGAGAGCAACAAGAACATCGATAAGAGCCTTTCTGAAACCAAAGCTTTTTTTGCTGAAGGCTTTGTGGAAGAATTGGATGTAGATCAACTTAAGCTCATGCAATCCACAATTGAGTCTTCTCTAAAAGATGCTGAAAACCGTGTTCAGAGTTCTTTGAGTGGATTGAAATTGAGCATGGGTTATCCAGTTGATAAAGAAATTGAGCTCACCGATGAACTTGAAGCAGTTCTCAACATCAACCAAGCTCAAGGCCTATTGAGTGAAACGGTAAACACCGAGAAGCACCTCGATATGAAGTTGGTCAATCAAGGAATTGAACTTCAAAACATCGGCCTACGAGTTGAGCAATCGAATTATGCGCCAACCTTGCGCGCATTCTTCAGTCATCAGCAAAACAATTTTGGGAATGAGCTCGATTTCAGCACTTGGTTCCCAAACACGGTTTGGGGAGTCAACTTGAATGTGCCATTATTCACCAGCTTCGGAACACGGTCAAAAGTTCAGATGAATAAAATCGACATTGATAAAATGGAGATTCAAAAGAAACAACTGGATCAGAGCATTCGATTGCAGGCAAGCAATTCGAGAAGTGACTTCTACAATTCTCTTAGTCAATACAACAACGAGAAAAAGAACCTCGAATTGGCGGAAAAAATTCGAAACAAAACAAGCATCAAATTCAAAGAGGGAATGGCGAGCAGCTTAGAGCTTACTCAAGCCGAAACTCAATTGATTCAAACACAAGGACGTTACATCGGGGCTATGTACAACCTCTTAAGTGCTAAAATAAAATTAGAGCAAGCGCTCGGACAATAAACACCACCAAAATGAAATCAATCAATACAACAATCCTCCTTCTTTCTGGGATCTTTTTCCTTTCGTGCCAAGGATCTTCAGAATTCGAAATTGATGTCCTAACCGCCAAACGAGATTCGTTGAAAGACGCCAAGGCGAGCATTTCAACTCAGATCTCGGACCTAGAATCGAGCATTGCTACTTTGGATACATCGATTGAAAAGAGAATTACGGTAGTTACTGCAGTCGACCTTCAACCGACCACCTTTTCACATTTTTTCAAGGTTCAAGGAAATGTAGAAACGGATCAGAACGCCGTGATTGTTCCTGAAGTTCAAGGAAGAATCACCAGCATTAGGGTGAAAGAAGGCCAACGGGTGAACAAAGGCAATGTGATTCTTACGATTGATAGTAAGGTCCTTCAAAACAACATCGATGAGACCCAGAGTCGCTATGACTTGACTGAGGTGGTGTTCAAAAAGCAAGAGAGTTTATGGAACCAACAGATTGGTTCTGAAATTCAATTCTTGGAGGCGAAGAACAACATGGATGCAACGAAGCAACGATTGGAAGCGTTGAAGGCACAGTTGGCGATGTACAGCGTAAAAGCGCCTTTTGCAGGCATCATCGACGAGCTTCGTCCGAAAGTTGGAGAGATGGCAAGTCCGATGAGTCCGGTTGCGCGCATCATCAATTTAGATGAGATGTACATCAAGTGTGATGTATCGGAAAGCTACTTAAGTAAAATCCAAGAGGGTGATTCGGTAGGTGTATACTTCCCATCCTTGGAGCGCACTCTCGCAACGAAGATCTCCAGAATTGGTCAGTACATCAACCCAAACAACCGCTCTTTTGTAATTCGTTTGAACATCAACAACCGCGACAATTCATTGAAGCCGAATTTGTTGGGAGAGGTTCGCATTAGGGACTTTTCCGTCGATTCTGTGGCCGTTCTATCTTCTTCGCTGATTCAACAGTTGCCTGATGGCTCAGACTTCGTTTACGTTTTGGAGAAAACAGGAAACAGTTACAAGACGGTTCGACGCAGCGTTTCTACAGGAATGTCGTACGATGGCAAAACACACGTCACCAGCGGTCTTACAGGAACAGAATCAATCGTAGCTGAAGGCAGCAAAGCCATTCGCGACGGTGAAATCGTATTGCTCTCTAACTAATCCTTCGGGGCGAAAAAACATACAATTATGGCAGATAATCTTCCAAAAAGCGAACACAATAAGTCCTTCGGGCTTTCAACGCTTTCCCTTAAAAACAGGACTTCGGTCATTGTCATCACCTTCCTCATTTTGATAGGTGGGCTGACCTCCTATCTAAACATGGCTCGAGAGAGCTTTCCTGAAGTAGTAATTCCACAGATTTATGTTGGAACGCCGTATCCAGGAAACTCGCCACTCGATATTGAGAAGAAGATTACACGTCCACTCGAGAAGGAGATCAAGACCATTACTGGAATCGATAAGCTAACCTCGACTTCCGTGCAGGGATATTCAACCATCTCAGTCGAATTCGATTTCAGCGTTACCCCGGAAGAGGCTTTGAGAAAAGTGAAGGATAAGGTGGATGCCGCTATGAGCGATTCAGAGTTCCCCACCGACCTACCCGCAGATCCAAACATTTTTGAAATGAACATTTCGGAATTGACGCCTGTGATGAACATCAACCTTTCGGGGAACTACTCACTGGACCAATTGAAGAAGTACGCCGAAGTGCTCGAGGATAGAATTGAGATCCTTCCTGAAATCTCTGAAGTCGACATCCGCGGTGTACAAGACAAAGAAATGAAGGTAAACGTCGACATGATGAAATTGGAGGCGAGCGAGATCAGCTTCAACGACATTTCTGCAGCCATCAACAACGAGAACATGACGATTTCGGGTGGTGAAATCCTCGACGATAATCTAAGAAGAACCGTGCGTGTGGTTGGTGAGTTTCAAAGTGCCCAAGAGCTTGGAAACGTCATAATCAAAAGAGAGAAAGCCAACATTGTCTACCTAAAGGACATTGCTGAAGTTGTTTTTGAGGATGAGGAAAAAGAATCCTATGCTCGTGAGTATACTGCGCCAGTTGTGATGGTGGATGTGAAGAAACGGGCAGGTGAGAATCTCATCAATGCGGCCGACCAGATCACCGTAATCCTAGAAGATGCGATGGCGAACGACTTTCCTGAAGATCTTCAAGTGACCATCACGAACGACCAATCGAAGTTTACGAGAACCCAAGTAGGAGAGCTGGAAAACAGCATCATCTTCGGTATGCTCCTCGTAATTCTAGTGCTTCTTTTCTTCCTTGGTCTCAGAAACGCCTTGTTTGTTGGGGTGGCAATTCCAATGTCCATGTTCATGGCATTCATGATTTTGGGCGCAGCTGGAGTTACACTCAATATGATGGTCCTCTTCTCTTTGGTTTTGGCCTTAGGAATGCTGGTCGACAACGGAATCGTTGTGGTAGAAAACATTTACCGACTCATGGACGAGGGATACGATTCTTGGGAAGCTGCCAAGCTAGGTGTTGGTGAGGTCGCCTTGCCAATCATTGCTTCTACAGCAACGACTCTCGCCGCCTTCTTACCATTGGCTGTATGGCCGGGCATCATGGGGCAGTTCATGTTTTATATGCCTTTCACCTTAATGATTGTACTCGGTTCAAGCTTGTTTGTGGCTTTGGTCATCAACCCGGTTCTCACCTCAATGTACATGAAGATTAAAGAGGATCCTACCAACATGAGAAAACTCTATATGGTAGTTGCCTTTCTAATTGTCTTTGGAGCTTTGATCGTTGCAGCTGGAAAACCAGTGATTGGGAACTTGCTCATTATTGGCGGTGTGCTTGGTCTCATGAACAAGTTTTTACTCATTCCTGGAACGAAGTTTTTCCAAGGCAGAATTTTGCCTTGGATGGAAGATGGGTATCGGAAGTTCCTCTCTTCTGCCTTGAAAGGAAGAAATCCGATTTACTATTTCATCGGAACTTTTGGACTCTTAATCTTTAGTTTCATGTTGCTGGGAGTCTTCAGCCCAAAGGTGATTTTCTTCCCAGTGAACCAACCGAATTACGTGAACATTTTCATTGAGGCTCCAATTGGTACCGACATTGAAAAGGTGAATGAAGCGACTAAGGTCATCGAGAAAAGAGTTTTGGATTACGCTGCGAAATTCGAGGTGATTGAAACGGTTAATGGAACAGAGCGCACACACAATTATTTAATTGAGTCTGTGATTGCTCAAGTAGGAGCTGGAACTTCTGACCCGGCTCAAGGCCCTTCAATGGCCAACACACCTCATAAAGCACGTGTTACTATTTCCTTTGCTCAGTTCCAATTCAGACGTGGTCAAATGACCGGGGATGTAATGGAAGAAGTTCGCTCATTGGTTCGCGGAGTTCCCGGTTTAAAAATCACAGTAGACAAAGATGCTGCGGGACCTCCGACAGGAAAGCCAGTTCAAATTGAAGTGACGGGCGACGACTACGACCAGCTCCTAGCGGAAGCGACGAACGTGAAGCGCTTCATCGATTCGAAAAACATTCCAGGAATTGAAGAATTGAAACTCGACGTTGAAGTTGGGAAGCCTGAAATGACGGTGGAAATCGATCGCGCGAAAGCAAGAAGACTGAATCTTTCTACAGGGCAAATTGGAATGGCCTTGCGGAATGCTTTGTTCGGAATGGAATTGTCATCCTTTAAAAAGGGGGAAGACGATTATCCAATCATGGTTCGATTGGCGGATGAGTATCGCTACAATGCAGATGCTTTGATGGACCAAAAGATCACTTTCCGGGATCAAACCAATGGACAAATTCAACAGGTTCCTATTTCAGCTGTGGCTTCTCGGGCTAAATCGGCCACGTTCTCGGCTGTGAAGCGGAAGAATATGAAGCGATTGATCACAGTCTCTTCCAATGTGCTGGAAACCTACAACCCCAACGAGGTGGTTGCAGAAATTAAAGAGGCATTGGTGGATTATGACCTTCCGCAAGAGAACGGAATTAAATTCACTGGGCAGCAAGAACAGCAGGCCAAGGAGATGGCTTTCTTGAGCAACGCACTGATGATTGCTGTCTTTTTAATCTTCCTAATCATGGTGAGCCAGTTCAACTCTGCAGCCCAGCCTTTCATCATCATTGGTTCTGTTGTGTTCAGCCTCATCGGGGTATTCCTTGGACTCGTTGCCTTCCAAATGGATTTTGTTGTGATGATGACCATGGTAGGAATCATCTCGCTTGCGGGAATTGTGGTGAACAATGCCATCGTTTTACTGGATTATACCAACCTGACAATCCTTCGGAAGAAAGAAGAGTTGGGCATGGATTCAAAGGAATTCTTAAGCGTTCCACTTCTCATTGAGTGCATCGTATCTTCTGGGTCAACTCGTTTGCGTCCGGTACTATTAACGGCCATTACCACAGTACTTGGTTTGTTGCCACTTGCGGTGGGAATGAACATCAATTTCTTTACTCTTCTTTCAGATTGGGATCCGCAGATCTACTTTGGAGGAGACAACGTTATGTTTTGGGGGCCGATGTCTTGGACGGTCATCTTTGGCTTGACTTTTGCCACCTTCTTAACACTAATCATTGTGCCTGTGATGTTCTATTTGGTTCATCGCTTGAATTATCGCGTGGCAAGCAAGTGATTCAATTCACGACCAACCATGAAAACCCTGTCAGTTTAACTGATGGGGTTTTTTCGTTTAATGACCTTCTTCGTTGTAGAACCTCCGAAGCCCGAATAGGATTACAGCTACTGCGGCTGCGGAAAGACTGAAAAGCATGATGTTGTCGCTTCCAGTGTCTTCCACACCTTCGGGTAAGCTTCCCTGATGAATGAAATAGAGGGCGAGAATTGCCAGGGCATTGTTCAAGAAATGAGCGAGCATTGGAAGGTAGATTGATCTCGACCAGTAGAACAAATAGCCTAGGGCGGCTCCCATAATGAGGCGTGGAAAAAACGCAAAGAACTGCATATGAATGAGGCTGAACAGTGCGGCGGTAATCCAGATTCCCATGTGAACGGATCGAAAGCGCTGAATGAGCAAGGGTTGAAACCAACCCCGAAACAGCATTTCTTCACCAACGGCAGGGAGTAAGGCAACCATCATCAAATTGATGCCAAGGTCACCGAGATCCTCCATTTTTAGAAATGCGACTACAGTGCGCTCCGTTTCCTCTTGCATATTTCTCAAATTCGTTTCCCAGCCAGCGATGATGTCTGGAAAGTGAATGGCGTCACTTAATGTAGCCACGAAGTTTTCAAGAGGAAGAGCAGCAATTACAAGAAGAACCGCAGCTGCAATGGGAAATAATTTGAGCGGTCTTCCAAGGCCAAAAAAGCTGCGCAAATCTGTGCCGCACAACCAGGCAAATAGAATGGGCGGAATGATGAAAAAACCAATGGCGTTTACCGTTTGAGAAAACTTCATCGCACGAATCACTTGGGGGTCTCCAAAATCACGAGCTAGTGATGGGTTTCCTATCATGTCGATGCCAAAAAGTGGCTCCGACAACAGGAGGGCAAGAAGGCCGCTCACAAAGAAAAACCCAAGAGAGATGAAGAGGAGCCAAAAGAGTTTAGCGCCTGCAGGTTCGTCCTTCAAACGACCGTTTAAACTCATGTTCTGCTTTTAGTAATTTTGCCCGAATTTCAGGAATGGCGGTAAAAATAGGAAATATCGACTTGGGTGAATTCCCACTCTTGCTGGCTCCCATGGAGGACGTGAGTGACCCACCATTTAGAGCTTTGTGTAAAGCTCAGGGGGCGGATATGATGTACACCGAATTCATTTCTTCAGAGGGCCTAATCCGCAATGCAGATAAGAGTGTTCAGAAGCTCGACATCTTTGATTATGAGCAGCCGATCGGAATACAAATTTTTGGAGGAGAAATTGAATCCATGAAGTTGGCCGCCGAAATCGTAGAGCGAAGTGAACCTGACCTGCTCGACATCAATTACGGCTGCCCTGTGAAGAAGGTGGTGAATAAGTCTGCCGGAGCAGGAATCTTGCGCGACATCCCGAAAATGATCTCCCTGACATCCGAAATCGTTAAGCAGGTTAAGTTGCCTGTGACAGTCAAAACTCGATTGGGCTGGGATGAGAGCAGCAAACACATTGTGGATGTAGCAGAAAGGCTCCAGGATGTTGGTGTGCAGGCAATCTCCATTCACGGAAGAACACGAGTTCAAATGTATAAAGGTGAGGCCGATTGGACTCTAATCGCTGAGACGAAGAACAATCCGAGATTGAAAATTCCAGTTTTCGGAAATGGAGATGTCGACAGTCCACAAAAGGCTCTTGAGATGAAGAACCGATACGGCGTCGATGGCATTATGATCGGGAGAGCGAGCATAGGATATCCATGGATTTTCCGAGACATTAAAGCTTTCATGAAAACAGGCATTGTCCCGCCGCCGCCTTCGGTTAAAGAACGAGTAGCGGTTGTTCGCGAACACCTCGACTTTTCTCTCCGCTGGAAGGGACCTAGACTTGGCGTGGTGGAAATGCGCCGACACTATGGAAAGTACTTCCGCGGCTTAGCCGGATTTAAGGATTACCGCATGGTTTTAGTTACAGAAATGGACAGCTCCATCCTCTATGAGACCCTGGATATCATAGAGAAGAAATACCACCAGAGTCCGGCCGAAGAAAAGCTTTTGGCTGGCGGCCTTTGATTCTCTCACAAAGGTTATTTTAGGCAGCAAATTCAATTCATGCCTGAGGAAAAAAAACTCTTTCTAATCGATGCTTATGCATTGATTTTCCGTGCCTATTACGCGTTCATCAAGAATCCCCGAATGAACTCTCAGGGCTTGAACACTTCGGCGATGTTCGGCTTTACGAATACACTCCTCGATTTAATCAAGAAGGAAAAGCCAACGCACCTCGCCGTTTGTTTCGACTATCCAGCAAAAACGGTTCGAAATGACATTTATACGGAGTACAAGGCAAACCGAGAAGCTACACCGGAAGACATAAAACTATCCGTTCCATACATCCGGAAAATTATCGAGGGCTTTAACATCCCAATTTTGGAAGCTGAGGGTTATGAGGCAGATGATGTGATTGGAACCTTGGCAAAAAAGGCCGAAAAAGAAGGATACACAACTTATATGGTGACTCCTGATAAGGACTTTGGTCAACTCATATCCGACACTGTGATCATGTACAAGCCAGGCAGAGGAGGTAGTGGGGCGGAACTCATTGGACCAAAGGAAGTGTGTGAACTTTGGGGAATTGAACGACCAGAGCAAGTCATCGACATTCTGTCTATGATGGGTGATGCGGTCGACAATATCCCGGGTTTACCTGGTGTAGGTGAGAAGACGGCGGCCAAGTTGATTCAGGCCTACGGAAGTTTGGAAGGGCTTTATGAGCACACGCATGAACTGAAAGGAAAGTTGAAGGAGCGCGTGGAAGAAAACAAGGAACAAGCGTTCATGAGTAAAGTGCTCGCCACTATAATGCTCGATGCACCTGTAGACTTCGACCCAAAGTCCTTGATTATGGAGGAGCCCAACAAGGAAGCTTTGAAAGAGCTGTTTGTTGAATTGGAGTTTCGAAATTTGGCTGCCAAAGTCCTGGGCGAGGAGGTCTCAATGGCCAAGCCAAGTGCTTCTCCAGCGGCAAATTCATCAGGGCAATACGATCTATTTGCCCTCGGTGAGGAAGAAACTAAAACACAGAGAAGTACAAGTGAAACTGAGGAGGAAGACTCATTTTCGGAAGTGAAGAGCATTGAAAACAGCCAACACAAATACTACTTTGTAGAGACGGAAGGTCAACGCCGTGGCTTGCTAGCAGCTCTTGAGTCTGCCAAATTTTTCTCTTTTGATACGGAGACGAGCGGTCTTGATGCCCTTACGGCCCAATTGGTAGGAATCTCTTTCTCAATGCGACGAGGTGAGGCATACTACCTCCCGGTTCCGAGAGAAAAAGAGAAGATTAAAGATTTTCTATTGCCATTCAAGGAGCTCTTTGAGAAGAGTAAAGCGCAAAAAATCGGGCACAACATTAAGTACGATATTTTGGTTTTGCGCAAATACAACATTCGGGTTGCCCAGCCCTATTTTGATACAATGCTGGCCCACTACATTCTAGAGCCAGACATGCGCAGAAGAAGTATGGATGTGCTTTCTGAGCTTTATTTAGATTACAAGCCAGTTCCAATTGAAGACTTGTTGGGCAAGAAAGGCAAGAATCAAAAAACCATGTTGGACTTGGAAAACAAAGACATCAGCGACTACGCCTGTGAGGATGCAGATGTCACTCTCCGGCTTCGACATCATTTTGCCCCAATCATTCGAGAGTCGGGCAATGAAGAACTGCTCGAGAATATGGAATCCCCGCTCATTGAGGTTTTGGCTGACATGGAAGAGAAAGGGATTCAGCTCGATACCGAGAGTCTGAAAAAACTTTCGAAAACCCTTGAGACAGACATTCAAGGCATTCAAGATGGTATCTATACCAGTGCTGGAACTGACTTCAACATTGCAAGCCCACGTCAAGTTGGCGAGGTCCTTTTCGACCATTTGAAAATCGATCCGAACGCCAAAAAGACCAAAACAGGGCAGTACGCAACCGGCGAAGAGATTTTAAGCAAGCTCACAGACAAGCACCCAATCATCAGTCAGATCTTGGACTTCCGCGAACTGGTGAAGCTGAAGAACACCTATGTCGATGTTTTACCTGAAATGGTCAACACCGAAGATGGCAGAATTCACACCACCTTCAATCAGGTAGTTGCAGCCACGGGTCGATTGAGCTCAGATCGTCCGAACTTGCAGAACATCCCAGTGAAAACCAAACGAGGGCAGGAAGTTCGAAAGGCATTCATTCCTAGGAACAAGGACTTCATATTGATGGCCTCGGATTACTCCCAGGTGGAATTGAGGATATTAGCTTCCATGAGCGATGATGAAGGGATGATTGAGGCCTTCAGAAATGGTGAAGACATTCACTCAACTACAGCAGCGAAAGTTTTTGGTGTCTCAAAGGATGAGGTAGACCGCGCGATGCGCACCAAAGCAAAGGCGGTAAATTTTGGAATCGCATACGGACAAGGGGCTTTCGGGCTTTCTCAAAATTTGAACATTCCTAGAAAGGAAGCGAAGGAAATCATCGACAACTACTTCGCGAAATTCGCGGGTATCCGCACCTATATGGCGGAAGTTGTGGACAAAGCGCGTGAGCTAGGATATGTTGAGACCATTATGGGTAGGCGAAGGCTTCTGAGAAACATCAATTCCGCGAATGCAGTAGTGCGAAGTCAGTTGGAACGCCTTGCGATTAACGCACCAATACAAGGCTCAGCAGCCGATATCATTAAGATTGCGATGATCAACATACAAGCAGAAATGAAAAAGCGCGAGCTTAAATCTCAATTGCTTTTGCAAGTTCATGATGAATTGGTTTTTGATGCGCACCGGTCGGAAGTGGACGAATTGAAGGAATTGGTTGAGACCAGAATGTCGGGTGCCATTCAACTAAAAGTTCCACTTCTTGTAGAAACAGGATTGGGCGAAAACTGGCTGGAAGCACATTAATGATTTCCTTTCCTTAAATTTGAACAACTTGATTCTGAAAATACCTCACATGAACATAAGAACACTCATACTACTAGTGCTTGTAGGAAGTCTATTCTCTTGCAGAGGAAAAGTGCAAGAAGAGACAAGCCTACCTGAAATGCCCGTTGGCTTTGACAGCGCCTCATTCGACGAGGAAGACAAGAAGAAATACAACAAGGCTCGCAGCATTTTTTACTCGCTTCCATCCCCCATGGAAACAACTGTACTTATGCATAAGGCGGGAGCCACTTATCGACAAGACATTCTGAACCCTGCAGAAAATTCAAAAAATTACGTCACCAGTGCTGATCAGGCAGTAAATATTGGAGCCTATTTAGCTGACATGAGCTACTGCAACATTTTTCAGCAGCAAGAGCAATGTGTGAAGTATTTTGCCGCATTGCGAGTATTGGGAGACGAGTTGAATCTTTCTGGAATATTTACTTCAGATATTGCGGAACGAATCGAACTCAACCTCGAAAAGAGGGACTCTATCATGAACATCATCTCCGAAGCCTACTGGACTGCAAAGTCTGAGTTGGAAGAAGCAGAGCGCGAAAAAATCGCGAGCTATGTGTTGGCGGGTGGCTGGATTGAAGGTTTGTACATCGCATCTTCTCTTGCCACAGGAGGAGAGAAAAACGAGCTTCTTGAAAAGCGCGTAGCGGAGCAGAAGTATTCGGCCATGCACCTTTCAGAGTTGTTAGAAATTCAAAACTCCGATGGGAGTATGGATGACATAGAAAAGGGTGTGAACGAACTCTTAGATCTCTTCATGGCATTGGAAGAGAAGAGCGAGCCAGGAACTTATTCCGTGGATGAACATGGAGTGATTCGCGTCGGAAAGAAAATTACGGTTAAGATGTCTCGCGAGCAACTAGAAGAAATTGCAGTCAAAGCGAAAGAATTGAGGAACTCCTACATAGCAAGATAGCATGAAACTTAGATACGCCATCGTCTTTATGATTTGCCTTTTGGGAACAACTGAGTCTTTCTCTCAATGCAAGTTTTTCACTCAACGTAAATGCCTTCCAGCACTTGAGCCATACGTGAACAATGGACAAGTCAATACAACTACACTTTTTGAAGGAGATTCGGCAGATTTGAAAATGACCTTCTATTCAGAACAGCAATATCGATTGTTGGTCTGTGCACATGGGAGTCTTGGTGAAGGCGTTGTTTTGAAGGTGAAAGACAGTGATGATGTCTTGATGTACGACAGTGAGGATAAAGGCGAGAGTGCCTTTGATTTCATGGTGAATTCCACCCAAGATCTCACTGTCACTATCATGGCGCCTAAGTCGGAGGAAGACTATCTCGACATGCCCAGGTCGGGCTGTGTCTCCGTTGCTTTAGGCTTCCTCAACGAATAGCATTATTCTCCCTTTTTATTCCAGCTTTCCTTCCTTTCTGGGCTCTAAGACAGTTCTAGATGAAGGAAGAAAACCTACTCTACACACTTGCCCTGCGCTCGGCAAATGGCATAGGTAATGTGCGGGCTCGTCAGCTAATTGACGCCTTTGGTGACGCGAAGTCAGCCTTCGAATACGCCAATAGACCCGAGCATCGAAGAACGAACATGCCCACTTTTCTTGCGAATGCATTGAAGGAAGTCAAGTCGTTTAAATCATTTGAAAAGGAGCTGAAAATCATCGAATCTCATTCCATTCGAGCAGACATTTACAACGAGGATGACTACCCAATCCGTTTGGCGCAATGTTACGACGCACCCGTTGTGCTCTTTTCGCAAGGAGACGTTGCCATGGATTCTCGTCCTGTTCTTGCAGTAGTAGGGACAAGAAGGAGTACAAAGTACGGACGTGACTTTTGTAGGAAGCTGATGGAGCAAGCTCAGAATTTGGGAGTTGTTCTCGTGAGCGGCTTAGCCCTTGGTATTGATACTGAAGTACATCGAATGTCGCTTGAACACTCGATGGAAAATTGGGCTGTCGTAGCTCATGGACTGGGTCATGTATACCCACCAGAAAATCGACGCTTGTCGCGAGAGATCTTAAAATCTGGACTTTTAATTTCAGAACATCTCTATTGGGATAAAGCTGAGAAAGAGAATTTCCCATTGAGGAATCGAATCATAGCTGGCCTTGCGACTGCAGTTCTAGTAGTGGAATCTCCAGAAAAAGGTGGAGCCCTGATTACAGCCGAATACGCGAATTCATACAATCGGGATGTATTTGCACTTCCGGGAAGGCGCGATGACCGCTCTTCGAGGGGCTGCAATCGACTGATCAAACAACACAAGGCTCATTTGATTGAAGAGCCTCAAGACATCTTTGAACAGATGGGCTGGCAACGGAAAGACCAACTTAAGAAAGTGCGGCAGGCAAAATTATTTGAAGTGCTTACGGAGGATCAGAAGGTGATTGCCGAAATATTAAAAGAACGCGAAGGGCTTTTGATGGATCAACTGATTCAGATCAGCGGAATAAACTTTGGGAAGCTGGCCAGCCTGCTTCTCGAAATGGAAATGAGCGGCATCATTCAGGCTCTTCCTGGGAAGAGGTATGCCTTGAGATAGAAGCATTTCCCCAAAGGAGAAAAGCAAGTGCTCCAATAAGGTAGGCAAGAACGTCTAGAGGATCGGCAGTGAACCTAGGATCAAATTGTGGGATGAAATATTCGAAGAAAACAGAAAAGATTAGCGTGCTCAGGCTTATTTGCCACAAGCTCAAACGGTAGGAGCTAGAGATGATAAAACGCATACCCGCAAGGGCCATAGTAAGCACGATGGGCATCAACATCAGGTCGTCTAAGTAGGAGTTGACGAAAGGGATGTAGATGCCGTAAAATTCAGACCAACGATTCACTAAGAAGATGCAGCTCGCGACCAGGAAGAGTGGACTGCTAAGCGTCTTTAGGACTGACTTCATTGAAGGCGTATAGACAGAGAAAGAAAATGAAAAAGCTCGCGCCAATTTGAGTTTCTAAAGTATCCTCATTCACGAACGAAAAGGTCCAAAGCACAAAGAATGAAATGGACAGCAAGCTTTGTTTGCCACGAATGGATGCATGGAAAAAACTTGCAAGAATGAAGAGCCCACCAATCCATCCAAAGGATATGAGATAAGTTAAATATTGGTTGTGGGCTCGTTTTCTGAAATTCAAACTCAATTCACTATTGAGCTCCTCATAGGCTTGATCGAACGACTGCACAAGATTTCCCGCACCTATTCCAAGGAGTGGGTTTTTTTGAAGGAGCGTCCATCCAACCGACCAAAACTCAAAGCGCTGAGCCACTGAGTTTCCGCTTGGATTCCCGGAGTTTTGTACTTGCTCCAATTCCCAAAGTGTCTCATACAAACGATCCGATAAACCCTTACCATCCACAAATCGAATGTTTGTGAGACCTTGTTCTATCGCTCTAATTTCATCGGCTTTCAATTGCGAAAGGCCGTTGAGATCTTTGCGCAAATTTTTTGACGCCATGAAACGGATGATGGTGGCGTGAAGAGGTTGACCTTTTTCGTCTAAGCCGTCAAAGTCGAGTTCGCTGAGTTCATTCCAGCCGGAGCGGAGTTCATTCATGGCCACATATGTCCAGATGTAGTGCCCGTTTTCTCGTTGCAGATTTTCACTTAAATGGAGGTAGACTTCACCGGACGGACTGGCGTAATCCAATTGGGTGAAATCGATTGAGTCGCTTTTTTGAAAGTTGAGAGTGAAGATGCTCAAGAAAGTGCCAACGGAAAGAATAGTGCAGATCAAGAGGCCGAGTGCGGGCCATTTAAAGCGCTTATTCTCCAACTTCGCAATGCCCCAAATGATGAACACGAGTATTCCGGCTGAGAGCAATATCAAGGCGGTTAAGCCTTGAAGAAGTATCAAGTAAATCAGTAGAAGGCCTATGATTCCAAGACGCCACCAGCGATATTCGGTTCTTACAAGTTCTAGGGTGGAGAAAATGGCCAATACGCAAAGTATCCCCATTCTAATGTGAGAGATGAAAGGGGAGAGCCCTCGAGCATCTGCATTTGTACTTTGGAAGAAGTACAATGAAATTCCAATCAGAGCTACAGCAGACACCCCTAGTGCGAACAGATCCAAAAGCTTAACAAATTCCTTGCGTGCTAAAGGCCAAATTGAAGCAGTTAGAATTGGAATTGTAAGAAGAGGAAGTTTTATTCTGAGGTCTTGAAGTGCTCGCCCGAGGTCTTCTGTGAAAGGAATCCATAATAGTTGAACCATGAACCCGAGTACTAGAAAGAGCAATATTTTATTCTTCAGTACGTGTTGAAACTTCTCACGGATGTTGCCTTCGTATATCCAAGCGGCGAGAAGAACAAATTGAGCGAAGCTCACAACTGGCTTGGACATTGGCAGTCCAAGGGCAAACAAATAGAGGCCGATTAGGTAGAGCTGTCGATGTCTTGGCTTTGATTCGAGTTCGAGCACAAGAAGGACTTAGTCTTTTTTCGCGAAGGAGCCATCGAGGATGGAATCGTAAAGGGAACGATCTTTCAGCACTTTTTTCGCTTCTATGATTTCATCGTCTGTAGAAAGGGAGGATATGATTCGACCTTTCTGATAGTAATATCTGGAGACGAGTTCGTTCGTCAAAATCTCAACGATTTCGGCCTTGTGTTTCACTAAATCCTGGCCTTTACTTTCAGCAATTCTATTTGTTATGCTCTGATATTCTGTCTGAATATTCTCGAAATACTTTTCCTTTTTACTGGCTTCCGCAAGCTTGTCAAGCAGTTCTTCACTTTCTGTTTTGTAATCCAAATCTTTTCCTTCGAGAAAGGATTCAAACTGAGCATATAATTCGTCGTCGATTCTAAAGCTCTCCGGCTTTTCTAGGGAATCATTCTTTGATCGGTATTCAGTTGCAAAATCGAAAATTAAATCTTCTTGACTCAAATCTTGAGCAATGTTTGAATAGGTTGGAATGCCGGTTTTGATGTCGGGATAAATTCCTCCTGCATCGTATACTACTCGTCCACGCTTCGTGGCAAATTCCGCCGCCAAGGAATCAGGAATTTCTTGAGCCTTTCCGTTTTCTTTATGAGTGTAATCGATTTTTTGAATGCAACGTCCACTGGGGATGTAGTACTTCGAAACAGTGACTTTCAATCGTGTGTTGTAACTCAAGGTGAGCGTCTGCTGCACCAGACCTTTTCCAAACGACTTTTGACCAATGATTACTGCACGATCTAAATCTTGAAGCGCGCCGGCAACAATTTCAGAGGCAGATGCTGAACCTTCATCAATCAAAATGCAAACTGGCATATTCATGTCGAGAGGTTCCTTACTTGTCTTGTAAGAGCGATCCCAATTTTTGAGTTTCCCCTTGGTGGAAACTACTTCAACTCCTTTTGGAACAAATAGATTTACGATTTCGACCGCCTCTCTTAAAAGCCCGCCTCCATTGCCTCGCAAGTCGAAGACAAGGGAAGTCATTCCTTCCTTTTTTAAGTCTACAATAGCCTTCCGAACAGCTCCTGAAGCAGTTTGGGTGAAGCTGCTCAAGCGAAGGTATCCAACACCCTCATCGAGGATTCCGTGATAAGGAACATCCTCTATTTTAATGTCTTCTCGAGTTAATGTTTTGGTGATGATCTCATCTTCAAAGGGCCGTTTGATTTTCATGACCAATTCGGATTTGGCCTGCCCTTTCAGGATGCCACTCATTTCAGAGGTGGTTTTTCCTTTCACATCTTGCCCGTCAACTTCAAGCACAACGTCTCCTGCACGTAAGCCTGCCTTTTGCGCCGGAAAACCCTCGTAGGGTTCTGCAATCATTACATAGTCATCTTTTTTGCGAATGAGGGATCCGATTCCTCCATATTGACCTGTAGTTAGAAATTTGAAATCCTCTATTTTTTCTTCCGGATAATAAACGGTGTAGGGGTCCAAAGACCTCAACATTGCATCAATACCTGTTTTGATGAGCTCGCCAGGTTTGGTTTCATCAACGTAATAGATGTTGAGCTCTTGAAAGAGTTTGGCGAAGATTTCCATGTTCTTAGAAATCTCGAAATAAGAATCGGTGAAGCTTAGGGAGAAAAAACTGGTAGCACCTACAATGGCAGCGATCAGTAGGATTTTTATGCGAGTACTCAAGGATTTGATCCGATTCATGAAGTTTATACGAGATTATTGGGAAGCCAAACGTTTCAAAATTAGAATTATTATCTCTTCAATCTCTTTATAGTCAAGGATTTCAGACTTTTGGTAAATAATCATAGAATCCATTTTTGGACCGTCTGAACGAAGTAGATGTTTGTGGCGGCGGTATGCCTCTCGCATCTTGCGTTTCAGTGAGTTGCGATCAACAGCTTTTTTAAACCGTCTTTTCGGAACGCTGAAGCCCATGCGATGTTTAGCCTCTTGGTTTTCTCTTGAAAGAAGTTGCAAGAAAGCGACGCGTTGCGACTTACCCTTCTCGAATAAGAGTCGGATCGCAGTATAACCTTTAAGCTTATGAGCTTTTGCCAGTCCTTGGTTCACTGGTTAAAGTTCGCCAATAATTGCCTAGCGTTTGTTCGACTGCTTGATGTAACCTTCCAAGGCCATACTCATCGAAGGAAGGTTTGGCTGGGGCGCTTTGATGTCTACTCTCAAGCCAGTTTCTTCAACAGCCTGAATGGTTGTTGGCCCGAAAGCAGCAATGCGCGTTCCGTTCTGAGTGAATTTTGGAAAGTTCTGAAAGAGCGACTTGATTCCAGAAGGACTGAAGAATACTAGAACGTCGTATTTCACATTGTCTAAGTCTGAAAGGTCACTGCACACAGTGTTGTAGAAAATGGCTCGTTGATAATCAAGACCCAACTCGTCCAAGCCTTGTGGAATGTTTGGCTTCAGAATGTCTGAACTTGGCAACAAGAATTTTTCACTCTTGTGTTTCTTCATCACAGTGAGCAGATCACTGAAAGTTTGTTTGCCAAAGAAAATCTTTCGTTTTCTATACACAACATACTTCTGGAGGTAGTAGGCAGTAGATTCCGATAGGCAGAAATATTTCATGCTATCGGGAACAGTTACGCGCATTTCTTCCGCCATGCGGAAGTAATGATCAACAGCATTTCTTGAAGTAAAAATGACCGCAGTGAAGTCTAAAAGATTGATTCTATCCTTCCGGAATTCTTGTCCATCGACTCCTTCAACGTGAATGAAAGATCGGAAGTCAATCTTCAACTTATACTTTTCCGCTAGGTCAGCATACGGATTTATATTCTTATCCGGAGCTGGTTGCGAAACGAGGATAGATTTTACTTTTTCCAACTTAAATCGTGTAAGTGGGTTAAAATATTACTCTAATAATAAACTGAAAATCAGTTTATTAGGAATAATTTTCCGCCGAGAAGAACGGGAGATAATTCCAGCGTGCAAATGTACAACAAAAAGTGATGGATGGAAAAGCTCGCGAAGTTTTGAGAAATCGGCACTGAGCGAATGAGCCGATGAAGGGAAAGAAGGCTCACGTTGAAAAGCGCGAACCAGGCAATATAAATTGATGGAATAGGAGAATAGGCCAGAAAAAGATTCAGAACGAAGAAAATAATTCCTCCCACTTGTCTACTCGACATTAAGTAAAGCACATAATTGGAGGTCTGAGTCTCCGATTGAAATATGAATGCTGAACCCCAGTAGCTCAAAAGCTTAGAAAGATCGAAAAGAAACAAGAGAAGCAATGCGAAAAAGAAGCCGGTTAGTCCTTGAAAAAGGGGATGTTCAAGTACGTTTTGTTGCAACAAAAGACTGAAAAAAAGTGCAGCATTGAGCACGTAATTCAGGTAAAGAACGATGGAGCTAACGTTTAAAAAAGGATTTTCTTCTCGGAGCAATTGAGAGATGAAACGTTTGCTAGCAAATGCGCTCAGCAATTCTGACATTCGCCGGGTAAAGCGAAATCGAATCAGGACATAAGATAAAAACGAAAGACTGAGAAGGACCGCCGGATAATTGCTTTGCTCAATTGGTATGGCTTCCATCATTGGCTATTCCTTACCGTTAAAGTTTAGATTAAAAACACGGGATATGTTGAAGCCCAACTTCATCCCACCCTGGGTCCAATCGTCAGTAGTGTTGAGTAAGAAATTGTTTTCTACGATTCCGCTTGCATTCGTCACCGTGAGGTGAAAGACGTGACCACCGGTTTCAATTTCAACACCAACACCCAAAGGATCTTGGTAGGTAATGCTGCTGTGCGAGCGTCTGTAATCGGATGCGATGTATGCATAATCTGCGATGAGGGCCACCCGCTGGGTTAATTTTAGTCGTGCGGCAACACCTAAAGCCAAGATGGAGTGTTGGTCTATTCCGCTGTTGTCTTTAATGCGCAAGTTTTGATAGACGTGCGTTGGAATCAATTCCAGTGAAAATCGCTCCCCGAACTTTCGGGCAATGATTAACTGATGCACATAATTTAGCCGACTGCTTGACTTTGAATAAAATCCGTTGAGGTCACGTTTTGGAGTGATGCCAAAATTTGCCAAGAGCACCAAGCTGATGGGGGTCTTCTGAGCACTTTGTGCCAGAATTCGGTATTTGATGTTGGCATCGATGAGCTCATTTCGCTTACTTCGACCAAAGCCTACTTGAAGATCTTCTGTGATTCCGTAATCAAACGAAATGCGGATATCGTCGGAGTTGTCGAGGCCCCAAATGTTGTGAACACCACCACCACTTGCAGAACCCATATTTCCAAAACGGTGCGTGACTCTAAAGTCCAAACTTTTTTTCTTGACCATTTCAATCGTATGGAAGTTTACCGCCTTCATGGTTTTGAAGGTTGCGTAAACTCGACTGTCGTCATTGGCGTCGGCTTCATCTTCCAGCATCGACATCAAATCTTCCTGTGCTGAAAGATGCGAGGAAAATGCAAAGAGCAGGGCTAGGGCAAGGGCTGAAATCAGTTGTTTCATTTTTTCTTGGGCTGAGGCTTGAAGCTGAAATCGCAGGTTACGTCTATGACTTCCGCAATGTTTGAGAACACAATTTTCGGAATCTCAATGTCGTGATCTTCCAGCTTAATCTGGAATTTGCTTTGCATCTGCAGAGTTCCCTTTTTTACGATCAAAGTTCCTTTAATTGTTCTCTTTTGCTCTACGCCGTGTATGGTGAGAATACCCGTTGCGGTAGTTTCATACGTGCCGTCTTTTGAGAAGTCGATGTCGCCGTCAAGAGTTCCCTTGAACTTTCCGTTCTTGAATTTCTCGCTCTCCATGTAATTTTCGTTGAAGTGCTCTTCCATCAATTCTTTTTCGAACTTGAAGCCTTTGATGGGAATCACTATTGCCAATTGTTTGTTTTCCTCATTGTACAAGGCAATTGAAGTGGTATTTGTCGCTTCAATGTTTTCCAAAGGAGCTTCGGAGAAAAAATGGACTTTATTTTCCGAGCTCTTCCATACTTGTGCGAAAAGACTTGAGCTCAATAAGATGAGCGTTAGGCTGAGAATGCTGTTTTTCATAAAATTAGTTGTTGGGGCCGCCGGCATCAATCCAGCATTGTAAACGATCTTTTTCTTCAGTTGTTAAACCTCCACAAGGAGGCATTGGTGAGCAGGTGTTCGGATCGAATACTTTTTCTTCAAGATCACCTTGATCCAGTTCAGATTTAATTTCACTATAGTTCGTGAAATCACCAGGTCCTATGCCTCCGGCAACATGACATGTCGTGCAATGTGTGTTCAAAAAGTCAGTGATGTGAGTGCCATAAGTTACGGTGTCACAAAAACTGATTGCCGAAGTATCCGGGGTAGAGATGTCGATTACTTCTTTCGTGCACGAAAAAAAAATCAGGAAAGCGCAACCTATTAATGAAGCGCCGAAGAGTTTATTTGTCATACTGGACGTAAATAAGTGTGTAAATGTATGAGATTAAAAGGCTCCTGCAAAACAATAGTTTGCCTTTGAAGGTTAAATTTGCAGCAGAAATTCTGAAGAATGGATCGATACGAACACCACGATTATTATTTACTCGATGATTTGTTGACTGAAGAGCATAAGCTCATTCGAGATACTGCCCGAGCTTGGTTGAAGAAGGAAGTTTCTCCAATCATTGAGGAGGCTTACGAAAAAGCTGAGTTCCCTAAACAAATCATTCCGGGCTTAGCATCCATTGGTGCCTTTGGCCCATACATTCCTGAAAAGTACGGAGGGCCTGGCCTTGATCAGATTTCGTACGGAATCATCATGCAGGAATTGGAGCGCGTGGACTCAGGTGTTCGCTCAACCTCTTCTGTGCAGTCGAGTTTGGTGATGTACCCAATTTGGAAGTACGGGAGCGAAGAACAGCGCATGAAATTCTTGCCCAAACTGGCGAGTGGTGAGTTCATGGGGAGTTTTGGTTTGACCGAGCCTGATCATGGGTCGAACCCAAGCGGGATGACGACCAACTTCAAGGATATGGGCGATCACTATTTACTGAACGGCGCTAAAATGTGGATTTCGAATTCTCCATTTTGCGATCTTGCTGTTGTTTGGGCGAAAGATGAATCGGGTCGCATTCATGGACTCATAGTAGAACGTGGAATGGAAGGTTTTACGACGCCAGAAACACATGGAAAATGGTCCTTAAGAGCCTCGGCTACTGGTGAGCTGGTGTTCGATAATGTGAAAGTGCCGAAAGAAAATCTCCTTCCTGGAAAAAGCGGATTGGGAGCGCCACTTGGCTGTTTGGACTCGGCCCGCTACGGAATTGCATGGGGAACCATTGGAACGGCCTTAGATTGTTACGACTCGGCTCTGCGCTATTCGAAAGAACGGATTCAATTTGGAAAACCCATCGCTGGTTTTCAACTCATTCAAAAGAAATTGGCTGAGATGATCACCGAGATTACCAAAGCTCAAATGCTTACTTGGCGCTTGGGTGTTTTGCGCGAAGAGGGTAGGGCTACTTCAGCTCAGATCTCGATGGCGAAGAGAAACAACGTCGACATGGCTTTGAAGATTGCCAGAGAAGCGCGTCAGATTCATGGCGCCATGGGAATTACCAATGAGTATTCAATCATGCGGCATATGATGAATTTGGAATCTGTAATCACCTACGAAGGAACGCACGACATTCACCTTCTCATTACTGGAAAGGACATTACTGGAATAGCAGCTTTTGAATGAAAGGAATAGCCTCTCTTATATTAATCGCCTTTATTGTTGGGTGCACTCCGCCAAAAAAAGAGGAAGCGAAAGCCTACCATTTTTATGTGGATTTGGACGCCGAGATTGAGAAGATTCAAAACTCAGATCTTCAATTCGTTAAGATTGCCGAACGTGCTGGCTTAGTCGACACAGTTATAATGTCGCCGAATTGGGAGGACGAGTTTGGTCTGTTAAAAAAGGCCGACATCAACTCCACACGCTCTTCGGCTAGGTATGAGCTTGAGACCAGCAATTGGGGAAGTAAAACCACGTATCGTCTCAGCGCCAATGAGGAACTGAATGGCACGCAATGGGTTGAACACGAATATGAAGGTGAGGTTCTCACCCGACTCGAGTATATGTACAGTGAAAAAGACGTTTTGAGGCAATTGGATGCTCGCCTTTTGTATCGTCCGAGCTACGGACTGTATCAAGAGGTTCGCACAGAACTTCAAGGTTCTGGTATCCAAAAAACGAAAGTCTCTTTGCGTTTTATTGCCCCATAGGACCTGCAGCCGACTGAACTTTTAGACTGTTGATGTCGCGGTCGAACATGTACATTCCCGACTTATCGCCACCTACCAGTTTGATGCGATCCAAGGCGGTTCTAGCAAGAGCCTCTTCTTCAAGTTGCTCTGCAACGTACCACTGAAGGAAATTGTGTGTTGTGTAGTCCTTTTCTTCAAGGCACATGAAGACGAGTTCATTGATGGACTCTGTAACCTTTACTTCGTGTTCCAATAGAGCTTCGAAGCAGGCCGTTAGAGATTCGAAATTGGTATCTGGCTGAGCTATGGCTGGAATGACTGCTTTGCCGGCGCGCTCGTTGAGGTAGTGTACCAGCTTGAGCATATGAGTTCTCTCTTCGTCGGAGTGGCCATAGAAAAAGTCAGCACTTCCGCTGTATCCTTGAACTTCTGCCCAACTTGCCATGGCCAAATAGAAATGAGAAGATTCTCCCTCTAAAAGGACTTGGTGGTTTAAGGCATCTTCAATTTTTTTCTTTAACATACATCCACGAATTTGATTAAACTAATTTAGCTTCAAAAGTATAAGTATTAAACACGGAAAGGCTTTGAAGAGTTCAGTCAAACTCTTATTTAGAACCATTCCAAACGAGTGAATGTCACTCAGCCAACACACTAAATGGCCAAACATAAAAAAGGTAACCTAGGGAATATGATTCTCGAGGTGTTTAGAGAAAGTGCCAACGACAGTTTGAATTACAAACAGATCAGTGGTCGACTCAGTATTTCCAACAAAGCGTCCCGAAAACTTGTGGCCCAAAGTCTCGACAAATTGGTGAAAACCGGAAAGTTGATTGAAGAGGAGCGAGGCAAATATCGACTCGCACACCAATCCAGAAACCTCACGGGCATCATTGATTTTGTGCGCTCGGGAGCCGCCTATGTGCGTGTCACGGGCTTGTCGGAGGACATCTTCATTCCTGCCAGCGATGTCGGCCTGGCATTGCAGGGTGATGAGGTGAGTGTCGCACTCAAAAAAGCCAAAGCGAAGAAGTTGAAAGGACGTGTGCTTGAAGTAAGCAAACGCGCACTTCATCACATCACTGGTACGCTTGAGGTATTTGCCAAGTTTGCTTTTCTAAAGCCCGACAGCCAAAAATATAGAGGAGACTTTTTTGTTCCACTCAACAAGATTATGCACGCCAAAGACGGCGAGAAGGTAGTAGTGGAATTTAAGGATTGGCCAGAAGGTGCTGACAGTCCGATTGCATATGTAGTGGATGTTATTGGTCCTCCAGGTGAACAAGAATCTGAAATGCTTGCAGCTCTTGCTGGCGCCGGCTTCCCGCTCCGCTTTCCACCAGAGGTTTTGCATGAAGCAGATCGGATTCGAAACGAGGCGAAAAACGATTGGAGCGATCGCGAAGACTTTCGATCGGTGACCACCTTTACCATCGACCCGCATGATGCCAAAGATTTCGATGACGCCCTTTCATTCAAACAACTCGAAGATGGTTGTGTTGAAGTGGGTGTGCACATTGCAGATGTCACGCACTATATGGCTGATGGAAGTTTGCTCGATGTGGAGGCTCAAAAGAGGGCAACTTCTGTCTACTTGGTAGACCGCGTAGTCCCGATGCTTCCTGAAGTGCTCTCCAACGAACTATGCTCATTGCGCCCCAATGAGGAAAAGGCTTGCTTCTCCTGCATTTTTAAAATGAAAGGATCAAAGGTTCTTGGATTCCGCATTGCCCGAACCCTGATTTTATCAGATCACCGTTTTGCCTACGAGGATGTGCAAGAGATTCTTGAAGGTGCTGAAGGGAAATATAAAGAGGAACTGCTGGCACTAAACTCAATTGCCAAAACGATGCGCGTTGAGCGACTCGCAGCTGGTGCACTTGCCTTCAATAAAACGGAAGTTCGTTTTGAGCTCGACGAGAACAAGAAACCGATTGGAATCTTGTTGAAAGTGCAGAAAGATGCCCACAAGATGATTGAGGAGTTCATGCTTCTTGCAAATAAAACCATTGCAACTTATGTGGGCAAGCCAACCAAAGGGGAAGCTAAAATTTTCCCGTACCGGGTTCACGACAAGCCAGACTTCGACAAGCTCACGGATTTTTTCAAATTCATTTCAAAATTCGGATACAAAGTGCACATGAAAGGCACGAAGGATCTTCCGCGTGCATTGAATGAACTTTTAGGCCAAATCAAAGGGAAACCCGAAGAAGATGTCATTTCCATGATGGCGATACGGTCGATGGCCAAGGCTATTTATACCACCGACAACATCGGACACTTTGGCTTGGGCTTTCCCTACTATGTTCACTTCACATCACCCATTCGTCGATATCCGGATGTGCTTGTGCATCGACTTTTGGGGTGTTATTTGAAGAATCAATCCGCTGGAATCACCCCAGACGATTTGGAAGATCTCTGCGAGCACTCCTCCGAACGCGAGCGAAAAGCTGCGGAAGCGGAACGAGCTTCTACCAAATATTTTCAAGTTCTATTTGTTCAAGATTCTGTTGGAAAGGATTTTGAAGGAATCGTTTCGGGAGTTACAGAATGGGGAATGTTTGTGGAGATGACCGAGAATAAATGTGAAGGACTCATCCGCTTGAGAGAATTGCAGGGCGACTACTTTTTCTTCGATGAGAAGGAATTTTGCATTCGAGGCCAGAACACAGGGCAAGAATTTCACTTGGGCCAGAAGGTTCGAGTGCGATTGGATGCAGCCAATCTTCAAAGCAAACAAATCGACCTTTCTTATATAAGCGATAGCGTCAGTTAAATCCAGCAAGAAAAGGGCTAACTTTAGCCCCAAGAAATGTCCAAAAAAGTCCTCATTGTAGAAAACGACCCGATCAATATGTTGATCGCGCGAAAGTTCCTAGAAACCCGGTTTGAGGTTGAATGCACATTCAATGGGGAACAGGCTTTAGAGTTGGTTCAAGAGAATTCGTTCGACGTCATCTTAATGGACATCAACCTCGGAGAGGATACCTTGGATGGCATTCAGACGATGAATAAAATACGTGAGATGCCAGCATGCAAAGGCATCAAGGTTTTTGCCATCACTTCTTATGCCATACCCGACGACAAGGATCGATTTTTAAACCTGGGCTTCGATAAGTACTTCGCAAAGCCTTACGATGAGAACCGGCTTATCAGCGCGATTGAGGAGTAGAGCCTTTACTCCCGTTTCAATTCCTTTTTATAGAAATCCAAAGCCCGCAAGCGAGCTTGCTTGTGGTCTACAATGGGATTTGGATAATCGAAGCTGTCGAATTCGGGAATCCATTTTCGGATGTATTCGAATTTTGGGTCGAATTTTTTCGTCTGGGAATCGGGATTAAAAATGCGAAAGTAGGGCGCTGCATCGCAGCCGCAACCTGCAGCCCATTGCCACCCTCCATTGTTGGAGGCCAATTCAAAATCAATCAGTTTACGGGCAAAATAGGCTTCTCCCCACCTCCAGTCAACCAATAAGTCTTTTACCAGAAAACTCGAAACGATCATGCGCACTCGGTTGTGCATGAAGCCTGTTTCATTGAGTTCCCGCATTCCTGCATCTACGATGGGGAAGCCAGTCTTGCCTTCACACCAAGCTTGAAAATGTTCTTCGTTGTTCAACCACTCGAGGCGATCGTATTGCGGCCGGAAGGAACCACCTACAACGTGAGGAAACTGAACCAAGATCATCTGATAGAATTCGCGCCAAATGAGCTCGTTCCAATACTTTTCATTTTTGTCGATGGCCGATTTATGAAGAGAACGTATGCTGATAGTTCCAAACCGAAGATGCACGCTGAGTCGACTGGTGCCCAATAGATAGGGTAAATCTCGAGTCTCGTGATAAGAGGCAAGAATGTCTTCCGGAATGCGGCGGTCGGGAAAGTGAGTTTCATTCTTTACGAAGCCCAAATCTTCATTACTCGGAATCGGCAGAGCTTCAGTAGATGCAAAACCTGAAGTCAAACCTTCACTGGGTTTCCCTTCGAGCATGGAGGACTGAAAGTGTGTTTTCCATTTTCTCATAAAGGGTGTAAAGACCGTGTAGGGCGTACCGTCGTCTTTCAGTACTTCTTGCGCCTCAAAAATTACGTGGTCTTTGTATTGATTGAATCCCACTTGATGTTCTTCCAGAAGGTCATGGATCGTTCCATCCCTCTTTTGCGCATAAGCCTCATAGTCGCGATTGCAGAAAACTGCCGTCACACTTTCTTCGTTCAGAATCTTTCTCCAGATCTCAATCGGACTTCCATGTTCAACACGCAGGTCAGACCCGAACTTTTGCAATTCCTTTTTTAGCCGCCGAATTTGGGCATGAATGAAACTGACTCTTCGGTCGTCCTTATCTTCAAGCTTCGAAAGGATTTCGCTATCAAAGATGAAAAGGCATTGAACCGCATCACCTTCATTTAAAGCATGCCATAAACCAACATTGTCTTCAAGACGTAAGTCTCGTCGGAACCAGAAATAGGTCATGTTCTTCTATCAGCTTGGCGAAGGAGCTTGAATGTGCGCAAAGAACTCAGAGCGCACATCGTCTTCCTTGAATCGTCCTCCGTAGGAACTTGTAACGGTAGAAGAAGAGGTGTCTTGAACTCCACGAGATGAAACGCATAAATGTACAGCATCGATGACCACTGCAACATCATCTGTTTCCAGCAATTTTTTCAACTCTTCCGCGATTTGCACGGTAAGACGCTCCTGCACTTGTGGACGCTTTGCAAAGAAGTTCACCAAGCGATTGATTTTACTCAATCCGATTACTTTGCCACTCGATATGTAAGCTACATGAGCTTTTCCAATGATTGGGACAAAGTGATGCTCACAATTGCTGTAAAATGAGATGTTCTTTTCGACCAACATTTGATCGTAGTGGTAGGAGTTGTTGAAGAGCGCCATTTTAGGTTTGTTTTCAGGATTCAGGCCCTGAAAAATCTCTTTCACATACATCTTAGCCACACGTTTAGGAGTGCCCATCAAGCTGTCGTCGGTGAGGTCTAAGCCCATGATGTCCATAATGGAACGGAAGTGATTTTCGATTTGCTCCATCTTCTGATCGTCGCTCAAATCGAAGGCTCCTTCACGCATCGGAGTTTCAATCTTCGGGCTGCCAATGTGTTCATCTCCCATCGTGTCGATGTTAGATTCCCATTCAGACGTTTCCGTCGTACTCGACAAAGTTCCGTTCAGTTTCATACAATCTGATTTTAAGGTTGAGCTTGGTGTCAAGCTTGTTCCTGATTAAATTCCAGGCGACGACACAAATGTTTTCGGCGGTTGGAATGATGTTTTGCATTTCTCGAACATCCAAGTTGAGGTTCTTGTGGTCGAATATCTCGCACACCTCTTCTTGCATGATTTTCTTTAAAATTTTCATATCAACCACGTAACCCGTGTCGGGGTTGATTTCGCCTTCCACTTCAGCTATGATCACATAATTGTGCCCATGCCAATTGGGGTTGTTGCATTTCCCAAAAGTGGCTTCGTTCTGCTCGTCGGTCCAATTTGGGTTGTACAGACGGTGTGCGGCGTTGAAGGTTTCCCTTCTAAAGACTTTCATTTTCATCAGTTGGCAAGTACAGACTTTAACACGTCCTTATACAGTAGACGGAACCAATAGGTGAATATTTCGGGATTCTCGTCAACTTCTCGCAAGAGTTCATCGGCCGACACATAGCGCCATTGGAAGACTTCTTCCGGATTTGCTTTTGGTTCCGAATCACTGGTACCAACAAAGACATGATCTAGTTCGTGTTCGATGAGGCCATTTTCAAAATCTGCCCTGTATACAATGTGAGTCACGTGCTCGAGACTTGCTTTCATCCCCATCTCCTCGAACAGTCTTCTATCGGCGGCTGCCGCTGTAGGTTCTCCAGGTTGAGGATGACTGCAACATGTGTTGCTCCATAAACCAGCTGAATGATACTTATCGAGGGCTCTTCGGTGGATGAGCATCTCTCCTTTAGAATTGAAAATAAAGACGCTGAAGGCTCTGTGTAAGCGACCTTCTTGATGAGCCTTGAGCTTTTCCATTTGCCCAAGTTCACGGTCTTCAGTATCAACTAAAATTACCTCGTCCATTACAGTAGATTCAGGCTATGACGCAAATATGACTGGAAAAGAAGCGCAATTTTACGGTTGTTCGGAATGCGAACTCGTTCTGTTTGAATTCGAAATGGCTCCATGTCTTGAATCTTGCGAAATAAGGAAGTATAATAGACGTAAGCTACATAAACTCCGAACCTTGAGCTTCTAGGAAGTTTTTTAATTCCTTCCAAACCGTGATTGAAGTCTTTTCGAATGTCGATCTCGATCTCCAATTTGTCTTCAGCAGTGAAGTTTTTGAGGTTTACACCGGGGAAATAGGTTCTTCCCAATTCTTCATAATCTGCTTTCACATCTCGTAGAAAGTTGATTTTTTGGAAAGCGGAGCCTAAAGACATCGCATGATCTTTCAGCTCGTGGTACATTTTTTCGTCGCCTTCAACAAATACTTTGAGACACATGAGGCCAACAACTTCTGCGGAGCCTAAAATGTACTCTTTGTATTCAGCCTCGGTATAGCTTGTTTCCTCAAGATCCATCTCCATGCTTTTGAGAAAGGTATCAATGAGTTTGTAGTCGATGTCGTATTCGCGAACAACATGCTGGAAGCTATTTAGGATAGGATTTAGGCTAATTCCATCTTCCAGGGCTTGCTCTGTATCGATGCGAAATTTAACCATCAATCTTTTCTTATTAAAGCCATGGAACGAATCCACGATTTCATCTGCGAAACGTACGAAGCCATAAATGCCGTAAATCGCCGATTGAACTTCCTTTCCGAGTAAGCGAGTACCTAAAGAAAAAGAAGTGCTGTATTTGTTTGTGACCTTTTTGCTGAGGTCGAATGAAACTTCATCGAAAAGAGCCTTCATAGAGCTAGTTGTTTGGTGAATTCAGTGGCAACTATTTCACCGGATATGATGGAAGGAGGAACTCCAGGTCCGGGGACAGTGAGTTGACCAGTATAGTACAGATTTTTAATTTTTTTGTTTCGAATGCTTGGCTTAAAAATGGCCGTTTGGTCTAATGTGTTTGCCAAGCCGTAAGCATTCCCTCTAAACGCCCGATAATCAGCAATGAAGTTTGAAATGGCGTAGGAACGTTTGTATATAATTTTTGACCGAATTTCTTGTCCTGTTAAACTTTCAAGTCGATCCATGATGAGATCGAAATAGCGTTCTCGGATGCTGTCGCTGTCATGCAAACCTGGGGCAATGGGAACTAAGAGAAACAGATTTTCTTTTCCTTCTGGAGCAACAGAAGGGTCTGTCTTGGAAGGTGCGCACACATAAAAAAGTGGATTTGTTGGCCACTTCGGTTGCGCATAAATTTCGTCGGAATGCAAATCAAAATCTGCATCAAACATCAAGTTATGATGTTGAAGACCGTCGATTTTGGCATCTACTCCCAAGTAGAAAAGGAGGGAGGAGGGCGCCATTTTTTTCTTGTCCCAGTATTTGGTAGTGTAGTTCCGGTGCTGAATGGAAAGAAGATCTTGTTCCATCGAATGGTAGTCGCCAGAGCCAATGATGCCGTCAAACTTTCGGAGTTCCCCTTTTATGATGAGCCCTGTGCTCAACTTGCCCTCTACTCTTATTTCTTCAACATCTGCACCCACTTCGAATTTCACTCCGAGCTCAACCGCTAGGGCGTGCATTCCTTTGATGATTTCGTGCATACCACCCATTGGATACCAAGTTCCCAAAGAAATGTCAGCATAGTTCATGAGCGTATAAAGCGCCGGAATGTTTGCTGGCGCTGCCCCAAGGAATAAAACCGGGAACTCGAGCAGTTGAATGAGGCGCGAGTTTTTGAAGTACTTCCGAACGTGAGAGGAAACCGATTGGAAGAGATCCATTTTAAACATGGAAGTAAAAATTCTCATGTCTACGAATTCCCCCAGTTTCAGAGCGGGTTTGCGCACTAGGTCATTCATTCCAACATTGTACTTGTAAGCTGCTTCCTTTAGGAACTTTTCGAGCTTGATGCTTGAACCAGGTTCAATCTCCTCGAAAAGAGCTTTCATCTTTTCTAAGTCTGCTGGAACATCGATGAAGTCACCTTCATCAAAATACACCCGATAGCTTGGGTCCAAGCGTTTTAGAGTGTAATAGTCGGCAACCTTTTTGCCGAAAGCCTTGAAATGGTTTTCAAATACTTCTGGCATCCAGTACCAGCTTGGCCCCATGTCGAACACAAAACCCTGCTCTTCGAACTGGCGGGCGCGGCCGCCTATTTGATCATTTTTCTCGAAAACAGTTACATCATAACCGTTTTTAGCCAAATGACTTGCGGCAGATAAACCCGCTATCCCAGAGCCAATTACTGCTACTTGCTTAGTCATGAAGACGTGGATCAAAATCTTTAAGGTCTTGCATCAATTTTTGACGCGCTGAAAAAATGCGACTTTTCACGGTGCCTATAGGGAGGTTCATGTCGTCTGCTATTTCCTTGTATTTGAAACCCTTGAAGTGCATCAAGAACGGATTGCGTATATCTTCGCTGAGAGCGTTGATGGCGCGTTCCATTTCTTTCATGTTCGTATCTGCCTGCGGGTCCTGAAGACCTGTTTTATCGGCTGAATTTATAAGATACAATTCTTGGCTCTGATCTACAATAGTGTTGGAGCGTATTTTACGTCGGTAGTTGTTGATGAAGGTGTTTTTCATGATTGTGTACAACCATGCCTTCAAGTTGGTTTGCTCAAGAAAACGGTGACGGTTGCGAATCGCTTTAAGAAAAGTCTCTTGTAGGAGGTCTTGGGCGTCTTCGTGATTTTTGGTTAGGCTTAGTGCGAAATACTCAAGAGTTTGTCGAAAACTGAGCATCGCTTGGTTGAATTCGATTGTTGACATTTTCGTGTTTGTTTAAGATTTATTCCGTTTTGCTCAACAAGGATAGTATAAATTATTGTTTTGTATAACAAAAAGACAAAATAATTGAACAAAAGACTGCATGACTAAGCAATTGCAGCGCCTTTTAGTGATTTATTAAGTTTTTAAAGTGTTGAAAATAAGGCAATAAACTATGTTTTACGAGAATTGGGGTATTGTATTGTTTAATGTTGGTTTAAAATAATTTAACAAAAATTGAAACACATTAGAGCTTGATAGGTGATGTTACTCACACGATTTCATGAACAGAAGTTCGAACTTGACGTTAAAGACAAACACTATGAAAATCATTCTCATGATCGCACTCGGACTTTTCTTGCTATTTGCAGGGTCACAGGCATGGACTTATTTCAGCACTGAAAACACAGAGCAGCAGGCCTACAATGTCATTGAACAAGAAGGAAACATTGAAATTCGGCTTTACCCTTCGGCTACTTTGGCTAGTGTGAGCAAAAAAGGCAAGATGGGGGATATTTCGAGCGATGGTTTTAGAACCCTAGCAGGATATATTTTCGGAGGAAATGAAGATCAAAAGAGCATTCCCATGACTGCTCCCGTGCGCATGGTGGAAAATTCGGACTCGACAGTGATGAGTTTTGTTATGCCATCTAAAGAAGCGAAGGAAGGATTGCCTCAACCCAATTCGACTAGAATTACCATGGAGCAAACGGAAACTGTTTATGCAGCCACCTTACGTTTTGGCGGCTTCATGCGTTCTGCCGATTTGAAGTCAAAGAAAGCCGAACTCCTGAGCTGGCTCGACAAGAAAGGAATCAACTACCACCTCCCGATAGAGTACCTATCGTACAATCCGCCCTATCAAACTGTGGGAAGAAGGAATGAGATTTATGTGAGGATCGATTACTAAGCGCTTGCCTGATAAATAGCTGAAAATGAAAGATAAAAGATAAAAGGAGGGGAAGGGCAGCATAATCAAGATGCTTCCACAGGTTGGATAGGCGAAGAGGGGCGATCGGAGCATCCATGAGATTTAGTTTCAACGACCTAAACTAACGAAATCAGGCGTTCACTCTGCTTTCAGGAAAATGAACGTCAAAAAAAATACGCCAAGCGAATTGGCTCCTTCGCGCGAACCGCACAAAGAGGCAGCTCAGTTTAAGGCACGTGCGCAGTGAAGGTGAAGCGCGCATCAGACAGAGTTCCCGATGTGTTGTAGGTGAACACAAGAAGATCCCCGCCCAAACTTCCAAGTTGAACAAATCCAATAGATCCGGCTAAAGTGGCAATTGCAATGTCCTGGTTGATGTTGAAACTAACACCAGAAATGGTGATTTCATAACGCCCGGTGGAAGGGTGATTGACTGTAAAATTTCCTGTGCCGTTCAAAACTACCCCAGTCCAATCCACTTGGCCAATTGCGATGGGAAGCAAGTTGTAAGAACCCGTACTATCTGAATGCATTTCACCGTGTGCATGGATGTCTTGCGAAACACCTAAGTCGCCATTTATGCGGGCAGAATCGGCATTAAAATCACCATAAATCAGCGGTGTAGCGCTACTGGTATTTTCAATGAACAGCAAATTGCTTGCGGTGTTGTTTCGTCCCGCTTGGGCCCCGAGGTATACATTTCCAGAGCCAGCCCCACTTGCTCCTGAGTAATAACCAACGGAAGTGTTATTGCTTCCAGAATTGTTGGTCATAGACTTCCGTCCAATCGCCACATTGAAACTGCCCGAAGTATTGTTTCGCAGAGAAGACTCTCCAATGTTCACGTTGCTACTTCCACTGCTAAAGCGGAAGGCTCCACTACCAATAGAAACATTGTTACTGAAGTTTGTAGCTGTTTCGGCATTATCTGCACCCAAGACCACGTTGTTCGATCCGGAGGTTAATGAGCGTAATGTCGATGCGCCCCCAATGGCGGTTGTCCAATTCACACCCCTCATCTTCGCCCCCGCTCTCATTCCAATAATCGTATTGTATGAACCAAATGAACCAGTAGCTCCCACGCTGTCCCCAATCAATATGTTGTCATTTGTATTCAGAACTCGCAGTCGTGGACCGTCAAAAATGAATTCATCATCAATGTTGAGGACATTATTGATTTGCACCGAATCGTTCCACGGACTGCTGTTGTTGAATAAGCCAAGATCCACATAGCTCAACAATCCACCTTCATTGATTTCCAAGGAATCACCAAGCAATTGCATTGTGCTGATTTTCTCGTTGGTGCTGTCCAAGTCTAGGTCTGAAGATATGTGACTGTTGATGTTCGTGGTGTTCGTACCAATGTTTGTTGCATTGGTCGTAATGTTTCCAGCGTTGGTTGTTATTCCGGAAGCATTCGTTGATACTCCGCTTGTGTTGGTAGCGATGTTCGTTGTGTTGGTTGAAATGCTACTGGTATTACTGGTAATGTTCCCTGCGTTGGTTGTTATTCCAGCGGCATTCGTTGACACCCCACTTGTGTTGGTAGTGATGTTCGTTGTGTTGGTTGAAATACTACTGGTATTACTAGTAATGTTCCCCGCGTTGGTTGTTATTCCAGCGGCATTCGTTGACACCCCACTTGTGTTGGTAGTGATGTTCGTTGTGTTGGTTGAAATACTACTAGTATTACTAGTAATGTTCCCCGCGTTGGTTGTTATTCCGGAAGCATTCGTTGATACTCCGCTTGCGTTGGTAGCGATATTCGCCGCATTTGCATTGATGGCAGCTGTATCTCGATAAATGGTAAGGTCCACCGTATTTGTCACACCAGCCTCAGTGAGATCCAACTCATCGTTGGAAGTGTTCAAGCTGAAGCCTGTGATTAATTCGTTTGTTGAATCTGCATCAGCTACTTTTGCCCAGTAGGATTTACCGGTGGAATCCATCGCCATCAACACATATCCTTCTTGAGCGCCATCCGTGATGTATAAGGTATCTTCAACCTTTACATTTCCTTCATTGAACCACGCAGCCCAATTTTCAGCAGCGTTGGCTGCTCTTGTGTAGAGAGCGATGTTTCTTCCGTTTGCATTTGGGACCCAAGCTGAACGACCGTAAAAGGCGATGTTGTCTCCAAGGCCATTTGCGATACCGTAGATTGCGGCGTCGCTCAAATCAGCGCTGTCGGTCAAAACACCAACTACACCACGTTTGATTCCGGTATTGTCACCGCTAATGTCTCCGAATACACCGTAGTTTGCAGTGGTTCCATTTGAACCGTCAGTGATACCTGAAACAGCAATGTTCCTGTCCGTTGCGCTATCCGCTTCAGCACGGATTCCATAATTATTTAACGCAGTACTTCCAGTGGCCCTCACGCTTAAGGCTTCATTTGTTTGTGTTGCTCCGGAAACATCCACATTTAGTTGGTCGTTGATTTGAACAAATCCACCATCTACTTGAAGGGCATTTCCGTTCGCTGAAGAACTTCCAATCGCTAAGCTGTTTAGGTTATATATGGTATCGTTCCCAGCATCACTTCCGGCTGCAAGAACTTCATCTAAGGGTCTAGCTGAAACCTGCTGCCAGGTAGCGCGGCCTATATTGTCTGTAGTTAATACGTAGCCAGCGGTTGTATCACCGCGGATAATCAAGCCGTCGCGGATGTCTACTTCAGCACCTTTGAAGACAGCACTTCTGTTGTACGTACCGCCAGAAGATTCAGCGAGCAAGGCTACGTTCGAATTACCAGCTGGGTCGTTGGTTTGAACTAGAATACCTCTATTGGTGCCACTTCCTTCGGCGGCAGCAAGCACACCCACTTTTTCACCCGAATTTCCAGTTGCCGCACCAACGACCCCTCTGTTTGTGCCAGTTGAGTTTTGAGCTTGACCGTGTGCACCTGTGTTTGTTGTGCTGCCAGAACCTGTTGCAAATCCGGAAAGGGCTTCATTCCAAAGTCCAATTGTTTGAACTTGACCGAGAATCGCTCTGTTCATAGAGCTCGGGTTCGGCATGAGGCCAGGGAAAACCGTAGATCTAACACCAACATTTGTGGTGGCATTACCAGAGGATGCATCAAGACCGATATTGGTTCCTGTAGATGTGCCATTCGAGGTTGCATCAACAGCGTAATTGTCACCACCTGTTCCGTTGATTTCAAAATATGTTGCAGATTGAGCACCGGTCGTGGCACGCCCTCTACTCTTGACAAGGATGGTGTTGTATTTGTTACCAGCCGCATTCACGAAGGTGTCGTTCACAAACATCAAGTGTGTACTGGTTTGACCTGAAAAGGCCGTAGCCAAACTGCTCGTGTCACCAATAACAAGTTTGCTCAATCCAACTAAGGAATCTCCTTGTGCGTTGTTTCCCTTGCCGAGGACATCGTCAATACCACCTTCAACATCCAAAGTTGTAAGGTCAATAATCATCGTATCACCCCCTTCAAAAACATAGAGGAAGCTGTCGTTCACCAAGCGAACGCTGTCGATGAGTTCGTTTGTTGGATCGGTATCCAAGTCAGATGCAATGTGCGTGGCCAGAGCCAAGCTGTCGGCAGTAGCATTTGCTTTAAGCAGGGCAATGTCGATTTCGTTGGTATCCACTTGATCAAATACAGAGCTCAAGTCGATGGTATCGTTCCGACTTTCGCGGCTCAAAATCAATCGTCCCGCGTCTAAGAAGATGGATTGATCATCGGTATTGTCGAGGAAAGGTGACATGTCGATATCGGTAGCGTTGGTGTTTCCGGTGATGCGCAGGTCACTTCCGTTAAGCTCCAAATCTTGTTTGGTTTGAACGTCGTACGCTTGAAAAGCATAAGGAACTGCACTGAATTGTGAGGTTCCCATAAACTGGAAGTTGGTTCCACCGGTTGGATCTAGTTCAATGCGGATGAAGTAGGTTTCCGTTCCCCAATCCAGTTTGTTCAAACTGTCGGGAGTGAGACTTCCAATGTCGAGGTTCACCAAGCCAATGGCGTTGGTATTGATGAGGTGTGTTTCTTCAAACTGCAGAGGTCCATTCGGACTTCCCTCTCGGATTTGAAAAAGAATGTTCACCGTTTGATTGGCGATGGTGGCACCGGCCCCATTTCGCACAATCGCTTGATATTTAAAAGAAGAAGGGGCTTGAGCAAATGTTGCCAACCCAGTCAACCAAAAGATGGCTACCAAAGCTAATTTCCGCATCACGATTTATTTATCTAGCTGTTATTGGATTCGAATTATTCGATTTTCTGGACTTTAAAAGCCTTTAAAAAGTTGCCAGCTGCGTCATTCACGCAGAGCAAATAGGTGGCAACCGGAAAGGCTTCCAGATTGATTTCAATAAGTTCTTCTTGAGATTCCATGTTGAGAATCTCACGGCCGCGCATGTCGCGCATACTGATGTTTACGCCTTTGTGCCCATCCGGGTCGAGGTACAAGAAATTGCCGGTAGGGTTGGGGTAAGCTTTTAGGTTGAGAAGGAGTGGAGTTACTTCTTCCAGCGTGCTAACGAGTAGTTTTTCTTGGTGAAAACCTTGGGTAAGAAAGAGGCTTTGTCGACCTATGGTGGCGATTACAGGCTCGCCTATGGTGAAACTCATGGAAAAAGTTCCTTGGTCAAAATGATCTCCTGCAGTTCCGGTAACGTACTGCCCTACAGTATCTAGTTGGGCATTGGTAACAGCAGGAATGACGATCAAGAGGGCAATCGCGATTCGCAGTTTCATATCAAGAGGTTCGAAGTCAAATTTAACCGAAGTTTTGGCACCACTGCAGCTTCAGCTTATTTCTTGGTAAAACGACCCATTTCTTCGACGTGCACTGATACGAGAGCAAATGAACTGGCCGAGTTTGGTCCCGTTTAACAAGTTCTATTTCGGCAGTACAGCTTTTGAAGGCCTGTTTTGTCAATTTCAATTGACAGCCTTCGAGTTTTAGGTTCTAAGTTTTAGGTTAGAAGTCCCAAGTTCCGAGAAGGCTAGAGTTGAAAGTTCACTTTTTTTTTGCCAAAAGCCAAAAGCCAAAAGCCAAAAGCCAAAAGCCAAAAGGCATTCTCTCTCTCATTCTCTTTTCCCTTTCTTTGCTCCATGTTGGATTTGGGAAGACAATTGGTGTCAGACGAGCTTCTCACAGAAGAGTTTGTATGCAACCTGAGTAAATGCAGAGGTGCTTGCTGCGTTGCAGGGGATGCCGGTGCTCCGCTCGATCAGGATGAAGTAGCTCAGATGGAGGCTGCTTTGCCGGCAGTTCACGAGTATATGCGTCCAGAAGGATGGAAGATTGTGAAGAAACAAGGTGTTGCCATTCAGGATCCGTTTGGGCCTGGATTGGTCACCCCACTGATCAATAATGAGGAATGTTCCTTTGTGGTGTTTGACGAAAAAGGTTCCACCAAGTGCTCTTTTGAATTAGCACACCGTGATGGCAAGACTGATTTCTTGAAGCCCATTTCATGTCATTTATATCCCATTCGAATTTTAGATTACGATGCCTTTCAAGCGCTCAATTATCATCAATGGGATATTTGCAGTCCGGCCTGTGATTTGGGTTCGGAATTGAAAGTTCCGGTCTATAAATTTGCCGAACCAGCCTTGCGCAGAAAATTTGGCGACGAGTGGTTCGACGAATTTGAAAAAGTGGCCGAAGCTTGGTCGAAAAAGGAGGGGTAAAAATTCCGACCCGACCAAAACATTTAGTCAACTTGGGCTTAAAACTCATCCTAATTTTCGTCTAAGTCAAGGTGGCGCGGAGCTTCCCGAGCAACACTTTTTTTATGAACACAAGAGTGTGAGGTGCGGGTGTTGAAAACTTGGTCTGAATGTGAATTAAAATGAATTGCACACAGTTTCTTTTGGGACAATATTTGTCTTGTCAAAATTGGTAAAGTAGCCCCTTGCCAATTCAGGCACCACCAGAGCACAATCTTTTTTACTAGTTTGTAAATCAACCACTTAGGCGAAAGACGAGCCTTTTGCCCCAGTGACGCTCTCTGTTAAATTTCCAAGTTAAAGGGCTAGAATTGAGAACAGAATGAATACTAAAGAGACGACTAAAAGCACTGAGGTTCAGGCCGAAAACATCGGAGAGGAAGTGGGAAGAGTACTTACCCAAGAGGAGTTACTCGAACGTGAACCAATCCTTCAAGACAACCCAAATCGATTCGTAATTTTTCCAATTCAACACGACGACATTTGGCAGGCATACAAAACTCAAGAAGCTTGCTTTTGGACGGCTGAAGAAATTGATCTTGGTTCCGACATCGTAGACTGGAAAAATAAGCTCAACGACGACGAGCGTTATTTCGTGAAACATGTGCTCGCATTTTTCGCAGCCAGCGACGGAATTGTAAACGAAAACCTTGCAGAGAACTTCGTGAATGAAGTTCAATATTCAGAGGCGAAATTTTTCTACGGCTTTCAAATGGCCATGGAGAACATCCACTCTGAGACCTACTCTTTACTCATAGATACCTACATCAAAGACCCGGCGGAGAAGAGCAAACTCTTCAATGCTGTTGAGACCATGGAATGTGTGAAGACCAAAGCAGATTGGGCTCTTCGGTGGATTGATCAAGGGACTTACGCCGAACGCCTTGTTTCATTTGCTGCCGTTGAAGGCATTTTCTTCTCAGGAAGTTTTTGCTCCATCTTCTGGTTGAAGAAAAGAGGTTTGATGCCAGGGCTCAGCTTTTCCAATGAGCTCATTTCACGTGATGAAGGACAACACTGCGACTTCGCATGTTTGCTTTACAACAATCACCTGAAAAACAAATTGCCAAAACAAGTGGTAGAGCGCATCATCACCGACGCTGTTGCCATTGAGAAAGAATTTATCCTTGAAGCACTTCCAGTAAAACTCATTGGAATGAACTCTGAAATGATGAGTCAGTACATTGAGTTTGTAGCCGATCGTTTGCTCGTTGAACTGGGCAATCCGAAAGTTTACAATGCCGCGAATCCCTTCGATTTCATGGACATGATTTCGCTCCAAGGTAAGACCAACTTCTTCGAAAAGCGAGTTGGTGAATATGCCAAAGCAGGCGTAAAATCAGGAAATTCCGGTACGGACAACCGCGTTTTCTCCACCGATGAAGATTTTTAGATAACAGCTTAAGAAAGAAGTATGTACGTATTAAAGAGAGACGGAAGAAACGAGGTAGTCAAATTCGACAAGATTACCGCACGTATAAAGAAGTTGTGCTACAGCCTTGACCCAGTAGTTGATCCAGTGAAGATCTCTATGAAGGTGATTGAAGGTTTGTACGAAGGTGTAACCACTTCCGAACTCGACAACTTAGCGGCTGAGGTGGCTGCTTCGATGACGACCAATCACCCCGATTACGCTCAATTGGCATCTCGCATTGCGGTTTCCAACCTGCACAAAAGCACGAAGAAGTCTTTCTCTGAAACCATGACGGATCTCTACAATTATGTAGACGATAAGACAGGGAAAAAAGCTCCTTTGCTTGCCGACGATGTGTACAAGATTATTGAGGACAACAAAGAAGTGCTCGATTCTACGATCATTTACGACCGCGATTTTGGGTACGATTACTTCGGATTCAAAACATTGGAGCGTTCGTACTTGCTCAAAGTAAACGGACAAATTGTTGAACGTCCACAGCAAATGTTGATGCGTGTTGCCATTGGTATTCACAAAAATGACATCGATTCTGCTGTTAAGACCTACGAATTGATGTCGGAGCGTTGGTTCACACATGCTACGCCAACTCTTTTCAACGCAGGAACACCAAAACCGCAAATGTCGAGCTGTTTCTTGCTCACGATGAAAGATGACAGCATTGGGGGCATCTACGACACGCTTAAGAATTGTGCTCAGATTTCACAATCTGCTGGAGGAATTGGCCTATCTATTCATAACATTCGCGCTACTGGATCTTACATCCGCGGAACAAATGGCGAATCGAATGGAATCGTTCCAATGCTTCGCGTTTTCAACGATACTGCGCGTTATGTTGATCAAGGTGGAGGAAAACGTAAAGGATCTTTCGCCATCTATTTGGAACCATGGCATGCCGATGTGTTCGACTTCCTGGAAATGAGAAAAAACCACGGGAAAGAGGAGCAACGCGCACGCGACTTGTTCTACGCCATGTGGATTCCAGACTTGTTCATGAAACGAGTTGAAGAAAATGGCGATTGGACCTTGATGTGTCCAGACGAATGCCCAGGCTTGTTCGACACTCACAGTGAAGATTTCGAGAAACTCTACACCAAGTACGAAAAGCAAGGCAAGGGTCGTCGCACCATTAAGGCTCAAGAGCTTTGGTTCAAGATTCTTGAATCACAAATTGAGACCGGCACACCCTACATGTTGTACAAGGATGCTGCAAATAGCAAATCGAACCAAAAGAACTTGGGAACCATCCGCTCTTCTAACTTGTGTACTGAGATCATCGAGTACACAGCAGAGGATGAAGTAGCTGTGTGTAACCTGGCGAGTTTGGCTCTACCAAAATACGTGGTAGACGGAAAATTCGATCACGAGCGTTTGTTCGAAGTGACCTATCAGGCTACGCTGAACTTAAACAAGATCATCGACCACAACTTCTATCCAATTCCTGAAGCGAAACGTTCGAACATGCGTCACCGGCCGATTGGATTGGGCGTTCAAGGACTTGCAGATACCTTCATCATGATGCGCTATCCGTTTGAATCGGATAAAGCAAAACAGCTGAACCGCGACATCTTCGAAACCATCTATTATGCCTCAATGACGGCATCTAAAGATTTGGCGAAAGAAGAAGGAGCATACGAAACCTATGAAGGTTCGCCGGTGAGTCAAGGCATTTTCCAATTCGACATGTGGGATCAAAAGCCTAGCGATCGTTGGGAATGGGATGTGTTGAAAGAAGAAGTGAAAAAGTACGGTGTGCGCAATTCATTGTTGCTAGCTCCAATGCCTACGGCTTCTACTGCTCAGATTCTTGGAAACAACGAAGCCTTCGAGCCTTACACATCAAACATCTATTCTCGCAGAACACTTTCTGGTGAGTTCGCAGTGGTGAACAAACACCTCTTGCGCGACTTGGTAAAACTCGGATTGTGGAATGAGTCATTGAAGCACCAGTTGATTGCAGGAAATGGTTCAGTTCAAGGCCTCGATATTCCTGAAAACTTGAAAGAACTTTACAAAACCGTTTGGGAAATTTCTCAGAAACGAATTTTGGAAATGGCGGCCGACCGCGGTGCATTCATCGACCAATCTCAGTCAATGAACATCTTCATGGAAGAGCCGAATTTTGCGAAACTCACGTCGATGCACTTCTTTGGCTGGAAAGCTGGCTTGAAAACGGGGATGTATTACCTGCGGACTAAAGCCGCTGCTGATGCCATCCAGTTTACCGTTGATAAAACACAGTTGGAGCAACCGAAGACCGCAGATGCGGAGGCACCAGTTGTCGAGGATTTAACTCCAGACGCAGAAGGCGCTGGAAAAGATGGAGCTCCTATTTCGGTCCGCGCTCAAGCAGACGCAGAAATAGCTTGTTCTCTCGACGATCCCGACAGCTGTGAAATGTGTGGAGGGTGATAAGCCCAAGGGCATTCAGCTGAAAATAATTTGTTTAGTTTAGGCTGAGCAAGGGTGAAATCATCAACACCCCATATTGAACGGATGTAAGTTCGTTTTGATTTAAGTAGAAAGAAGGTCCATAGAAATGTGGGCCTTTCTTTTTTGCCCAACTCCGACAACAATCTAGACCTAACACGACATCCTTCGTTAAACTCAGGATGTCGTTCGCTTATTCAGGAGGATTCTGCTCTTTCCGTCATGTGAAACTCAGTTATAGAACTACCTAACCACCACAACTTTCTCTACAACTCGCTCATCATCCAACTCAAATTCGAGCAGGTAAGTCCCGTTCGGAACCGAACTGAGATCAATGCTCGTATGGCGTCCATCCGCAGATGATTTCACTTCAAAGTTTCTTCCGAGAAAGTCGATCAGTTTAATGTTGTTCGTACGCTTATTTTCCGCCGATAGGTAGAGCATGCCATTCGATGGATTTGGATAGAGGTTGTGCGATTGACCTTGTTCTAGAATGGAAGCGGGTGGTCCGACAGAGATCATCTGTTCCGTGAGGCCTTCACAACCGACACTCGAAAAACTTCGCAGACGAATGGTGTACTCACCCTCGTCACCAAACACAAATTTTGGATTCAAGTCAAGACTCGTTCCCAAAGTATCGAATTGCCAATCGAGGAAAACTGCACCGGAACCACTTGGCGTAAATTCTACGGTATCTCCTGCGGAGATTGGCGATGGATTGAAAGTGAAGGAAACGCTTGGCGAAGGGGAAATTATAATGCTGTCGGAATCGTAACTATATCCACAGGCATTGGTATCAATCAATTCAACATTGAACTGACCTCCACTTGGGTAAACATACCAAGCTGTATCCTCTGAACTCAATACAAAGTCACCGTTGCCCATAACAAAGTAATGACCTGTTCCTGCTCTAGAGTTGAGATCTAGGGTGAGTCGGATGGAATCACCCGGGCAAGCGGTTAGAGGGCTCATTCTAAAGGTTGAGCTTGGATTGCTTGAATTGTTGAGAATAACCGGTGCTGCCCGACTCGCACTATTGCCACATGCATTTGTGACTGTATGTACTACGAGGTAAGTCCCAGCAGCAGCATAGGTGTGGGTAGGGCTCGCCTGATGTGAGGTATCTCCATCGCCAAACTCCCACAAATGGCTTGAGCTCTGGCCAAAAGCTTGAAAACTTATGGGGGTGTCGTAGCAGGCGGCGGAAAGTCCTGCACTGGATGAGAAAAAGGCATTGGCCGCGCGACTGTTGCCCACGGTAACTGTTCTGGTGGTAGAGTCTTGGAGTCCGCAACCATTGATGCCAATGGCGGTAACTGAAAAAGAGCCACTGCCTGCGTATGTATGCTTGATGGGGATGAGGCTTGTGTCGTAGACTACGGTGCCGTCACCAAGCTTCCAAATGATGGAGCTCAATCCTTGGCTGAAGTTTGTCAAGGTCACCTCTTCGCCCGGACAAGGACTGAAGGGTTGAGCGTTGAATGATACAAGAGGTTGTTTGTTGTTCACCACCTGATAATTGATGGTCACAGTATCCTTTGCGCCGCAAATGTTTTCACCCAGGATTTGAATGTTGTAGCTCCCCGTTTGGCTGTAGGCATACTTTATTGGAAATGAGTTGAAGGTTTGAAGGGTTCCATCTCCAAAATTCACAAGCATCTGCTTCACCTGTGTTCCACTCGATATCGTTAGAGAATCGCCGGGGCAAACCCCATTGAACGGACTGGCAAAGGCAAAGATTGGGCTCATTTTAGTGTTGGAAACTTCAACGGTTCTGGGAAAGGAGGAGTCGAGTCCGCAGGTGTTGTAGGCCACTAGAACCACATCATAAACACCAGGATTGGTATAGCTGTGCGAGGGGTTGGTGGCAGTTGAAGAAGTTCCATCTCCAAAGTAGGTTCGAATGCTATCGTAGTCACGCGAAAATTGGGAGAATTGAATGAGCTCTCCCGGACAAAAAATTAAGTTTGGAGAGTTTAATATGGCCCTTGGTACAAGTTGGGGGTCGTTCGAAAATGTGATGAGCCTCGAAGAGGTATCGTTTCCGCATGAGCCGTATGCAATGAGCTCAAGGTTGTAGCTTCCGGAACCAGCGGGCCATTGATGACTTACATTTTGTTTGTTGCTGTTGAAGCCATCTCCGAAATCCCAAAGAAGGGAATCGAAGTTTTGAGAGCTGTTGTTGATATCGACCCTACTTCCCACGCAATAGAGGTTGGTGAAATTATTTACCGTGAATAGAGAACGCGCTTGACTACTGATGAAAATAAACTTGATGGCGGTATCGCGTTGCCCGCCATTCTTCGCGATGAGACGAACTTGATAGGTGTTTTTAAAGTTGTATGTATGAATGGGATTGATTTGGTTGGAGGTATTAAAATCACCAAAGTCCCATTCGAAATCAACGGCCCCAGTGCTTTGGTTTATGAAGAATATGTTGGAATCAGCGCATTCAATTCCTGAATAGGTAAAGTCTGCTACGACTTGCGCGTAAGTGAAATTGGATGCTAGCAGTAAGATGATAGCAAGGCTTTGGAAGATTTTCATGCTTGGTAGATTGCGAATAAGCAACCTAAGTTCCGAAATTCATATTGAAATCCGAAAAGAAATATGATGGATGGACTTCTTAACTTACTTAAAGACCCAGAAGAACCTCTTCGGCAGACTTTCCACCAAAGACCATTTTTACCGGATTCTCAAGCATTTCCTTCACATTCTTCAAGAAGGTGACAGACTCTTTCCCGTCGATGATGCGGTGATCGTAGCTTAAGGCTACAAACATCACTGGACGAATTTCAACCTTTCCGTTCACGGCAACAGGGCGCTCAACGATGTTGTGCATTCCTAAAATTGCTGATTGAGGAGGGTTGATGATTGGTGTACTCAGCATCGAACCGAACACACCTCCATTGGTGATGGTGAAGGTTCCACCTTCCATGTCTTCAAGGGCAATTTTTCCGTCGCGCGCTTTTATAGCCAAACGTTTGATTTCGGCTTCAATTTCAGCCAAACTCATTTGCTCTGCATTGCGCAAAACCGGCACCATCAAACCTTTTGGTGAACTCACTGCAATCCCGATGTCGGCGTAGTCGTGGAAGACCATTTCTTTTCCGTCGATGTGGGCGTTCACGGCAGGAACGATGTTTAAGGCTTCCGTAACTGCTTTGGTGAAAAAGGACATAAATCCTAGGTTCACATCGTGTGTTTCACGGAATTTGTCTTTGTATTGAGCGCGCAAGTCCATCACAGGTTTCATGTCCACCTCGTTGAAGGTGGTGAGCATGGCTGTGTCGTTCTTCACTCCAACCAAGCGCTCAGCAACTTTGCGTCGAAGCATCGACATTTTCTCGCGACGAGTTTCGCGTGTTCCACCCCAACCGCCAGCAGCGGAAGTTGTAATTCCGCCCGACATGAATTGAAGCACATCGGATTTGGTGATTCGACCGTTTGCACCGCTTCCGCTGATTTTACCAGCATTCAGGGCGTTTTGAGTGATAATTTCTTTCGCTACTGGGCTCGCCTTCACATCAATCGAAGGACTTGCAACTTCAGATTTTGCCGGAGTCGAAGGAGTTGCCTCCTCTTTTTTCGGTGTTTCGGGAGCAGCAGCTTTGGCCTCTTTTTTCGTTGAGTTAGCCGGAGCTTTTGCTGAGGTATCGATGATGCAAACAACAGCGCCAACTTGAATGGTGTCGCCTTCTTGAGCCTTAAGAGTGATTGTTCCCGACTCCTCTGCTGGGAGTTCCAAGGTCGCTTTATCAGAGTCAATTTCAGCAATCGCTTGATCGCGCTCGACGTAATCTCCGTCTTCAACCAACCAACTTGCAATTTCAACCTCAGTGATGGATTCCCCAGGGCTGGGGATCTTCATTTCTAGCATCTCTAGGAATTTAATTAAAGGCTTCGTTCATTAATGTATTGTAGCGCTTCGCATGTTGTTGCGAAGAACCTGTTGCCGGAGAAGCACTGTCTGGACGACCGACTTCTTCGAGCGTAACCATTCTAAAGTGTCGGAGCATATAAGTCCAGGCGCCCATGTTGAGAGGTTCTTCTTGAACCCACTTCCAACGATCGACGTTTTTATAGGTCTCGATGATGGCTTGCAATTGCTTTTCAGGAAGCGGATAGATCTGTTCCAATCGAACAATGGCTACATCTTTCACTTTGCGCTCGCGACGCTCTTTGATTAAGTCGTAGTAGATCTTGCCTTGGCAGAACATGACAGTTTTAATCTTGTCTTTCGCTTTGATTTCGGGATCATCCAATACTTCTTGGAAACCTCCTTTGGTAAAATCTTCAAGTTTGGAGACACATTTGGCGTGACGCAGTAAACTCTTTGGCGTAAAGGCAATGAGTGGTTTTCGGAACGGACGATTCAACTGACGCCTTAAGACGTGAAAGTAGTTGGCTGGAGTCGTGCAATTTACGAGCTGCATATTGTCCTCTGCACAGAGCAGTAAGAAACGTTCCATGCGCGCACTTGAATGCTCTGCTCCCTGACCTTCATAGCCATGCGGCAACATCATAACTAGGCCGTTCTGAGTTCTCCACTTGTCTTCAGCAGCACTTAAGAATTGGTCGATGATGATTTGTGCTCCATTATTGAAGTCTCCAAATTGAGCTTCCCAAACAATCAAATCGTCTGGAGTCGCCATCGCATATCCATACTCGAATCCCAATACGGCGTATTCGGAGAGCAAGGAGTTGTAAATCCTAAATCGTCCTTGATCTTCAGAAAGATGTTGTAGCGGAGCGTATTTCTCTTCAGAATCTTCGACTGTAATCATCGCATGGCGGTGGGAGAAAGTTCCTCGTTGCACATCCTGACCAGAAACCCGAACATTGTGCCCATCCTCTAGTAAACTTCCATAAGCGAGAAGCTCACCCATGGCCCAATCTAACTTCCCTTCACCCTCGAGCATTTTTGCACGATCGTCGGTGAGTTTAACAATCTTCCTGAAAAATGCTTTGTCCTCGGGAAGGCTTGTGATCCTCTTGGCCAATGACAGCAAAGCTTTTTTGGTGATGGCCGTTTTGGGTGAAGAGTCGAAAGCATTGTGAGGAGCATGTTCATAACCAAACCATACTTCTTGCATGAAATGCTCGATCGGCGCTGTTTTCTGGGTTTTAGAAACCTCCAAGTGATGATTCAACGCATCGTTGTAATCCGTTTCAATCTTTTTCGCTTCTTCAGCAGTGATGGCATTTTCCTCCAACAGTTGCTCAAGATAAAGTTGCTTAGGATTTTGATGTTTTGAAATTTCCTTATACAAAAGAGGCTGAGTGAAGCGCGGTTCATCGCCTTCATTGTGTCCGTACTTTCGGTAGCAAAGGAGGTCGACGAAAACATCCGACTTAAATTTTTGACGGTACTCCATGGCGAGAAGTATCGTGTGTACAACGGCCTCCGTATCGTCGCCATTCACATGGAAAACGGGCGAGAGAGTTACCTTTCCAACGTCAGTACAATAGGTTGAAGTTCTTCCGTCGATGTAATTGGTGGTAAAGCCAATTTGATTGTTTACCACGATGTGAAGCGTTCCCCCAGTTGCGTATCCGCTGAGTCCCGCCATTTGAACCGTTTCATAAACAACTCCTTGTCCGGCAATTGAAGCGTCGCCGTGAATGATGATTGGGCAAACTTTAGATGAGTCGCCGTCGTGTTGGTGGTTGATCTTGGAGCGAGACATGCCCTCCACGATGGGCCCAACGGCTTCCAAGTGAGAGGGGTTTGGGGAAAGGGTGAGGTGCACCATTTTCCCATTCTCGGTGTTGCGAGTTATTGAATAACCCAAGTGATACTTCACATCTCCATCAAAGAGATCCTCGTCGTATCCTTTGCCTTCAAATTCCGAAAAAATATTCTCGAAAGGCTTTTTGAAGATGTTGGCAAGAATGTTCAAGCGCCCTCTGTGCGCCATTCCAACAACAAATTCTTTAATTCCCAAATCCACTCCTCGTTCGATCGCGTAATAGATGGATGGAACCAAAGATTCTCCACCCTCCAATGAAAAACGCTTTTGGCCAACAAATTTTTTGTGCAGGAAGCCCTCAAATTCGACGGCTTGGCAAATGCGTTTGAAAAGGCGTTGCTTTTCTTCCGGTTCGAAGTTTGGCTGGTTGCGGTTGGGTTCAATTTTTTCTTGAATCCATTTTACTACCTCTGGCTTACGAATGTAGGTGTATTCAATTCCAATAGAGCTGCAGTAGGTTTCCTGCAGGTGGGCGATGATGGTGCTGAGCTTTGCTTTGCCCAAGCCTATTTCGGAACCGGCATTAAACTCGGTTTCAAGGTCAGAGGCCTCCAAACCGTAATTCTCAATGTCTAAGGTCGGGCTGTAAGTACGTCGAGTGCGAACAGGATTCGTTTTGGTAAAGAGGTGACCCCGCGAACGATAGTCGTGGATGAGCTCAATGACCATAAATTCTTTTTGGACGTTTTGAGGAATTTTGCCGTTGTCCTCAAAATCTGCTCTCGAAAAATCAAATCCTTCAAAAAACTTCTTCCAGCCAAAATCAACCGATTCGGGATCTTTCTGATAGTTCTTATATAGCTCTTCGATGGCGTTTACGTCCCCGTTTCCGATGTAGGAAAATTTGTCCATCTCAATGGTGGTGTGGTTTGTTGAACAAAGCTAACAATTTCACTACTCGAGAAATCTAAGAGAGAGCCAAAAGAAGAGGATGGCACGCTTAAAAAATTGATTGGTAAACTTCCAAGCAGCCCTTGGCCATTTTTACATAGCTGAATTCCTGAACATCCTCTTTGGCTTGGCGGACAATCTTCAGTTTTCGTTCTTCATCTGAGAACATCCATTCAACTCCTTCTGCAAGGCTTTCGGGATCCCCAACCTTACCTAGGTAGGCGTTTTCCTGATGACGAATGATGTTTTTGAGCCCACCGGCATCGGTACATACCACCGGAACTCCCGCTGCAAATGCATCAAGGACACTGGTCCCAAGACCTTCTTTTCGAGATGAGAAAAGGAAGAGGTCCATTTCGGGAAGAAGCTCATCAATATTTTGCCGGAAGCCTAGGAGATATATTTCTTTTTCCAGGACTTCGCCTTGGATGTAGTGCTTCAGGCTTGGCATCAATTCGCCATCTCCTAAAATCACAAATTTCATTTTTTGTCCTGCGGCTAATAGTATTTCAGCGCTTTTGATGAAGCTGAGGTGATCTTTTTGATGCGTTAGAGCTGCCACATTGCCAATGAGCAGTTCATCATCTGCGATTTCCAATTCTTTTCTAAGCTTTTTTCCGGGCTCTTTAAAACGCTCGAGGTCGATGCCATCGTAAACCACATGGAGGCTTTGGGCTTTGCGTACAGTCTTGCCAAGAATCCTCCGAACTTCTTCAGAAACGCATATGAATGCCTTCACGGAAGGATGGTTGTACTTCGCACGGCTAATGAAATTTTGGCCAACGGGAAAATCAACCTTTCGGTGCACCACAATAGGAAGTTGAAGCCCAAAAAACTTGCTTGCATAAACTGCTGCAGAGTGCGCATGAGAATCGTGGCAAGCAACCAAATCGTAGGAATTGGCCCGTGCTAATTTGGCTAAGGTGGAGGCTAAACCCAATGCCATGAAGCCTTTTTTCTTAAAGGTTTCAAAGGACATTTTTTCAAAACGACAGTAATTCTGAAGGGCAGAACCCGAAGGCAAGAGAACCAATTGTGTGATTCCAATAAGATTCAATTCTTTGTAGAGGTAGACGAGCTGTTGTTCTCCTCCTCGCCAAGAAGTGGCAGTTGAGAGATGAAGAATCTTCAGATCACTCATGAGCCTTTCAATTCTTCGCCTTCCAAAAGTCGCCAGAGTTTGAGCGAACGCACGAAGATGTAGTATGAAGAATATAGGGCTAGAACAAAACCCACCTTGCCGTCCAGAATCCCGAGACGGATGAAGTAATTGTGAACGAAATTCCACCAAGGTTTGAACGCCAAGTCAAAGAGCCCAACCGATTTTTTACGTGCCAAACGATCTTTTGCCCCCAGAGTGGTGTAGCGATCGGCCTTTTCCATCATGTGACTCAGGTTCTTGTATGTATAGTGTATGAGCGGGTTCTTCAGCTTTCCGGCTCCACCGGGAACGATGACCTCTGCATGTACTTGCTTCTCTTCGTATCTGCAATCGCGATGAAACAAGCGAATCACCTTGTCGCCGCTGAGATTGCCGAATCGGACTTTTTGGCCCATATAGTGGTTCAGTCGGCCAATCCAATATCCTCGTTTCGTAGGTTTTGAAGAGAGCATTTGCTGAATTTCTTTTTTGAGGGCATCGTTGATGCGTTCATCGGCATCGAGCAATAGAATCCATTCGTACGTGGCTTGTGGAATGGCCCAATTTTTTTGACTTGCAGAGTGAACGTATTCTCTTTGAATGACTTTAGCGCCCTTGGCTTTAGCTAATGAAACGGTATTGTCGGTGCTGAATGAATCAACAACTAGAATTTCATCCGCAAATGACACGGAATCGATGGCTGCCTCAATGTGGTCCTCTTCATTGAAAGAGGGAATGATGGCGCTGATTTTCAGCATGAAAACAAACTTAGACTATTGGACGCGCACTTCGAGAATTCCGAACGATCTGGATAAGAACCCATCAAATTAGACCTTCAGAATGTCTTCTTCTTTTGCGTGAATGAAATCTTCCACTTTCTTATTGTAAGCGTCGGTTTTTTTCTGAATGGTCTCTTCTGCATCCTTTGCGATGTCCTCAGAAAGTCCAGCCTTCTCAAGCTTTTTGATTTCGTCGTTCGCTTCTTTTCGTGCGTTGCGAATGCCAACCTTAGCGTGTTCACCTTCTCCTTTTGCTTGCTTCACTAAGTCTTGGCGACGTTCTGTGGTTAAGCTTGGGACGTTGATGATGATCAATTCTCCATTGTTGTGTGGAGTAAGGCCCAAGTTGGAATTGACGATGGCTTTTTCAATTTCGGCCAACATTGCTTTCTCCCAAGGTTGAATTGAAATTGTTCGAGCGTCGGGAGTGTTCACATTAGAAACTTGGTTCAGCGGTGTTTGAGAGCCGTAATAATCTACGCTTACGCCTTCAACCATTGCTGGTGAGGCCTTGCCCGCACGGATTTTAGTGAGTTCCTTCTTAAGGTGTTCAATGGAGTCCGACATGGCCTCTTCTGCCACATCATAAATCATTTCTAAATCTTCATTCATAACCCAAATGCTTTCGGCAAATTAAGGAAAACTGTGCTTACCCCTGTTCAACCAAAGTTCCAACCTTCTCTCCTTCTAGCAATGCCTTGAGATTTCCTTCGGTATTCATATCGAATACCAAGATGGGTAAGTTGTTTTCGTTGCAGAGTGTGAAGGCCGTCATGTCCATCACGTTCAGGCCAAGCTTGTAGACTTCATCAAAACTGATTTCCTCGAATTTCTTGGCGTCTGGATTTTTCTCTGGATCTGAGTCATAGATGCCGTCAACACGTGTGCCTTTCAAGATAACGTCTGCTTCAATTTCAATTGCGCGCAGCGAGGCAGCGGTGTCTGTTGTGAAGTATGGGTTACCAGTTCCTGCACCAAAAATCACGACTCTTCCTTTTTCTAGGTGGCGCACAGCACGTCGTCGGATGAAAGGTTCTGCAATTTGCTCCATTTTGATGGCCGACTGAAGGCGCGTGTCCATTCCTGCACTTTCAAGGGCCGACTGCAAGGCCATGCTGTTGATCATAGTTGCAAGCATTCCCATATAATCACCTTGCACCCGTTCGATGGCTCCGTTGTCGGTTTGGATTCCTCGGAAGATGTTTCCACCTCCAATTACGATGGCGATTTCGACTCCGGCATCTGCTGCAGCTTTAATTTCGGCGGCATAAATCGACAGTCTCTTGTGATCAATGCCAAAGTTTTTTTCACCCATGAGCGCTTCACCACTCAATTTCAACAGAACCCTTTTGTACTTCATGTTGCCAAATTTTGGACAAAAAAAAGAGAGAATTTAAAAAAACTCTCTCTTTTCGTTTGAACGTTTATTGAATCGAAATGCGCTTGAAGGCGGTGACCGATAAATCGGGATCCGTTTCCTTCATGTACTGCCGAACAGATTTTTTCGACTCTTTAATGAACTCTTGATTGAGCAGGGTATTCTCAGAGTAATACTTGTTGAGTTTACCTAGAGCGATTTTTTCAATTATGGCTTCTGGTTTCCCTTCTGCCAATGCTTGCTCTTTTCCAATCTCTATTTCTTTATTGACTAGATCTTGTGGAACATCGTCTTTGTCGATTGCAACTGGACCCATTGCAGCAATCTGCATGGCCAAATCTTTACCAACAGAAGCAGATACTTCACCTGATTTGCTTAAGCCGATCAAAGAAGCTGTTTTGTTTCCAGGGTGATTGTAACCTACTACTTCTTCAGAAGAAATGTAAGCGTAATCAGAAACTTCTAGCTTTTCTCCAATCTTACCGATTTGCTCAGTAATGCTGTCAGCAACTGTTTGTCCGTTGCCGTTTAAGTTCAAGGCGTAAAGCTCTTCAACTGTATTGGCGCCACCGTTCAAAGCTGTTGCAGCAATTTGGTTTGCAAAGTTTACAAAGTCGTCGTTTTTAGCAACGAAGTCAGTTTCACAGTTTAAGATCATGATGACACCTTTGTTATTGTCTCCATTCACTTGCGCTAATACAAAACCTTCAGATGCTTCTCTGTCGCCACGTTTTGCGGCAACTTTTTGGCCTTTCTTACGGAGGATTTCAACTGCCTTTTCGAAGTCGCCTTCAGCCTCAACCAAGGCTTTTTTGCAGTCCATCATTCCAGAGCCAGTCTGCTTCCGAAGTTTGTTTACATCAGCTGCAGTAATATTTCCCATGCTTTCCTATTTAAAGGGTGATTAAGATTCTGTTTGCGCCGCTTCAACTTCTGCGGCTTCTTTTTTAGACTTAGCCTCTGCAGCTTTCGCTTGATTGGCTGTGTCTTCTTGCTGACGCTTTGCTTTTATTTGCTGACGCTCTTCAAGACCTTCTTTCACTGAACCACAGATGACGCTCATAATTGCGTCGATTGATTTCGCCGCATCGTCGTTTGATGGAATTGGAAAATCAATTTTCGTTGGGTCAGAATTGGTATCAACCATTGCAAAGGTTGGGATGTTCAGCTTGCGCGCTTCTTGAACAGCGATGTGCTCCTTACGGATATCGATGATGAAGATGGCCGCAGGCAGACGCGTAAGGTCTTTGATGCTCCCAAGGTTTTTGTCCAATTTCTCACGCTGACGTGAAAGGAAGAGACGTTCCTTTTTGTTGAGGTTGCTACCTTCTTCGTCTTTCAGCAATTTGTCGATGGCGTCCATCTTGCGAATTGCTTTTCGAATCGTAACGAAGTTGGTCAACATACCACCCGTCCAACGCTCTGTAACGTAAGGCATGTTGATGTCACCAACATGCTTGAGGATGATGTCTCTCGCTTGTTTCTTGGTGGCAACGAAAAGAATTTTCTTTCCTGAAGTGGCGATTTGTTTCAAAGCGTTGGCAGCTTCTTCAAGCTTAGCCAAGGTCTTGTGCAAATCAATGATGTGGATTCCGTTCTTCTCCATAAAGATGTACGGAGCCATGTTTGGATTCCACTTTCTCTTAAGGTGACCGAAGTGCACGCCCGCCCCGAGAAGTTCTTTGTAAGTGGTTTTTGACATTTAGATATTGTTTTTAATCGTGTTTACTTTCCGAGTAGTCAACCCTGGGTTGTTTCAGCATTGCTGCATGAAGTCCCAGTAGTTTGGATACTAAACAGGTATACGCCAATATTAACGCTTGCTGAATTGGAATTTCTTTCTTGCTTTTTTCTGCCCTGGTTTCTTACGTTCAACCATTCTAGGGTCACGTGTCATAAGACCTTCAGCTTTCAAAAGTTCTTTGTTGCTTTCATCCAACTTTACCAAAGCACGAGCAATGGCTAAAGAAACTGCACCGGCTTGGCCGCTAACACCACCGCCATCGGCGTTGATCTTTACGTCAAACTTATTGTCGTTGTCAGTTACTTTGAATGGCTTAAGCGCCTTGTTTCGGAGGATAGGAGTGGGGAAGTACTCGCTTAGCTCACGGTTGTTTACGGAAATTTTACCTTTTCCTTTGGTGAGGTAAATTCGTGCAACAGAATTTTTTCTTCTTCCGAGTGCGTTAATCGTTTCCATTCTTATCGGAGTGAATTGATGTTAATTTCTTTAGGTTGCTGTGCTGCATGGGCGTGCTCACTACCAGCGTATACGTACAAGTTGGTGTACTGCTGACGACCTAACTTAGTTCGTGGCAACATACCTTTTACTGCTTTTTCGATGATGCGCTCCGGATGATCCTTCAGCATGTTTTCGAAACTAGTCTCACGCTGTCCACCAGGATATCCGGTGTGACGCAAGTAAATCTTTTGTTCCGCTTTTTTTCCTGTTGTTTTGATCTTGTCGGCATTGATCACAATCACCACGTCTCCGTCGTCGTTGTGCGGAGTGTAGCTCGCTTTGTGCTTTCCTTTCAATACGTAGGCAATGGATGAAGCCAAGCGGCCCAATACCTGATCTGCGGCATCAACGATGAGCCATTCTTTTTGAACGTCTTCCTTTCGTTGAGATACTGTTTTGTAACTTAATGTATTCACCTCTGTTCTGTTTGCTGGTAAAATTCAATGCAAAAGCCCCTAAATAAGGGGCTGCGAAGATATAACTTTTATTGGCGGCTTACAAGGTCTGAATCTCGAAAATTTTCAAGACGTGAATTTCGAGATTATTTCCAGCAATTAAATGACGCCCAGTTCCTTACCAACTTTGGTAAAAGCTGCGATGGCTTTATCCAAATGAGCGCGGGTATGTCCGGCAGAAAGTTGAACACGAATTCGCGCTTGTTCCTTTGGTACCACTGGGTAGAAGAAGCCTATGACGTAAATACCTTCTTGCAACAATCGGTTCGAAAAGTCTTGAGAGAGCTTCGCGTCGTACAACATGATTGGAACGATTGCCGACTCTCCATCTTTATAATCGAAGCCCGCAGCTTTTATTCCTTCTTTGAAGTAGTTCACGTTTTCTTCAAGGGTATCTCGAAGTTCTGTCGTTTCATTCAAAAGGTCAAAAACGGCTAAACTCGCTCCAACAATAGAAGGTGCCAATGAATTCGAGAACAAATATGGGCGCGAACGTTGACGAAGCATTTCTACGATCTCTTTACGCCCAGAAGTAAAGCCTCCCATTGCGCCACCTAATGCCTTACCTAGGGTTCCAGTTATAATGTCGACTCGTCCCAATACATTGCGCAATTCAATAGAACCTCTTCCAGTTTTACCAATGAAACCGGTGGCATGACATTCATCCACCATCACTAAGGCATCGTATTTTTCAGCCAAGTCACAAATCTTGTCAAGTTGGGCTACATAGCCATCCATTGAAAACACGCCATCGGTCACGATAATTTTGAATCTCTGGGCTTGGGCTTCTTTAAGTTTTGATTCCAAATCGGCCATATCGTTGTTTTGATAACGATAGCGCTGAGCTTTGCACAAGCGAACTCCGTCGATGATGGATGCGTGATTTAGCGAATCTGAAATGATGGCATCCTGATCGGTTAAAAGCGGTTCGAACACTCCACCGTTGGCATCAAATGCTGCTGCATACAATATGGTGTCTTCTGTGTGAAGGAAGTCGGCAATCTTTTGCTCCAACTCTTTATGAATGTCTTGAGTTCCACAAATGAATCGCACCGACGACATCCCAAAGCCGCGCGTGTCGAGGGCTTTTTTGGCAGCAGCCACAACTTTTGGGTGTGAGGATAAACCCAGGTAATTGTTTGAACAGAAGTTTAAAACCTCTTCTCCAGTGCTCACCTTAATGGAAGCATCTTGGGGTCCCATGATGATCCGCTCCTTCTTAAAGAGTCCGGCTTCTTCAATGTTTTGAAGTTCTTCTTGGAGGTGCATTTCTAATTTCCCGTACATAGCCTTTTCGATTCGTGAGCTGCAAATATAGCAGGGCCCTTCTTTTGGAAATGCTTGAATACTTCATTTCCTTTTCGATAGCCAATTCTCTCTGCTACCTTTGTTCCTTAAACTGAGTCACTCCATGAAAAAATTCGCTCTGATGCTTGGCCTTATTACGGCCGCCCTCTTTGGATTTTCGCAAGAATATTCCATTCAAGCAAACATTACATCCGCTAAAGGTGTGCAAGGAAGCGCTGGGATCTTAGTATTCCAAGCTTCCAAGAAGCTTGCTACGATAAACACCGACACCAGCGGACAAGCGTTCATTCGTTTCAAAGGCGATCTTCCTCAAGGTACGCGCTCTCTGGTCATTCGTCAGCCTGGTTATAAGCGCTATGTGCTCGATGTTACATCTATAAAAAAGGATGTTCGTTTCAATTTAGAGATGAAGGTCTTGAGCGCCGAGGAGAAAAATATGATGGACCGTGTTGAGGCCGATCTTGACAAAATCGACGATAAATTCGGAACGCTCTTTTTTCTTCTTCAAGAAAATGGAGAACTCAAGTCCATCACCTATACTCAGTTTTCTGGCAAGCGCTCGATGTCGAAGATCATTGCCCCTTTAATGAAGCCAGATGAAAAAGCTGCCGCGGAAAGAACGGCCAAGGAGGATGAAATAAAAAAGGCGGCCTATGAGCAACAACAAGCTACTCAAGATGCTGAAGCCACAGCGAACAAGGCTGAATTTGATGCAGGAAAGGCCGAAGAATCGCGCGATAAATGGGATAAAAAGCTGAAGAAGTTTCAGAAGAATCAGTCGAAGCTTGGCGACGAACGCGAGAAAATTAGACGTGAACAACGGAAGCTCGACAAAAAGCGCAATAAAATTTCGCCCGACAAAGCGGGTTCTTGGCAAGAGTCCATTACCAGATCTCAGCGAAAGCTGGATAAAAAGCAACGGAAGCACGACAATGCATTGAAAGCGCATATGAAGGATCAGCCCAAATGACAAAACGAGCCATGATTGTGGTTGCGGGGGGGTCGGGAAAGCGAATGGCCTCGAGCATTCCAAAACAGTTTCTTGATTTGGCAGGAAAGAGCATTCTATTCAATACGCTCAGTTCTCTTGCAGCCTTCGATCCTGAGATGCTGCTAGTTGTAGTTTTACCAGAACCTGAATTGATTCGCAAGAAAGACTTGGAACACATTAGTTCTAGGATGATCTTTTGTGCTGGAGGCTCCACACGCTTCCATTCGGTAAAGAATGGTCTTGAACATTGCCGTGAAATGGACCTCATCGGAATTCACGATGGCGTGCGCCCTTTTGTGAGCCATGAAACAGTGAATGCCGCTTTTTCAAGTGCAGAAGAACGAGGCTCTGGAATTCCCTTTCTGCCGGTTAAGCAGTCCTTGAGATGGAAAGAAGGTTCAAATAACCGTGCGCTTAATCGTGCGAATGTCGTTTCGATTCAAACGCCACAATGCTTTCGTGCATCCCAACTATTTGCGGCTTTTGAGCAGGAATACGATGAACTTTTTACCGACGATGCCAATGTTGTTGAACACAGTGGAGAGCCAGTTTTCTTGATTGAGGGCAACCCCGAGAACATTAAAATTACCACACCGCTCGACCTCGTGTTGGCGCGCGACTTAATCGAAAAAGGATGGAAAGTATAAAACATGCTCACAAGCGCGCTGACTTGCGATCCTTAGATTTCGAAGGATTGCAATCGACCTTAATTAAGGTAGGGGAGCCAAAGTACCGTGCTAAGCAAATCTGGGAATGGCTTTGGAACAAGCAGGTGCACGATTTCTCGGAAATGACGAACCTGCCGAAGGCCTTGCGAGATAAGCTTGCTGAGGAATACGAGATGCGCTCCTTTGCCGGGAAAGAAGATCAACGTAGTGAAGACGGAACGGTTAAAATGGCCTTAAAGACCTACGACCACAAAATCATAGAGAGCGTTCTTATTCCTACCGACAAGCGGAAAACAGCCTGCATATCATCTCAAGTTGGTTGCAGTTTGAGCTGTGCATTTTGTGCCACAGGAAAGCTCAAACGCCTTCGAAATCTAGAGGCCTTCGAAATCTTCGATCAGGTTGTCGAGGTCGATCGGGTTTCTAGAGAGCTCTATGGCGAGGGTTTAAGCAACATCGTTTATATGGGTATGGGTGAGCCTTTGCTCAACCTAAAACAAGTACTTCAATCTGTTGATCGAATCACATCGGAAGATGGTCTCGGAATGTCGCCAAAGCGAATTACGATTTCCACGGCCGGCATTTCGAAGATGATTCGGAAGCTGGGAGATGAAAAAGTGCGCTTCAATTTGGCGCTTTCCCTACATGCAGCTAACGACGAAAAGCGCAGTAAAATAATGCCAATCAACGACAGCAATAACCTCGAAGTATTGGCCTCAGCACTCAATTACTACTACAGTCAAACCAAAAATCAAGTCACCTTCGAGTACATCATTTTTAAGGATTTCAACGACGAAATTCAGGATGCTCAAGAGCTGGTGAAGTTTTGCAAGAAGGTTCCTTCTAAAGTGAATATCATAGAATACAACAGCATTGACGACGGTGAGTTTGAACAAGCCTTGCCTGAAAAGGTTGATGCTTTTGCACATCACCTCAAGAAGAACGGAATTGTAGCCAAAGTGAGAAGAAGTAGAGGAAAGGACATCGATGCTGCTTGCGGTCAATTGGCGAACAAAAACGATTTTTCTAAGACCACATAAGCTTTAAAATACATTTGCTTTTCAGATGAATCCTGTAGACATTATAAAGAAGCCGATCGAGCCCGAAATGAAAGAGTTTGAACTCAAGTTCAAAACTTCCATGCAGTCGAAGGCGCCTCTATTGGATCGCATCACGCACTACATCATCAAACGAAAAGGGAAGCAACTGCGCCCCATGTTTGTTTTTTTATCGGCTAAGGCGACGGGCGATGTAAATGAAAGCACCTACACTGCTGCAGCTCTTATTGAGCTTCTACATACGGCTACCTTGGTGCACGACGACGTGGTTGACGAGGCTGATGAGCGCAGAGGGTTTTTCTCTGTCAATGCCCTGTGGAAAAATAAGATAGCTGTACTCGTGGGTGATTTTTTACTGTCGAAGGGGCTTATGATGGCCGTCGACAACAACGAGTTTGAATTGCTGCATACCGTTTCCGACGCGGTGAAGGAAATGAGTGAAGGTGAACTCCTTCAAATGGAAAAAACTCGGCTCTTAAATTTCGATGAGGAGGTTTATTTTGAAATCATTCGTCAGAAAACGGCCGCCCTCATTTCTGCTTGCTGTCGTTCGGGTGCTCAAAGCACAAAATCGAGTGAGGAGCACATTCGCTTGATGACGGAATTTGGAGAGAAGGTAGGAATGGCCTTCCAGATCAAAGACGACCTCTTCGATTATGGTGCGGGAAAAGACATTGGGAAACCAACTGGCATCGACATTCAAGAACGCAAGACAACTTTACCCCTGATCTATGCGCTCAACAGAGCGTCGAACAGCGATCGCAAAAGAATCGTGAACATCGTGAAGAATCACAACACAAATGCCATTAAGGTGAAGGAGGTGATTCAGTTTGTTTCTGCCAGCGGAGGCATTGAATATGCCACCCAAAAGATGCACGACTATGCACGCCAATCGCTGGAATTGCTCTCACAACTTCCCGAAACAGAGGCCAGAAAATCACTTGAGACACTGGTGAATTACACCATTGAGCGGGAGCGCTAGTGCCTCCTTAATAATAGACTGCGACCTCGTCAAGACCCTTTTTTTCAATCACAGGAACTTCTGCATCTGAGGCTGGGTAGCCGACAGGTAAGAGCAGAAATGGGCGTTCATTTTTAGGGCGATCCAAAATCTTGGTTAAGAAACCCATTGGAGAAGGAGTATGCGTTAGGGTGACTAGCCCGGCCTGGTGAACGGCAGCGATGAAAAATCCGGCGGCTATCCCTACCGATTCGTTTACATAGTACACATTGCGCTTTTCATTTCCTTCCATTTCAAATGTTTTTCGGAAGAGTACAACCACCCAAGGTGCTGTATCTAGAAATTCTTTGTATTCATCTGTACCTAAATGCTCCAGGTCTTTAAGCCAGGCATCACTCATGCGGTGATGGTAATTGTCGTGTTCCTCTTTTTCAGCCGCAGCTCGAATTTTGGACTTTAGCTCAGCATTGCTGATGACACAAAATGTCCAAGGCTGTTTGTTGGCGCCGGATGGAGCGGAAGAGGCTGTCATAATAATGTCGTCGATCACTTCTTTTGGAATGGCCTCGCTGGAGTAATTTCGCACGCTCCTTCTGCTTTCCATTTGTCTCCGAAACTCCTTTGCGCGCAAGCCAATTTCTTCGATTGGAATCTGTGATCCGAGATAGGTGATAAATTCTGGCTTTGCCATAGAGACTGTTTTCCACAAAATAAGAATTTTGGTCTGTGCAACGAATCGCAATTTTCGCCTCAGGTCGAGGAAGCAATGCAGCTTCCATTCTTGAATATTTTAAATCTCACCCAGTCATCCAAGTGGTGGTCATTTGCAGCAACAACCCTACTGCTGGGGTAAAAGAGCATGCCGCTCATTATGGAATTCCCTTCGTTCATTTCAGCCCAGAAGATCGCAAGAATGTGGAGCCGATGCTCGAGGTTTTAAAGAGATACTCGGTAGACTTAATTGTGTTGGCGGGATATATGAAGCTCATTCCTTCTGGACTTACTCAAAATTTTGACGCTCGAATATTGAACATTCACCCAGCGCTGCTTCCGAAATTTGGCGGAAAAGGAATGTACGGCATGAACGTGCATAAGGCGGTGGTAAAAGCTGGTGAGCAGGAGTCGGGAATCAGCATCCATTTAGTGAACGAACACTACGATGAAGGAGATGTCCTATTTCAAGCCTTCTATTCTTTAAAAGAAGGAGAAACCCCTGACTCTCTCGCCGCAGAAGTGCTCAAGCTGGAACACTACCATTATCCTCGACAAATAGAGGAGTACGTGTTCGATCAGTTGGAGCCGGGTGTTTCAAACTGAAGCATGCGCTTGTATTCAAAACGCGGTTTCCAAGATTCCTTTTCGAGAATTTTCTGTCCTGCTGGACTTACCAAATAAGCACCAAAGGCGCCGTCCAATTCTTGATAATCGCCTCGAACGAGCATGACTACCGACCTATCTTCAAGGAAGCCGATGCGCTCTTGTTGATGTTCAGTGTTGAAATCCATGGAGTCGAGCTTGAAATATAAATGGGTGCTGTCGCTTTCAAATTCAGAACCTTCAATCTTGTCAACCCAGGCAATTTTAACCTTGGCAGAATAGCGCACTTGAAAGACTTTGGCAACAGCCTCTATGCCCGGACGGAGTTTTTCTTCGCAAACAAGATGTAAACTTCCGCCCTTTTTGGAAGGGGAACAAGCCAAAAGAAAGATCAGTAGGATCGCACTAGCTGAACGAGTCGCCATAGGCCAAGCAAGATGCCGAAAATTCCCAAACTGCACACTTGCCATTCTTGCAGGCCGAAAGTTGCATTTCCCCTCCAAAGAATAAAAGAGCCGAGCAACAGGAAGAACAGGCCACGGAAGAGGTATGAGAACCTTCTTAAATTACTCACGTCTGAATCTATTTGAGGACAAAGCGGATGGGCAAGGTATACATCACGGGCACGTAATTTCCATTTTGAACACCAGGCGACCAATTGGGCATGCCCTCAATGACTCGCACGGCTTCTTCATCACATCCAGCACCGATTCCTCGAAGCACTTCGATGTTGGAAATGCTTCCATCCGATTCAATGACAAAACGAGCGACCACCAGACCCTGGACTTTGAACTCTCTGGCTTGGCTAGGATACATCACCGTTTTACTGAGATAACTGATGAGCTCACCCTCACCGCCTGGGTAAGTTGGCATTTGCTCTACGATTAAGAAAGGTTTGCTAACCTCCTCGGGCTCTATTTGGTCAAAACTCTCAACCCCTTGGTCAAGGGCAATGGAATCTATCCCTTCAATATTTTCCGTCCCGACTTCTACAGTTTCCAGTTCTTCCATGGTCGGAATTAACTCTTCCTCGATGACTTCTTCATCTGGCTTTACCACAGGTTTGAGAAACTTCTTTACCTCCTTCTTGATTTCAGTGATCCGCTCGGGTGGTGGTTTCTCAAGGGCAATGGGGGGTGGGGCCGAGAGCTCCGAATATTGGAGAACGCGCTTTGCTTTGACTTTTAGAGGCTCCTCTTTCTTGGTGAAACTGGCTCGAATTAGAGGAATGGAAAAGGCAGAGCCTAGAACGAAAACTGCGATCAAAAAACCTAGTAATAAGCGCCGATCGCTTCGTTTCCGCAATTCATAGGCACCGTACGATTTATTGCGGCCTTCGAAAATAAGGTCGAGGAAGCTCTCGTCTTTGGTCAAATTCGAACGAAGGTCCTCCAAGTAGCTCATAAAAACTCTGCAATCAATTTACGGTCGGTGGCACTGAAGTCTACCAGAGCGTATCTCTTGGTTTCTGTGATGGCCATTTCATCTAAAATGTCGACGAGGTTTCTATAGTTGCTCAGTTCACCGGCTTTAATTAGTACAACCAAGTCGGGAATTTCGCGTCCTTTTTCGAGAAGTATGGAACGAATTCCATTTGAGTTATAGCTGCTCTCGAAGACCTCGGGTTCTGAAATCCCCATATAGTAAAAGATGCGATTGTCCTCGATCATCACAATCGTCATGGCTTTCGATTCTTTGATCGGCTGCTCTTGTTCAACTGCTTCATCTAGTGCTTTTGCGGGCATCACCAATTCCATCGCCTGAGGCTGTCGGAAGGTAGTTGTCAACATAAAGAAGGTGAGCAGCAAGAATGCCAAGTCGACCACCGGATTCATATCTATGTCAACCAGGCGGCCAGAACTTTTTTTGTCCGACTTAGTTCTTTTCCCCTCGGAAATGCTTTTAAGATTCGGAAGCTTCATCTTCTAGAGCCGTTTCTTTGTTTGTGATGAGGTTGAATCGAGTCACATTGTTGTTCACCAAAGTGCTGATGACTTTGCTCACGACAGGATAAGTAGTTTCCTCATCGCCGTTGATCGCGATGCGCAGTTTTGGGTTGATAAGTCGTGAGTACACAATCCATTCTGCCAATTCATTCGCGCTGCTGTCTATGGGAATTCCGCTTTGCTCCATACTGTTCCTAGCTTCAAAATCCAGATCAAGAAAACTGGCCAATTCAGAAATCGGAACACCGAAAGTGGGCAACAAACTGAAGGTTCGCTTTTGTTCTTCTGTGAAGCTAAGTTGGTGTTGACTTGCCATAAAATCGAGCAGACGTTCACGCGTGTATTTTCCATCAAGACCATAAAGAACTCTGCCGTCATCTGAAATGGTAATTGTGACGATGTTCGATTCTGGTAGCTTGATCTCTGAGCGAGAAGAAGGGTTTTGAATCTCTACCGGTTCTTCTGCCTTAAAGGTGGTGGTCAACATGAAGAAAGTGACCAGAAGGAAGGCCAAATCGGTCATGGGATTCATATCGAGCTTTGGGCTCTTAGACTTTGATTGAAGCTTAGGCATTTTGTCCCTTGAAAGTATGGAGTATGCTGAAGTTGGCTTCGTCGATTGCGTAGGTAATCTTGTCTATTCTTGTCGTGAAGTAGTTGAAGAGCACGATGGCGAGGGCTGCCGATGAAATGCCCAAAGCGGTTGTAACAAGTGCCTGTGAAATTCCATTTGCCAATCCCACTGCATCTGGAGCGCCTACTCGAGCCAATGCCGAGAAGGCCGTAATCATCCCGGTAACAGTTCCAAGCAATCCAATGAGTGTCGATATCTGAGCTAGAGTAGAAATCACGATGAGGTTGTTGCTGAGGCTGGGCAATTCCAATTGCGCGGCTTCTTCCAATTCCTGTTGAACGGCCAAACTTTTTTGATCTGAGTTTTTTGAAGAATCAGACTTCACCTTTTCAAGACTTTCAAGTCCGGCTTTCACACCATTCGCTAAAGAGCCCTTTTGATCCTCGCATGCTTGCAGAGCTTCCGAATGAGATTCCGATTGAACCAGCGATTGAATTTTTCGCACGAAGCGCTGGTTATTTTCTTTCCCTCCAGCCTGGTAAATGGTTATGAAGCGTTCAATGCTGTAGGTGATGGTGAGTAGAATGAAACTGATGAGTAGAATGACCATGGGCCCTCCTCTGTAAATGGTACCCAAATAATTGTTCTTTAAAGGCTGATTCGATAAATCGCCGCCTTCAAAATTTAGGGGGTTCCCTAAAATCTGACTGTAGATGAGGTAGGAGGCAAAGATTGCCAAGGGAATGACTACGGCAGCGAATGAAATCTTGAACTTTTTCATGTTCTAGAATTGATAGCGCCAAAAGAAGAGGTACTACGATCTCAAAAAAATGCGTTTAGTCAATTATTGGGATGATTTATGTAGTCAAATCATCTCAACCACTAAATCAATTCTCATGAATAAAGAACTTCCAAAAACGCGACTGCTCTTTTTGTGCAGCATGATCATAGCCTTAGGAATGAGCTTAATGGCTTTTGAATATAGAAGCGAATACATCCTTGAAGATTACAGCTGGAGGTCGGAGATGGAAGAGGATAAATACGAAGTGGATACCATCATTCGAATTGCCTTGAAAAAACCGGAGCTTCCAGATCCAAAGCCAAAGTCGATCAGCAAGCGAATGGACCCGAATCCTTCAAGAGTGTTTAAAGCAGTTTCAAACGACTTTGAAATCGATGACATCAATCCCAATCTTCTGTTTGGAGAAGAAGAGGAGAATCCTTTCGATGTTGACCCCGATTACATCCCACCTGCACTTCCTGTGGTTCAGAGTATGCCCTACTTATGCGAGTGTGAAGGTATTTCCGACAAAGAGTTGCGAGCAGAATGCAGCGATGAAGCTTTGCAACGTTTTATTGGGATGAACACGAAGTATCCAAGCAGGCTCAAGAGTTTAGGTGTAAATGGGAAAATTTTCATCCAGTTTGTCATCGAGAAGGATGGAAGTGTGAACCAAATTGAGAAGTTGAACAGCGTGCATCCCTTGATTGATGAGGAGGCTTTGAGGGTTGTTGCTCAATTGCCCTGTTTTAAGCCTGGGTCGCAGGGAGAGCAAGCAGTGCGCGTGCTGTACCGCATCCCATTCAACTTTGAGTTGCGCTAAAACAATTCGGAATAGAAAAGAGTTGGAGTATGAAACTCCGCTTAAAGTGAAGCGGTTCTGCCTCCGTCAACGGGAAGGTTAATTCCATTGATGTAAGAAGCTGCCGGGCTGGCTAAAAATGCAACAGCGGCACCAACTTCAAAGGCTTCACCAATGCGATTCATGGGCACGGCAGCTGCCATCTGATCGATGACTTCTTCGGTGCTCTGATCGCTCTTTTTAGCCTTGTTCTCAACGATGGTCGTAAGTCTCAAGGTATTCGTAGCACCCGGAAGCACATTGTTTACTGTGATGTTGAACTGACCCAATTCGTTGGCCATCGTTTTACTCCAATTCGCCACCGCACCTCGCACCGTGTTCGAAACGCCCAATCCGTTCAATGGAATTTTTACCGAGGTGGATATGATGTTGATGATGCGCCCATAGCCAGATGCTTTCATGCCTGGTATGCAAGCCTGCGCCAATTGATGATTGTTGATCAAATGGTTGTTGAATGCGATTCTAAATTCTTCGATGTTGGCCTCCGAAATTTTCCCGCCGGGAGGGCCGCCCGTATTGTTTACTAAGATTTCAAATCGTGCGCCTGAGGCAATGGCCTCTTGAATTACGGTTCCTACTTCTTGAGCCTTCGAAAAGTCCGCGAGAAGATAGTGGTGCTTCTGACCCGCAGGTCTTTTGAGTTTCTTCAGTGACTCTTTGAGACGTTCTTCATTACGTGCAAAAAGGCATACCGTAGCGCCCAATTCTGAAAGTTCAATGGCAGTTGCGAGTCCAATTCCTTGGCTCGAACCACATACTAGAGCCGATCGCCCTTCTAGGTTTAAATCCATTAGTTGAGGATGAATTTGCGGACCAATGTATGCTCTTTGCTTCCAACTTGCAACCAATACACTCCAGGAGAAAGTTGCTGAGTTGGAATCGAGGAACTTTCCGGCTGGAATTTTTCCAATAAGATGGAGCCTCTTAAGTCGATGACTCGAATGTTGTCGATTTGAAAATTGCTTTCAAACTCCAGCATTTGTCCAGATGAAATGGGGTTTGGAAAAAGACTCAATTGCATTTCACCCTCAAGCTCATCTACTCCTATGTTGATCGGAACAACTTCGGGTTTCACGAAATTGTCTCCAAGGCCAGTTGGACTCACACGAAATTCCCATGCGCTGCTCCAATCTGAAGGAACGCCGGTGTGAATGGATCGAACACGCCAAAAATATCGCTGGCCGGGGATCAAGTTTTCTGTCTGAAATTCGCTGTCTTCCTCAAAGGGTTCGATGCCCAAATAGGCTTTACTTTCATTCATGAGTAGGGGCGAATTGAAGTCTGCCGAAGTATCGAGTTGAAGTTCATAAGAACCAATTCCTAAAATTGGTTTCCAGTCGAGCAGCACATTTTGGTCGAGGCTGTCGGTGAGGTCTTTCGGGTAATTCAGTACCGGCGTTCGTTTGTAGACGCCAGCCACAAAAATATCATCGAGATAAAGCTGGTTTCCGCCATTGGAGACAAATTCAAATCTCAGCATTAGGTTGTCAACGAAATCTTCTGGTTGGAAAGAGAAAACCTCCTCTGTTCTAAATTCACCGGGAGTTGGAGTAAAAACATTGCTGGTAGGTTGACCTGTAGCTAAAGCGTTTCCTGTTTTAGCCCAACGAATGTTCCAGGTTTCGCCGCAATCGTGCGAAGTGTATAATCGAAGAACATCGGCATTGTCTTGATTGAATTGGCGAAAGGCGATGTTGAAGTCGACTTCGCACTCTTCAAAAGAAGACCAATCCATACTGGAACTCACGAAGTGATCAATCCTTCCAGATTCAGAGAAGATGTTGTTGTTTCTTAAGCTCCACTTTCCGCTGGCGGAAATGTTTTGTACAACATCCCAACCGTAGAAGCTAGACTTATCAAAATTCACAATGTTCCAACGCGTTTCCATGTAGGTAGGATTCTCAAATCCTTCGCGGTATGGAGTGAAAAAGCCTTGTTTAGGAACTACGTGCACGTCCTGAGTTCGAAGAGAAACCACAGACTCTTGTCCGTTGCTTACTTCAAGACTTACCGAATAACTACCTACCGAATCGTACCGAACTACGGGTGCTGAAACAGTACTTGAACTTGGAAATCCGCCATCGAATGTCCATTGCCATTCATTTTGGCCATAGAAGGAAGCATCTAAAAAATCTACTTCTTCACCTTCACAGAAAATGAGTTTAGACTTCGACCAATTTGCTTCGAGCAATTCAGATATTCCGGTGAACTTATGGTTCTGGGCCGTGATTAAGTTGTTGCGTTCTGCTACTGTGGAGGTAAGTGCAGCACGCATCCGGGCTGCCTGCCCTTTGGTAAACATTACTCGACAGCCCGCATAATCCATGTAGTTCTGAACGTTGTCGAGTGAGCCACAGCTTTCGCTGCTCAAACTGCAACTTCTCCATCCAATGGTGTTTGGTGTGTCGCTCACTCCATCGTCGCTTGAGCAATTCGATTGAAGTGAAGGTTCATTGGTGCTGCCCCATACGTGCGGTAAGTCAATCCAGTGTCCAACTTCATGCGATAATGTTCCAGAACGTCGAAGCGAGCCCGTTCCGATGGAGCCAACGTAATCGTGTAACACTATGATTCCATCCCGACTGGGAAAGAATTGGGCAGAAGATGGATAATAGGTATAGCCCGCAGCACCATTTCCGATGCTTGCTACTACCCAAATGTTTAGGTACTTATCTCGTGGCCAAGAAATGATTTTGGAACTTTCCCCTGCGTCGTTTGTGAGGTCTGTGAAAGTTCTTGTAACGCCATCGGTGCGATCGCCGTTGGGGTCTAATTTGGCCAATCGGAATTCAATTTCACAATCCCCAGCAATGCTTTTGAAGGCAGGGACAATGTCGCTGGTGTCTTCGTTGTGCAACCTGAAGTCGTCGTTCATTCCTTCAATAGCATTCTCGATTTGAGCTAAGCTGATGTTCTCAGGTCCGTTTTCGTGCAGTACGTGGAATACAACTGGAATGATGTAAACTTCTCCACGGGTGGCAGAGCCATGGGTTTCAAACCAATTGGCGCGATCTTTTATCAGGCGATCGCTGGCAACGATTTGTTGATGAAGTTCTGGATGCGAATCCAAAAATTCCTGTTGATGTTGCATGTCGTTGACCTCATCTGGGCTTTGAGCAAATAGGAAGCTCGGTGCAAGAATGAGGGCTAGGGTAATCCTGAGAATTTTTTTCATTGGGTCCACGAAAATAGAGCAAATCACTTTGTAGCTTTAACGCTCTTCTGCTAACTTGGTTTGCTGAAGACAAAAAAACACCAAAGAGCACAGGAATATGGCCGTTCAAAAACCTTTCAACCTTCAAAAATGGATCGACGACAACCGCGATCTTCTCAAACCTCCAGTAGGAAATAAGAATTTATATACCGAAGCGGGCGATTACATCGTCATGATTGTTGGCGGTCCGAATGCACGTAAGGATTATCACTTCAACGAAACAGAAGAACTCTTCTATCAGCTCGAAGGGGACATAAACGTTCGAATTCAAGAAGATGGAAAGGCCGTCGACATTCCCATCAAGGCCGGGGAGATGTTTTTATTGCCTGGAAATACTCCACACTCACCAATGCGATCCGAAGGTTCAGTAGGTTTGGTCATTGAGCGCGTGCGTAAAGGCTCCGATATGCAAGATGGCTTACTCTGGTTTTGCGACAGCTGCAACAACAAGTTGCACGAGACCTATTTTCCCCTCGAGAACATCGAGAAGGATTTTCTACCTCGCTTCCGCGAATTCTATGGATCCGAAGATCTTCGGACATGCTCAAAATGCGGAACTGTAATGGAAACCGACGAGCGTTTTGTCTGAATATCAAGCTGTTCGACAAAGCCCAACATTCGTAAATCACAAGACAGTAATAGGTCTAAAACAACTGAAGTCTTTCGTACCTTTGCACCCTAGAAGGCGACTATGAGCGATTCCATTAAGCACGAATGCGGGCTAGCATTCATCCGACTTCTCAAACCTCTCTCTTATTATCAGGAAAAATATGGCACGTCCCTTTATGGGCTCAACAAGCTGTATTTGCTGATGGAGAAGCAGCACAACAGAGGTCAAGACGGAGTAGGTGTGGCAACTGTTAAGTTTGATGTAGCACCTGGAAAGAGGTACATCAGCCGATATCGCACCAATGCGAAGCAGCCGATTCAAGACACTTTCGATTACATCATGAATCGCTTCAAAGATTTGGAGCCCGAGCAGTTGAACGATCCGGTTTGGCTCAAAGAAAATCAAGCCTTTACAGGTGAATTGCTCCTAGGTCATTTGCGTTACGGAACATACGGAAGAAACAGCATTGAATATTGTCACCCCTTTCTTCGCCAGAACAATTGGGCAACCAGAAACTTGGTGCTGGCGGGTAATTTCAATATGACCAACGTCGACGAGCTTTTCGACCTATTGGTTCGTCTTGGTCAACACCCGAAGGAAAAGGTAGATACCGTTACGGTACTTGAAAAGATTGGTCACTTCTTGGATAAGGAGAACGAAAAACTTTTCCGTCGCTATAAAGATCACGGCTATTCGAATGAGGAGATTACGGATCTTATTTCGAAGAACCTCAACATCAAAAAGATTTTACGCAAGTCTGCCGAAGGCTGGGATGGTGGATACGCCATGGCAGGTTTGATTGGGAATGGAGACGCCTTTGTAATGCGCGACCCAAATTCGATTCGTCCGGCTTATTATTATCACGACGATGAGGTGGTGGTTGTAGCTTCTGAGCGACCAGCCATACAAACGGCCTTCAATCTTCCCTTCGAAGACATTAAAGAATTGGAAGGTGGAAGTGCAATGTTGGTCAAGAAAAGTGGAAAAATCAGCTTTGAGCAAATCAAGCCAAAAGGGGAGACACGGTCCTGCTCGTTTGAACGCATTTATTTCTCTAGGGGAAGTGATTTTGAGATTTACAACGAGCGCCGCGAATTGGGAAATCTCGTGGTTCCAAAAATTCTAGAGGCCATCGACAAAGACCTCCGAAATACAGTTTTCTCATACATTCCAAATACCGCAGAGGTTAGTTTCTTTGGTATGATCAAAGGTTTGCATGGCTACCTCAATGAGGTGAAGAAGAATAAGCTGCGCAAGCTGGATGATTTGGCAGATGATCAAGTGGTAGAAGACATCTTGTCGATTCGTCCTAGAGCACACAAAATTGCCATTAAGGATGCTAAGATGCGCACCTTCATCACCCAAGACGAAGGACGCGACGATCTAGTAGCTCATGTGTACGACATCACTTATGGAACTGTACGGCCAGGAATCGACAACCTTGTGATGATCGATGATTCCATTGTTCGAGGAACGACATTGAAGCAGAGTATTCTGCGCATGTTGGATCGATTGGGACCTAAGAAGATTGTTGTGGTTTCATCGGCACCTCAAATTCGCTACCCCGACTGCTACGGCATCGATATGGCGAAACTCGGGGACTTTGTAGCTTTCAGAGCAGCCATTGAGCTTCTTCACGACAACAATCAAGAAGATTTGATCGAGTCTGTATACGATAAGTGCATGGCGCAGCTTGATCTTCCAAAAGAAGATATGGTGAATTATGTGAAGGAAATTTACGCCCCCTTCACGCCAGAGCAGATTTCCGACAAGATTGCTGAGATCATCACACCAAAGAACATTACGGCGAAGGTGGAAATCATCTATCAGAACATTTCCAACTTGCATAAGGCTTGTCCGAAGAATTTGGGAGACTGGTACTTTACAGGAAACTACCCGACCCCAGGTGGAAACAAAGTGGTGAATCAATCCTTCATCAACTTCGTGCAAGGCAAGAACGTTCGGGCGTACTAGTTCAAATCTGCTTTGTGTAGGCTCGGTTTTAAAATCACCGATTTCAAATTTTAGTTGGATCATTTTTAGCTGTGGACTTTTCTGCAACTACAAGCGAAAAGTGTTTATTTTCGCAGCCCCTTCGGGGGACCTACCAAATCACTTTGCCCGGGTGGCGGAACTGGTAGACGCGCTGGATTCAAAATCCAGTTCCTTCTGGGAGTGCGGGTTCGATTCCCGCCCCGGGTACTAAAAGCCTTTCACCTTCTGGTGGGAGGCTTTTTGATTTCTAGGAAATTGGTCTAGAGCAGTAAGGCACAAAAAAACCCCACACATTTCTGTGCAGGGCTTCAACATTCTTTAAATCACGACTTACTTTACTTCAACCAATTCGATGTCGAAGACCAAGTCTTTTCCAGCAAGTGGATGGTTTCCGTCGAGGATAACCTCTTCTTCTTTCACTTCAAGAACAACCAACACCTGACTGCGTCCGTCTTCTTGTCTCGCTTCTAGTTGCATTCCTACCTCTGGCTCCATTCCTTCTGGAAGGTCTTTTTTCGGCACTGGGAAAACGGCTTCATCTACGCGTGGACCATAAGCCTCATCGGCTGGGATGGTTACTTTTTTCGCGTCTCCAATGCTCATTCCATCGACGGCTGCGTCGAATCCTTTGATCATTTGGCCTGCACCAACCGTGAATTCGATTGGTTCGCGCTCGCGTGAGCTGTCAAATACTGTGTTGTCGGTTAAAGTTCCTGTGTAATGAACCTTTACTGTACTTCCTTTTGTTGCTTGAGACATACCTGCCTAATCTTTAAATGAATAATCAGCCGCGAAGGTAAGGACTTATTGAAAGGGGTGGAAATCAAATCCCAATGAGCACCAATCAACTGAGTTCGAATGGGTGTTTATTCCTTGATCAATTGAGTGCGAGAAACTCCGCTGGCAGAGTTCAGCTCTACGAAGTAAAGTCCATGCCCAAGGGAGCCTGTGTGCAAAGTATAAATACCTGCGGCGTCTCGGCTTACTTCAACATTCACAGTTCTACCCATGAGGTCTTGGATTCTTATTTCGTTTAGTTCTTCCCCAGGAAAGTTCAAGTGGAAGACGTCCTTGCTAGGATTTGGGTAGATGACGTAGTCAGCTGCAGGGCCTCCTATTTCAACAGCCAAAATCTCGGAATGATCGCGCTTTTGATCAATATCCGTTTGTACTAGTCTGTAGAAGTAGGTTCCGGGTTTAAGATTTTCATCGTGAAACTCATACTGCCTAAGTTGGTTGGAATTACCATGGCCATCAACAAAACCGAGAGACTGAAATTCTAGGTCATTAGTTGCCCTCTGTACATCAAATCCAAGGTTGTTTTTCTCCGAGGCGGTAGACCAGAAGAGCTGAACATCATCACCATTTAGCGCGTGGGAAAATCCCAACCATGTAACAGGTAAAACGGAATGTGTACATGGAACTCCACCTCCAGCACAGCCAAAGAAATCGCATTGGGGTGTTTCAGGATGACTGAAAGTTCCTTTAATGTCCAGCACACCGGTACCGCATCCACACAAGCTACTGTTGGGTGTTGTATTTGCAATGGTAAGATTTCCTCCAACTGTAAGTGTATCGCAAATATTGAAGGTGCCCGTCGTGTTGCCGCCTCCGCCTCCATTGTCGGAATTAACAACATTGTTTGTGACGTTCACGCCTGAGCCTTGAAACTGATTGAAAGTCCCGCCATTATAAACTTTCAGGTCGTCACCTACATCCAAGGTTCCTGGGCCTTGTAAGTTGAAGGTTCCACCATTTACTTCTAGATCGTCAACAAGCGTAATAACACTTGAAGTTGTGACCGTTCCAGAGGAAGTAATTTGATTGGCATCTATTGTACCGCCCGTAGTAGTTAAAGATCCAGCGATGTCAATATCTCCGGCTACATCGAGGTTTACATTAGTTAGATTAACACTTGCACCTCCGCTGACGACCATGTCATCTGCAAAGTCAATGTTAGAACCCGTTGATGTGAAGCTTCCATTCACGTTAAAATCATTGTCGGAGTCAATTGTGCTGTTTATATCTACCCATGTTCCATCTACATTTATGTCATCAGTTACATTCAAAGTGATTCCAGAAGAGGTGAAATTACCATCAACTTCAAAGTCATCTGCAACGGTAAACGATGTTCCCGTTGAGGTAGCAGTGCCATTGATTTGAAGATCGTTCCCTACAATGACGACAGAGTTGGTGTCTGTCCAAGTACCATCAATGATGAGGTCTTCGTCTAAGTCGAAATTACCTCCATTGCTATTGAGTGTGCCCGTGCTGCTCACGGTCATGGTGAAGGCGTCAATCTCTCCACCGATTACTGTTAAGTTTCCGTCTACAACGATGTCATCGTCGATCCCTGTTGTTGACATATGGCCGGTTGAGTTGATTGTGACAGAAGACCCGTCATCAATGAAGATATCGCTGTCGGTAGTTAAATCCCCCTCGATGATAAGGGTGCCGCCAGAATTGACATCAATCTCATCATCTACCGAAAGGGTTGCGCCATTTGCTATGAATACATAAGCACCTGAATTGATATCAAAGGCGCCGTCGTCGTTGTCTTGTATTTATATGGTTCCACCAAGGATTAATATGGTGTCGTTCACGAAAATATCTCCAGGAGATCCAGTGAGGTTTAAGATTCCGCTGCACCAGATCACCTTTCCGTTCAAGGTTGCTGAGTTATTACCGCCAGTAGAAACATTGCAAGTTCCGCTTGTGCAGAACGTTCCGCTATTTGCAAGGTCTCCTTCATTTGAAGGGCAGGTGTTTAGAACACAAGAGCCGCATTGACTTTGCGCTGAAAAGTTTAGCGAAAAGCCTAAGATGAGACAAATCAAAAATTTGAGTGGAAACGATTTCAATTCTTCTGAGTGTAATGAATGCACGAAAGTAAGGCACCTTTCGTCGCGCGCATATCTCGATTCGGTAAAATTATATGAAGTCCCATTAAATTCGCTCTACGCCCTTTAATGGTCTTTAGAAAACTCTAGCAGTACTCGTCGAAAGCTGCTTTGAGGTTTTCCGCAATTACGTTTGCCGGATTTCCTTCGATGTGATGACGCTCAATCATGTGAACCAAACGGCCATCTTTAAAAAGAGCTACTGCTGGTGATGATGGAGGATAAGGCAACAAATGCTTGCGCGCCTGTTCTGTGGCTTCGAGGTCGAAACCAGCAAATACTGTAGTCAATCGACCTGGTTTCTTCTCGTTGTCTAAGGAGGCTCTTACGGCTGGACGAGCACTTCCTGCAGCACATCCACAAACTGAATTCACCATCAATAGCACGGTTCCTTCGGAAGCGTTTAATGCGCTGTCCACTTTATCTGGAGTATTGAGCTCTTCAAAACCAACTTGGGTAAGCTCTTGAGCCATGGGGGCTACTATTTCTGCTGGGTACATTCTAAATCTTATTTGGATTGATTCTAAACAAAGATATGATTAAAGAAGTTCGCGAAATCGTCCTCTAGTGAACCAAACTAAGCTTCAACATATTGGAACTTCCCTTATCTGAAATGGGCATGCTGGCAACGTGAATTACATAATCCCCATCGACTACATAGCCAGATTTTTTTAAACTCTTCCGAACGTCTTCAATAGTATGGTCGGTACTCACAAACTTGTTGTAGTAAAATCCTCGCACTCCCCAAACTAGGCTCAGCATGTCGAGAATTTTTTGGTTGGAAGTGAAGACGAAGATGAGGCAGTTCGGACGGTAAGAGGCAACACGAAACGTCGTGTAACCCGAGAATGTCATGGTCACGATTCCTTTTGCCTCAGAGTTTTGCGCCAATTCAACTGCCGACTTACAAATTGCATCAGAAACGAAGCGCTCTTCACTGTGACGCACCTTAATGTCTTTGAAGTAGATCCCTTTGTACTCCTCAGTTCTTGTCACAATCTTATACATGGCGCGAATGACTTCAATCGGGTGATCTCCTACAGAAGTCTCTCCGCTGAGCATTACAGCGTCAGCACCGTCCATAACTGCGTTGGCAACGTCGTTGACCTCGGCTCTGGTTGGGCTAATGTTGGTAATCATACTCTCCATCATCTGTGTGGCGATGATGACGGGTTTGAATTTTTTACGTGCCTTTTTAACCAGGGCCTTTTGAATCAATGGAACGTCTTGCATTGGGATTTCAACGCCAAGGTCACCCCGAGCAACCATAATTCCGTCTGTAGCATCGATGATGGCATCCATATCGGCAACAGCTTCGGGCTTTTCGATTTTCGCTATGACCTTGCTGTCCTTGCCAGCCTCGTGTATGAGTTCTTTTAGGTGAAGAACATCATTTGCTGTACGAACGAAAGACAAACCAATCCAGCGCACATCCATCTTCAGCGCAAATTCTAGATCGATCAAATCTTTTGGAGTCAGGCTCGGAATGCTGAGCTTGGTATTCGGAAGGTTTACTCCTTTTCTGGAAGAGAGTGGCCCGCCAAATAGAACCATGGCTTCAGCAAAAGTATCGTCAACATCGAGAATTTCAAGGACCAATTTTCCATCGTCGATGAGGACCCGTTCTCCTTTTTGAACGTCGTTGAGAAAGTTCTTGTAATTGATGAAAATCGTTTCCGAATTGGTCAGTTGTTTTTTAACGACAAACTTAATTTTCGAGCCGGATGCCAGTTGAACACTTCCTCCTTGGACCTCGCCCGTTCTAATTTTCGGACCTTGAAGGTCGGCAAGAATGGAGATGTGGGAGTTGTTTTCTAAATTGATTTCACGTATAGTGTGAATGACTTTTTCCAAATCTTCGTGCTTTCCGTGCGATAGATTCAAACGGCAGACATTCATTCCGTTTCGTGCCATTTCAAGCAGCGTTTCCTTGTCGCTTGATGCAGGCCCTAGGGTAGCAACGATTTTTGTTTTGTTAATTAACTTACTCATTCGTAGAGAAATTTTGATGCGTATTTGAGTTGTTCAGGTTCCAGCTTAAATGCTGTTTGAACTACCTCACAATTTTTTATTTGACTCAATAAGGTCGACTCGAGCTGATCGTTGGTTTCGCCACTGATTTTAAAGAAGAAATCGGCTTGCTTGACTTCAGAGAGAAACAAAGTACTTCCCGAAAAGTTTTCAATCAAGCTGTAGTGAACATCGATGACTTCATCGCTGAAGTGAAAGCATGAAAAGTAGGCGCTCTCATTGTTTTGAATGAGTTCTAAATCTTTACCCCGTTCCATTTGAATTTTAAGATCCCGATTCAAAAACCAGCACAAGCGATAGTCCTTTTGATGACTTGAAATGGCGATGATGCCAAAATCATACTCGGGTTCAAATTGGAGAATCGATTTGCTCATGGGTCGGCAAAAGTAGGGAAAGCCAGCATTGATGAAGCATGCTTTTTAGCTTGGTTTGGCCTCTTTGTTAATTAGGCTCAAGGCTTCTTTTGCAGCATTTTGCTCAGCCTCTTTTTTCGACCTACCCTCGCCGAAGCCTTGCTCTCCATTATCAATCATTACCCTAGAGCTAAAGAGTTTTTTGGAATTCTCCTTCAACTTTGTGTCGAAGCTCAGGCTAACGCCCTTTGATTGACTCCATTCCAGTAATATGCTTTTGAAGTTTTCGTCGGTTTTTTCCAGCTTCTTTAGGTCGGAATAGTTGTGCAAGATTACTTCCTGGATGATCGTTTCAGTTTTTTCATAACCGTGATCTAGGTAGATCGCACCAAGCACGGCTTCAAGAGTATTTCCGGCTACAGAAGTTTGGCCGATGTTAAAGCGCTCATCGTGTTTGATGAACTTGATTAGACCGAGTTCTTTGGCAATTTGGTTGAGGTGTTTGCGGTTAACGATTCTTGAACGGAGTTTGGTCAGTTCGCCTTCAGTTTTTTCTGGGTACTTAGTGTAGAGAATCACAGAAACACACGAGCTTAGAATGGCATCGCCTAAAAACTCAAGTCTTTCATTATTACCCAAATTAGTAGGGCTGCTGAAGGATTTATGTCTGAAGGCTTCTTTGTATAGTTCGATTGTCCCAATCCGAATTCCAAACTTCTTTTTGAAGAAATCATACAAGTCTCCCTCTTTGGAATCGAGCCAAGGAGGTCTAAAGAAACGGTTAAGGATTAAAAACACTGCGCTATTCGAAGCGACGGAAGATGACTGAGGCGTTGTGGCCTCCGAATCCAAAAGTGTTGCTCAAAGCAGCATTCACTTTGCGCTCTTGTGCTTGATTGAAAGTAAAATTGAGTTTAAGATCCAAACCTTCGTCGTCCGTAAAGTGGTTGATGGTAGGTGGAACAACTCCATTTTCTATGGAAAGAACACAGGCAATAGCCTCAATGGCGCCAGCTGCACCGAGAAGGTGGCCAGTCATTGATTTTGTAGAGCTGATGTTGAGTTTGAAGGCATGTTCGCCAAACACCTTTTGAATTGCTTTAACTTCTGCAATATCTCCAAGAGGTGTAGAGGTTCCGTGAACGTTGATGTAGTCTATCTCATCGGCATTCATGTGTGCATCTTCAAGAGCCATCCGCATCACATTTAAAGCGCCCAGTCCTTCTGGATGTGGAGCAGTAATGTGGTGGGCATCTGCAGACATTCCTCCTCCTACAATTTCAGCATAAATCTTGGCACCACGTTTTTGAGCGTGTTCCAAGTCTTCGAGCATCATTGCTCCCGCACCTTCTCCCAACACAAATCCGTCGCGATCTTTGTCGAAGGGCCGAGAAGCAGTTTCTGGTGAGTCGTTGCGGGTGGAAAGAGCGTGAAGTGCGTTAAATCCTCCAATTCCAGATTCAATAATCGCAGCTTCGGAACCACCAGCAATCATTACGTCCGCCTTTCCTAGGCGGATATAATTGAAGGCATCAATCATTGCATTCGTTGAAGAAGCGCAGGCTGATACCGTCGAAAAATTTGGACCTCTAAATCCGTACTCCATCGAAATGTGTCCGGATGCGATGTCCGCAATCATCTTTGGAATAAAGAAGGGGTTGAAACGTGGAGTGCCATCACCAAGAACATATTCTCTAACCTGTTCTTGAAACGTGCCAATACCACCTATTCCGGAGCCCCAAATCACACCTGCTCGATCGAGGTTTGTCTGTTCGGTATCTAAACCCGAATCAGTCATACACTCACGAGCAGCTACAACAGCAAACATGGAAAAGAGATCGTGTTTCCTTTCAGATTTGCGGTCGAAATGATCGGCTGCGTTCCAGTTCTTTACCTCACAGGCAAACTTGGTTTTAAATACAGAGGCATCAAATCGGGTAATAGGAGCAGCGCCACTCGTACCGGAAGTTATTGCATTCCAGTATTCATCCTTAGAATTCCCAACTGGTGTTAGGGATCCAATGCCGGTAACTACTACCCGTCTTAACTCCATGAGATTAAAAGGGACAAATTACCCTTGGTGCTCTCCGATGTATTTTACCGCATCACCAACGGTTGCGATATTTTCAGCATGATCGTCTGGGATGGCGATGTTGAATTCTTTTTCGAATTCCATGATGAGCTCAACTGTATCTAAAGAGTCGGCTCCAAGATCATTTGTGAAGCTTGACTCAAGAGTCACTTCGCTTTCATCCACTCCAAGTTTGTCAACAATGATTGACACTACTTTTGATTGAACGTCTGACATGTCGGTGTTAGTTTTAAATTAGACTGCAAAGAAATACAAATCCACAAACAAATTCCATCTTCTTGAAAACTTGTGTGAATCGAAATTCTTCAATTATAAGGCTGCTTTGAACTGATTAAGAAAACGCAAGTCGTTCTCGAAATACAATCTTAGGTTTTTCACTTGGAACAGGAGCATGGCTATTCGCTCGATTCCCATTCCAAAAGCAAACCCAGAATACTGCTCTGGGTCGATGTTCGAATTCTTCAAAACGTTGGGGTCAATCATACCACAACCCATAATCTCCAACCAGCCTGTTCCCTTGGTAATTCTGTAATCTGCTTCAGATTCTAAACCCCAATAGATGTCCATTTCTGCACTGGGTTCGGTAAAAGGAAAATAGGACGGGCGCAGGCGAATCTTTACATCCTCGCCAAACAATTCACGGGCGAAGTGCAAAAGGTTTTGTTTCATATCCGCGAACGAAACTCCTTTGTCGATGTACAAGCCCTCAATTTGATGAAAGATGCAATGTGCACGAGCGGAAATCGCTTCGTTTCTAAAAACGCGTCCTGGACAAATGACCCTAATGGGAGGTTCTTGGGACTCCATCACTCGAACTTGTACAGACGAGGTGTGGGTGCGCAAAAGGGCATCTGGCCCAATGAAAAAGGTGTCCTGCATATCTCGAGCAGGATGTTCTTCTGTGAAGTTTAAGGCCGAAAAGTTGTGCCAATCGTCTTCAATTTCGGGCCCCTCGGCTATGGTGTATCCAATCCGGTTGAAGATGTCGAGAATGCGATTTCGAACAACGGAAATTGGATGCCGAGAACCCAAGGCGGCACTCTGACTCGGTCTTGTTAAGTCGATGAAATCGTCGGATTGACCTGCAGAATCTGAGCTTGATTTCAGCTCGTTTATTTTGTCTTGAGCTTTTGTTTTGAGCTCATTGAGCTTCTCCCCAAATTCCTTTCGGGCTTCAGAAGGAACGTTTTTGAACTCTCCAAAGAGTTTCTTGAGTTCTCCTTTGCTACCTAAGATTCGAATGCGAAAGGATTCAACTTCTTCAGGAGCCTTGGCTTTGAAGTCCTTCACTTCACTCAATAAACCTTCAATTTTTTCAATCAAACTCATCTCTTCTCTCTATCAATTGCAAAGCTATAAACTAACTTACATCAGCGCTTTACAGCTTTTACTTTCATCGACACATCTTTCAAAGGCCGGTTGTTTCGATCGCAACTTTGGGCTGAAATGGCATCTACTACATCCATTCCTTCCACCACTTCACCGAAAACGGTGTAGCCTCCATCGAGGTGTGGGGCTCCGCCAACTGTCGTGTAGGCCTCAATTGCTCTTGGGTGGAATTTAATTTGCTTAGGCTCAAACTCACGGTCTACAAGAGGTTCTATTTCTTGCATAAGAAGCTGCATGGCGGAATCATCTTTTTCCTTTTGACAAGTCTGAAGTCGACTTAAATATGCTTTGTTCTCAGGTCTATTGAAAAACTCATTCATCAGCTGGCCTTTCATGTTGTAGTTCTGCTTTTGAGCCATTCCACTTAGGTTGGCTTCCGAAAATTTTCGGCCTTGCACGATGTAAAACTGGCTCGAAGACGAACGTTTTTCGGGATTGACGTTGTCCGGCATACGCGCAGCAGCTAATGCGCCTCTTTTATGAATCAGACTGTCAACGAACTCAGCTTCTAATGTGTAGCCCATACCTCCATCGCCCAATTTGGTTCCTTCTTTTGCTCCTTTTGAATCTGGATCGCCACCCTGAATCATAAACTGAGGAATAACCCTATGGAACAATGTGCTGTCGTATAGGCCTTCTTCAACAAGCTTCAGAAAGTTGTCGCGATGAATGGGCGTTTGATTGTAGAGCTTGATTTTTATGTCGCCAAAGTCGGTTTGGATCAGCACCAAAGACTCTTTTCCGAGCTTGTCTTTTTTCTTTTTTTGTCCGAAGGTATTTAGGCTCAAAAGGCCTAAAACCACAAGAAGGATTAAGCTGTGTTTTATTCGCATGCCCAAAAATAGCAATCCATCCTTCCACAGACTTCGTTTAGGCCTTGTATACAGAAGGCAACTCTTTCATTATATTTGTCCGCATCCAAGCGCCTATGAAAACTCTTTTTGCCAATTTAAGTCTCGTCGCCTTAATCTTCTCTTTAGGAGCATTCGGCTTTACCTCATGCGGTGAAGAGAAACCGACAGAAGCAGAAATATTTGTGATTGACAGCCTGGGCGATCCGGTTGAAGGAGCTACTGTAACACTCTATTGTGTCGATCAACCAAACAAGGCGCCTTGCATTGTGCAGGACACTCAATTGACGGATGCTGCAGGTCGCACCTTGCACTCCTTCGAAAATCCTGCAGTTCTTAAAATTCTTGCAACCAAAGAAATGGTGGTTTGTCGCGACACGGGCATCTTTCCAAACATTGGAACCATATGTCTAGGGGATACTCTTTGCGCCGAAGGTTTTGTTACGCTCGTTGAATTCGATAAGGTTCAAGAGAGTGTTGTTTTACTCCTTTGTCCCTAAGAAAGTCTTCTTCAGACCTTCTCGAAATAATCAGCTACACCCTTCTTAAGAAGCGCTTCTTGTTCTTGTTCATTCATCGGGGGCAGATCCTTTAGATGCTCGAATTGAGGCCAACCCTCTTCATCCTCGCCCAAGCTTTTGTAGTATCCATATTGCTCCAGAATCGTGCAGGTTCCAAGATGCATGGCATCTTCTTTTTCTTGTTTGCTCATTTTGGTTGGCGCCTTACCCGATTCGCGAATACCAACTAAAAAGAGCACATCCATCAGCTCCATTCCATCTCCGAAAACAGGGCCTAGTTTATCAAGTACCTCTCGGTATTTATCTTCTACTTCTTTCGACATGGAGCAAAAGTAGAGCTTATCCAATCCGAATTGAGGATAACTACTTCCTCCATGTCACAGAACTTCCTTTGCACGAATTTAAATTTGAGCAAATGAATTACCTCGACATTCTCATATTGGTTCCCATAGCCTTTGGCGCATTCAAGGGCTTCCGAAGAGGCTTGATCATTGAACTTGCCGGCTTAGCGGCTTTGGCATTGGGCATATATGCTGGGATTCACTTTTCTGAAATCACCTCCGTTTTTTTGGGCAAGTACATGAACATTGAAAGCGAGCACATGCCCATTCTTTCTTTCATTATTACTTTTCTCGTTGTTGTGATTGCTGTTTATCTTCTGGGGAAAGTGCTCGAAAAACTCGTGGACATTGTGGCCCTTTCGTTCATCAATAAATTCGCCGGATTGACCTTTGGTGTGCTCAAAGTTTTTCTAATTCTATCCATGCTCATCGCGGTTTTCATGAGGTTTAATAAAGACATTGAACTCATCTCGCAAGCAAATCTCGACGATTCAGTCCTATTCGAAAATATGGGTGAAGCGGGTGAGTGGATGTTGAGGGCCGGCTCAGACATCTTCGATGAAGAGGTGCTTCAAAACGAAGTTTTCGCAAAAAAATGGACCGACTGATTAAGGTCGAATCGCAGCAATTCCCGGAAGTTTTTTTCCTTCCAAAAACTCCAAGAGTGCACCTCCAGCGGTAGAAACGTAGCTGACGTGTTCGCTCAAGCCAAATTGATTCACTGCAGCAACGGAGTCGCCGCCACCAACCAAGGAGAAAGCTCCAGCTTCGGTTGCTTCGGCAACGGCCCGACCAACCCGCTCTGTTCCTTCAGAGAAATTCGACATTTCGAAAACGCCCATGGGCCCATTCCACAAAATGGTGTTTGAACTTAGAAGGCTCTCGCGCATGCACTCCATGCTTTCAGGGCCAATGTCTAAGCCCATCCATCCTTCAGGGATTTCATTGATCTTGCAAATCTGAGTGTTGGCATTGTTGTCGAAAGCGTCGGCGATCTTGCTATCAGTAGGCAGAATGATTTGAACCCCTTTTTCTTTCGCCTCACGCAAGATTGTAAGTGCCGTTTCCAATTGTTCGTCTTCTACCAAGGAGGTTCCAATAGATCCACCCTGAGCTTTGATGAAGGTGAAGGCCATACCGCCGCCAATCACAATGCGATCTACTTTTTGTAAGAGGTTTCGAACGATGTCAATTTTGCTTGAAACCTTGGCCCCACCTACAATTGCAGTATAAGGACGTGCAACTTGGTCGAGCACACGTTGAACGCTAGCTAGTTCTCGTTCAATGAGAAAGCCAAAAGTTTTTTCTTCGAAGAATTGAGCGATTATGGCAGTAGAAGCATGCGCACGATGAGCCGTTCCAAAAGCGTCGTTGATGTAGATGTCGCCATTTTTAGACAGTGCTTCAGCAAAGGCTAAATCACCCGCTGTTTCTTCTTTGTGAAACCGTAAATTTTCAAGGAGCAAAACTTCTCCAGCTGAAAGGTCTTCAACGGTTTTTTCCACAATGGCTCCAATGCAATTTGGCGAGAATGCCACGGGCTGATTGAGCAATTCACAGAGCTTAGGAATCAAGTGCTTTAAAGAAAACTTATCCTCAGGTCCACCCTTCGGACGACCCAAATGCGACATCAGCACAACGGCCCCACCTTTTTGAAGAATATATTTGATGGTCGCGAGACTCGCGCGGATTCGAGTTTCGTCCGTGACATAAAAATTTTCGTCGAGAGGGACATTAAAATCAACTCGGATGAGGGCCTTTTTACCCTGGAAATCAATTTCTTCAATTGGAAGACTCATGCTCAAATATTTGCGGCTAAAATAAATTATTCGGGCTGTCTCTGTCTGATTACTTTTGGATAAATCCACATCTGAATTTTGGAGAGCGTCGAAGTCATAGGACAGGAGAAAATTAAGGCTCATCTTCTCAAATCGAAAGAGGACGGAAGAGTGCACCACGCCATGCTTTTCGGCGGAGAAGAAGGACGAGGTGGCCTACAATTGGCGCTCTGGTTTGCACAACAATTATTGGGTGCTACATCCGAAGCATCTCAGTTGAAAGTGAGTAAGTGGATTCATCCCGACATGCACTTTAGCTTTCCAGTAAATACCAACGCCAAGGTGAAGAAGGACCCGGTGAGCGGATTCTTTCTTGAAGAATGGAGAAAAATACTTTTAGAGCAAGTCTATTTTTCTGGGCAAGACTGGGTAAACGAATTGGGGATTGGTAATAAGCAGGCGAGCATTACTGTTCGGGAGAGCGAGGAAATCGTTCGTTTTTTAAGCTTGAAAGCCATGGAGGCCAACTACAAGGTTGTGTTGGTGTGGCAAATCGATCGAATGAATGCATCGGCATCGAACAAGCTCTTGAAAATATTGGAAGAACCGCCTGAGGGAACGATTTTCTTGATGACGGCGAATTCAACGGAAGGCATTTTACCTACCATCCTCTCGAGAACTCAAGTCCTGAACATTCCTCCAATTTCTTCAGATGCCCTTTCGGCTTATTTGTCGAAAAAACATGGCTTGAATGCTGATCAGACTGCTGATCTGTGCATGATTGGAGAAGGCAATTATTTGAAAGTCTTGAATTTTCTGAATGAGGGAGATCACAAGCTCTACGCCAATGCCTTTAAGGATTGGATGCGTTTGTGTTTCCAGAAAAAATTACCGGATCTTTTGAAATGGACGGATGAGATGGCTGGAATTGGCCGAGAATCTCAGAAACAGTTTCTTCAATATTCGATGAATATGGTGCGGGAGTGTTTGGCCTTCAATTATAAGACTGCCATGCATGAAAGTCAGCAAGAGCAAAGTTTTTTACAAAAATTCGCCCCTTACATCAATCACAACAATTGCCTCTATTTTCAAAAAGAATTCGATACGTCAATCGGACATATTGAGCGGAATGCGAATGCCAAAATCTTGTTTTTAGATTTGAGCATTCAAGTCATCAAACTCCTGAAATTGGGTCAGAAGGTCTGATGCTTATACTCGAGTAAATTAGCACTAAGAACAAAGGAATGTCTTGTAAAGGCTGTGCATTATCAAAACCAAGTTCGGGCAAATCCGCTTCAGAGCGGTGCAACTGCGGAAGCTTGTCTTCCAGCGATTGGTTGGCCGATATTCCCATGTCTGCCTCCTTGCACTCAGAATTTGTAGAGGTTAAATTCAAGAAAACACGCAAAGCCTTCTTTCGTAATGACAGCAAGATTCGTCTGCACAGTGGAGACATGGTAGTAGTGGAGTCAAAATTTGGATACGACCTCGGCATGATCAGCCTTACCGGTCTCATGGCTGCAAGGAAGCACGAGAGAAAGGAAAAGGAACAGAGGCACGAAGTATTGTCGGTGTTGGGTAAGGCGAATCAAAAAGATTTGGACCTTTGGCAAACTGCGATTAAGAGAGAGAAGGAGGCCATTGTGTTTGCGCGTAAAACGGCGCGGGAAATGAATCTCGACATGAAGATCTCAGATGTTGAGTTCCAAGGCGACAACACAAAAGCCATCTACTATTACATCTCCGAAGGTAGAGTTGATTTCCGCGATTTGATTCGAGCATTTGCTGCCCAATTCAAGATCCGCATCGAAATGAAACAAATAGGCGCTCGCCAAGAGGCGGGTCGTGCCGGTGGACTTGGATCTTGCGGTAGGGAATTGTGCTGCAGTACTTGGTTAACGGATTTTCGAACAGTAAGTACTACGGCTGCACGCAGCCAACAATTGGCCATGAACCCGACCAAGTTGGCAGGACAATGTGGTAAGCTGAAGTGCTGTTTGAACTTCGAGCTCGACGGTTATTTGGATGCTTTGAAAGAATTTCCGAATGAGCGAATGGTGCTTGAGACCAAAAAGGGAAAAGCGAGAGTCATTAAGATGGACATCTTCAAGCGCCTTGTTTGGTTTGCTTACGAATCCATCAACATTGGCTCCATCCCGTTGACTTTGGATGAGCTGAATGAAATTCAAGAATTGATTGCAGCAGGAAAGGAGATCGAATCCATCGAGACTTTCGCCTTCAGTCAAGAGGAAGTCAAACAGAAAGAAACGGAACTTGAAGGGGTTGAAAAGAATATATAAGATACTTATACTGAGTGTTGTATTGTTATCGTCGTGCGATTCGCGTCGTATTTTTGAGCAATTTGAAGCGGTCGACGCCTCGGTTTGGAGTCAAGAAGATTTGAAGAGTTTTGATGTACAAATCGATGATCACTTGCAAGACTACAATCTCATTTTCTTGCTTAGAAATTCGGGGACTTATCCGTTTCAAAATTTATTCGTCTTTGTTTCACGTCAAGCCCCAGACGGATCCTTGAACAGAGATACACTCAACATTCCGTTGGCAAATCCACAAGGGCGATGGAATGGAAAAGGGCTCGGCGACATCAAAGAGCTGGAGGTTATGTACCGATATAAATTTCGCTTTCCAGAAAGCGGTTCGTTTCACTTCGAGTTTGAGCAGGGAATGCGCAAAGAGAAGTTGGAAGGAATTCACGACGTAGGCCTTCGCGTTGAACGCAGCGGGAAATGAAAAAATCTTGGTTTGAGTTTCTTTTCATAAGCGGAGTTATCATTCTTCTGGTGAGTCTACTGTCGGGCGCAATAAACACCTTGGATTCTGGTGCTGAGGATATTGAAATGCTTCAAACCTTCAATTTAGACGAAGGTTCTGGGACTTGGCAATTGCTTCAGAATGTCCAGAATAAGGATTTCGACCCTCGAGGTTTTTACTATTACGGTTACAGTTACTTCAGCCTAACTCATCTTATGGTGAAGGCTCTGGGGATTGTTGGTTTTGAAACTACTAATGAGGGTTTTTTGGCGGTATGCCTTCGCTTTGTTTCCTTGTTCTCCTGGTTTCTTTGCTTTCTACTTTCTTTTGGAATTGGAAAAAACTTGAAGTGGTCTAATAGAATGAGTTTGCTTGCCGCGGCCGCCATTTGTTTTATGCCCAAGTTTTATGAATACGCTCAGTTCGTGCATCCCGACACCTTACAGCAAGCATTTACTCTTGCCGGAATTTATGCTCTAACGCGCTGGTCGAACCTGAAAGGGATCTTGCTCTCAGCACTTTTCTTAGGTCTTGCTTTTGGAACCAAGTATTCCGGAATTTTTCTTCTTCCGCTGTCCTATTTGGCCTTGTTCTTTTGGTTCCGAGCTGGTAAATTGAGCAGTCAGAAATTGCTCTTCGGAACCTTTGGGATTCTGGCAGTATTCTTTCTCGCGTGGTTTGTTTTCAATCCAAGCTTTTTTTCAAACCTCGAAGCTGTTCAAGCAGATTTAAATGAGCAGACGACTTTTGTGCGTCGCGGAAATCATCAAACAGAATCTTCCAATCCCCTGCTTTGGTTTTCCGTCATTCAAACGCAGACGAGCTACATATTGAGTTCGCTTTTGATCGCGGGTTTGCTGCTTGCATTTTTTCATTGGAAGTCGAAAGGTTTTCTGGAAAGGGACTTGCTTCCCTGGTTAATGCTTGCGGTCTTTGTTACTGGTTTCGTCTACCTTATGATTGCTTTTCAGATGCGTCGACCGAGGTATATGTTTCACCTTTTTCCACTCCTGATTTTCGCTTCTTTTCATTTTTTAGAAATTAAGCAGGCTGTCCTTCAAGCGTTTCCAAGAAGATTGACGTTCATCTATGCAATGATCGGATTGATTTTTATGTCTTTGACTGCCATGAGAGCAATGGAATTTCGTCAGAACCCCGAATCGAATTCAAGAATACAGGCGGGCTTGTGGCTAGCGAAAGAATACCCACCAGATGTTCGCATCATTTCAGATTACTACAGCTACGTTCCCAAAGACAAGTTCCCAAATTCATGGCATGTGTTCGGGATGTTGCCTCAAGATGTAATCAACTTCGACCCCGATATATTGGTGATAAATAAGAAGTTGAGTGGAGCTCGTTCCTGGAAAAAGGAAGGCACGAGATTTAGAGATTTAGACTTTGAAATAAGTGGAAAGGATCAGGCTCAAGAATATGCAACTTTTCATCGATGGCTTTATTCGGATGCTTGCCCCTTTGTGCCGGTTTATGAAGTTAATGACATTATAATCTTGGAAAAAGAAAAAGGCTCTGAAGGCCAAGCTTCTTCAATCCATTAAATTAGCGGCATGGAGAAGAAGGAACCTTCATTGTTTAAACGACTGCTGTGGCTTTGGGTTTTTCTTTTGAGCCCCATCGTAGGAATTACTGGGCTTTTCCTTCTTGTATCCAGCGATGTATTTGGACCGCTACCCACTTTTGAAGAACTTGCGAGTCCGGTGAGCAATTTGGCGAGTGAAGTGTACACTGCCGACCAACAACTTCTTGGAAAGTACTACCGAGAGAACCGCTCGAGCATCAACTACGAAGACATAAGCCCGTGGGTGAGCATCGCATTGGTCTCTACCGAAGATGAACGTTACTACGGACACACAGGAATTGACTTTTGGGCCTTGCCAAGGGTTATCGCTGGTGTTCTCATGGGAACTACCAGCAAGGGAGGAGGAAGTACCATCACTCAACAATTGGCCAAGATGCTCTTCCACGATCGCCCTCAGGGAAAGCTTCAGAGAGTCCTGCAAAAATTCAAGGAATGGGTAATTGCGGTGCGGCTTGAACGCCACTATACAAAGCAGGAAATCATCGCGATGTATCTGAATCGCTTCGACTTCATCCATACTGCAGTCGGCATCAAATCAGCCTCTCAGATTTACTTCAATACAACAGCCGATAGCTTGAGTATTCTTGAATCGGCCACACTGGTTGGAATGGCGAAAAACCCCGTATTATACGACCCATTGAGGAAGCCTGAAAACGCCCTCATGCGACGCAATGTGGTCTTGGGTCAAATGCTGCGAAACGAACAAATTTCGGAGGAAGTTTGTGATTCACTGCGTGCACAGCCCATCGATCTTAAATTTCAATCTGTTGGTCATGCGGAGGGAATGGCTCCTCACTTCCGGGAAATTATGCGTCGTCAATTGGGGAAGATGTTCAACGAAAAGGATCCAAATACCGACCAGTACATTTTGAGAAAGCCAGATGGCTCTGGTTACGATATCTATCGAGATGGTTTGAAGGTCTACACCACCATCGACAGTCGGCTTCAGCGATATGCAGAGAAGGCGGTGAGCACGCATTTAAAAAACCTGCAAAAAGATTTTTGGAGAGACATCAAGCGGAACAAAAACCCACCTTTCCACAACACTATGCGGGATCATGAGGTCGAAAGCATCATTCAATCGGCCATTCGCCGGACATCTAAATACGCTGTGCTTACAGGTAAAGAATGCGCGAATTGCGGTCGTCGAGGAGATTTTGTGAGTCAAATTGAACGAAATGACAGCAGTTTGTTCGTGTGCCGAGCATCCGACTGTCACCACGAAGAACTTGTTCCGGAACCCGACAGCATCTTGCCACAATTCTACAAGCCAGAGAAGATGACGGTCTTCAGTTGGGCCGGCGACATCGATACGGTTTTGTCTTTTGTGGATTTTATAAAATATCAAAAGAGCATTCTGCAAACTGGAATGATGAGCATGGACCCGCATACAGGATTCATAAAAGCTTGGGTTGGCGGCATCGACTACAAGCACTTTGCCTACGATCATGTTCAGCAGGGAAAACGTCAAGTAGGTTCAACCTTTAAACCTTTTGTTTATGGACTTGCCATGCAAGAGGGAATGTCTCCTTGCAAGAAAGTGCCAAACATTAAGTACACGTTTTATAAGGGAGAATATGGACTTTTAAAAGATTGGACGCCTCAAAATTCCGATGGAGAATACGGCTACGATGTGACCCTCAAGTATGGCTTGGCAAATTCTATGAATACCATCACTGCCTGGTTATTCAAACAGTTTAGCCCACAAGCAGTCATCAACTTTGCGAAGCGATTGGGCATTGAAAGCAAGATAGCACCGGTTCCCGCATTGTGTTTGGGAATTGCCGACGTCTCGGTCTACGAAATGGTTGGTGCCTATTCCACCTTCGCGAATAAAGGAGTTTGGACAGAACCAATTTTCATTTCTAGGATTGAAGACAAGGATGGAAACGTGATTCTTGAAATCGTTCCGGAAACACGTGAAGCTATGTCGGAACAACTAGCTTACACCATGATTGACATGCTTAAAGGAGTGGTAGATGCTGTAAGAGGTGGCCCTGAAGGCAAAAAAACCGGTTCAGGAATGCGACTTCGAAGTCAAATGAGCGACGAACGTCCATACCAAGGAATTTATACACCCGTTGCTGGAAAAACTGGAACGACTCAGAACAACTCTGACGGTTGGTTCATTGGAATTACACCCGACCTAGTTACTGGAGTTTGGGTTGGCGCTGAAGACCGCGGTGTGCATTTTAGAACTACCTATTATGGGCAGGGAGCAAACATGGCTTTGCCCGTTTGGGCTTATTATATGAAGGACGTTTATAAAGATGAAAGTTTGAAAATCTCTAAGGAAGACTTTGAAGCTCCAGAGGGACAGTTGGGTGTTGAATTGGATTGCTCCAAATACACTGAAACAATTTCTAACTTTCGAGACGACGAATTCAATCAATAGTTATGGCAATGAATAAACTAGTCTCGGGTGTGGAAGAAGCACTTGAGGGAGTTCACGACGATATGACTTTCATGCTTGGCGGATTTGGCTTGTGTGGAATTCCTGAAAACTGCATCGCCGAATTGAGAAAGCGAGGAATCAAGAATCTCACCTGCATTTCCAACAATGCTGGGGTCGATGATTTCGGTTTGGGCTTGCTTCTGCAAACTCGACAGATAAAAAAAATGATCTCTTCCTATGTAGGAGAGAACGATGAGTTTGAGCGTCAAATGCTCAGCGGAGAACTTGAGGTGGATTTGATTCCACAAGGATCATTGGCTGAACGCTGCCTTGCTGGCGGCGCAGGAATACCTGCTTTCTTCACGCCTGCAGGTTATGGAACTGAGGTAGGTGAGGGAAAGGAAGTGCGGATGTTTAATGGAAAGCCGCACATTCTTGAAGCAGCGCTTACCGCTGATTTTGCTTTCGTGAAAGCATGGAAAGGCGATTCTTCTGGAAACCTTGTCTTTAAAGGAACAGCGCGAAACTTCAATCCGCCCATGGCCATGGCTGGGAAAATCACCGTTGCTGAGGTTGAAGAACTCGTGCCACTGGGAGAGCTGGATCCAAATTTCGTTCACACCCCAGGAATTTTTGTTCAGCGAATTTTCCAAGGTGCTTCCTTCGAAAAGAGAATTGAGCAGCGTACAGTAAGATCAAAAAATTAGGAACCCATTATTGCGAAGGCATGTTAGATAAGAACGGAATCGCTCAAAGAATTGCTCAAGAAGTTGAGCACGGACAGTATGTGAACTTGGGTATTGGCATTCCAACATTGGTTGCCAACTTCATTCCTGAAGGCATCGATGTTGAATTTCAATCTGAGAATGGAATTTTAGGAATGGGCCCATTTCCTTTCGAAGGAGAAGAGGATGCCGATATGATCAATGCTGGAAAGCAAACCGTAACCCTCGAAAAAGGAGCAGTGCTCTTCGACTCAGCGACTTCATTCGCCATGATTCGAGGTCAGCACGTGCAGCTCACCATTCTAGGAGCCATGGAAGTTTCCGAAACTGGCGACATCGCCAACTGGAAAATTCCTGGTAAGATGGTGAAAGGAATGGGTGGAGCGATGGATCTTGTGGCTTCTGCTGACAACATCATTGTTGCGATGATGCACACCAATAGAGCTGGAGAAAGCAAAGTTTTGCCAAAATGCAGCTTGCCTCTCACGGGAGTAAACTGCGTGAAAAAGGTGGTCACCAATATGGCCGTTCTCGACATTCTTCCTGAAGGAGGTTTCAAATTACTTGAACGAGCACCGGGTGTGAGCGTGGAGGAAATTGTTGCGGCAACCGCCGGAAAACTTATTGTGGAAGGGGAGATACCAGAGATGAATCTGGGATAGGCCAGGCCACATTTTTCATCTGAAAAAAGTAGCCGTCTTTCATGCCAATTTCATCGCCATCCTCTGTTTCAAATCCTTGCATTTGCACAGACACATTGGTAGGCCTCACAAGAAGATTGTCTAAATAATAATTCAATCGGCTCCATCGACTTCCCTTTGTAACTAAGCGAACTTCTTCGTATTCGGGCTTGATTTCGCCTTCGATTTCCACAAAAGACCAATCGCCCCAAATGTTTCTTGACCTCATTACGCTCCCTCCTGCAATTCGCTGCGTACCTCCTTCGGCGTCAATTCCTTCTGCTAAGACTTCTTGCTGAGTTCTGCTAAAGCCAGCATTGAACATCCACATGCTGAAACGGATGTCTTTCCAACCTTCGAACTCAGCTCTCTTCAAAACAATCGGTCTTACATAATTTTTAATTTTTCCAGAAAAGGCGCTTGCCCCGAATTGACTCTGTTCTGACTTGAGTGTATCGTAATCAAAGAAGTAAAATGGACCGTTAGCAAAGACTTTTTTATCCTTCCATTTTACAAAGGAGGAGTCGGCTGCAAAGGGAGTTTTTTCTTCTTTCAAAAAGCTCGAAGTCCTAATTTCTCTCAATTCATAGTCGTCCGTTTTTGCGATCAAGGAAGATTTTTGAATCCAAGGCATTTCTTCTTTGGGCAAACTCTCTAGACTGAACAACAATAGGAAAGGGCGGGAGTCGGATAGGTCTTTTTTAATCTCTTTTGGAAAATGGTTGGGCCCATAGAGTTGGATAATCTTTTTGCTTTCTGGAACCGAAGTGCGCGCCATCGATCCGCCTAGAATGGGGATGGAAGTTTTCATGGAAAAGAGAAAGGCGAGCTTCCTGCTGGCATCGCTTCCAGCCAACTCAAAATTTTCTGAACCATGATGAAAAAAGGGCATTGGAATCACGGCCTGATAATCGGCGGCATCAATTTCCTTGAAGTCATAACTGTCTAAAAGTGCCACGTCATTGTTCATCGCCACACCTTGTTCTCTGTGATACACGGAACCTTCCCAGAAGTAGAGAACTCCGAAGGCAATGAGGAGAGAGTATGCTAAGATGGACTTGTTTCGTATGATTAGTAAACGCCAGATCAGACTTAGGATATAGAAGGCATACACGCCAATCACATAATAGAAGATCCATGCAAAGCGGCCCAAGGATCTAAACTGTTTCAATGGAGGCAATAAGTCCAGCATGAAATCTAAACCCCATTCGAGTGGAATGGCCATCGAAAAAAGAAGAAGCACTACGCTGGCCCAAAAAGCAGAGCGAAGATTTTTTGGTAAACTGGGATTTAGAGGTTTCCAAGTCCGTTTTTTTCGCATCCGTCGAAAGATGCGAATGAGACCGAACACACAAAAAATCAGCCCGCCCAAGCCGATGTAAGCCCAGCCTTCCCATGTCTGATTTACAATGGTGACGGCCTTTTCAACCAAAGGTTTTAGTGGCGCATGGTTGGGCAGAAATACGGTATTGGGTTTGGCGTGGTAGGTGAAAATCCCGTAAGGATCTGGTGTTCGGTTGGGGTGATGGTCGAAGGAAGAGGTGAACAAGAAAAACAGTACGACTGGAGTCAAGGAAACCAATCCGGCAAGAATAAGCGATCTCACGCGGCCTTTCTTTTGAAAGAGTGCATAGGCCATTCCTTCGAACAAAACGAAGATGGATAGGATTAAACCCAAGTAGGGGTGAACAAAAAAGAAGAAGAGGATGCTGACTAGGCTGAATAGTGCCCACAGCCATTTGAGCTTCGAGCGCATTTGCAAAATGAAATACCAAATCATTGGAATCGCACAGAAATAGGCCAGGCCAAAATGCCCATTGAATCGGAAAACTTGAGGAGCTAAAAAGGTGAGGCAAAGAGCACCCAGCGCAGCAACCAAAATGTCGAGCTTAAACTTCCGAAAGATTAGAAAGAGGAAGAAGTAGGAGATGGGAATCGACCAAAGCATGGTTCCGTTCATGAAAGCAATCGGGTCGAGCTCTGGGAATATCATTTGAAGCCATCGGTACAATTGAAGCATGGCAGGTTGCCCGTCGGTGAAGAGGTGGAGCTCTCCGAAGGGATAGTTCATTCCATGGAAATGAACGAACGAATCGCCCCAACGTTCTTGGTAAAGGAAGGAGAAGTAGTTTTTAAGCCCGTCTCCAGAGGTGGAAAAGAGAAAACTTCCAGGCGCTATAAAGAGAGGCCAGTAATAGAAAACTGGAATCACAAAGGCTCCCGCGAGGGCAATTAAGCGCTGAAGTAGGGCAGTGCTGCGCATGGACACAAAAGAACGAAAACAGACGAAGAATATTGACTAAGAACGCATTCTCATTTTAATGAGGTCGAGGAGCATTTCCCAGCTTGTTTTAATCGGTTGGACTTTAGAGCTGAAAGTGCGGTCAATCCATACTATTGGAACCTCTGCAACTGCGAAATCTTTCTTCTGAGCAAGTAGGAGAATCTCAACGTCGAAGGCCCAACCCAACACTTTCATCTCTGGAAAAATGGACTCAAGGCTTTTGCGATTCATCATTTTGAAACCACATTGGGTATCTCGAAAACTCAAACCAGAAATCCAACGGACCAAATAGGCGAAACTCTTTCCCATCCAACGACGATAAAGCGGTTGGTCGGAAACCTTGTAAGAATCGGGTAAGTTGCGTGAACCGATGATGATGTCGTGCTCCTCTGTTTGCGGGATCAACTTATCGATTTCTTCGATTGGCGTCGACATGTCTGCATCTAGAAACAATACCCAATCGCCTTTGGCTCGGAGCATTCCGTCGCGCACCGCGGCACCTTTTCCTTCATTCTGCTGCTTGTCGAGAAGCAAGACACCTTCGCATTCCAGAACAATGGATTTGGTGTGATCTTTCGAACCGTCGTTTACGACGATGATTTCTTTGAAGGGCTCGTGAGCAGCTTCGAAGGTTCGAATGGCTTCAATTGCTTTGGCAATGTTAATGCCTTCGTTGAAGGCTGGAATTACAATGCTTATTTCGCTGTAGCTACTCAAATCGAGCGATCTAAGATTCGTTCGAGTCAGTGGCTTTGACTTCAGAGTCCGCCTCCTCTTTTTCTGCCTCTACTTTTTTCGGGTCGGCGAAAAAACTGCGTTGGAAGATGGCAATGAAGCCAACACCAAAACTGATTGCGCTGTCGGCTATATTAAATACAGGACGGAAAAATAGAAAGTACTCACCTCCCCAAACTGGAAACCAGTCGGGAAAAAAGCCACTGATCAAGGGGAAGTAGAGCATGTCTACCACACGTCCGTATAGGAAGGGAGCATAGCCACCTTCGGCGGGAAAGAGGCTAGAAATCTGGTGATAGCTGTCGTTGAAAACGAGGCCGTAAAAAGCGGAGTCGAGAATGTTGCCTAGTGCCCCGGCAAGAATGAGAGCAAGACTCCAAACGAGTCCTTTAGGAGAGCCTTGTTTGTGCATGCGATACATAAAGTACGCGAGCCCAAGTACCGCGAAAATTCTAAAGACGCTCAGGAAAAGTTTGCCGTATTCGCCAGCGAACTCCATTCCGAAAGCCATTCCATTGTTCTCGGTGAAATGAATAATGAACCAATCGAAGAAGCGGATTTCTTGGCCTAAGTACATATGAGTTTTCACCCATATCTTAAGCCCTTGGTCGGCAACTAAAACAGACAATATGATGAGCAGTGCACGCTTCATATCAAAAAAAGGGCCCGAAGCCCTCTCTTTACATTTGTTGTCTTTTCGCTTCGATGCTCAGCGTTGCATGAGGGACGATCATCAGTCGCTCCTTTGAAATTAGCTTGCCGGTTACCCGACAAATCCCATAGGACTTATTCGCAATGCGGATGAGCGCATCCTCTAAGTGCTTGATGAACTTCTGCTGACGTACGGCCAGTTGAGCTGTTTCTTCCCGACTCAAAACATCCGAACCATCTTCCATCAACTTAAAGGTTGGTGAAGTGTCGTTGGTGCCATGATCGTCTGAGCCCGACATGCTGCTCTTAAGCAAATCGTAATCGTTCTTCGCATCTTCAAGTTTTCCGAGAATAATCTCTTTAAATTCCTTGAGCTCTGCGTCTGTAAATCTCGTCTTTTCGTCTGCCATCTTGTTTGGCCTTAATTCTTTAAACCTTTTCTATTTCAATTTGAGCTTCAACGCCCTCTTCTAGTTCTACAGAAAGTCCTTTCGAAGTGTGGTTCAAATCGGCTGAATCTACCGAGTCTGCTAAGGTTTCGGCGCAAATATAACCCAAATTCCTTTCGATGGATTGCAGTAGAAAATCACCGCTTTCGACCTGTATTTTGATGCGGTCTGTAACCTCGAAACCCTTGTCTTTCCTAAGGTTTTGGATACGGTTGACCAATTCTCGAGCAAGGCCTTCACCGTGCAATTCTTCACTGATCTCTATGTCCAAAGCGACAGTTAATTCGGCATCATTCGTCACCAACCATCCAGGAATATCTTGAGAGGAAATTTCAACTTCTTCTAAGCTCAAGTCGAACTCTTTTCCATCAACTTCAATCGTAAAGTTTCCCGTTCGTTCGAAGATCAAGATGTCGGAAGACTCGAGCTTGGAAATGGCCGCCGCAATTTGTTTCATATACTGGCCATACTTTGGTCCCAACGCTTTAAAGTTGGGCTTGATTTGTTTTACGAGAACGTCGGAGTCCTCACCCAAATACTGCAACTCCTTCACATTGATTTCATTCAAAATCAAGTCTTCCACTTGTTCCAAGCGCGTTTGCATCTCCGATGACAACACCGGAATCATGATCTTCTGCAATGGCTGACGAACGCGAATGTTTTGCTTTTTCCGCAAACCGAGAACCATCGAACTGAATCGTTGAGCAAGGTCCATCCGGACTTCTAGATCAAGATCGATGTGAGCCTTGTTTACTTCCGGAAAAAGTGCCAAATGAACGGATATGGCTTGGTCGGTTTCAACAACCGTATTCAAATCGCGGTATAGGCGGTCGCTGTAAAATGGAGCGATTGGTGCTGCCAGTTTTGAAACTGCGAACAGACATTCGTAGAGCGTTTGGTAGGCAGCAATCTTATCCGGACCGTAATCACCACGCCAAAATCTTTTGCGACAAAGTCGTACGTACCAATTGCTGAGGTCGTTCACCACAAAATCTTGAATGAAGCGACCAGCCTTCGTTGGTTCGTATTCGCTCAGTGCTTGATCAACATTTCGGATCAACGAGTTCAGCTTCGAAATAACCCAGCGGTCAATCTCAGCTCGGTCTTTTAGGTCGATGCTCTCTTCAGAATACTTGAAGCCATCCACATTTGCATACAAAGCGAAGAAGGCGTAAGTGTTGTGTAGGGCCCGGAAGAATTTACGTTGAACTTCAACGATGCCCTCCAAGTCGAATTTTAGGTTCTCCCAAGGCTGGGCATTGGTCATCAAATACCAGCGTGTGGCATCTGGGCCATATGTTTCGATGGTGGTAAAGGGATCCACGGCATTGCCCAAACGTTTGGACATTTTCTGTCCGTTTTTGTCTAGAACCAAGCCATTCGAAACCACGTTTTTGTAGGCTACAGAATCTTGAGTTAAGCTCGCGATGGCGTGAAGTGTATAGAACCATCCACGCGTTTGATCTACTCCTTCGGCGATGTAGTCGGCTGGGAAACTTTCCTCAAAAGCCTCTTTGTTTTCGAAAGGATAGTGCCATTGGGCGTAAGGCATAGAGCCTGAATCGAACCAAACATCGATGAGGTCAGATTCGCGCGTTAAGACTTCTCCATTTTCACCTACCAATCGAATTTCATCCACAATGTGGCGGTGAAGATCGATGCCTTGGTAGTTTTCGTCGGACATATTTCCAACTTCAAAATGAGCTAGAGGATTTTTATCCATCACACCGGCGTCGACCGCTTTTTGACACTCGGATTTTAATTCCTCAACAGAACCGATGAATTTAAGGGCCGTTCCTTCTTCGCTCGTCCAAATTGGCAAGGGAATTCCCCAATAGCGCGAACGACTTAAGTTCCAATCGTTCAGATTCTCCAACCAATTTCCAAATCGTCCTGTTCCAGTTGAAGCTGGTTTCCAGTTGATGGTCTTGTTCAATTCCACCATGCGCTCGCGACCTGCAGTTGCTTTCACGAACCAAGAATCGAGTGGGTAATACAAAACGGGCTTGTCTGTTCTCCAACAATGTGGATAGGAGTGCTCGTATTTTTCTACCAAGAAAGCTTTGTTCTCTTCCTTGAGTTTGATGGAGATGTCGATGTCGACGGAACGGTCGGGAGCTTCACCTGCCGCGTAATATTCGTTCTTCACGTATCGACCAGCGAATTCGCCCATTTGCTCTACGAACTTTCCTTCAAGGTCTACGAGCGGAACAGGGTTTCCTTCTGCGTCGGCTACCAACATCGGAGGAATTCCGTTTTGTTGAGCAACGCGCATATCGTCGGCTCCAAAGGTGGGTGCGAGGTGCACGATTCCAGTTCCGTCTTCGGTGGTTACAAAATCACCAGCAATTACCCGAAAGGCTTTCTCAGGCGCATCCATCGGAAGCACGTAAGGGAGCAGTTGTTCGTAATTCAAACCGAGTAAAACGCTTCCTTTTCCACTCCAAAGTTCTCGAAACGGAATGGCTTTAGCTCCCGCTTCGTAGGCATCGAAGTCGAGATCCGCATGCTCCGGCTTGAAGTATTTCGAAGCCAAATCTTTGGCGATGAATACCTGAATTTTCTTGAAAGTGTAGCGGTTGTACGATTCAATTAAGAGGTAGTCGATCTTGTTTCCTACCGCCAAGGCGGTGTTCGATGGAAGCGTCCACGGGGTGGTTGTCCAGGCAATGAAGGCAGCGCTCTCATGTAACTGAACTCCTGAGCTGGCCTGAAATTTCCCCCTTGCTTCAGCGGTCAATGCGAATTGAGCAATCGCAGAAGTGTCCTTCACATTCCGGTAGGTTCCTGGAAGGTTCAACTCATGTGAACTGAGGCCTGTTCCTGCAGCAGGTGAGTATGGCTGAATCGTATAGCCCTTGTAGATCAAATTTTTCTCGTGTAGGCTTTTGAGGATGTGCCACACCGATTCCATGTACTTGGATTCGTAGGTCACGTATGGGTTTTCCATGTCGACCCAGTAACCCATTTTCTCCGTGAGGTCGTTCCAGATGTCGGTATAGCGCATTACGGCTTCGCGACATTTCTGGTTGTATTCTTCAACAGAGATTTTCGTTCCTATGTCGACCTTGGTAATTCCGAGTTCTTTCTCAACGCTCAATTCAACGGGCAAACCATGCGTATCCCAACCTGCTTTTCTTTTTACCTGTCTCCCTTTTTGTGTCTGAAAGCGGCAGAAGAGATCCTTCAAGGTACGCGCCATCACGTGGTGAATACCTGGCAATCCATTCGCTGAAGGCGGGCCTTCGTAGAACACAAAAGGCTTGGCACCTTCTCGCTCTTCCACACTTTTTTCAAAGGTTTTTTCGGTGCTCCAAGTTTCGAGCATGTCTTTCCCTATTTGGGGAAGGTCGAGTTGTTTGTATTCGGTGAATTTCATGTCTTGTATAAGAGGTGCGCAAAAATAGAATTTCTACTCTCTCGCTGGGAGTTAGATTGATAGTTGTGAACTGTGGGAGTAGTTACAGGTTACAGGTTACAGGTTACGAGTTACAGGTTACGGGATTCAGGTGTACTCCTCCCTTTAGCATTCTTCATATGCAACTAAGGTCATTCGCCATTTTGAACTTTCTGTTTCTTCTTTTGAAGGATGAACGATAAGAACCCAATTCTAGAAAGGTCCATTGAATTTGCCTTACAAGCTATTAAGATGAGCGACAAGCTTAGAAAATCGGGTCAATTAGAGATTAAAAATCAATTCATTCGGAGTGGGACTTCAATCGGCGCAAATATTCATGAAGCTCAATATGGATCCAGTACTGCCGATTTTCTGCACAAACTCAAAATTGCCCGAAAAGAGGCCAATGAAGTCAAGTACTGGATTACCTTATGCAATCGTTCACCTCATCTACCCAATGCAGAATACCTCATGGAGGAGATTGAGAGCATTCGAAAGATTCTGTCAAGCATCATCTTGAATACGGAAAGAAACCAAAAGAAAAAAGGAAAAGAATAGTTTAGAACCAACCAACAACTTGTCACTTGTCACTCAACCACAGCAACACCCTTCAACTCAATACTAACCTTGAGGGAAGTGCAGGACTATTTGCTGAACTAAATTTCAGATTGTTTTTGAAGGACTGGCTGAAGATGGGCTTCCGGACTACCCTAAATAGAGTAGTAAGATACCCGATTCTGGGTATTGGGTTTAGGAACTATTTCGGCGAATCTTGTGTAACCTTGCTGATTCGTTTACTATGTACATCACCATCACTTCAGATTAAAATTGGTGAATAGCATGTTTGCATTGAGGAACACATTTTTTAGTTTTTGGCGTCAAGCGCTCAGCATCATTTTAGCGCTGTCTGTGAGCATTTCTGTGTTGGCTTCGGATAAGAAGTCGAGCAGTCAGATTATCATAAACATGCTTGATTACATTCAGCGTGATTATGTAAATGCGGTAGACAGTGGTGAGGTCATCAATGAATTCGAATTCCTAGAAATGAAGGAATTCTCGCAATTGGCCTACGACAATTTCCAAGTTATTCTTAGCGACACATCTTTCAACAATTCGGAAGACTTATCTGGCCAGTTCATGGCTTTGAAAGACTCCATCGATGGAATGGCAGATCGTGAAAACATAGGTGAGATTTGCCGATCAATCAAGGGTTCAATCCTTGCTCTCAAATTGGTGAAAGATAGTCCAAGCGATTGGCCCGACTTAAGATTGGGCAGTGAATTGTACTCATCAAATTGCTCTGCTTGTCATGGTGAGAAAGGCATGGGCGACGGTCCTGCTTCCGTTGGTTTAGAACCAAGCCCCTCGAATTTCATTAAGCCCGAATTACACAACAACATCGCCCCCTTTCAGGCCTACAATACCATTCAATTGGGAATTCCAGGAACTTCCATGATGCCTTTTACGCAACTGAGTGAAAAAGAAGTTTGGGCCCTTTCTTTTTATCTCCTGTCACTGCCATATTCCGAAGAATTGGAAGTTGGAGATCCTTCGGAGGGAATTGTTTCTCTGGGTGATGCTTCAACATTATCGAACCGTGAGCTCATTGAAAAGTATGGCATGGAAAATAGTGCTCTAAAGAGTGTTCGATCTTATAAGACAGTTCGCAAAATGAACTCTTTAAGCCGGGCGAAGGAATTGTTAATACTGAGTTTGGAGTCCTATGAAAAAGGCGATCATGAAGCAGCTTTATCCAATGCATTGAATGCCTATTTGGAAGGGATCGAGCCGATAGAAAAACGACTTGCAGCAAGTGATGCAAAGATTGTTGGGAATCTTGAAAAATCATTCATGGCTGTTAGAACGAGCATTAAAAGGAAGGAAGATGTTGCAGTGGTTCAATTGAAAGTTGATGAGGCATTGATAGCACTGGGGCCAGCAGTTGAGCTTCTGGATGAGCAAGAGAAGGGCTTGCTATTTACCACCTTTATTTCAGCGTCAATTTTGGTTCGAGAGGGACTTGAAGCCTTTCTAATCATCATTTCCATCATCGCGATCTTGAAATCTATGGAGGCCAAGAAGGCCGTGATTTGGATTCATGCCGGATGGATTTTAGCTTTACTGGTAGGAGCGAGCGGGTTCTTTTTCATGGACCTTTTAATGCAGTGGGATACGAGCTCCAGAGAATTAATGGAGGGCTCACTCACTTTGTTTGCGTCTGCCGTCCTAGTATTTATGGGCTTTTGGCTGCACAGTAAAACGGAGATTGGAAAATGGCGAAAATTTGTGGAGGTGCGCATTTCCTCATTGGTGAATGGCAACAACATGCTGGGCTTAGCCCTTTTTTCCTTCATCGTTGTATTTCGAGAAGCATTCGAGTCCGTTATATTTCTTTCCTCCATTTCTGTTGATTCCAGCACCGACAATCGTGGAATTTGGTTGGGGGTTTTGATTGCAGGGGCAATAGTTGCCACTTTATCCTTTGCCCTTCTCCGAATGTTTGAAAAAGTAAACCTCAGAAAGGTCTTTTTGTATTCATCATCTATCATTGTAGTCCTATCTGTTATTCTGGCTGGAAAAGGCATTCATGCCTTGCAGGAAAGTGGATTGGTAGGTGTTTCTTCTTTGCCATGGAATTTTAGGATGACTCTTGTAGGCATCTATCCAACGTTTGAAAGTATGCTGGCCCAATTCCTGACAATTGGAATCATCTTCGGCCTATGGCTTTACAATAAAAGAAGTGCCGCTTCAGTAAAAGTTGGCAGCTAGAGGCCAGCTGTTTCTAACGAAGTTTTATTTGAGAAATGCCTGTCTAGGCCTTCTTGAGGATCTTCATACCGCCTTCAAAGTGTTTGCTGCGGCTGGTAAAAGGCTCTATGAGTCAACCGTCGCAATACACTTCAACTCAATCCCAATGGGTGTTGGAAGAGAGAGAATCTCAACCGTAGTTCGGCATGGTTGATTGTCGGCGAAAAATTCGGCGTAGACAGCGTTGTAGGTTTTGAAGTCGTCTTTCATGTTGGTGAGGAAGACGGTCACATCTATAAGCTGGTCCCATGAAGAACCGGATGCCTCCAAAATTGTACGCACATTGTTGAATACGGAGCGGCATTGAGTCTCGATGTCGTAGGAAATTACATTCCCTTGTTCATCCTGTTCTACACCAGGAATTATTTTCGTTCCTCGTTCGCGAGGCCCTACACCCGATAGAAAAAGTAGGTTGCCCACTTTGCGAGCGTGCGGGTAAAGTCCGACGGGTTCTGGTGCCTTTGAAGAGTTTATTTTATCTGAAGTGCTCATGTAAGGTAGACTTGGCTTCGATTTCCGTAATTTTATCCGACGAATATACGTGAAGTAAGGGGATCGTGAAAGAAGTCTATTTGTGTGTTTTGGCCGTGCTGCTTACTGCGAATCTATTTGCTCAAGTGCAAATGCTGGAGTCCCCGAGGCACCTACTTCAGGTTCAAGAAAACCCAGCCAACTACGCCGCGGTAGCGCCACTAGACTATGACTTAGTGCGAGATGGAGTTCTTGAGAATTCGAAGGATGTTGTGAGCTACAAAGCTTCCTTCGAAGCGCTCAATGCCAAAGGAATTCAACTCTATTTCTCGAAGCTCGATCTGAGCGAAGGAAGCATCTTGCGCTTGCAGAACGATGAAGGGAAAGTTCAGATCATCTGTTCGAAAGACAACCCCGATGGCGGTCCGTATGCAAGTACTTTGTTTCGAGGTGAAAAGCTCACCATGGTTCTCGAGATGGTAAGCAAAACTGCAATCGATCGCGTGGTGGTGGAAGAGTATGGCTACGCATATCGCGATCCCTTTCCGCCAAAAGCCAAACGCGATTTTGGGACTTCCGACACTTGTCAAGTGAATGCGCGCTGCGCTGAGGGAGATCAGTGGGATGATGAGATTCGTTCGGTGGTGCGCATTTCTGCTAAAGTTGGAGGTTCGGCTTTTTGGTGCAGTGGAGTTCTGGTCAACAACACCAATCAAGATTGCGCCGGTTATATTTATAGCGCAGAGCATTGTGCAGATGGAATTACCCCTGGCGATTACGAGCAGTGGGTTTTTTACTTCCTCTACGAATCTCCAGATTGCAGCAATCCTGGCTCCGAAGGAGTTCTTGACCAAAAAACTTTAACAGGCTGCTCCAAAATCGCCTCGGGTGGTGGATTTGGAAATACAGATTCAGATTTCCTTCTGCTCAAACTCACTCAAGAAGTACCTCAGTTCTACAATCCACATTTTGCCGGTTGGGATCGAGGAGATGTGGTGAGCGATTCGGGTGTTGGCATTCATCATCCAGATGGCGACATTAAAAAAATCAGCAGCTACACAAGCATACCTACAACTTCCTCCTTCGGCGGGAGTGTGAGCGATACGCATTGGAGAACTCTCTGGTCAGGCACAGCCAACGGCCATGGAGTTACAGAAATCGGTTCTTCAGGATCACCACTCTTCAACTCAAGCGGTCACCTAGTGGGAACATTGTCGGGCGGAGCTTCGGCTTGTTCTGTGGGAGGTGGCACCGGACCAAACGAGCCGGATTTTTACGGTAAGATGTCCTACAGTTGGGACCAAATTTCAACGGATTCCAGTCGGCAGTTAAAACCATGGCTTGACCCTACAGCTTCCGAATATGGAGAAATCGACGGCATCGATTGGCCTTGTTTGGAAGAACCCATCGTTTCCATCCAAGAAGAAGATGTGCGCGCCTTCAAGATGTACCCCAATCCAAGCAATGGAATAGTCACAGTGGAGAACCAACTTCAGGGCAAACAAGAAATTCAAGTGTATGATTTGCTCGGACGAGGCATTTTGAATACAACATTAGAGAGACAAATTCAGCTCAATTTAATTCCGGGAATGTACTTCGTAGTAGCTGGGAATCAAACGCAAAAACTGATGGTGAGATGAGGATTGTACTGAGCCTTCTTTCACTGAGCTGCATTTTGTTCTTGAATTCTTGCAAGGTCAATAAAGACGTGGTTGACCAATGTTTGGGCTTGCGCCTAGACCAGCAAGAGTTTATAGAAGCGAAGATTGATTTGGTGAAAATTAAGTCGGCAGAAATTCAAGACGATTGTTTGAAACTGCGTTTCACCGTTCAAGGTGCTTGCGATGCAGATGGGATTTCCATGCATTGGGATTATCGAGTGAAAAAATCCAAACCCGCCATTGCCAGATTGAAACTCGCTTATGCTGGTAAGTCCGATTGTCCGAATAAGACAGAATACAGCAGGAACTTTGAGTTGAAAGAATTGAAGAACCCGGCCTACAAGGGCAAGGTTCTAATCAAAGTCAACGACTGGGCGGAGAACCTGGAGTTCACCTACTAGATGAACCTTTTGATGTTCTCTTTAACCTGAGCATAGTAGCTGCCGCCGAACAAGTTGAGGTGAACGAGAAGCGGGTAGAGGTTCGCAATTTCGATCCGTTTTTCCCAACCGGCCTCCAAGGGGTAACTGTTGTGGTAACTCATGTAGAATTCCGACTTGAATCCACCAAAGAGCTTGCTCATTCCAAGGTCCATCTCTCGATGCCCAAAATACACAGCTGGATCAAACAGGCAGGCGTAGCCATCTGTCCCAATTGAGAAGTTGCCATTCCATAGATCTCCGTGCAAGAAGGCTGGAGCTTCTCGGGGAAAGAAATCGTGTAGAAGGCTAAAGAGCTTGTCGAAGATTGGCAAGTCCATCTTTGGGATGAGGCCCTTATCCACCGCCATTCTAATCATAGGTTCTAGGCGCATTTCAATGAAGAAAGCTTCCCAGCTTGAGCGACTGTTGTTGAACTGAAGTAGAGATCCGATAAAATTGTTGTGATCCAAGCCGAAGCCCGCTTGACTTTGCTTGTGCATCTGAGCGAGTTTTTGTCCGAAGACTTCCCAGAAATCCGCTTTGGCATTTCCAACTTCCAAGAAGTCCATGAGGAGGTAGGAAACATCGTTCTGCTCAAAACGCTGAACTACTCTTGGAACAGTGCAACTGGAATGTTGGTGAAGCAAGCCTAGGCCTTTGTCTTCCGCTTCGAACATCCCCGGAAATTTAGAAGCTGAGTTTTTCTTCAGAAAGAATTGGCCAGAAGATGTGATGAGTTTGTGAGTCTCGTTGATGTCGCCGCCTCCAATAGCACCTTGATCTAGAATTCTGTGCTGTTGTTCCCTCGCTGCAAACAGTTTGGCTTCAATGATTTCGCATTCTTTTTGTGTGAGCATGGAACAAAGGTAGTCGGACCACAAAATTTTTACATTTGCGCTCTGTTGGGGGTATAGCTCAGTTGGCTAGAGCGTTTGACTGGCAGTCAAAAGGTCAGCGGTTCGACTCCGCTTATCTCCACCTTCGCTCGCCGAAACTCAAAGATTTATCTTGGAGTGTAGGCGAGCTTTTTTGTTTATAGCCTATGTCCCTTTTGAAATTCCTTTGCATTCAATCGCCGAAATCCTGAGTGATGTCCTGAGCTTGTCGAAGGATTAACGAAGGACGAAGACGGGCATTTTATAAAGAGGGATTATTTATTTTCAACCCGCACGGATGACATATCCGAGCTAGTAGCGCGAACATCTGGGGCATACTACTTCCAAAATATCTGGGAAGTGTTCAAAAAGCGCAGAAAATTATTCCTCTAAGGAATATTCGACTTACGAATCACAAGTTTTCCCCACGAATCTTAGGAATCTCACTTGCTTGTCTTTAATATCGTGTAGATGAAATGGAGAAATGGGCACAATGTGAGGGTGATATTAATTAGCTCGCTCTTGCTTTTTATTTCCAATCAAGCTTCGTATGCCCAAGATTCAACGGTATATTCAGTTTTGGATCTGGAAGTGAGAGATGTTTAAGGTGGACCTTACGGTTCAGCATGGGATTATGAAGTAGTCAAGTATGACATCATTCATTTCAAAAAATTTGGGGATACCCTTATAGGCGGGTTAGAATACAATAAGTTATACAAGAATCACTCATACGACATCAATGTCAACGACTCGGATTATTATTGTGGAATCAGGAGTGACGGAGACTCTATTTTTTGGGTCTTTGCTGATGATTCATCTAAGAAGTATTCCTTTCCTAGGATTCCTAAATTGACCGACACCTTGATGGTGAAGAATCGATTTAGTTCAGTTGGAAGAAAGTGGATTCCCCTGAGGATTTATTCGAATGATCCCGGCCCATTCATCAATACTTGTGAAAACGACATATTTTGGGTTTACGCTTTATATGGAGGGCCCTATCAAACTCATAAGTACGGCGGATCTAACATTATTTACTACCCAAGGCATCTGGTATTTTCAACAGGGCCCATAATTCATGAGATAGAGCAACAACATGAAATGGCTCTAACTTGTATAAACAAGGTTATCAATGGAAATCTAGATTCGTGTTATACGAGCAACCTGTACCAAGAGGTCGATTGCGTAAATGGAATTCCAGAATATCTTGTCGTTGGCAATCGCCAAATCAGATCATCACCATCGAATGAAATCATTCGTATCAGCCGGCATGAATATGAACTTGAGGAAAGGTTTACCAAAATCGAAGTATTCAATCTAATGGGTCAATCCATCAAATTCGAGAGAATCGGAAATCGAATTTTCATTCAATATGAAGGTGCAATCATCGTCTCCTATGAGACTCCCAATCATGAGCGGAAATCGAGGATGTTTCCTTAATCCCATGCTAGCTCGCTTTCATTCTTTGTAATTAATAAGCTGCGAGTTCAAACTATTTACTTACTTTTGACGTTAGTATTGTAAGGCGTTAGTATGATTATGTCTTTTGGGTCGAAGGAAACCGAAAAAGTATGGGAAGGAGAAAGATCGAGGAAGCTTTCTTTGGAAACTCAGAAGATTGGAAGACGCAAGCTCAGAATGATCAACAATTCTGTTGACATTGAAGACCTTCGAATTCCACCTGCAAATCGCCTAGAAAAGCTTTCTGGAAATTTGAAAGAATTCCATTCCATTAGAATCAACGAGCAATGGAGAATCATATTCAAATGGAAACAAGGCAATGCTTTGGAAGTGCAAATAACAGATTATCATTAGTCATGAAAGAATTAGACAACATACATCCAGGTGAAATTCTCAAAGAGGAGTTTCTTGTTCCTTTTCAGATTTCAGCCTATCGACTTTCAAAAGACCTCGGGATTCCACAAACGAGAGTTAGTGAAATTGTGAAGGGAAACAGAAGAATCACTGCCGATACTGCGCTGAGACTCAGTCGATATTTCGGGAATTCTGCAAAATTTTGGTTGGGTTTACAGGATGATTATGACCTTGAAGAGGAGAAATCACTGAAGCGCAAAGAGCTTGATCAGATTGGAAAATTAGATTTGAACGCAGCCTAACAAGTCCTACTTCAGCTTCACATCAAAGCCCATACGGAACCATCTTCCAGGCATGAGCGCATTGCTCGATTCAATGTAGGCTGTGTTGCCCAGGTTGGTGACGTCAATAAAGGTCGACACAGACTTCACAGAATACTGCAATCGGAGATCAACAAGTGTGTAGTCGGTATAGGCTTCACGATCGATGAAACGACCGGAAAGACTCACGGAGAATTTCTTCCATAAGCGCAGCCCAGTTTGACCAACCACCTGATGGTTTAAGTTGTTCAAAGAATAGCGAGAGAGCACAGCGTCTCCTGAAATGTCTTTCATGTCGAGCCAAGTATAGCCAATGCGCGAAGGATTGACTTCGAGCCATTTTGTGATGCTGTAGTAGGCTCTACTGTTGTAGTTCACTTCAAAGCCAGTGGTTGCCACTGAGGCATAATTCTGTGGCTGCCAAGGCTCGAGTTCAGTGCTGCGCACCCAGTCGATGAGGTCGCTGGCTTGCTTGTAGAACCCACTCACCAAAAACTGGTGTTTGCCGCGATTCATTTTCAAGCCGAGCTCATACATATCGGCCTTTTCGGGTTTCAATTCGGCGTTTCCAACATTCGTTGGCCCAACATAGTAGAGGTCGGTAAAAGTTGGGATTCGGAATGATTGGCCAAAAGAACCAAAGGCGCTTAATTCGGAAGTCAAAGAGTAGTTGAAATCAACCGAGGGCAAAGCTTGGAAGCCATAGTCGCTGGTATTGTTGAGGTAAAGGCCGGCGTTCAAGATCAATTGGTCCTCGAAAAGGTAAAGGCGATTCTCAAGGAATGCACCCAAATTATCGCGCGTCCAAGTACCCAAATTCGAACTTTCGATGTGTTCGTTTCGGTAGGAAACCCCAAGACCTAAGATTCCAGTTTTGTAAGTGACCGCTCCGTGAATTTCAGCACCTGCAACATCTGTACGATGTTGGTTTTGGAATATTTGTGGCGCATCGCGAAAGAGAGTGTAGGTATCGTAATTCTGGCGGAAATACACATTCGATTTAAGTCGAAGAGACTTCAATTTTATATTGTGACGTATGGAAGCGAAATAGGTTTCCACCTCTTCTTCACTCGTTGAATCGATGGGGAAGGCATAGAATCCTGAAGCACCGAATTTGTTGTTGATGTAGGAGCTGTTGATGTCAAAATCTCCCAACTTACTTGTAAAACTGCTTTGGTGGAAAAGGGTCGTTTTATTGAGATCGGTATTGGCTCGGTATCCGCTCGATTGTAAAGTGGTTCCGCTGAGAAGATGTCGACTCGATTTGATTTTTAAGTTCAGGCCGCCGCGAATTTCATTGCCAGCGAAGTACGAGCCTGGCAGTTTGGAATTTTCGCCTCGGCCTAAGGTCGCGCCAAATTTTCCAGAGTTTTCATCCTTTGTTTTGGTGATGATGTTGATGGCACCGCTGAAACTGTTCAAGCCATACCGACTGGCAGCAGGGCCTTTGATGATTTCAATTTGTTGGATGGCATCCAAATCAATTCCGAGGTTGAGCACATGATGACCTGTTTGCGGATCGCTCATTTGCACACCGTTGAGTAGAAGTAAAACTTGATCGAAATTCCCGCCTCGAATTGAAAGGTCGGCTTGCGCTCCCCAAGGACCTCTTTGACGAAGGTCGACACCTGCCACGTACTGGAGCAATTCATTCACCGACTGCACCGGCATCTCCTTGATTTCCATTTGTGAGATGACTTCGATGTTTCTGCTCGCTTGAGACAATGGTGTTTCAATTCGGTTGTCTGAAACGATGACTTCTTGAAGTCTTACAGAATCTTGGGCGAAGGATGTAAAGGGTAGAAGAACAAGTAGGAATAGAAATCGCATGGCTTCGAATTGGTCGCGAATATAGTTCGTGAGTGTTTTAGAATGACACTCGAATTTTGCACTCTACCACTGAATCGGCGACGACGGTCTGGCCTCTGGGTCCTGTTGTGCAATTTTCAAACTGAGTTCTTGCACTTGTTCGGAGCTCAAACGTCGGCCATCGTATTCTCCAATGATTTGAGGACGAGGGTCTGTGAGTCCTAGAGCAAGTGCTCGTTGTGAAACGGCTTGAGCCTCGGTTTGATTTTCGAATTTCGAAGAAAGGAATTGAAGTTGGTTTTGTCCAGCGTCTACCTCGTTTGAATAACCCAAGTCAATGATGAGGTTGAGCATTCCTGTTGGAACCGATTCGGTAAAAGTCCCAAGGTCGATGATGTACCTCAACTTTGTTGGATCGACGATGGGCGCATCGATGAGGGGTTGAATGTTCGGAGCGTTGTCTGGATCCGAAATGGTCCTTGGTGGGAAGTTTTGAGGCTGTACATCGCCTTGGTCAGTGCCGCCATCTATAGACTGATCTATGGGACCATCAGGGCGTTCTATTTTAAAAGGCATTCCATTCGGATCAACTTCATCTGGATTGGGATCAGTGGAAGGAGGAGGAGTGATGCGAGGAATTTTAGGCGGTGCGGCTTTTTCAGGGATGCTTCCATTCGGACGACTCACTTTCTTAGCGCCAAACTGTTTGGTGACTACTTCTCGTTTACGCTCCACGATGTTGAAGGTGAAGAACAGACCTTCTGTTCCATTCTCCAGTTCCATCGGGAAATTGTTTCGTACTAGGCTGTATCGATCTCCCAGAATCCCTTCGTCCATCGATAAAGTGTACATTCCATTTGGGAGATAGAATTCGAAATCCCCATCGAAGTCTGTGAGGGTTGAGATCTCCGTCTGATCGCAAATGGCAGCAATTTTAATGCGGCCCAAATCGAGTTTCTTATCGATGTCGGTTCTTATTTGCTCTCGATCAACCACAACCTTACCATATACTTTCACTCCCTTCACGAAAGGAATGTTCTGAACTTGGTCTTTAAATATGAGCAGTGAATCCTCAATGTTTGGGAACCAGCCTTCAAGTTTTTCTAAACTGAACGCAACCAGCTGATGATAACCACTAGGAACGTATTCCATCAAACTTTTACCATCTTGATTGGTCAAGACTTCACAATCACCTAAGCGAATCAAAATGTTCTCTAATGGGGGCTCACTCTTCGATTTTTTTCCGTCACCATCCAAGTCATAAAAAGCAATGAAATCTTGGGTAAAGTTGCTTTTGTCTACGAATGGAATGCGAATGCCAAATTCCTTACGAACGCTCACATTTACTTGCGAGCTTGTGTTTGTGAGGCGCTCTCCAGCCAACTCGTCTACCTGATCTCCGAAGAGTGGAAGGCCGCCTTCTATTTTTCTGGTGGAAAGGGAGTAGTTCATTCCCAAACTGAATCTCCAGCCATCGTTGGTGAAGTAGAAGAGTTCAGGGAATGTTCCAATTCGGTGAGAGTTGAGGTTGTTCTGGAAGGTGTGATTGATGTTGCTGACCAATGCGAAATGTGTGTTCTTAAAAAGGTATTGGTGATTAAGAGATGTTCTCAAGAAGATTGGGTTCACGCCTGTCGCAACCATGCTTTCAACCGCCGCTGGTGAATTTGGCCCATAGAAATAACCCGAGACTAGGGAGAAAGTACGAACCCTCAACAAGGCATTGAAGTTCATTCGAAAGTACCACGGGAGTTCGGGTATGAACAAGGCCTTGTCGTACCCTCCTTGCACGTTAACAGCGTATAGTATGTTCTTATCGAAGAGGTAATTAGAATAGCGGACTCCAACTCCTGGTGAAATGACACGCTTACCAATAATGCTGTTTATGTTGTAATAGGCATAGTTTTGAACCGTACCATAGCGAGTCACCCTATTGTATCCAGCAGTATTGAAAAAGATCATGTTCAAGAAATCACCTGCAGGGCCTGTCGTGGTAGAGCGGTTTGGGTACCTATTTTCGTTGAAGGTGGAGTTGATGTACAGGCTTGATTTTGAACGTAAAAAGTACTGGAGACGAGTATTTACGATGGTGCGTTCATTGTCGGCTAAACCAAAAGTTGGTTGTTGGTATCGCGCCGAAATGTTGGTGACCAACTTCTTGTCCAAGAATCGCCCGCTGTAACCAGCGCCAAGAAGCAGTCCAGAGCGGGCAAGCGTATCGGTAGAGTTGTTGATGGAACGTCGATCGCTGTAGGCGCCTAAAATTGATAAGGAATGGCTCTGCGCTAGACGCACACCTAGTCGACCATTAAATACGGTGGCCTGACGGTTTCTGGTGTTGTCGATGGCACGGCCCCAACCTGCAGAACCACGCAAAGTTCCTGTTCCGCGATATTGGTAGAGCCCACCAAAGTTTGTGACGTCGTTTGATTGAAAGAGTTGATTGCGACGGAGCCAATAGGAGCCTACCCAATGATCTTTGTAAACCCGAGCAGTAGCTTTTGCGCCAAGTCCAGCAGAAGGAAGTCCAATGTTCCCTCCAGAAACATTACCGATCTCAACAGTGAAGTCCTTGTTGAAATAGCCGCCATAATAAGTTCCGTTCTGCAGAAACCTCTGACTGAATTCGTTTTGTCCGAAAGTAAGTTGGTTGAAGTACACCAAATTCGATCCGTCTTTAAAGGTTTGAAAGCCCCTCATCATTAAGTTCAAAAAGGTATTTCGGTTGAGTACATTTTGGAAGTTGGCATCAACAATGAGGGGGATGATCGGCCCGGAATATTGCTTAACTTTTTTGTCGTTTGCCAGTCGTTTGAAGCTGATTCGTTGACCTTTTTGCTTTAGATAGTCTGACGATTTTTTTGCTTCGGCTGAGTTCACGAATAGGGTGTAGCTCTTCTCTTCGTCGTTCACTTCTGGTTTGTGCTCTTGCAATGAAATGGCTCGAAAGTTTCGAATTTCTTGGGTAGTTTCAACGAGGTACTTGAAGGTCGTATCGCTCAGAGGGTCAAGGCTGAGAGAGTAGCGTGGGTTGTCGATGATTTTTCCATCTTCATTCTTAAGCAACAGGCCCGACCGAATGCCTTTTACACTCAGCACCAAGTCTTGTTTAAAATTCCCGAGATTCAATATGTTCAAATCAAAACCCGATTCACTTTCGCCGTTTTTTAAGTAAATGGTATTTGACGGTCCAACAGCCATATCCCATTCCACAACTTTTTTACTTCCTACATAGAAGAAGTCGCCGGTGACTTGATTTCCGAGTTCATCGAATACAAGAACGTTGATGACGAATTTGGTGTTTCCAATGAGGTTTGTGGGCATTAGACGAACAGGAAGTAGCTTTTCTTCGCCCGCTTCAAAGGCATAGATTGCTTGTCCGCCAAAAATTTTCCAGCCGTTGGGAAGGGCAAAATCAAGGCTAAAAGAGCCTGCTTCAGCGCTGTTGTTCTTGATGAAGACGTTTGTCCCAACCAATTGTCCTTTTTCTGCAATGAGGTCTTTTTCAGAAAAACGAATGCTGTACTTGTCTGGGGCTTTTGCTGGTTCTACTTCATCTTGCTCAGGAAGGATGGTTTCATTGGAAGCAACATTTGTATCGAGGGCTTCTACTGGGTCAAAGCTTATGATGCTATCGCTTGAAAGTGAATCTGGTTCAGCAATCTGGGCTTTAGAGAATGGAAGCCCAAGGAATAGTGTGAGTAAGATGCAAAGAAGAGCTTGTATGGATTGAATCCGTGCCAATTCGGGTTAGTTCTGCTCTTGAAGGTGAAATTTCAAATTGCATTGGTATACTCCAGGTTTGAAGTCGAGGTTTGGTCGCACACGTACGTCTACCCGAAAAGTAAACTCATTGTAGTTGGAGAGGTAATTTCCAGGTCCGTTTACATTCGTAGCGCAAGCTCCAGCGTTTATCCTTGGAAGCAGGTCGGCGATGATGTCTTGAATGTCACCATGATCGGCAAAATAGCTTGCAAATACACCGTTGATTGGGGATGTGGCACATTGGTTTGTAACGCGTACTTCCAAAATGTCGAGAGTGGGAGGGTCGGCGGGGCCAACTCCATACTGACTAAGTGTTTCCCAATCTGTCGAAGCAGTTCCAGCTCCTGGGTTGTTCCCAATTTCCATGTTTAAAAACCAACGACACAATGGGTCTGCAGGTGCTTGATCATCAACTCGAATGCGCAAATTAGCCACACCATAAATTGTAACGCCCGCTTCGTATTCCTGAAAGGAGTCGAATTTTAAGTTCAATTGCACTGGGTCGGAAGGTTCAAAGGCAACTAGGCCACAATGAATCTGAGCCTTACCAAACAGGGGCAGCAGGAACAAGAAGAAGAGCAAGTGAAGGCGCATGTTGGAAAGCCTTTCTCTAGTGGTTCAAACCAAAATTAGTCAAGTTCGAGCGTGCAGTGCTCATAAGCAACAAAAGGGGGCTTTTGGGCCCCCTCTGTTAGTTTTTTGGCTGAGGATTCCTATTGGTCCTCAAGGATGATGTACTGAACGTACATGGTGTAAACACCTGGCTGAGCATAAGCTCCAGCAAGCAACGAAGCAGATACTAAATCCTCTGCTGTACCTGCGTCGGCGTCAAATGCATTCGGGAAAATTGCTGGCAAACCAGGAAGAATGCGATAGTCGATCGCGTAGTAGTAGTTGGAGGTAGTTCCAGTCGACGTTAGGTATGAACCTCCAGGAAGGAAGTCATCACCAACAACTCCAGAAACTCCGGCGTGACCACCGATGTACTTGTCGTTCGTGGTAGGAGGTGTATTGGTACCACCATTTACATACAAAGAGTTTGCACCATCTTCTGATCCAACCGCGCGAAATGCGGTGTTGTAATCGGCAAAAGTACCAGCAGCTGCACCAGCTCCAGCGTTTGCTTGGCTCTGACGAAGTTCTACCAATGAAAGTGGAAGATCATCAATGGCACCTGTAGCACCACCACCACTGTAAGTGATGACTTGATCCCAAAATTCAGGACCATTGGTTCCATTAGAACGACCTACAGCATACAAATCCCAGCTAACAGTTGAGCTAACTTTCAAAATCGTTGCAGCATATCTAGTGATACCAGCGTAGTAATCGTCGATGTCATCAAATGTGAAGTCTAGTTGTGATGGAGTTGTCATATCCAATTGAAGAATTGGTTGAAGGTCCATCGTGATGGTTACATCCTTTTCGTCAATCAACTGTGCTTGAACGCTGCCAGCTGAAAGAAGAGCAATAAAAAGGCTTGAGGCTACTATTTTTTTCATGAGAGTGTTAGTTAGGTAAACAATTGGCAACAAATTTAGTATTTGGTTTTAGTTTAGGGTAAAGTACATTTATTGATTTCCGTCAAGAGGTAGAAAATTTCGCTAAAGAGTATATCAATATTCAAATTCCAGTTCCGCCGTTAAGATTTCCTCAGTACTTCCATAATCTACCACACCAATGGCGTTGTAGACTGCTTCCGGTAAATCGGGAGGAAGAATGAACTTAAATTCCCGACGAAGGCCAGGGACAATTGTAAAGTTTTTCAGAGGAAGCTTGGTGCTTTCACCTGTTTTTGTGTTGACCAATTCAACGCGAGTTTGGCAAGACGAGATTCCATCCCCTCGGTTCTCTACATCGAGTTGGATGAAGTTTTTGTCAGGACGACTAACAATTTTGAAATCCATGATTTCCACGGCATTGATCGTTGCGTTCGGAGGGTTTTGATAGATGTAGACTCCAAAAGCGAAAGAAGGGTAAATCCCAAAAGACATTTGATTGCCCGCCCCACCTTGGTCTAATTTTCCACGTTCTACTGCCTGTTCAATCATGATGATTGCCCAATTAGCTCTGTTCGCTGCAGGATCGTCTTTAGGAATGCGGATGGTAACTGTCACGTCTTTTTTCTCTCCAGCCGCCAATTCAACAAAACTTGGTGTTACTGACATATATCTCGACAGTCCATTGGAGCCTGTCCCACGTGGAACGAACTCCGATTTTCCGTTTAAATCCATATTGAAGTCCTGCAAGTTTATGCTGAAGTCATACGGTCTATCAGTGTCGTTGTTGATGGTGACCTTCGTGCTTTTACTCTCACCCGGAGCAACAGAAAGATGAATGTGAGCCGGGGAAACCGCTACGCCAGCTCCTTTTGGAGGCTGAGCCATCACTGAAACGACAGAACCAGATAGGCCTTCAGAAATTCGAATCTCTTTGGACTCAGTCTCTGCGGCAGACAAAGAAGCCCAAAGAAAAAGGGATAGAAAGGAGGCAAGTGCAGTTTTCATGTTGGCTAGGGTGTTCTCCATATCGACGGTGATCACCTTTACGCAGTCATCCCAAAAGAGTTTCGCAAGGTAGATAATTTTTTTCAAAATTGTTAAATTTTTATGAGCGCAGTATTACGATGAAAGGGCCATTCATGGTGGATTCCACGAAATATTATTTTTTACGTACTTACGCACGATAGGAGGGTAAATCGATGCAGGTCTTAGTGCGTACGTTTCTTCGGTTGTGTGTGATAAAAGTCATGATTCCTGATGAATGACGTCATGAGTTTTTTGACATCGAGACTCTAGCTTCGGTGAATAATTCGCACTCATGAAAATCATTAAAAACACCGCCCCAATCTTAATCGGACTAGTTCTTTGGTCTTGCAACCCAGAAGTAAAGGAAAAAAGGACTTGGTTTATTCAAGACGAATCCCGCCAAATTGGCCAAGATCATTACAGGTCATGCTTCACCAGGAACCGTAACGGGAAAAGCCTTGAAGGATGGAATGAAGTTGTTTATGGCGACGGGATATTACCTCGATGTTCGAAGGGAAGGTGAGGATGTGTTTGTCGGAGAAGCCAAAATTTTAGGTACCGTGCCAGCATCGAATGGTGTTGTTCACGTTGTCGATAAGGTAATGCTGCCACCTAGCTAGGCAACAGATTATCATCACTTGAGAGGGCCTTCGGAGGAAGGCCCTTTTTTTATGCCTGAATTTGAGCCAACATTTCCTACGCCGAAAGTTATCTTTGGCGCCTTAAATTGAATGCCGTGAACCTTGTAGAAGAACTGAAGTGGAGAAACATGTTGCAGGACACCACTCCTGGAACCGAAGATCAATTGCAAAAGGAAATGACCTCGGCATACATTGGTTTCGACCCAACAGCCGACAGCCTTCACATTGGGAACATGGTGCCAATCATGTTGCTCACTCTTCTTCAAAAAGCCGGACACAAGCCCATCGTATTGGTTGGCGGAGCAACAGGTAGAGTGGGTGACCCTTCTGGAAAAAAAGCGGAGAGAAAACTTCTGTCCTACCAGGAAATACAACACAACCTAAACTGCCAGAAGGCGCAACTGGAGCGTTTTCTTGATTTTGAAAATGGCGAAAACAAAGCGGAGTTGGTGAACAACTACGACTGGTTCAAAGACATGAACTTCCTCGACTTCATTCGCGATGTTGGAAAGCACATTTCGGTCAATTATATGATGGCCAAAGATTCTGTGAAAAGCAGGTTGGAACAAGGGATTTCCTTCACGGAGTTCTCATACCAGCTGGTTCAGGGTTACGACTTTTACCATCTCTTCCAAAACAACAATTGCCTGCTACAAATGGGGGGCAGCGATCAGTGGGGCAACATTACGACTGGAACGGAACTCATTCGCCGAATGACGGGGAAGGAGGCGCACGCGCTCACAGCTCAATTGCTTACCAAGTCCGACGGTTCCAAATTCGGTAAGTCGGAAGGTGGAAATGTTTGGTTAGATGCCAAAAGAACTTCACCCTATAAGTTCTACCAGTACTGGCTCAACATTGCCGATGAGGATGCCCAAAAGTGCATTCGCTTTTTCTCGCTGAGAGAACATTCAGAAATTGAAGACATTGAAAAGCAGCATGCGGAAGCTCCGCACACCCGCAGTTTGCAAAATGCACTTGCAGAGGAGATGACCATTCGTGTGCACTCTGAAGAAGATCTCGCTCGCGCCAAGCAGGCTTCAAATATTTTGTTTGGTAAGAGCACGGCCGAAGACCTGAGAGCCTTGGATTCTGAGCAATTTCTCGAAGTGTTCGATGGCGTTCCACAGTCGAGCGTTTCGAAAGAGCTTTTGACCGAAGGTTTAGAGGCTCTATTTGTGCAAAGCGGGTTTTTGCCAAGCAATTCGGAACTTCGGCGTGCCCTGAAAGAGAATTCCCTAAGCATCAATAAGACGAAGATTGGGGATAATCACACCTGCACTGATTCAGATTTGCTCAACGGTCAATACCTCTTGCTTCAAAGAGGAAAGAAGTCCTACTTCATCTTAAATTTTAGTTGATTTCCAAGCAAGCTTCTTTTAAGCTGCCGAGTCCACTGGAGAAGGTTCAGCACCCGCTTTTTTCATCCAAGAACATCGAGGTTTTCATCAAGCGCGACGACCTCATTCACCTAGTAGTTTCTGGCAATAAGTGGCGGAAGCTCAAGTATAATTTCGAAGCTTTCAGTTCTTCAGGAAAATCTGGAATCATCACTCTTGGAGGTGCTTATTCAAATCACTTGGTCGCGTCGGCAGAGGCCTGCTGGCAGCGGGACATTCCTTTGTTGGCAATAGTTCGGGGAGAAGAAGCATCGAATCCCAGTTTAGATTTTTGTCGTTCGAAGGGAATGAAACCGCACTTCATTTCACGAGATGAGTATCGACACATTCGATCGAATGGTTTGCCGGCAAATCTGATCGAAATCTACGGCGATTTGCATTTCATTCCAGAAGGTGGTTCAAACGTAGAAGGCATTCGTGGTTGCCAGGAAATTCTCTCTGAAGTTGAAGAACACTTCGATTTGGTCTTCTGCCCAATCGGAAGTGGAACAACATTGAGTGGCTTGATTTCAGGGCCCAAAAGAGCCGAGATTGTTGGGGTGAGTTCTTTGAAAGGAGGCTTTATGGAAAAGGAGATTGAACAGATGCTCTCGAAGTACAATTTGGCGCAGGTCAATCCCTGGTCGGTTTTGAACGATTTTCATTTTGGAGGCTTCGCGAAAGTCACCCAAGACTTGGTGGATTTTACAAGAAATTTCAAGCAGGCTGCAGGGATTCAGCTCGATTACATCTACACTGCTAAAATGGTGTTTGGAATGTTTGAAATGCTGCGCAAAGGAGGAATACCTCAGGGAAGTAAACTTCTTCTGATTCACACGGGGGGGCTGCAGGGAAACGCTTCATTCGAGAGTCGTTTCGACTAACACAATCCTGTTTACAAATGAACGCGCGGATACAAGTCCCCTGCATGGCTGGCCGTAAATTCGTTTGATGCGCATTTCTTTCTATTTCCTATTATTCTGCTGTTCTCAGCTCTCTTATTCCGCTGACTATACTCGGGCTGAGTACATCGATCGTTTTCAGGAAGTGGCAATATCAGAGATGAAGTTGTACGGAATCCCAGCGAGCATCACACTAGCTCAAGGCTTATTGGAAAGCAACAATGGCAACAGCATGCTCGCAACCAAAGCAAACAATCACTTCGGGATTAAATGTCATTCGAACTGGGAGGGCAAGCGCATTTATAAAGACGACGACGCCAAGAATGAATGTTTTCGAGTCTATTCTAGTGCTTGGGAATCTTTTCGTGACCACTCAAAATTCTTGCAATCAAACAGATATCAATTCTTGTACGAATTCAAATCGACCGACTATAAATCTTGGGCGAGAGGACTCAAGAAAGCGGGTTATGCTACCGATCCTAAATATCCAGATCTGCTCATCAAAATTATAGAGGACAACGAACTGCATCAATACGACGATCCTAAATTTCAGAAGAAAATCATCAGGGATGAGGAGGCAGAAACACAAGAGCCTGAGATTGTTCAAGAAATTAAAGAACCTAAGAAAGCCACAGCGGGTCTTCCCCGAGCAAACGAAGTTGTGGTTCGGGAAAGACTCAGTCCAAACCGGGTGCGCTACATTTTATCGCCCCACCATGTGTCGGCCGCTGTATTGGCTCATCAACTCAACATCGGACTGTGGCAAGTGAAAGCTTACAACGACGTTCAGCGCGATCATGAGTTTGAGAAAGGCGAAATCATATACCTACAGCCCAAACGCAGAAAGAGTGTTTTAAAGACCTACACTGTTAAAGAGGGCGATACGCCTTGGAGCATCAGTCAGCAGGAGGCCATCAAGCTGAAGAAGCTCTTGAAGTATAATGGCCTAGAAAAGGGGGCAAGTTTGGAAAAAGGTCAAAGCCTCAAAATGCAACCTTAGCCTAGGCTTTCACCTTAAGGCGAGCCTTGCTGTAGTTTTTGCCAATCGTAAGGTTGAAACCGAAACGGGCATGTGCATTTTTACTGTCGAAGGGTTGGATAAAACCAAGCACATTATCGGATAGAACATAGAACTGAACTGGCCCCGCGGCCAAGCTTAGTCCGGCGCCAACGTTTACCCACGAGCCGCCATAAATACCGTAGTTCATGGTGAACCCGAGCCACTTCCCAATGAAAATTGATCCGTTAGCTCGCACACCCATGCGTATGGCTTTATCTTGAATGATGGCAGTTCCCAGCACGCCAACTTCAACACGGTCAAAAAGAGACTGCGAAAAGCTGAGAAATCCTTGTGTGGGTAAGCTGGTACTGTAAGGGTTTTTACTCTGACCAACACTGAATATAGACGAAAGGCTGTCTTGTAAAACTTGGAAGGAAGATGTGCTTGATGAGTCGTTACCCCCGCCGAGGATGTCGTTGATGGGAACGCCACTAAATTCGAAAGAAATGTCAGGGTTTTGATAGGTGTTCACGTTGTTCTTCCACGTAATTCTTCCTATGTTGATGATGGAACCAGACACATTAAAGCCACCTTTTCCTTCATAGCTTATTCCCACGTCAAGCCCAAGCCCATTGTTGTTGGAAAAAAGAAGTTCTTGTGGATTTAGAGAAAACTCTGCTGTATCGTTTAGGTTCGGCAAGCCGGAAGTCCGCAGGTCAAAGGCACCATCCAGAACCAGGTCAAATGAAAGAGAGTCTGTGTAAAGTCCCAATTGCGATTCTCGAGTGTGCACATTAAACAGTCCAGACAGGTACTTTACTCGAGCTCCGATGTTCAAAGATTTGCCTACCGTTCGAGCTATACCGACACCATATTCCAAGTATGAACCAGTATTGATGGTGAGGTTGTCCATGTTGGCGCGGTCACCCAAAAAGCTCTTACCGTTTCCTTCCCAAATCAGACGTGCAAGGTCTCCTGGGTAAGCAAGGCCAAATCGGGTATGACTTGTAACCGAGCCACTGACGTAATTATCACCAAGCTTTAAACCCAAATGAAGCAATTCGATTTCATTTTTAACGGTGAGGAAATTCCTGTCTTTCATTTTTGAAAGGGCGTCCTCAAATACAGAAATGTCTTCTGCCGCCAGTTGATTGACGGTTAACCCACTGGTATTGGCGCCAAAGGCTACGGAAGAAAGAGCAGGAAATAGAGTTACGTTCACCTTACTCAAAGGCATCATTGCCGGATTGAGCTTTACCAGTTGTGGGACAGTTTTAAAGCCGTACAAGGTGTGCTCCAACTGCGCATTCAAGGCGATTGGAAAAAGGGCGATGAACAGTATGATGAACCTAGTTGCCTTCACTGTCTCCTAGAGGTACTTTGCCATCTACTTTTAATCCAATCTTTAGGCTAATCTCATAGTCATCAAAAATTTTGACGGACACATCTCCTTTTTGAGAGGTCTGAAATCTCATATCAGTGATGAGGTAGGAAGCGTTTGTGATGTTTGGAACACGATCTTTTTGAATTTTCACATCGGTTACTTTCTTGGCAGGTTCTGACACACGTCCTTTTGAATTGATTTTACCCGAGGCAATGAGGTTTTCGTTTATGCCTGGAAATATGGAATCGGTGATTTTGTAGTTCTCATCTGTGAGGTAGACCTGAACTTGAGCGTCGATGGGGAAACCGTTGATGATGTTGGCGCGAACCAAGATGGAGTCAATTTCGTCAATCGATTCCGAGAAGCTGTACTCAGAGGTATCTCGAAAACCATAGTTAAAAACTTTTCCCGATAGTGGAAGCTCCAATTCAGTTTCAATTTGAAGCTTGGCATCCCGATGTAAATGATTCTCGGCGGGCACGCCATCGGCATTCATAATACCGGTCACTTTGCTAATCAACCACTTTGGTGTAGGGCTCACGATTTCCTCAACTGTACTGTTGCTCCGATTGAAAGTTATTGAGGAAAGCGTCGAATCTCCAATCCTTGAAGCAGGAGGGTAGTCGATGTCGAAGGTGCTTGAATTTGGGTCAATGCCCAATTTAAAGGTGTCGCCTGAAATGGTGTTGTAGGTGTACAAATCATCGAATGATATCCTCACCGGAAAACCAAAACTGTTGGTAGCATATAAGTGAATGCTTGGGCCTTCAAAGGAAATCTGCCCTACATCCTTCAACTTGCCAAACAGCTTGATGAGAATGGAGTCCTCGTCTGCTGTAACCGTTTGAGTCTTAAAGTCACCGTAGACTTCTTCATAGTCAAGGTCTTTTAGGTCAATGCTGAAAGTAGCCATCGGGCTCGGTATTGGATCACCAGCACTTCCAGTGATGGTAGCAGTGATGTTCATTAAAAACTCGTTGAAGCCAAGTGAGGTTTTTGAGAGATCCAATTCAAATCCAGCAAGGTCCAAGGTATCTAAGGTGTTCAGATTTATTGTTCGTTGAAAAACACTTCCGTCTTTGGAGAGAGAAACAATGCTAAAGTCAACACTTCCCGACCCACCGAAGGACGAACCGAGGCTGTAAATCAGCTTACCACTGCGAAAAATGATTTTTGACAGCTCGACGATTCCAGAGGGTAATAAGGTTTGGGTTTGGGAGACGGATTGAGAAATGCTCCCAGAAATTGGCATAAGAGGAAGTGGGGAATTCACTACAAAGGTTCCACTCTGGTTTGGCAGCTGAACGATGTCGGATGGTGAGGAAGACACTAAAACACCTTTATAACTCAAGGCGAGCAGACCGGTGTTTTCGTTGATGATCACCAAATCATTTCGATTTGCCTTCGCCAAAATATCATAGACATCTACTGTTGTGTACAGCAATGGCACCGCAAGACTGGGGCGCCAGTTCTCTTTCAGGCTATCAAACTTCTCGCAAGAAAATAGGAGGAGTAGGAATACCGAGCAGAAGGTTGTAATCTTCAGGGCTTTGCTCATTCGAAACAAAAATAGGTCGTTTTCTTCTTGCAAATCACGTGCTTTCGGTAGATATCAACGCTTATTTTTGGATAAGTGACTTTGCTTTTCCGATTTGCTTCACTGCAAAACCTCTGATCGTACTTGCATACAGCTCTGTGATGTCACCAGCAAATGCTACCGCAATTAGGATGTTAGAAATGTCGACTTGGAAGTTCCAATAGTAAAGAACCCAAACCGGTATTGCTAAGAAGAGCACCAATTCCACAATCTGAAAAGGTTTGGTGATTACGTCATACCAAGTTCTCCTTTTCTCCGCGATGTATAAGAATAGAAGTACGTTTAAGAATGTGACAAAGGCGTACATTAAAAAGTTTGCCCACTCTGGAAGCCGGTCGATGTAACTTCGATTGAGAATCATCGAGATCACATTGGCGTGTACTGTAATTCCATACATGTCGGGATACGCTCTTCCGGCCATGCGTTCATTCAATGGAGTGTAGAATTTATCGATGTGCGATTCATCATCTCCTACGTATTCACCGATGTACCCAAAGAGCACAATTTTGCCTTCTATGATGGAGGGGTCGAATTGTTCATTCAAAACATTGTCGACTCCAAGTGTGAAGAATTTAGAATACGGACCTCTCCATTTAATCACCTCTTCCTCCTTGTCTCTCGCAAGAAGGACCTTCAGAGCAGAACTATCAAAATAGGAAACAATTTTTGCCGTGAAATTTAATTCTAATGAATCGCGGACTGTTTTTCGAGGGATGAATTCCCGAACAGTTCTAAAACCTCCCTCATGTTCATTTTCCCCAGTCACAACATTTGCAAAGCCCGTACTTGCATAATCGAGAAACATTGGATTTGACTTATTCACTCGATTGAAGTGCCCAGTTTTGGTGTCGGGCGAATCGAGTTCACTAACAAGGACAAGGTTTTCAACTTTAGACATCCCCATCATCAAGGGGAAATCCTGCATCGGACCTTTTTCAGAGCGGAAGAAGGCATCAATTCCGACTACAGCAGGCTTGTGTTTGCCAATGATCTCGAGCATCCGGCCTATGGTTGCTCGGTCTACTTGAGCAAAGTTCACAATCGTAATATTCGTGTCGATTGGTTGCTCATCGAACATTTTGGAAAATACGATGTCGGTTTCATTGTAGTCCCGAAGGGCATCGGCGATAGGGTCGATGGCGTCGATGTTTGGCAAGGCCTTTACACAAAGCACTATCACGAAGATGAGAACAGTGCCCCAGAAGGCGTCTTTAAATCTCTTTATCATTGAGTCTCACTTGGTGGTGCAAGGTACTTATTCGTTAAAATTCAGCAAATCCCCCACCACTTAAATGCTAGGTGATGAATGTCAGCTCCTTACTCTGCATTTAATTGCTAATTTAGATTTATAAAAGAAAGTCAAACCAAAGACCACATAAAAATGAAAAAGCTGATATTACTTGGAGCCTTTGCTTTCAGCTTCTATACCCTCACAGCACAAACTGTATCTTACAAGGTACTAGCAGTAAAGGGTGAAAACGCCGTAGAACAATCGATCACTCCCAATAAGTTCACTCCCCTAATGACGGGAATGAAACTTCAATCGAAAGACAAAATTATTCTTGGAGACGATGCCTACCTTGGCTTGGCCTCCAGCTCTGGAAAAACTATTGAGTTACGAGCTAAAGGAATCTACAACGTTTCTGATCTATCGGGAAAGTTCGTTGCAGACAACTCTGGACTTGCTCAGAAGTATATGGAGTACATCTTCAGTGACATCACTAAAAAGGACGGACATGCGAACAACATGAGCATTACGGGTTCTGTAGGGCGAAGTGTTGCCAACATAAAAGTTGATGTGCTTTCTGCCCCTTCTTCTAAAATTCTTTTGATGCCAACAAAAATCAACTGGTTGGCTAAAGAAGGTGTTGCAGAGGTTCGCGTATCAGTAAGCAACTTCTTCGATGAAGAGATTTACGGTATTGAAACAGCAGACAACTCTCACGTTATTGATTTCGCTGCACTTAAGTTAAACCCAGATGAGGTGTACAAACTTACTGTAGTGAAGAAGGGTGATTCCATCGAAAGCGGCGAGTCCATCATTTTGAAGATTCCTTCAGTTGATGAGAGAGGAACTGTTACAGGAATGGCTGGAGATAGCGAGAGTGCTCTTCAGAACATGGTTTCAGGAGCCTATCTTGAAAGCAATGGTTTCTATCTAAACAGCACGGAAAAGTTCCTTAAAGCTGCCAACAAAGAGCCAGACGTAAAAGACTTCACGGATTCTTACAAAGATTACTTGAATCGTATTGGTTCTGGTAAGATGGAAGAGTAATCCAAAAAGACCTTAAATGAAAAAAGCCCATACGACTATGTCGGATGGGCTTTTTCTTTGGGCTTTAGTTTCGCTTAGTGCGAGGAGAGGTAAGAGGCAACTCCGTCGTGGTTTTCTGCCATCGCTTCGTCTCCTTTATTCCAGTTCGCCGGACAAACTTCTCCGTTCTCTTCAAAGTGCTGAAGTGCATCAAGAGTTCTCAAGGCTTCGTCAACATTACGTCCCAGTGGGAAGTTGTTGATGGTGGCGTGATGAACCATGCCTGCCTTGTCCATGATGAAAAGGCCACGGTAGGCGATCATAGGTCCGTCTGCAATCATTTCACCGTCGTCGTTATAATCGTAATCACCAGCCAAAACACCGTAGTTCATGCTGATGGTTTTCGCTGTATCGGCGACGATTGGATAAGTGATGCCTTGAATACCGCCAGTGGCTTTACTCATTTGCAACCAACCCCAATGCGATTCTTCTGTATCTGTTGAGCATGCAACGACTTCTGCACCACGATCTTTAAAATCTTGAAGACGGGATTGAAATGCATGAAGCTCGGTTGGGCATACGAATGTGAAGTCTTTTGGGTAAAAGAAAAATACCACGTAGTTTTTACCGAGGTATTGATCTAGTGAAAACCCATCCACCATTTCTCCGCCATTAACGACTGCTTTTGCGCTGAAATGGGGAGCCTTTTTTCCTACAATTGAAGACATAAATAAACTCTCTTTTTAGTTGTTAGATAATTTGCTTGATGATGTTGAACACGACAAATAAGTCATGTTTCTAGTGAACGCAAAGGTAGCGATGTTGTTCGATTTCTAAAGGGAACTTAATCCATACCAATCATCACGAAGGATCCCCAATAAATGGGTTCTTCATACTTGTCTTTCACCTGCTTCTTTGCTTTCAGAAAAGCAGCTCGCTTGTTTCCAGTGGCCAGCCATTCTGTATAGAAGGAAGTGATGAGTTCCTGGGTGACTAGATCGTCCACTTTAAAGAGGGTCATGATCACATTCTGGGCACCTGCTACAAGGAATGAACGCTGCAAACCGTAAACTCCTTCTCCAGATTTAACTTCACCCAATCCAGTTTCACAAGCACTCAAAACGACAAGCTCTGTGTGATCCAAATTCAAGTTCATCGCTTCATAAGCTGTTAGGATACCATCTTTTTTATTGAAGTTGTATACGTTGTTATCTGTTAAAAGCTCCGCCGCACCAGTGAAGAGTAGCCCGGACTTCAAGAGTGGATTGTCTACAACCTTGTTTGCACCCAAATCTGTTTGTTCTACTTCAGAATCTTTTACAAAGAAACCGTGGGTGGCAACGTGAAAGACTCTTGGACTCTTCATGTTTTTTACCCTTGTTTCAGTAGCTTCAGCTCCAATGTATGATTCCTTCGACCATTTGTTCGCATCTAGAATGTCTCCGAGTAGATTTACTTCTTTTTCGGCCCCTGGGAGTGGGTCAAATGAACTAACCGTATTTGCTTTGTTTAGTTTGCCAGTTGAATTGCCTGAACTAAAAGAAGGATTTCCAATCAACATGGCCGTGCTTACCAAGTATTCAGGTTTTCCTTCTTCCTCGACCTTATCTCTATAGATTACAATGTCTTTGGTATTACTAACATAAACGAGGTTGTATTTATCGATCAAGTAGGTGCCATTTCGATCCTTAATGGTTTCGAAATTAACCTGGTTAAAGATTCCGTCTGCTGATACGAATACAGTGGAACCAGAATTGAAGATTTTATCGAATTTGGCCCAATAATGCTCGTAGGTTTTTAGATCTTCAATTTTGTATTTGATTGAATTTCGGAAACGCTTGAAATACTTGCCTTCCAAAAGGGTTCCATTGTCTAGAATGACCAGATCAGGGGCTTTTGTTGTTTTCGGCCCAACAACCAATGCTGCATAGATTACTGAATCAGTAAAGTCGGTGTCGAAATAATTGAAGCGCACAATTTCCATGGCATATTCGTTTTCCCCCAAATGCTTCTTAACATCTTGCCAATTGTACAGCTCAGTTTTGTTTTCAGCAAAGGCTTCCGAGCTTGAGCTGAGCGATTTTTCCAGGATGTTGATGTCACGTTGTAGTTGCTCTCTATTGATGCCTTTCTGCTGAACCTCTTCGTTCGACATGGCAATAGAACGTGTAAGCAGTTCCTTCTTTCCTACCCAACGCTCGTACATATCTATGAGCTCCAGATCGCCTGAATTCATAATGTTCTGACGAACTTTTATGCTCGAGTTTAGAAGTATGGCCTTCGTTGCCAGTTTGTTGTTGTACATCTTTCCAAGAACCTGCGGCTTATCAGAACCGTAGCTTATTGCCAAGGAATTGTACAATTCGAAGTCTCCCTTAATGGATGCCCAATAAAGGTTTTTCTCTTTATCGCTTAGTGAAGGAAAATAGGTCTCAATGTACTCGAGGTACTTTTCCGTTGTGTTGTCCAGAACTTCCATGGATTTAGAATATTCCTTATTGGCGTAGTAGGTTCGTGCAAGTTTACCCTCGGCTCCAACATAGCTTGGGTGATACTTGGAGAATACACTCTTGAACACTGTTAGAGCCGATTCGTACTTATCACGTGCCTCTTTGTAGTCCTTCTTGAAGTAATACAAGTCACCCAGGAATACTTGGTTGTTGTTGTATTCCAAACTTTTATTCCCGAATTTTTCTCCGTAAATCCCTTGGGCAACGACAAGCAGGCCAATGGCTTCATCCAATCTTTCTTGTTGAATGAAAGTCACTGCCTCAAATTCCAAGCTTCGGGCATAATCGGGATGGTTTTCCCCGAGTTTGCTCTTGTAAATGTTTTGGGCTTCTTTAATGTTCGGTAGAATTCCGCTTGGATTTTTTTTCATACTCAACTCCAAGTCTGCAACTTCAATGAGCGAGTTGGCGACATTGATGTGATTATCGCCAAAAATCTTCCTATTCCCTGCCAAAGCTTTTTCATAATTCGCGAGCGCATCATCTTCTCGCCCCATTTCCTTATGAATGTTGCCCAAAAGTGAAAGCGCATCAATGTATTTCAGTGAGGTATCGCTACGAGTTTCCAAGGCAATGTCTCTTGCCTTGTTGGCGTTCGATTCAGCCTTAATGAAATCACCTTTGATCAGGTAGAGCTCTGCGAACTGACTGTACGGACTGATCAATTGATAATGCCCTGCGCCGAACTTTTCTTCTTTTTGCTTCAACGAACGGGTCAACATCTTTTCGGCATCGTCGAATTGCCCGGTAGTTATATAGAGGTTCACCATTTCTTCCATACTTCCAAGCTCAGGGACGTCTACGGCCTCATCGCTTAACTTCTTGGAGAGTTTTACCGACTCTTCAATCAGCGCCTGAGACTCCTTATACTTCCCGTTGATGAGGTACAGCTCACCCAAACTTTTAATGGAAGTCACATAGGAAACCGATTTCCGCCCCTCTTCTTTTTTAATGATTTCTACTGAGGCTTCCAACAGTTTTTCAGCCTGATCGTAAGCACCTTTTTGGATGTAAACCCCCGCCAATCTCTCTAAGGAAGTTCCATACTGCGTACTTGATAAGCCGTATTTCTCTTCTGCTACTTGTTTTGCTTTAGAAAGAACATCAATGGCCAAATCGAAACGATCTGTTTTTTCATAAAGCTCACCCAACTTATTCAAATAACCAGAGTATGCACTGTGGTACGCATGAAGTTCGGGGGATACAACCACTTGAAAGCTGGAGTCGTAAATTTTTTCGGCTGCCTCGAAATCGTTCATGAAAGTGACCAAATAACTCGCTTGGTCTAGCTTGTGCATGTGATAACGCGGAGATTCTTGGCCGAAATTACCTGCACTGATGGATTCAATTTCCGACAATACTTTTTTGGCTTCGTCGAACCTATTCTGACGAACATAGATGTCAAACATTTGCTGGTGATAGGGCAAAAGTTTTGTGGAAGTTTCAGGGAAGATTCCTTCGCTTCTTTTTAAGATTCTTTTCGATTTTCTCTCAGCCTTTTTAGGATTGCTCTCGAAAAACACTGTTTGATTGTTGTCTAGAATCTGTTGACGGATGAAGTGGGGATTCTTGCGCTGGTGTTTAATCAGAACTGTTGACTTATACGTTCCACTCGTCTTCTTGTATTTCTTATTCCTGCCCTCATCCTTGTACAGTGCTAGTTTCTCTTCGAAGATGTTGTAGTACAACTGACTGCCTTTTGAAATGTCGTTGCTTCTCTTGGCTTTTTTCCAGGCATACTTTAAGTAGCTGTCGGCTTCTTTTGAACTCGCATTGCCCCCCCGGATGGAGAGGGCGTGACCAAGCTGATTGCGAATCATGAACTCGTGCCTTTTTCCAACCAAAGTTTTGATCTTCTTAAAGTTGTCGATGTAGACCAATTGCGCCTTTTGGTAATCTCCCTTTTTACGGAGCATATCACCTTTCAATACCAACAATGCTGCAGCACGGCCTTCCCATGCTTTGCGATCTTTCCTCTTGAGTTCTTTTTTATTTCCTTCGTAATAAAGGCTGCTCATTTCGGCCAAATGGTTTACCCGTTTTTGAAGACTTGAGTAGTATCCCATATTAAATCGCGACTCTATACTGGCGAGTTCGGCTTCGTACAAATGGTCTTTCAAGAATTCAGTCTGTGAGAGATTTTCCAATTGAGTTTGGAGTTTTTCTGCAAAATCTGAAACATCAAAGGGCAATTCTGTCAGGCTATCCCCGAGAAAAATAATGTCAGTGTTCTCTACCTCATTTAAAATTCCATTTTCTGCAAGCATCGCCAATTGGTCTGCTCTGTATGAATTACCAAATTCCAAATAGGCTTCGCTCGCCTGAATGAGAGCGTAGTTCTGAAACTCTGGATAGTTGTTACTAGAATCTATCGTTCCAAGCCCCTTCAAAAGCATGGCTTGACCATCCATTATTTTTCCTTTTGCGCTCAGCAATTTTGCGTAAGAAACCTGAGTGATTCCTAGAATTCTAGAGGGAACGGTGTCTCTCTTTGAAAGTTTCTTTTCTTGAAATCGTAAAATTCGACTCCCAGTTTTGTAGTAACCCTTTTGGTAATACAGGTCAGCACGTTCCATGTGCTTGAGCCACTTCTCAATGTATTTAGCCTCTTTTTTTTGAGCCTTCAGTTCGTCCTTACTCAAAGGAGCAGCTTGAGTTGAAATCGAAGTCTCTACTTGCCCCGTTTCGGCAGAACTGTCTGACACAGCAGTTGAGTCTTTCGCTTCTTGGGCCTGCAGCGTACTCATGCCAACGAAGAGCAAGAGCGTCAGAAAATAATTGGCTCGCTTGAGTCTAGTCTTCAAAGTCATTGCTGAAAGTGAAATTAATTCCGATTCGACCGTTAAGGTTGTTCCCAAAGGTTGCAATGGATACTAGGTCGTCGGTGATCGCATAGAGTTGGAGTGCTCCCAAATTGAATGATAGTCCGAAGCCAACGCTCTCAACGGAAACATTTGATGCGCTGTAGTTCAAGAGAAGGTTTACTGAATTTCGAATTCGAATGTTCGTTCCTAACATGATATAGCTTCTCGGGATTTCTGAAAGAACAGTGTAACTCAGTACGTTTAAGTCGATGCGGTCTGTGAGCGAAACGCCAAAGCCTAGATTAAGTTTCGGCGTAAGGGCTTGATTATAGGCCTCTTTAGTGATGCCGTTTTCTACCGCGCCAACCGTCGTATCTAGAAGTGTGAGAAAAAAGCCGTCCGTACTACCGCTGTCTTTGGCAAGCTCCTCTTGACTAAAAGCAACATTGATTTCAGAATCAAAATTATTCGGGTTCTCTTTCCAATTGATGGAGCCTAAATCCAGCACACTCGCTGAGATGGTGAAGCGATCAAGAACCTCCAAGCGAGCACCAAAATCGAAGCCAAGGCCGGAGTTGGCAAAGCCAGCGCCGTATCGTCCAAGGTCAAAATCAGCAGTATCGCCATTGAGCTGAGGCAACAAGCCCAAAGAGGAGTTTACTTGCGCAGATCCGTTCATCTGCAGGTCTGGTATAAGACCTCCACTGTTTACTGAACTCACCTCAAGGCTTACGTTTTGAACGTCGATGTTCTCCATGCCGTAGAGGTATTTCGCAGAAGCGCCTACGGTGAGTACTTCGAGTACTTTCCGACTGTAGGTGAAGCTGTATTCTCGGTAGTGGGTAAGACTTAAAGAAGCGTTTGACACACTGATGGGTGCGAAGCCATTGGTCAAACTGAAGCTTGGATCTATGAGTTCAAAAATGCTTTTTGGAAAAGTAGCAAAGGCCGAAATTTTCTCGGTTGCTGCAAATCCAAAATAATTCCAGCCTATTTTAAAGCCAAAACGCAAAAGGTCGACCTGCATGTCAGCAGCGGCGAAATTCTGGTCTGGGTCGAGATCATCGTACAGTCCATTGAACAGATCTGCATTCTCTTCAAGCTCCGTTGTTAAAATGCTCTCAACGTCAAGAAGTCGATCGAAGCTCACCGTGTTATTGGCAAAGCCAACAGCAACGCCACTGACTATAGGCAAGCTAAAGTGAAACCGAGAGTAAGGAGTAAAAGCAGGGTTTTGGGTCACCACCTGCGGAAGCGACCGCATGTTGTACAGGGTAAGTTCTCCCTGTGAAAACGATGTGAGTCCGAAGAGAAGAACTCCAAAAAAGAGCAGTGCTTTCTTCACTATTTGGCTTTATGCAAATAGAGGAAGTATCCTTTAGAATCCAAGGCTTTCAGTCACTAATTTGGATGCGGGAAGCAATAGAGTTGGTTCCCTAAGCCGAGGATGAACTCAAGTTGATCGTCTTCATTCAAATCCATTAGCAGCGGCAATTGATTCGAAGCAAGCGTCGATTCGGACTCAATGAGCCTTCCATTTTGAAGAAGTAACAACTCTCCCTTGCTTTTTAGAATTGAAGCATATGAATTGAGTAGAGTAGCGTCAAGCGCTTTGCACGACTTACTGCTCAGAAGGATCGTCTCTTTACTGCCGTCCTGATCTATGAAGCCCATACCAAGGCTATCAGCGAAAAACACCTCGAGGTATTTGTCCTTATCCATATTCCCAATGCTTATAAGACTGCCAATTGGTATTTGTCCGAGTTTGCTGTTCGGGCCCTGGAATTGAACTTTCCAAATTATCCCACTGCTGTCTAAAGCGAGAATAAAACTCTTTTTTAAGTCGCTTCCTTTTTCGATGGTCCAGCTGCCTTCTGTACCTATCATATTGCCTTGACTGAACTTCAGACGCACTTCACCTTTTCGATTCAAGGCGATGAATTCACCTTTAGAGGTGTGACAAACGATGTAGTCTTTCGACCTGATTTGGGTATACTGAATTTGTGCGTCAATGGTGTAATCATCCTTTTTGTAGGCCCAGCCTTTCAAAAGCTTTCCATCGAGGGTGTAATTCAAAAGGCTACTGTCATTTCCTGGGATTAAAATTCTGTAGTTCTTATTATCATCATAGTCTAAGGTTTGGAGTGGGGCTGAATAACCCGCTAAGTGTTTTATCGGGAACTCATCTACATTGCGTCCCTTACGATCAAGGAGGTAGAGCTCTTTGTTGGTATTGAAGAGGATTTGAAATTTCTTGTTTTTGAACTTGTCGACCATGTGAATCTCTCCTAGAATGAAGTCTGGTAAACTTCTTTTCCAAAGGAGTTTTCCCTTGTTGTTGATGAGGTAAAGTGTCTTCGAACTGTCTTGCACCAATATTTCTTTGGCCCCAGAATAATGATTGATGAAAACTTGTGGTTTCATCGCCAATCGCTGTTTCATCTCAAATTCCCAAAGCGTATTGCGTTCCTCCTCAATGCTTGGGTTGTACTTGAGGAAGAGGTGATGAAATTGAGTCTTAGTTCCTTCCACTCCAAACTGCCAACTAATCCCCTCCAGTTTTTGTATCGAAGACTGATATTCCGCAATGATATCCTTCGTGGGAGAGGAGTTGTTCTCCACTTCGAAATCACGCATTCTAAAGGGTGCCCAAAAGTTCGTCCTCTTAGCTTGCGACATCATATTTTCGGAGAAGCGGACGAAATAATCATCCTTGGAAAGCACTTTTTTACTCTGTAAATGCTGGGTTATTTTCATTCCAATCGCCTCGTTCCGAACAAAGTACAAGTAGTTTTTTCGATACATGAGCAGTGGGTGGATGCTGTCTAAGTTCAACACCTTAGCCCAGAGGAGTCGATGCTTAGTGTAAGTACTGAAGCCCTCGTCAAAGAGAGTTGAATCGAGTTCCTCGTGTGAATTCATGAAGGACTTAAAGGCATCCTCATCATTTACCTTCAACACAAAAACAGTCTCAGAAGGACCATCTTTTGCTGGATAGAATTTAAAATTGGCCAAGAAGTTTTTGGTTTGAGATTTTAATTCTGCCAACCACTTTACATGATAATTGAACTCCATGCTGTCCAAAAGATTCATTCCTATACTATCCATATTGTAGTTGACAGAGCTGGATGATAACTGAGTTATCCTTTTTGGAATCCCTCCAAAATAATCCTTGATGTTGTGTGACGCTGTCCCACTCAAAGCCTCTTCGTGTTGACTTAAACCGTCGAGCTGAATGGAATTTGGTTTTAGGATGAGGTCAAGTTCCAACCAGTCGCCGAAAGGAGATAATGCTTCAGAATTGAGATTGAAGGATTTCTCGATGTAAGAAAGAGCAAGCTTTGGTTGGAGGAAGAGGATGAGGCTCTTGTTTTTTCCTGAGGAGTCAAAGACCCTTTTAAAGTTAAGGTCGTTGCCCAAGCCAAGGCTTTCTTCTATGTTCTTCAAAGCCGAATCTATGTCTTCTTTGCGCTTGGATACAATCAGTATTCTATCACGAATACCAATATAAAGTTTAGGTAAAGTGGCAAGTTGAAAGAAGAGTTCGTCGGCACTTACTTCTGGATTTAGATCCAGGAGGTAGTTTACAACTTCCGATTCGGAAAAGGCTGGAAGTATGGGAAGGTAAAAGCTCCAATTGAGCGAGTCTTGCGTGAGTTTTGCCGAACAAATCAATCGTGTAGACCCAAGCAATTGAATGGCCCCATTGTCGGAAACCAAGGTGTCGAGCGCCTTTTGAAAGGATTGCATTTCACCAAGACTTCCAAGGCTTTTAAACTCGTCGTAAATGAGGTTGTTTTCCTCGAGGGTCTGAAAGAAGGACTTTGGATTTTTAAAATCTAGAATGACAACACTCTCTTTGTCGACGGCTTCGTATACAGACCGCGACAAGCCCTCTCTGCGTTCCAGCTTAAAAAGCGTGAAAGCCACACCTGCTAGAATGAGTCCAAGTACGAGTATGAAAAAGATTCTTCTCACCAGTGACAATATTCCTTAAAATAATTGAGTATTGCTAGGATTCCGAGGCTTATTGTCAACAGCCATTGCTTAAAAGAGGCCGAGTTGGTCTGACTTAAGCTTGAAAGATTTCCGATGGAGTGGAGTAGAGCCAAATGCCCTTAAGGCTTCGATGTGCTTCGCAGTAGGATATCCTTTATTTCTTTCCCACTGATATTCAGGATACGAAAGAGCTGCATTGAGCATAAATTCATCGCGATAAGTCTTGGCGAGAATACTCGCGGCGGCGATGTTCATGTATTTCCCGTCCCCTTTTACAATGCACTTATGCGGTAGGTTGTGATAGGGCTTGAATCGATTTCCATCAACCAACACAAACTCTTTTTCCGGAAGTTGATCAAGTGATAAGTGCATGGCCTCAATGGAGGCGTTTAGAATATTGATTTCATCGATGCGTTGAGGCGATACTTGAGCAACCGCGTAGTGTAGAGCTTCTCTCTCAATTACAGAACGCAAAGCCTCGCGTTTTTTTTCCGAAAGCTTTTTGGAATCGTTCAGTATTGTATTGGTAAAATCGGGAGGTAAGATTACTGCGGCAGCAAACACGGGCCCCGCCAAACACCCACGTCCAGCTTCGTCGGTCCCAGCTTCAAGCAAATCGTGATGTAGTGCTAACTCAAGCATCTATGGTGCGCAACATACTGTCCCAAATTCCTTCCGCTGTCTTGCTCCATGAAAACTCACGAGCTCTAAAAAGTCCTTTATTGATAAGATCAATGCGAAGCTCTTGATCCTCCAATTTCAACATCCCATCGGCAATGAGCTTTTCGTTCAAGGGGTTCACGAGCAAGGCGGCTCCACCCGAAATTTCCGGCATGCAACTCACATCAGAAGTCAATACAGGAACCCCTGCCTTCATGCCTTCAATGATGGGAATTCCAAATCCTTCAAAGTAGGAAACAAAAATCAGGGCTTGCGCTGCGGCTACTATTTTGGTCAAGTCTTTCTGTGATTTCCGTCCTGTGAGGATCAGGTCATTGCGGTATTTCATTTTGGCAACGATCCCCTCCAACTCTCCTGTGCTCCACATAGGTTCTCCAACCAAAACGAAGGAGGCTTTACCACCTCTCTCTCGATAGCTTTCGTAGGCTAAGAGCATACGTTTTATGTTTTTTCTCCGATGAAAAGAGCCTACATAAACAAAGTAAGCCTTAGCTTCTGTGAGCTCGGTGCGAACCGCTTCCTTTTCTGTTTCATTCAAGGGAAAAAAATCGTCCCCAACGCCATTGTATACGACATCAATTTTGTTTGGGTCGACGCGGTAGTGGTTTACCAAGTCGTTTCGTGAAGCCATTGAGACTGTCGTAATGCGAGTCGCCTGTTCTGCGTATTTAGGAAAGAACTCGCGATAGAAATTTAAGTAGCGTGCGGGCATGTCTTCTGGGAAATGCTCGAAGTTTAAATCGTGAATGGTCGTGAGCGTTTTTATGTTCATGCCCAAAGGCATCATGCCTTCAGGAGAATAAAAGAGGTCGGGCTTCCATTTTTTCAGTAGGCGCTTCAAACTTCCTTGAAACCAGATGCGCCACAGCATGGGTCTTCTTGCAGGAAGTAGAATTCTGTGGTGTTTGACGTTGGAAGGGAAGTTGAACTCCTTCGGAATTGCTCGGTCGTAAACGAAGATGAACTGCACTTCTGGATGAGCTAGGGTAATGCGCAGCATGCATTCGTACGAGAACCAACCAATCCCTTCGAGTTTTCCAGGAATGAGCAAACGCATATTCACTACAATCTTCACTTTAACTAAGGTAGTTTTTTGAAGGACTATTCAGTCGTCACCTCTGCTGCGCGACGATTTAGGAGCTCAAAATCATCGTCTTCAAGTATGGCGTTGAAGCCAAGAATTTCCCCCATTTGAACTTGAGACAATTGGAAGATTTCTTTGCCACTGGCTTCTAGATAGGTTTTGTAAACAAATTCAGTGCAGTAAAAGGCTGCGGTATCATCGGTAAGAACATAGTCGAGGTCGAATGGAATCTTTTGCTCTAAGTAGTACAAGGCAATGTCGGAGGCCCTATCGGCTATGGCTGAGTCTTTATGTCGAAGAAGGTGAAAGCTGAAAGGACGCGTGTCGCGTATGAAGGAATCCAAAGGAATACTTTGAACACCATCTAAATCAGAAACGGTACTTGAAAGGGAATGAAGAAGGAATTCAGCTCCTTCTTTTTTAATGACAATAGCACAATGTGATAGAGGTTGTTCTTCTGCAAGAACTGAAACGACTATTCGGCTGATGGAACCGTCTCCGCGCTTGAGAACGATGTCACCATTCTTCATTTCAGATCGAATCTTTTCCTTATCCCAAATCTCCGTGTTGTACCTCAAGGAATCGGGGATGAACGTCGGTTTCTCGACTTCGCTAATGACACCTGCTTCGGGTTTTGAAGTACAAGCAGATAAAATCACTGCCGACAAGAAACAAAAAAGGGAAAGCCGCAACTTTCCCTTTTCCTTGTCAATGAATGAAAAATTAAACTTTCTCAATCGTAGTCTCAGTTACGTCACCGAATGAATCGGTTTCACTCCAAATAAAGCGACTATCACTGCTTTCAATGATGTCAGCAGTTCCAGAAAAAAGACTCATCTTAAGCTTAGTTCCGTCGTCTTCAACGCTGTAGCTGAAGCTAGAGGTCGTAGTTCCTTTCGTAGGGTCTTCGTATCGGTATGAACCAGTACAATCATCAGCGCTCGCAGAGCAACTTTCGAAAGTGTATTGGTCGTTCTCGTATGTAGACTCATCCAATGGAATGCCATTTACAGTTACTTGAGTAACCTTCCAAGTACCTTCTAGTTGGTCTACGATTTTTTGATTTTCAGAAGTACAAGCTGCGAGGCCCAGAATTCCAACTAAAGCAATTGCAGTTAGAAATTTTTTCATGTTTTTCTATTTGCGGCAAAAGTATGACTTTTCCGCGGCCTACAGCAAGTATTCCTTAGCGAAAGGTTGAGCCTTTTAATTCATAGGGTCAGCAATAATAGTGGGACAGCAAAGTTATCCCTTGCCCAAGGCTCTGAATACGCCGATTAATCAATAGTTTTGCGCCCTAAATTCTGGATTCATGAATACATCCAATCAGTCGGAGTTTGACTCCTCCAACTTGCTGGTTTTCCTTTTGAAATGGAGAAAGCCTCTTGTAATAGTCTCCCTTTCTGCAGCGCTAATTTCTGCAGTGGTTTCTTTCATTGTACCCGAACAATTCTTGTCGACGGTCATCTTTTTCCCTGCGAACACTGCCTCGATATCCAAGGCGGTAATGACGGAAGACGTGACAGGTAAAAACGACATTGTTGCTTTTGGTGAAGAAGAACAGGCGGAGCAAATGCTTCAAATCCTTTACTCTGACTTCATCCGCGATCGAGTGATTGAGAAATTCGATCTCATGGCACATTATGAAATCGACCTCGACGACCAGTATAAGTTGACGAGCTTAATAAAGGAGTGGGAGAGCAAAGTGAAATTCAAGCGGACTGAATATCAATCGATTCGAATCGATGTTTTGGATACCGACCCTCAAATGGCAGCAGACATTGCAAACGAAATTGCTCGCCTTGTGGATGTTGTGAAAAACCGAATGCAAAAAGATCGCGCTGCTGAAGCATTGAAGGTCATTGAATCGGAATACACTAAGATGCGCGATCACATGAAGGCCGTCGACGATTCGCTCACCTTCATGAGAAAGCAAGGAGTTCATGAGTACGAGAAGCAAATTGAAATGATCTCGGGAGAGTATTACAAGGCAATCGCCTCCGGGAATGCTCAAGCGGCTACAAAACTTGAGCAAAAGCTCGATACCTTGGCCAAGTACGGTTCGGCATTCATCGCCCTTACCGACAACTCCGAGTACGAAAGAGAGCGTTTGATCCTTCTTCGATCAAAATTCGAAGAAACCAAAGTGGATGCAACCGAAGATGTCCCACACAAATTCATCGTGAACCAAGCCTGGGCCTCAGAAAAGAAAGCCTACCCAATCCGATGGTTGGTTGTGGTAATCTCGACCTTCTCGGCCTTTCTCTTTGCTGTTTTGGCCATCATCGTGATTGAGAATTACCGAAAACTCCAGGAGCAGAACGTAGCCTGAACGGGGTGAGCCTCAGCCTTAAATACCGAATTCTTTATCTGGTTGTTGGGATATTTGTCCTAGCCAACATGCTGCTCACTTTTCACGAGGTGTATTGGCTGAATTTGCTTCCCCTTGGACTTCTAGTAATTGGATTGGCCCTTTTTCGCCTCGACATCATTCTTCTCTTCATTGTTTTTTGCACCCCGCTCTCTGTTGGCTTAGAAGCCTTAGAGTTTAACCTTGGCGTTCATCTACCCACGGAGCCTCTCATGGCGGGAGCAATGCTTGTATTTCTTGTGAAGGTGTTCTACGACAAGCGTTATCCTATGGATGTGCTCAAACATCCTTTGAGTTTCGCCATTCTACTCAATCTGTTTTGGTTGTTTTTAACGATTTTCCCTAGTGAATTGCCTGTTGTGAGCATCAAGTTTTTGGTGAGTCGCCTTTGGTTTGTGACAACCTTCTATTTTATGGCGGTGCTTCTTTTTAAAGACGACCGGAACATTGAGCGTTTTTTCTGGCTCTTCATTGTGTCGCTTTCGGGGGTTGTTGTCTACACCATCATCAATCATGGTCTTAGAGGATTTGCTGAGAAACCTGCACATTGGGTTATGCAGCCCTTTTTTAAAGATCACACTTCCTACGGGGCCATCATTGCGATGTTCATTCCTGTGGTGTTCAGCTTTTTCTATAATCCCCGTTTCAGCCTTAATACGAAAATCATATCGGGCTTTTTCTTTGTCATCCTGCTCGCAGGAGTAATCCTTTCCTATACCAGGGCTGCCTGGGTGAGCATTATAGGTGCAATCGCAGTGTTCTACTTCATCAAATACCGGGTGAAGCTTTGGGCGATTTTTGCTATGGCTGGAGTTGGCTTGTTCATCCTCTTGAATTTTCAAACTCAAATCATACAGAAACTAGAAAAGAATAAACAAGATTCTTCGAACAACCTTTCTGAACACGTAGAATCTATTTCGAATGTGGCAACCGACGCATCCAATTTGGAACGTTTGAATCGATGGAATTCTGCCTTGAAAATGTGGATGGAACGTCCAATTTTTGGACATGGCCCAGGAACCTATTCGTTCCTATATGCGCCTTACCAGCACAGCAGTCAGCTCACCATCATCTCAACAAATTTTGGCGATGGAGGGAATGCTCACTCAGAGTACTTTGGACCGCTTGCCGAGGCCGGGGTACTTGGCTTGCTGACTTTTTTGGTCATCATCTTCTTCATTTATTACAAGGGGATCCGACTCTATCAAGCCCTTGAACCTGGTCGGATGCGACTGACGGTAATGGCTGTAATTATGGGGTTAACCACCTATTTGATTCACGGGGTATTGAACAACTTCTTAGACACGGATAAAGCTTCCGTGCCGTTTTGGGGTTTTGCGGCCATACTTGTCGCCATTGAGGTTTACCACAGTAAACCCTCAGAGGAACTCAATCGACAGTAGGGCGAGATCGTCTTCCATCCCTAATCGGGCGGCAAAGTCAAGTGCCTTTTCAATCAACCTCCGATTCAACTTTTCAATTTCTACATCTCCACTCTCACGAAGCAGCTCATTGATTTTCTCCTCATCGAAACCTTCTTGCTCGAGGTTGTAAACTTCGGTAAGTCCATCAGTAAAGAGTATCAATCGGGCGTTTTTTTGGACGGAAACCACCTGTGCATTAAGACGAAGGTTTGGCTCCACACCTAAAGCTCGACCTTGACTTTCAAGGAATAGGGAGCTTTCGTTCTGAACCAATATTCCCGAAGGATGTGCCGTGTTGATGTATTCCAACTCATGCGTATCCGTTTTATAACGAGCGAAAATTGCTGTAATGAACATCTCGCCTCGAGTGTTCTCGTAGACCTTTTGATTCAGCAGATGAACCAAGTCCGAGAGTCCAAGTCCGATTTCTACAGCCAACTTGAAGTAAGCTTGAAAGTTCGACATGATGAGAGCGGCTGCCATGCCTTTCCCTGAAATGTCGGCCATCAAGAACGTATAAGACTGATCGTCCGTTTTTACAATGTCGTAATAGTCGCCACCAACTTTCATATGAGACTCGTAAAAAGCGGAGGCTTTGAAATGTGCGTTTTCGGGAAAGGCCTTTGGGAGCAATTGCTGAATGATGTTTCCGGCAAGCTCCAATTCTTGATCTTCTCGTTCACGCAGAATTGCTTCGTTGAACAGGCGTTTGTTCTCAATAGCTACTACAATCACATTGGTAACCGTTTGAAGAAAATTGAGGTTTCGAACTACGGGGCTGATGGTGCGCTCTTCCTTTACGTCAGAGAGCAGCAAATAGGCTAGGGGCTCTTCTTTATGAAAGACGGGGATGATGTAGTCAAAGTCCACTAAATGTTCATCGTCGGCTTCATTGAGCACCTTAAAATCGTCGTATTGATGTAAGAATTTGTGGTATTCCTTTTGGATTTCCTCTTCTTTTAACTGACGCGATAAAGCTTTTATCCAGATGCCACTTTCTTTTCGAATGAATAGGTAGCGTTCGATGTGGAGGTCTTCAAAAAGGATTTTGTCGAGCAGAGAAAAAAGTTCCCCCGATTTGCGGTTGTTGTTGGCCTTTGTAACCGTCAGAAGCTTCCGCAGAAGGGTTTTACTCTCAGAGAGTTTTTGTTTGAGCTGATTGCGCTCCATAGTTTGAGGTCAATCCTTTTGAGCCAGCTTTCGAAGGGCTTCAGGCAAGGCTTTTATTGCATTGAGTTCTCGAAATTTTTCTCGAAACTCTCCCGCCGGACTCCCAAAGTACACTTTCCCTGCTTCTACACTTTTGCTCGTTCCAGCCTGCGCGTACATAACAGAGCCCTTGCCCATGGTAATCCCCGATGCGAGCCCAACTTGCCCCCATAAAGTCACTTCATCTTCCATAACCACACAACCTGCGATGCCCACCTGGGCGGCAACCAAACAATTTTTGCCAATCACAGTGTCGTGACCAACATGGACTTGGTTATCTAGCTTGGTTCCGTCCCCAATTTTGGTGTCGGAAGTAACGCCCTTGTCAATGGTGCAAGAAGCTCCAATTTCGACCCCAGAGCCAATAACTACACGACCACAGCTTGGAAATTGTTGGTATTTGCCTTCTTTCTTTTGATAGTAAAAGGCGTGGCTTCCGATTACGGTGTTGGCGTGAACAATGGTATCCTTTCCAATAATCACATCATCGTAGATGACAACATTGGGATGTAGAACAACCCCTTCATCAATGTGCACATTGTTCCCCAAATGAACGCCGCCGTATATGATTGCACTTGAGTGCACCTTGGTGTCTTCTCCAATGTGACCGATGTCGTGATGGAAGTTCTTAAAATGCCGGATCAAACGAATAAAATCGTCAAAGGGCTGGCTTGATAGAAGAATGCCTTTTCCCTCTGGGAATTCGACTTCCTGATCTAGAAGTACGCAACTGGCATTGGAATCGATCGCTTTTTGATAATATTTAGGATGGTCGGAGAAAACGATGTCTCCCTCTTCCACAACATGAATTTCATTGAGTCCAGTCAAGTTTAAGTCTGGATTCCCTCTGAATTCAATGGACAGCAGTTCTGCTATTTCTTTTAAACTATGCCCTTTTGGAAATCTCATAATTTAACGCGCTCGGAATATTGTCCAGTTCGGGTATCAACTTTAACTCGATCTCCTTGATTGATGAACAAAGGCACTTTAATTTCAATGCCCGTACCTGTTGTTGCAGCTTTGTAAGTGTTGGTAGCCGTGTCACCTTTCACACCTGGCTCAGTATAGGCAATATCGAACTCTACAAACGGCGGCAATTCACAAATCAAAGGTGTTTCCGTATCGGCTTTCACGAGGATTTCAACATGTTCTCCCTCTTTAAGAAAGCTCGGATTGTCGATCAATTTCTCGTCGATGTATGTCTGCTCGAAGGTATTCGCATCCATAAAATGGTAGCCTGAATCGTCCTTATACAAGAACTGATATTTGCGGCGCTCAATGCGTACTTCGATTACTTTAACTCCGGCAGAGAAGGTGTTGTCTAAAACTCTTCCGGTGGTTAAGCTCTTCAGTTTTGTACGAACAAAAGCAGGCCCTTTACCGGGCTTTACGTGCTGGAACTCGGTAATTGTGAAAAGATCGTGGTTGTATTCGATGCACAAACCATTTCTGAAATCTGCGGTAGTTGCCATAACTAGCTAGCTTTTAATTCTTCAATATGTAAATGCTCATTGCAGAAGGAGTATTCCTCTGTTTTAGCATTGCTAAAAACAATGATAAGTCTTTTTCCCATCTGCTCTTGGACGTAGTCTTCATACCATTTTACTGCGCTTTCGTCAAGGTTGCTCAATGGTTCATCAAGAAGCACTAAGTCGGTGTCGGAAGCCATAGCTAAACCAATGCGGAGTCGTTGCATCATTCCTGAAGAAAAATCGCCGAGTTCTTTGTCGAGAGACGATTCTAGACCAAATTCTTGAGCGAGCGTTTCAACGCTTTTTGATTCTCGAAAGGCTTTGAGCTTGCCGTGCAATTCCAAGTATTCGCGAAGACTGAAAAGAAGTTCCAACTCCAAGTAGGGAGAGGCGATGCTCAGATGACGGAACCACTGCAGGTCATCGACCGGAGTGCCCTGATTTAAGTGAGTTATACTTCCCTCAGTAGCTTCAGAAAAACCAGCAATGAGTCGAAGTAAAGAACTTTTTCCTGAAGCATTGGGCCCAATTATGGCGTATTTATTTGGGGCTTCGAAGTTGAAGTCTAAATGACGAAACAACCAAGTTTTGCCAAACTTCTTTCCAAGATCTCTGGCCTCAACTCTCATCGCAGCTTATAGGTTTCCGCGCATGATTCCCTTTTTAGAATCTCGAATGAAATCTAAGATGTAGTCCTTCTCAGGGCTGTTGGGAAGTTCTTTTTCTACAAGTCCAATGGCTTTGGAAGTGTTCTGATTCTGGACGTAGATGACACGATAAATATCTTCAATGCGGGTAATTACTTCGTCGGAAATACCTCGGCGACGCATTCCTATGGCGTTTATTCCAACGTAGGAAAGTGGCTCGCGTGCTGCCTTCACAAATGGAGGAACATTCTTGCGGACCTTTGAGGTTCCTGCAATGAAAGAATACTTTCCGATGCGAATGAACTGTTGAACTGCAACAAGGCCTTCCAGAACACAATGATCTTCGATTATCGAATGACCTGCTAGGGCGACGCTGTTGGCAATAATGCAGTGATCGCCGATGAGGCAGTCGTGCGCAACATGCACATAGGTCATGATGAGGCAATGCTTGCCAATGCGCGTTTCCATCTGATCTGCTGTGCCGCGATTTATGGTTACGTACTCACGAAGCGTTGTATTGTCACCAACATGAGTCAATGTATACTCACCGTCAAATTTTAAATCTTGCGGAATGGCGGATACAATAACCCCAGGAAATATTTGAACATTGTTCCCAATGCGGGCGCCATTGAATATTACTGAGTTCGAGCCGATCCAGCAATTCTCTCCGATTTCGACGTCGCCTTCTATCGTGACGAAAGGGTCAATCTTAGTGCCTTTCCCAATTTTAGCGTCTGGGTGTATGTACGCGAGTTCGCTCATCCGCGATTCTTCACAATTTGGGCCATAAGTTCTCCTTCACAAGCGATTTGGTTACCGACGAAAGCAGTCGCTTTCATCACACACATTCCTCTTCGGATGGGAGCGATGAGCTCCATTTTTAAAATCAATGAATCACCAGGAACGACCATGCGCTTAAACTTCACTTTGTCGATTTTCGCAAAGTACGTACTGTAGAGTTCAGGTTGTTCAACTGAGCTTAATACCAGAATTCCTCCAGTTTGAGCCAAGGCTTCAACGATTAACACTCCTGGCATTACGGGCTCATCGGGGAAGTGACCGTTGAAAAACTCTTCGTTTCGAGTGACATTCTTAACACCAACTACATGATTGTCTCCCAATTCAATCACCTTATCGATCAATAAAAACGGATAGCGGTGCGGAAGCAGATTTGTGATTTGCTTAGTGTCAATAATTGCCGGACGAGTCGGGTCGTACGCCTTCTCTTTTTGAGCTTTAACGATCGAATCTCGAAGGATTTTCCCGAATTCTACGTTGGTCTGATGACCTGGACGAGCAGCAAGAATGTGACCCTTAATCGGTCTTCCAATCAATGCAAGGTCTCCAATAATATCAAGCAACTTGTGACGAGCTGGCTCATTTTCAAACTGCAGTTTGACATTGTTGAGAATTCCAATTCCAACAGTTTCCAATTCGGATTTGTCGCGATTGAATGTAGAGGATAGAATGTCTTTTTCGCTTTCCGCCAAATCGGTGTCGCACATCACAATTGCATTGTCGACATCGCCTCCTTTAATGAGTCCGGCGTTTACTAGGTTGAGCAACTCTCTCAGAAAGACGAACGTTCGGCACCGACTAATTTGTTCTTTGTATTCACCGAGGTTGTACATGGAGGCGTGTTGCGTTCCAAGCAGAGGTGAATGGTAATCCACCATCACAGTGATGCGGAACTCCTGGTCTGGGACAGCCAACATTTCTACATTTTTCTCCGTGTTTTCGAATTTGATGTTGTCGCCAAGAATGAGATAATCCTTGTCGGCGTCTTGGTCAACAATTCCGACCTTTTCAATGGCTTCAACGAAATACTTGGAGCTCCCATCCATGATTGGAATTTCGGGCCCCGTGAGGTCGATGAGTGCATTGTCGATTTTTAAGCCGAACAGGGCGGCCAACAAATGCTCCGTTGTATGCACTTCTGCGACACCCACCTTCAGGCTAGTTCCTCTTTGGGTCGAAAAAACATTTTCCAAGCGGGCAGGGATTACAGGACTGCCGTCCATATCGATTCTCCGGAATGCAAAGCCGTGGTTTTCATCGGCTGGATGCACAGTGATTTCTACCGGACTTCCAGTATGAAGTCCAACTCCTTTAATCGAAAAGCTAGTCTTTAAGGTCTTTTGCTTGTCACTCATCTCTAGACTTGAGTTGTTTTCTGAGCTCGTTCAGCTCTACTTTAATTTTAGGTAGACTTCGGAAAAGTACGTAGGAGCGCTTGTAGTCTCCAATTCCGAATGCTGGAGAACCTTGCATTATGCTGTTCTCTTCTTTAATGTCTTGACCAATTCCAGATTGGGCTGCAATTATAGTCCCGTCGGCTATTTTGAGGTGACCAATGATTCCCACTTGTCCACCAATCATACAGTTCTTTCCAATGGTTGTTGATCCAGCAATACCGCTTTGGGCAGCAATCACAGTATTCTCACCTATATCAACATTGTGAGCAACCTGAATTAGGTTGTCGAGCTTAACTCCTTTTCGAATGATGGTTGAACCAAGGGTGCCACGATCAATGGTGCTATTTGCTCCAATTTCAACGTGATCTTCTAGAATTACATTTCCGAGATGGACCACCTTTTTATACTCATTGGCACTGCTTGGTTGAAAGCCAAAGCCGTCACTGCCTATTACAGCACCTGAATGAATTGTGCAATGAGAGCCAACTTTACAGTCGTCGTACATTTTAACACCAGCGTAAAGTGTGTTCGATTCACCCATGCGCACATTATTTCCAATGATCACTCCTGGGTAAATGGCACAAGCTTTTCCAATTTTACTTCCAGCTCCTACAATGGCTCCTTCTCCAATATAAACGTCTTCAGCAATTTCTGCTTGATCGGATACATAGGCATGGGGACTGATTCCAGCACGCTTTGGTTTCATCGAGGCATAGGCTTCCAGCAATTGTGCGAAAGCCATTCGTGCTTGAGGTACCCTGATTAGGGTAGTGTCTTTTGGTATGGCTTCCTCGGCTTGAAATGAATCGTTGATGATGACGATGGAAGCACGGGTATTGTAGAGGAAGGGAATGTATTTTTCGTTGTCGAGAAATGCTAAATCGCCAGGGCCAGCCTCTTCGATCTTTGCAGGCGTACTGACCCTGATCTCCGAATCTCCCTCAATCTGACCTTGCGTCAGTTCCGCAATCTGCTTGGCAGTAAATTCCATGTGATAAATACCCGAAAAAACGCTCAAAAGTAAAGATTCTAAGGGGCTTGCGGGCCTTGGGCTCTCATTTTTATTAAGAAGGCTAAGAAGCCCTCAATCTCTTAGTTCGTAGGGGATGGAGAGAAAGTGCTTTTCAACTTTGCCCGCAAGACTCGAAAATGAGAGCAGCTCAGCGACTTTCGATATTTCAATCACCTCTCCAGATTTTTTCAGAATGTCAATTTGTTCGCTTTCCGGAGTGTAGGCAAGATTGCTCATCGATTCTGCAAAGACGAGATAATTCGAATCGGCTTCATCAATCCCAAAATATTCCTGAGCTCGCTCCAGATAACCATCAATAATTTCACGCGAAAAAGCTTCACTCTGAACAATTACTTTGTTCAGTCGTCGCTCCACCAGACGCTTACAAATCCCACTCAACACAGGGTCCTTGTGTTCAGTCCAGGCTTTTACGGCTGCGAGTACGTCGTTGTCGTCGAGATTTACAAAGTCTCGAAGAAAGGCGTCGGGATCATCAACACTATGAATGTCGCCTCTGAGCAGCCTACCTAAGCTGGGGTTCGCATCAACATTAAGACCAGCCCGCGATAATTCACGTGCACGTTGCAAGGCTTTCAGCAACATAAATTCGGCCGACAACACGGCCTTATGCATGTACACTTGCCAATACATGAGCCTTCTGGCTACAATGAATTTTTCAACCGAGTAAATCCCTTTTTCTTCAACTACCAACTTATCGTTCACAACGTTCAACATCGAGATAATTCGATCTGAACCAATAACCCCTTCTGAAACTCCGGTGAAAAAACTATCTCTTTTCAAGTAGTCTAGTCGATCCATATCCAACTGACTCGAGACCAGCTGATGTAAGAAGCGTTTCGAGTATTCGTCTTTAAAAATGGAGATTGCCAAGTCAAGCGCTCCATCAAATTCTTTATTCATTTCCTCCATTAAAAGGAGACCAATCTCTTCGTGGTTCAGGCCTTCCACCAAAGAATTCTCAAGCGCATGGGAAAAAGGACCATGACCCAGATCGTGCAGGAGAATGGCAATGCGCACGGCTATGGCTTCCTCATCAGAAATTTCTACCGACTTTGATTTTAGTTCTGCAACAGCGCGGCCCATCAAATGATATGCACCCAATGCATGCTGAAAGCGTGTATGGTTTGCCCCTGGGTAGACTAGGTAAGTGAGGCCAAGTTGTGAAATCCTCCGAAGCCTCTGAAAATGGGGGTGTTCGACAATTTGAAATATGAGCTTGTTCTCCAACGAAATAAAACCGTAGACCGGATCGTTGATGATTTTCTTTTTGACACTTTTGCTATTAGGCTGCAAGAATTCCACTATTTAAGATCAAAAGTAACAAGGCTTTGCTCATGAGCGAACAAGCGATCATACTTTGGGCTGATGATGAGATAGAACTGCTCAACACCCACGTACTATTTCTAGAATCAAAAGGCTATCAAGTAATTACGGCAACCTCAGGCGATGAGGCCATCGAAGTGCTGGATCACAGCCAGGTCGACATCGTTTTTCTCGACGAGAATATGCCCGGCATCACTGGCTTAGAGACACTTTCGCGGATTAAGAAAAATCATCCTTCCCTACCGGTTGTGATGATTACAAAAAGTGAAGAAGAGTCGATTATGGAAGAGGCCATTGGTTCCATGATCAGCGATTATTTGATCAAGCCGGTGAACCCAAATCAAATTCTTCTAGCCCTAAAAAAGAATCTTGACACGAGCAGACTGGTGAGTCAAAGCACAAGTATGGCCTACCAAAAGGAGTTTATGGAATTGAGCAATCAAATTCATAGAGCCGAAAATTTCCAGGATTGGACGCAATTGTATCGCGACTTAGTAAGTTGGGAGCTGCGCTTGGAAAAATTGAACGATCAAGGAATGTTCGAAATTCTTGGCACTCAAAAAACTGAGGCCAATAAGGCTTTTGCCGATTTCATCGAGAAGAATTATGTGAATTGGCTCTACAATGGAGATGGCCCCGTGATGTCGCACACTTTGATGGAAGATTTGATTTTTCCAGAAGTTGGCAGGGGCGAGGCCCTTTTTGTGGTGCTGATAGAGAATTTGCGCTACGATCAGTGGAGGGCAATCGAACCCCTTGTTTCCCAACACTTCCGTCCTGCGGAAGAGGAGATTTACATGAGTATTTTACCTACCGCAACTTCCTTTTCAAGGAACGCCATTTTCTCTGGCTTACTGCCGACCGAGATGGAGAATAAGTTTGGTAAACTGTGGTTCCAAGAGGAGGAAGAAAAGTATGTGCCGCCGGAAGATTTCTTGAGCGAATTGGTGGAAATGGCGGGCTACGATTTTAAATTCAATTGCCTTCGCATCAATAAAGTCGAAGAAGGGAAAAAGTTGGTTGATCAAGTCAACAATATGATGCAAGCCGACTTGAATGTGATTCAATACAGCTTCGTAGACACCCTCAGTCACGCAAAGACGGACATGGACATCATTAAAGAGTTGGCCGACGACGAAGCCGCTTTTCGCTCCTTAACTCAAAGCTGGTTTGAACACTCGCCGCTCTATGAAGCAATCAAACGAATTGCTGAACGGGGTGGACGATTGGCCATTGTTTCCGATCATGGAAGCATCAAAGTGAAGGAGGCCTCAAAGGTTGTGGGCGATCGCTCTGTGAATTCGAATCTTCGCTACAAGCAAGGTAAAAACCTTCAATTCGAAGCCAAGCAAGTGCTGGATTATCCAAAACCAGATCAACTTTATTTGCCCAAACCGAACGTGAGTACACGTTACATTTTTGCTAAAGAGGATTATTTCTTTGTCTACCCAAACAATTACAATCACTTCGCGCAGTATTACAAGAACACCTTTCAACATGGAGGTATTTCTTTGGAAGAAATGCTTGTCCCTTGTGCTATTTATAATTCCCGTTGATGAAGTTTGAAGCTCAAAGCGTGGAAGATCTTAAGAAGATTGCTCCACAGATTTTGGCTGGAATAAAACAGGATGTCGTTCTCTTCATTGGAGAAATGGGCGCCGGTAAAACCAGTCTGATTAAGGCTTTGGTGGCGGCTTTGGGAAGCCTAGATAAAGTGAGCAGCCCGACATTTGGACTTGTAAATGAGTACGAACTGCCACATCAAAAACGTTGCTATCACTTCGATTTTTATCGATTGTTGTCGGAAGATGAAGCACTTGGATTTGGAGTTGAAGAGTATTTCGATTCTGGTCAAAAGTGCTTTTTAGAATGGCCAGAAAAGATTTCTTCATTGATTCCAGATGAAGTTGATCGAATTCATATTTCCGTGGAAAATGAGCTTCGAATCATACATCTCAATGAGGATTGAGCCTCTTATTTGAGGGCTTTTTATTGCCGTCAAAAGGTCGTATTTTTGAGATATGGATGAACCTCAAGACGATGCCCTTCGGTCGCTTTCAAGAAGCGCCGCCTACGTCCCAAAAGAGCAACTGCAGGCAATTTCAGAAGACGAAAAGAGGATGTACATCGGAATTCCGAGGGAGGCTTCTTTTCAAGAGAACCGGGTAGCTCTCACCCCAGATGCTGTTCGAGTGCTTACCAGCAATGGTCATGAAGTTGTTATGGAAACCAAAGCTGGAGAAGGAGCCAACTTTTCCGACACCGAATTTTCAGAAGCTGGTGCTAGGATTACCTACACTGTTGAAGATGTTTATAAGGCCACGCTTATTCTCAAAGTAGCTCCTCCTTCGCAAGAGGAAATCGCAATGATGGACCGAGGTCAGTATTTGGTTTCGGCACTGCAACTTTCCACTTTAAATCGAGAATACCTCGAAAAGCTGATGGAGAAAAAGATAACAGCCATTGCCTGGGACTATTACAAAGACGAAGATGGAATCTATCCTTTGGTTCGTGCCATGGGCGAAATTGCAGGAACCACTTCAATCTTAGTTGCCGCTGAACTGCTTGGAAATCACAAAGAAGGACGTAAGTCTATGCTGGGCGGCATCTCAGGAGTTACCCCTACCGAAGTTGTCATCATTGGAGCCGGAGCAGTAGGCGAATACGCAACGCGCGCAGCCTTGGGCCTTGGTGCCTCAGTGATGGTGTTCGACAGTTCGACCTACAAATTGAGCAGACTGCAAAATGATATTGGTGTTCGACTTAAGACATGTACCATTCAGCCACAAGTTCTTTCAAATGCTCTCGCACAAGCCGATGTAGCCATTGGAGCCGTTCGAGCGCGATCAGGACGCACTCCATGCATTGTGACCGAGATGATGGTTGAGAACATGAAGGCAGGTGCTGTGATTGTGGATGTATCCATCGATCAAGGCGGATGTTTCGAAACGTCTGAAGTCACCAACCACAAATCGCCTACAATCACAAAATACGATGTGATTCACTATGGTGTTCCGAACATCGCATCGAGAGTTTCTAAGACAGCTTCAAGAGCTCTGAGCAACATCTTTGTTCCCATATTATTAAACTTCGGAGAACACGGAAATTTTGAAAACGTACTGAGGGCCTATTCAGGCGTTCGGAACGGAACATATTTGTACAATGGCACACTGACAAATAAGGTCTTAGCCGATTCTTTTAATTTGAAGAGCAAAGATCTCGATTTGCTGATGGCTGCTTTTTGATTCAGCTAACTTCGCAGAATGAGTTGGAAACGTTGGCGTGCATTTCTCGTTGGAGTACTTCTTGGATGTGTAGTTGTTTACATACTGCTCTTCAACAATCGCGATCGCGATTTAAGTTTTTGGTTTCCCGGACAACGGGTTCTGAATGAGATTTCGTCGGGTTTAAACCCCATCTCTGACTATCAGTGTCAGATGGATTGTGAACAGCTTTTCCCTTCCGACATTGAAGCTCTCTTTAAAGACGGAGACGTAGATTTTGAATCGAGCAAGCCAAGGCAAGAAATTAAAGAATATGTGGTGAACTACCTAGCAGACGATGGTTTTGCTGTAAAGGCGGTGTTCAGCATTCAAGACACAACGATCCGCATGATTGAATTGCGCTCAACTAAACACATCGACGATTGTGAATGCCCAGAATAGATTTCAGTTTTTAGGCGAGGATAACTTAGACGAAATTTCCGCCTGGTTAAGGCAGAACTTGAATGGAAAAAGACTCGCCATTCTGGCTGATGACAATACAGCTGAAGCCTGTTTGCCAATATTGGATTCCTTAGACGACGATCAAATTACCAATGCTGAGTTGATCGTTGTCCCTAAAGGGGCAGAGAGCAAATCGCTCGAAATCGCTGAGGGCGTTTGTGAAAATTTGCTCGAACAGAACTACGACCGCAACACTTTACTTCTCAACTTGGGTGGCGGAGTGGTTACCGACTTGGGAGGATTCGTGGCGAGCATATACAAAAGGGGAATTCAATTTGTAAACATTCCAACCACTTTACTCGGCATGGTTGACGCTGCAGTAGGCGGGAAGACGGGGGTGAACCTTGGCTACTCGAAGAACCAAATAGGGCGATTCGCGCAAGCGGAACAGGTCTTCATTTCGCCTGTTTTCTTAGAAAGCCTTCCGAGCAATGAAAAAATTTCTGGCTTTGCCGAAATGCTCAAACACGCCTTAATTGCAGACCGTAAACATTGGGATCACCTCCTGCAGAAGTCATACAACAAGCTTAGTTTGGAGGACATACGTACCTCCGTTTTAATCAAAGAAAAAATTTGCGCACTTGATCCTTTCGAAAAGGCTGACCGCAAAAAACTCAACTTGGGTCACAACTTCGGACACGCGATCGAAGCATGGTTCTTGGAGAAGGGCAAGCAAATCCGACATGGTGATTGTGTTGCAGAAGGACTTGTGATTGAAAGTTTTGCGGCCGAGGCTAAAGTTGGCTTGAACCCCAATTTAGCAGCTGAAATTCGAGCCGGGATAAGGAAGTTTTTTCCAAAGATGGATCTGACGTCCAAAGACCTAAAAGCATTGTTGAAATATTTAGGTCAAGACAAGAAGAATAAATCGGGCAGCATGAGGTTTAGTTTACTGAAAGATTTCGCCCTTGTACAATTCGATGTTGAGCTTAGTATGCAGGAGATTGAGCAAAGCTTTGCCCGATACCTTGAAGAAAAGTAAATTGAACCTCGAGTTAAACCTTCGTCCTCAAGTGGCAGATCACCTCGAGATTGACTTGCCTTTTTCCAAAAGCATTTGGATTCGTTCCTCCTTCATCAATGCTCTTCAGGGAATAAACACAAGACTTGACACCAGTGGTCAGGCGGATGATGTTTCTCTATTCGAACGCGCCATCGACGCGGTTCAAGACCAGTATCACTTTGACAATGCCGGCACACCATTCCGGTTTTTCCTGGCTTATAAAGCCTTGCGTGGCGACCAGTGCACATTGGATGGATCGCCTCGACTTCGTCAACGACCAATGACTTCCCTCGTAAAGGCCTTGCGAGATTTGGGCGCGGAAATCGAGTGTTTGGAAGAAGAAGGATTTGCGCCAATTAGAATTAAGTCAGGAGTTGAGTCGGGTGGAAGTATTGAAATGGACAGCAGCGAAAGTTCTCAGCCCATCAGCGCTCTTTTGCAAATAGCGCCATACCTCGAAGGGGGATTGGAAATTCAATTGATTGGGACGCAAGTGTCATGGTCATATGTGGAGCAAACCATCAACCTGATGACTGCTGCAGGTGCTGAGGTGGAGGTTGCCGGAACCAGCATTCGAGTAAAGGAACAGCCATACCAGCATTCGATGAACGCTCTTGAGCGCGATTGGTCCTCTGCCAGTTATTGGTATCAGTTTATGGCACTCCGTAAAAGTGGAAGCATCTTTTTCCCTCAACTTCATACGAATGGCTTGCAAGGGGACGAGGTTCTCCTGGAGTTTTACAAGAACCTAGGAGTGGAGACGGTGGTTTCCCAGGCTGGAATCCTTATACGGAAAGTGCCATCTCATGATGAGCACGAACCCTTGAGTTTCGACCTAAGTTCTTGCCCTGACCTCGGCCCCGCATTGATGTGCACTTTTGGCGCCCTAAGGAAATCAGCCCGATTTAAAGGCATTGCCCATCTCAGATTGAAAGAAAGCGACCGCATTAAAACCATCGCCGAACAAATGCATTTGTTGGGATGTACTCTTGAGTATGATGGCTCGGATGAGGTGAGATTGCGCAGGTCTGAACCCACAGAAAAGGAGAACTTTGTCTTCGATAGTTTTGGAGATCACCGCATCGCGATGGCTTTGGCAGCTTGCATACCCCTAACGGGGAATTCGAAAATACTGAATGCTGAGGTGGTCAAGAAGTCGTATCCTAAGTATTGGGATCACCTGAACGATTTTGCAGAAATCAAAGAGTGGTAAAATGGCTTGGAAAGATCAAATGTTGTACAGCGTTCTTCGGCACAAATGTCCAAGATGCCATGAAGGAAATCTGTTCATTCACAAGAATCCGTATAGCGGATGGAAAGTGTTTGAAATGCCAAAAGAATGCGAACACTGCGGTCAGCGCTTTCAGTTGGAACCGGGTTTTTACTACGGAGCCATGTACGTCAGCTACGGTCTTGGCGTCGCCTGGTTTGTTGCAATGTTAGTGGCGTTCACTGTTCTCTATCCAGACTTTTCAATCCACGTTTTCATCATTACCACAGTAGTCTCAATGGTGGCATTGACGCCAGTGCTATTCCGACTTGCACGCGCCATTTGGATACACTTGTTCGTGAAATACGAGAAGGACTGGCAACAGAACGTAGATCCAAAGGCCTAGAAGGTCACTTCCGTGTACTGATTGCTTTTCATCCAACTATTCATGTTCATGAAAAAATTGGCTTCCTCTTTCGTGACAGCAAGAGGACTGGATCTCGAGGAAGCCCCATAGATATAGAAATACTCTTTTCCCGCCTCCAATTTTGATTCTGTTGTGGAAGGTCGGTCGAAGGCAGGATGAAGCGGCCCAATTCGCACCTTGGTAGTCGCGCTGGGATTCTTAACGACCATTTTGTAGCCTTGTCCATACGGGAGCTTTTCAGATTTGAATTCGTTGTATCCAACAGTCACTTTTCCTAGACCACCTTTTAGCAGGATGGCATGTACAATTGCCGAATTCGGGTCTGAACCTGTATACCCAATGGGCTCAGGATTTCGACTTTCATAGTCGGTTTGAAATTCAATTTGATAAGGAATCAAATCTGTGCGAATCAGTTTATTGAATGTGTAATTGCCATTCTTTACAAATACTTCTCCCGAAACTGTGAAGACTCGGACTGATTTCGTTTCTTCAATCACTTCACCGGGCGTCAGCCTATGAATGTAAATCACTCCCCCTGTTTTCACCGTCCCTTCTTTAACGCGATTTGCTTTGAACTCAGGAGAATCATCCCCGCTCATAGCCAAAGTCTTGGCGTTTGGGAATTCAAATTCCATGAACCATTGAGTCCCACCGGTAAAGCTCACATTATGGCTCGTCACATTTTTTACACGTCCAGTAATATTGTACTTGATGTATCCCTCATCGACCAATTCAGCACTTAGAGTTTTGATCGAAACTTCCAATCCGCCTAAATTTCCAAGAATGGTCCAATCAACGTCTTTTTTAAAGCTTCCATTTTTAGGGATGAGCTTTTTATTGTGGGGAGTGAGAAGAGGGTAGTCGGCTGAAAGCTCTACTTTCTTCATGTTCTGCCCAAAGAAATCTTCATTTGTAGCACTTGCCAGTGAGCCTGCTGGATCAAGGGTATGAATGACCTTGTCTTTTGTGCTGTTCGCTGTTTGCCCAGGAGGAAGTAAAGTGGCAAACCAATGCGGGCGAAATTTTCTAAGCAATGCGGATGCGATTAAGCCACCTCCATCTCGATACATGTACCACTTGGATACTTATGTCTTGCCGGGTTTCAAAGCATATTTTCCATTTTCTTCATCCAGCATGTCGTGGTAGAAGAAGCATTTGTTACCGGTGTTCAAATGGTACTCACCATCACCTCCCAACCAAGAGAATTGTTCTCCTGGGAATTTCACAATGGCAACAGGTTTATCCCTTTCGTAGTAAATGGTCTTGCCCGTTTTATTCTCTACGAAAATCCAGATGTCAAATCGCTGTTGAGTGGATCCGCTTGCCTGAGCACTAGAATTTTGGAACATGGCAAAAGAAACGTCGATCCCCTGCAAAGTCCCCAAAGGGCGAACCCATCGTTTGCCGTAATGCGTCAATTGAGGGTAGGGACCAGACTGATCTTTTAACTCTTTGAAATCACACTCGTACAGAATTTTATCGACTGGATCGAACGTGGCATCTGCTTTAGAAGGATCCAAATCTTGAGGCACAACCTTGAATGCTTGTGCTTGAACGTGCGGGCTGAACAAAGCCATGCTTAGGCATAGCAATATCCATTGTAGGATTGATTTCATGAATAGGGGCTTTTAAGAATTCGATAAGTATATTTCTCATTTCATGAAAACAAGAAAGCGCCTGAAAATTCTTGAGAGAACCAGCCTCAGCTCTCGCGTAGGCAAAGAGGAAGATGTCTATAAACCAACTGCTTAACGGGGTCAGATTAAGCCCAGGACAGTATTATTTTTTATAGAATGGTAGCGTCTCTATTTGGTCTTCCATCTCCACGCTCAAGAAATACATGCCCGACTGTAGGCCGGATACATCGAGCTGAGTAGCAAGATTCACATCTACAATTTCACCGAACATTATTTGCCGCCCTTGAAGGTCCGAAACAATCAATTTCGCAGCACGGTCATTAGATGAATGAATTTCCACACTCAAAATGTCAGGGCTCGGATTGGGGTAAATCTTGACTGAGCCTTCAAAGGCTAAATCAATCAAGCCTGTTGAGCCCTTGGAGTCGCAATCGATGAAACTTAGAACTATGGTGTCGGAAGTTGAGCAGAGATTAAAGTGACTCACGTTCACGTAGTATACACCGCTGGTTTTAGCAATGAAGCTATAATTGCCCGAACCATCATGCCATTCATTCACAGCAAATGGATTTCCTGAATCAAGGAAAACGCTGTCGCCGATGCACAAGGTATCATCGGCACCCAAATCAACGACGGGATAAGTGTATACTGAGAGATTGAATGAATCGCGAATGCTGCAGAGGGACGCTTTTGTAATCTTAACAGAATAGATTCCATTGGCTGAGAAGCTCCGTTGAGGATTGGTCGAAAGGTCGTTCCACAAATAACTTGAATTGGATTGAGTCACATCTACTAAGAAAGAATCACCTTCACAAATCGAGGTATCAACAAACGATGTAATTGGATAGTCGATCACCACCAAATCGAAGGTGATGTTCTGAACGCAGCTGTCGATGCTCATCGAACTCACGGAATAATTTCCTGAATTTTGAAGCAAGACTACGCTTCCTGTATCGCCATTCGACCACTGGGTATTGAGCCAATTTCCACTCACAGATATTTGAGCTGTATCACCGAAGCAAATGCTGTCGGGCCCTTGAACGTTTAAGTTGAAAACAGAGGCTGAGACAGTTATGGTGTCCTTGAAAGAACAAAAATTGGAGTCAACGGCAGTCACGTAGAAGGTTGCTGGGAAATAAACATCTTGCTGTGGACCTGAAAATCCATTCGACCAAATTGCAGTTCTCCATCCAATGCCTGCATCTAAATGCGCAGTATCGTCTGGACAGTATACCACATCGGGACCAAGATCCAGCGGAGTGCCAAGCATGCTTACGTGAATGCTGTCTGTTCGAACGCAACCAGTTTCGCCTATAACCCTTACCTCGTATGTTCCAGGGCTGCTGACACTTATAAAATTGGTAAATGCGTCGCCAGTCCAAGAGATGGAATCCCAAGCAGAGCTCACTTCAAGGCGCAGAGTGCTGTTGATGCAAATGCTTGTATCTGGACCAAAGTCGGGGTTTTCAAGAACTTGAATTGATTGAACAGCCGTGTCGCTTCCACAGGTGTCCAACACCATAAGTTTAATGTCGTAGCTGCCAGCCGCGCTCGCAACATAAGAGAGGTTTTGACTGGAATCGAGCAGGCTTCCGTTTTCATACCAATAGAACGAAGTTGCCGAGGCAGAACTTGTGTCGGTGAGTTTTACGGTATCGCCGATGCAAAAGGTGGTCGCGTTTGAAGTGAAACCAGCATTGATGCCACAGCAAGAACCAACTGAAAGTGAAGGGCTTACAGTGAGGGTGCTTGAAACTGTTCCGCTTAGGAGCCCTCTAACGATCAAAGTATAAGTGCCAGCACTGAGTGTGCCTAGGCTTACTGTTTGACTAAATGGTGTGATGGCCGGAAGAACAATAAATCCAGAGATGTACTTGACATCGACAGTAATGGTAGATCCAGAGATGCTCACATTGGTGCCGTCGTAAATATAGTTGGTTGCACCAAGGGTGCCTGAAGCTGTAATGGATGTTGATGAACAGTCGTTCGGGCTTGAAGTACTGACCGTAACAGTACTCACTTGAACAAATGAGAAAGATTCGAAAGAGCCAAGCAATAGAGCCAAGCAAATTGTGAAGAGTTTAAGGAATTTCATGTTGGTGATTTGAGGCAAAATTAGCCTTTTACGACATGAAAGACAGAGAAGCAATTTGTAGAAGGCGTACTCTTTAATTGAGCGTACGATCCAAGCTGCGAAACTGAATGGCTTCGGCCAAATGTTTTGACAAAACTGCTTCAGAACCCTCCAAGTCAGCTATCGTACGAGCTACTTTGAGAATTCGAGCGTAGGACCGTGCTGACATTCCCAAACGATCCATTCTTACAACACACCTCGTTTGCGCATTTAGTATGGGCATAGTTTCAAATGTACACTTATATCAATTATGACAAAATTCCCTTAAAGGTGGAAGATAAAAATGAGATTAGGACATTCCTTCGGTGATCATTTCCCGATCGATTTTCTTGACAAGACCTTGCAAGACTTTTCCGGGGCCAATTTCAGTGAAGCTGCTAGCGCCATCGGCAATCATTTGTTGCACCGATTGAGTCCAACGAACCGGTGCCGTTAGTTGAGCGATGAGGTTGGCTTGAATTTCTTCGGGACTCGTCACGGCCGAGGCTACAACGTTTTGATAGACTGGGCAGTTTGGATTGGAAAAGGTAGTCGCTTCGATGGCAGCTTGCAATTCTTCGCGGGCAGGCTCCATCAAAGGAGAATGGAATGCGCCACCAACAGGAAGGATGAGCGCTCTTCGAGCACCTGCTTCCGTCATCTTAGCACAGGCTTCTTCTACAGCCGCGTAGGCTCCAGAGATCACCAATTGGCCTGGGCAGTTGTAATTTGCTGCAACAACAATCCCATCTATCTGAGCACAAATATCTTCTACAACTTGGTCCTCCAAAGAGAGCACAGCCGCCATGGTAGATCGCTCGGCTTCGCAAGCTTTTTGCATCGCAAAAGCGCGTTTGGAAACGAGCGTGAGCCCGTCCTCAAAGCTTAAGGTTCTGTTCGCAACTAAAGCAGAGAATTCTCCTAAACTGTGTCCAGCAACCATATCTGCCTTGAAGTCTGCAATGCTGTCGGCAAGAATTGTTGAGTGGAGGAAGACCGCGGGCTGAGTAACATTGGTTTGCTTCAATTCTTCGTCTGTTCCTTCGAACATCACCTTGGTGATTTTAAAACCGAGGATTTCATTGGCCCGTTCGAACAACTCTTTTGCTCTTGGTGAGCTGTCGTAGAGTTCTTTTCCCATTCCAACGAACTGACTGCCCTGACCGGGGAATACGTATGCTTTCATAATTGCTTATTTTCCAAAGTATTCAACAAAGTTGTTTTCCGTTTCAACGATTTTCACGCAATGCAATATCGCGCGACCATCGTTTAATGTCTTTTCCAAGATATTCCAAACTTGAATGGCCAGATTTTCCGTAGAACTCATCAAGCCTTTCATGAAGGGAACATCGAGATTTAAATTTTTGTGATCTAGCTTTTCAACGACCTCTTCTCGAATGACGTCGCTCATGTATTTCAAATCAAGCACAAATCCAGTATCAGGATCGGGTTCTCCTTTAATGGTTACAAACAATTCGTAATTGTGCCCGTGCCAATTCTCATTCGCACACTTTCCAAATACCTCGTGGTTCTTTTCGGTCGACCAGTCGGGATGCCACAATTTGTGTGCTGCATTAAATCGTTCTCGGCGTGTGATGTAAACCATATTCCTTGTCCAAATGGGCGGCAAAGATAAGACAAGGGGAGTTTTGTTTACTTTGCTGTAATTCAAATAAAATGATTGTAATCACGGGGGCCGCAGGCTTTATATCTTCTTGTTTCATTCAGAAATTGAACGACGAAAATTTCAATGATCTCGTCCTAGTCGACGACTTCAGTCGGGAAGACAAGATTCAGAATTACAGCACTAAAAAGTATTCTGCCCTGGTGGATCGAAGCGTATTTTTCGATTGGTTGGCCGAAAATGAAGCTCAGGTTCAATTCATATTCCATCTAGGAGCCAGAACAGACACCACTGAGCAAGACGAAGCTTTATTCGATGAGCTCAATCTCAACTACAGCAAGAACATGTGGAATGCCTGCTGCGAATATGGCTTGCCCTTGGTTTACGCATCCTCGGCGGCAGCCTATGGAGGTGGAGAGCTGGGTTATCTAGATTCCGAAGAACTTCCACGCAATTTAAAACCTTTGAATCCCTACGGAAGGTCTAAAAACGACTTTGACATCTGGGCATTGGCGCAGGAAAAGAAACCGTTTTTCTGGGCAGGACTGAAGTTCTTTAATGTCTATGGGCCCAACGAATACCACAAGGGACGTATGGCGTCTGTGGTGTTCCATGCCTTCAATCAGATTAAAGAAACAGGCGGCATGAAATTGTTTGCTTCCCACAAAGAGGACATTGCCGACGGTGAGCAAATGCGTGATTTTGTCTACGTGAAAGACTTGATGGAGATCTTGTATTTCTTGCTGCACCATCGCCACAATTCTGGCTTGTACAATTTGGGAAGTGGAAAGGCGAGAAGCTTTAAAGATCTCGTGACCGCCGTATTTACAGCTTTAAATAAAGAGGTGAAGATTGAGTTTATTCCTACTCCAGAAGACATACGGGATACCTATCAGTACTTTACTGAAGCAGATATGAAGAAGATGGAGAAGATTGGTGCGCCACTTCCAAAGCACAGCTTAGAGGAAGGCGTAACAGACTACGTTCAGAATTATTTACTTGACTCGAAGCGCCTTTAGAGGCTGCTCTTCAATTCTTCCAAGAAGGATTTAACGCGCTTTAGTGAGTCGACCAATTCCATTTGGTTCACACTGTCGTCCTTGTTTTCCTTAATCTTTCTTTTAGCACCTTCAAGGGTGAACCCGCGCTCTTTTACGAGATGGTAAATGAGTTTGATGTTCGCCACATTTTGCTGAGTGTACTGGCGATTGCCCTTGGTATTCTTCTTAGGCTTTATGATGTCAAACTCCTTTTCCCAGAAACGAATTAGAGATGCATTCACACCAAACATTTCTGAAACCTCTCCAATAGAGTAGTAGAGCTTTTGTACTTGTTTGGCTTTATAAGGCATCAATCGAAACTTTGTGAGGCGGTGGAAGAGATTTCAATCAAACGATCGTACTCCTCCGGACTAAGGTCGTTAAAATAGAAATTGATTGGATTTACTTTCTTGTCGTTTTTGAGAACTTCATAATGCAGGTGAGGTCCACTTGAAAATCCAGTGTTACCTACTTGAGCGATGACGTCTCCGCGCTTTACTTTTTGTCCTTCTCTCACATTAAACGCACTGAGGTGAGCGTATAAAGTTTGGTAGCCAAAACCATGATCGATGATGATCTTGTTTCCGTAACCTCGTTGAGATCCTTCCACCTCCTTTACAACGCCATCTCCAGTTGTATAGACTTCCGTACCCACATTCGCCGTAAAGTCCATTCCGTAATGAAACTTTGGAATCTTTAAAATTGGGTGCATGCGCATGCCATATCCACCGGCAGCTTTCTTAAGATCCATATTAGATACCGGCTGAATGCTGGGTATGCTTGCCAGCATTTTTTCTTTGTCTTTAGCGAGGCCAAAAACTTCATCGAAACTCTTTGATTGAATGTAGAGCTGTTTCTTCAACTGATCCAGTGACTTTTGGGTTTTAATCAAGAGCTCTGAGTTGTCGTTTCCTTCAAGGTGCTTATAACGATTAATTCCTCCAAAACCCGCTTTGCGAACATTTTCTGGAATGGGTTCCGCCTCAAAAATGACACGATAGATGTTGTTGTCGCGAGATTGAATATCATCCATAACAGCCGAAATCTCATTCATCTTCTTGTTCACCAACTCAAATTGCAATCGGAGTTGCTCGTTTTCACGCTTCAGAATCTTCTCTTTTGGAGAATCGAAGAACATGTAGGTGAGGATTATGAAGAATACAGCAAACACACCTCCTGTCGAAACAAAGCTGAGGATTTGCAAGGACCGTCCTTTAAAGGTAGGTTCGATCCGCTCGTAGGAGAGCGTCTTGAGGTTATACTTGTATTTGGAGCCTGCCATATGTGGGGCTGGCGCTTAAATCGGCGCCACTTGAATTCGCCGCAAAATTAGCATATTCAGCTAACTTTGCATTTTGCTTCAAGAACGTCCAATCATCATTAGCCTTTTTTATGAGTTCCAAAGAGTGGTCAACGAACGAGATTCGTAGTCAGTTTTACGAATATTTCAAGTCGAAAAATCACAGCCTCGTCGACTCGGCCCCTATGGTCATTAAAGGCGACCCAAGCTTAATGTTCACCAATGCCGGAATGAACCAGTTCAAGGACATCTTCATTGGGCAGAAACAAGCCGAAAATCCTCGTGTTGCGAATTCGCAAAAATGCTTGCGCGTTTCAGGAAAACACAACGATCTTGAAGAGGTAGGAGTTGATACATATCACCACACGATGTTTGAAATGCTTGGAAATTGGTCTTTTGGAGACTACTTCAAGAAAGAAGCAATTCAATACGCCTGGGAACTCCTCACAGAGGTTTATGGCCTCGATTCTTCCCGCATATATGCAACAGTATTCGAAGGCGACGAGAAAGACGGAACTAAAGCAGATACTGAGGCAAAAGAAATTTGGGAGAAGTATCTTCCAAAAGATCGCGTGCTCTTCTTTGGCAAGAAGGATAACTTCTGGGAAATGGGTGAAATGGGCCCTTGCGGCCCGTGCTCTGAATTGCACATTGATTTGCGCCCAGAAAGTGATCGAAAAAAACAAAATGGAGCAGACTTAGTGAATATGGACCACCCAGAGCTTATTGAAATCTGGAATTTGGTCTTCATTCAGTTCAATCGTAAGTCCGATGGCTCATTGAACGATTTGCCAGCCTCTCATGTGGATACAGGGATGGGCCTTGAGCGATTGTCTCGAGCGCTTCAGCATAAGAGGTCCAATTACGACATCGACTTATTTCAGAACATCATTGCTGCTCTTGAAACAGAGAGCGGGCAGAAGTACGGAAATAATGAATCGAAAGACATTGCCTTTAGAGTGATCGTAGATCATCTCCGCGCAGTAGCCTTTAGTATTGCTGAAGGACAATTGCCCAGTAATACGGGTCCGGGCTATGTGATACGACGCATTCTTAGAAGAGCCATTCGTTATGCCTATAGCAGTCTCGGAGTGAAGCAGGCGTGTATTTATGCGCTTATTCCAGCCTTGGCAATAGAAATGGGCGAAGCTTATCCTGAACTTAAAAAGGAAGCAGATTTAATAGGACGGGTTATAAAAGAGGAAGAAGAGTCTTTCCTGAATACTCTGGCAAAGGGCATACAACGCTTCGAAGATTACATTTTGGAAACGGGTGGCATAACGGGTAAGCAGGCCTTTGAACTGTACGATACCTTCGGATTCCCATTCGATTTAACCCGTTTGATGTCGAGCGAGCGTTCCATCGATCTCGATGAAGCGAGTTTTAATGCTGAGCTTAAAAAACAAAAGGAACGAAGCCGATCTTCTGCTCAAGAAGTCAAAGGCGATTGGATAGAAGTGAATGTAGCGCAAGAAACGGAATTTGTTGGCTACGATGAATTGACAGCCGAAGCTTCGCTCATTCGCTACCGAGAAGTAGAGTCTAAAGGCAAAAAGATTTATCACCTACAGTTCAACCGTACTCCATTCTATCCTGAAGGTGGAGGTCAAGTAGGAGACCAAGGAATTTGGAAAATCGACGATCAAGATGTGGTCATTTTCAATACGCAAAAGGAAAACGAGGCCATCATTCACCTAAGTACTGACTTACCAGAGAATTTCAATTCTGTTGGCCGTCTAGAAGTGAATGAGAACAAACGAAAGGATACGGAAAACAATCACTCTGCCACTCACTTGTTGCATCATGCCTTAAGAACAGTATTGGGCAAGCACGTTTCTCAGAAGGGAAGTTTGGTTCACCCCAATCACCTAAGGTTTGACTTCTCTCATTTTGAAAAGATCAACGAAAAGGATCTTAGGAAAATAGAGGCGATGGTTCAAGCTGAAATTGATTCAGCAATCGAACTTCACGAGGAACGCTCGGTGGCTATTGAAGAAGCGAAAGCCCGTGGGGCCATGTCCCTTTTTGGAGAGAAATATGGCAATCAAGTAAGAGTCATTGAGTTCGGCGATTCTGTAGAGCTGTGTGGAGGTACGCATGTTGCCAATACTGGTTTGATCGGAAACTTCTTTATTCTAAGTGAAAGCGCCATCTCTTCAGGTGTTCGGAGAATTGAGGCTATTACGGGAACCAAAGCCAGGAAAAAGATTCAGGATGAATTTGAACTGAGCAGAAATCTTCGCCTTCAGTTGAAGACAAAAGATCCCTTGAAGTCTGTTTCCGATTTGCAACAGAAGCTTAAAACGCAAGAAAAAGAGATGGAAACTCTAAAATCTCAGCTTGCATCCTTTCAAGGAGGTGCCTTGGAGAAAGAAATTTCAGCTGGAAATGGCTTTTCGTACTTGTTCAAGAAATTGGACGTGAATGGAAAGGAGCTGCGTACAGTCGGCTTTGATCTTATGAAGAAGCACAAAGATCTATTTGCAGTGCTTGGCACTTCGGAGGGTGATAAGGTCGTGTTGAGCGTGTTTATATCAAAGGAACTGATTGCTGCTGACCCACGTTGGGATGCCAGAACGATCCTGAATGAACTATCCACCCACATTGGTGGAAAGGGTGGAGGGCAGGCGTTCTTTGCCACTGCTGGCGGGAACAATCCAAGTGGCCTAGACCAAGCCATTGCTACAGCTAAAAGTTTTCTCTAGCAGTAAATTTTACTTCATTTTATTCCAATAAAAAAGCCCTCCATCATAGATGGAAGGCTTTCCTATTTAGAGTTGTTTATCTCTTAGTGTATGTTCAATTTTTGAACGCTCACTTTATCGTTCATGGTAACTCTTACGAAGTAAACTCCGCTGGCTACATCACTAAGGTTGATGCTGTCTTCGTTGCCATCAACTTGTGATACGTAAACGATCTTACCGTTAGCGTCTTGAACTTCTACTTGGAACTCACCTGATAGGTCCCCAAGAGAGATGTTGAATTCACCATTCGATGGGTTCGGATAGATGCGAACGTTGTTGTTCAAGTCATCTTCTCCAACACCAATTTGGATGGTTTCAACAGTGATTTGAGATTCGTCAACACCACAATCTGAAGTTACAGTAAGTACTACGTTGTAGATACCGTTGTTGCGATATACGTGAGTCAAGCTAGGCTGACTAGAAGTGTTACCGTCTCCAAGATCCCAGTGATAGGTAAATCGTGGGTGTACCGTGTCTGCAGTCAATACTACAGTCCAACCAATGGTATCAGCTGAGAAACCAGCTTCTGGTGTTGGTGGGTTGTCGATGTAAAGAACGTCGTAAGAAACACATCCGTTGTCATCTACCATAATCTCTAGTGAATCAGCTACGTTCCATCCAACCAACAAGTTGTTTGTAGAAGGAGTAGATCCGTCGCGCAGCCCAGTCCAAGTGTAAGTAACACCAGTACGAGGAGCAACACCTGCTTCAAGAGAAAGGAATTGACCTGAACAAAGAGTGGTATCTGATCCGCTGATGTTTAGCGCAGCGTCTTCAGAGCGTGTAACTGTGAGTGAGTCACCTGTAACACATCCCCATTTGTCAGTAACAACTACAGAGTATGTTCCTTCATCGTCGATGTTGATAGTTTGTGTAGTTTCTCCAGTGTTCCATGCATAAGTAGCACCAGTTAAATTCACATCTACGTCGAAGTCATCTCCTTTACAGATAAGAGTATCTGGAGTAGATAGGTCGCTTACCATTGGGTTGCTCAAATCAACTGTATCAACGATAAGTCCACAAGAGTTGCGTAAAATCAACGAATATGTACCTGGCATTGATGCCGTAATTGAAGCTGCAGTATCACCAGTGCTCCAAATTGGAGTCCCTACTGTTCCAACAGGTGTTTCAAGAGAAACTGAATCTCCAGGGCAGAACACGATGTCGTCGCCCAAGTTGATGTTCCCAAGTCCTACGAATTCATCTGGCCCGATGTCTGGAGTAGATGATCTCATCTCGCCGTCTATGTCGTACATCGGAGCGTAGTTGGCATCGGCTGTTCCATCGAGAGATGAGTTACATGCATGACAGTCTACAAGTCCTGTAGTGTTTCCTAAGTCGTACAGAGCAGGGTTACTGCCAACTGAGTTTGCATCATAACCAGCTTTATTTTGCCAAAGAGCAAGGCTGGTATATCCAAAGCCATTGTAATATCCAAGCAATGCTCCAGTCGAGTACAAGCTGTTGTTGTCAGACTTAAGAACTGATGAGTTGCCAACATAGTTTACAGCAGCACCGGCTCCGTAGTTTCCTAGGATGTTGTTTACGACATTGTTCGCACCACCTTGGTTTATGTATAGCGGGTATGAATCAAAGCTATTGCCTTTCATTGCAATTGCGTTGTTCGCTACGTTCATGAAAGAACAATCGTAAGCGTAAATACCGTACATGATCTGAGTACTTGAAGACCAAGGTTGACCAACACTGATGCAATTGTTTTTAATCTCGCTGCGGTTGTTGGCTTTTGCGCTACATCTGTAAAGGTATGAACCGTAACGAGGCCACTGAAATGCATCTGGGTGAATAGTGTTTTCATTGAAAACAAATCCATCAGAACCATAGTAGATGTAGAATCCATAACCATTCGTGTAGGGAGAGGCTGATTTCAAAGTATTACCCACGATTTCAGGAGAAACAGGATAATTCAAGTACATACCCATGTAGTATTGGTCAAGAAATTCGTTGCCAACAAACTCAAGATCTGAACTTCCCTGGCCACGGAATTGAATCCCGTAAGAACCACCTTCTATAATGTTGTTATAGAATCTGTTGCCTACGAAAGTTTCACCGTAGTTTGGTGGGCCGTAGTCAGATACAACAGCACTATAGGTTGTCGTAGTTCCATATATCCCAAAATCATGTCCTTCTAAATGGCAATTCACAAACGTATTGTAGTTCGCATTTGATTTAAAGTACACTGCGGAGCCCCAAGTACTGTTTGACGTTGCATGAATATGAATGTTGTCAAAGATGTAATAGGAGGCATCGTTGTTCATCTGAACTACGTAGTTGTTACCAGATCCAGTTGCAGCGTACGATATCTTTGCTTGTCCAGAGCCACCATCTTTCGTCTTGAAGATGACTGGAGCAGTCCAACTCATATTGGTAAGAGGACTCATTGCAATTTGCCCAACTTCATTCAAAGTATCGTCTACAAGGAAGTATGTTGTGTCACAAACAGCACCAATACTATCTATGAAATTCACAGCATCAGAGAAGCTCGGGAAATCATTGGCACCACCAGTAGTATCACCAATGGTGTAGGTTCCGCTCATACCAGTTCCAATGACAACACGCATTGTATCATCAAAGGCTAAAGTATCAGTTACACCGTTTGGCTCATAACACCATACCGTTACCGTATCACCAATGGCAAAACCACTCGTGAAGCCCATGGTATAGGCGTTTACTGGAGCAGAAACTGATGCAAATGGCGCCAAATTACCCGTCCAATTAGAAGTAAACGGTAAAACAGTTCTGCTTCCAGTTGTGTAGGTGATGACCTCTCCTCCGAGTTTTAATGAGGTGAGATTCTTGGTTCCAAAGTTTTGGAAACTCACATCTACATCTTGTATAGTACTACATACAATTTGTGACGGCGAATTGATTTCCGTAAGAGAAGCTGAATTCTGATAGTCTACGACAAAAATCCCGTAGTCTTCGTACTCACCACCCCAATTGCTGGAAGTTGCACCACAATAGTTGAAATATCTAGAATATCCAGTTCCAATTCTGAGACGCTTCATACCGGGAGTTGCTGATCCCGGAGGTGTAACAGTGAGGGTTCTGGTTGAACTACCAGACCCTGAGTAGAAAGTACCTGGGTAGATATCTTCTCCAGAATCGGTGAAATCGCCATCGCCATTCCAATCAATCCAAGCATCACCATACCAGTTGCTGGTAATCGTGATGTTGAAATTCTGGTTCTTCACAATGTAGGCCGTGTGTGAACTAGAGTAATCGGTATAGGCAGCCTGGATGCCTGTTGGATTTGCGAATCCTAGGGCAGCATTGGAAACGGTCACATTGCTAATCCCATCCCATGTAGAACTTAATCCGCCGGGAGTGCAATATTGAGCGTTAGCATTCGTCGCGAGCAGAGCAAAGGCGGCGATAAAAAATGTAGCTATTATTCTCATCTTACTGAAATTTGGTGTTTCGTATAATTACTTGATGGTAACTTTCTCTACAGCGTTGTAAGTGTCACCTTGAACGCGTACTAAGTACACTCCGGTGGCTACACTGCCAAGATCAATATTCAATTCGGTGACACCTGAGTTTTGAACCTCAGTATTAAAGACAACTTTGCCATCAAGTGCCACAACTTTAATATTCAGTACTTGGTCATCAATACCGTTGATGGCAAGGTCGAACATTCCGCTGTTTGGATTAGGGAATAAGCTAATGCCGTTAAGCTCTGCCAATTCTTCAGATCCAGTTAGGTTAGAAATCGTGATTTTTTGTGTCATCACGTCTGTTCCACAAGAATTCATAATGTATTGTGTAACAGTGTAAGTTCCAGCTGAAGCGTAGATGTGAGCTGGGTTAGAAGCGTATGAAGTATCGCCGTCACCAAAGGTCCACATGTACGTGCTAGCGTCGCTCGAAAGGTCAGTGAAACTTACAGAGTAGTATTTCTGGAAGTAGGTGAAATCAGCAACTGGGTCAAGAACCACATCTACTACGATTTCATCAATGCTTGTACAGAACTTATTGTCGGTATAGTTCACTCGGTAAGTACCAGATTGGTTTACAAAGATTACTGGACCAGTTTGTCCTGTTGGGCTCCAGAAGTAATTACCAGCTCCAACATTTGCGTTGACAACATATGTCTTGCCATCACAGAATGAAGTATCGGCTGGAAGAGAAACTCCTCTAGACTGAGTCACTGCTATTGTATCAACAGAAACACATCCGATGTTGTCGGTAACTTCTACTGCGTAGATTCCTCTACTAGCAATGTTTAGTGTTTGAGCGGTAGAACCAGTAGACCACATGTAAGTAGCACCTGTTCCATTTGCAGCTGCAATTCCTGCATTTGCAGTAAATGAAGCTCCAGCACATAGGTGCGTGTCATTCACCAATTCAACTGGATCTGCCCATGAAACTTCAATGGAGTCAATGGACTGTCCACATGTGTTGGCTACAAACGCCTTGTACACACCAGGAGTAGAAACACTGAAGTTGTTGCTAGGCTGGAAGTTGTTCCAGATTGCAAACGTACCAGAGTTTAAGCTAGCGCTAAGGTTCAAGACATCTCCTTTACAGATAGTCGTATCGGCTGGCAATCTGAAGTTTGCCGGAGCAGTGAATTCATCGGCTCCAATATCTGGAGTAGATGCACTTCTCATCTCACCTTCAAAGTCATACATCAAACCAGTTGGTGTACCTCGGCCGTCAAGGCTGTCAGAACAAACTCTAAAGTCTGAGCTCGAGTAAAAACCTGGATCATCGCTCACAGAATTCTGGTCTAGTCCAGAAGTTGATTGCCATCCACTGAAGCTGCTGATGGCAGCATTGAAGTAACCTAGGTTGTTACCTGCAGCGTAGATGTCATTGTGATTTGAATTCGTAATGGTGAACGTTCCGCTAATGTACAGACCATAACCACTACCCATATTGGCGAAGATGTTGTTCGTCAATTGGTTTCCACCACCACCAGCAAAGTAAGTTGCACTTGCACCGGAGTTGTTTCCTTCTGTTACAATCGTGTTGTGATTCAAATTCACAAAGTTTGAGTTTGTTGCATAGAAAGCATACACGGAATTGGTGTAAGTGGAGTATCCAATCTTCACGATGTTGTTCTCGAACAGAGCTGGGAAATTCGAAGTTCCAGAAACACCTGTGTTGTACATCCCGTAACGTGGCCAATCGCTGCTTGAATTCAAGCTGTTGTTTTTCACGTTGATTCTACCATTTACATTGTTATGGTACAAACCATAGCCGTTCGTATAGGATGAGTTTGAGCTAATCTCGTTTTCGTTGAATTCCAAGCCTTCAACATTGTTGAGGTATGTCCCCATATAATAGGCATTGACGATTTCAAGATTCTCAAAAACAAGGTTGCTTGCAGGAGAATTAGTGCTGTTACCAACAATGTACAATCCATATGATCCACCGCCTATTCGAGAATCTGTGATGGAAATATTGTCGCGCTCACCTGAAAGATAAACTACAGCTGAGTTCGAAGATGTGTTTGACCCTGTAGAGCGAAGCTTAGAGTTGCTCACCCAAACATTGTCCCCGTCACCCATCATATTCAATGCATGGCCTGCGCCGCTTCCAGCGAGAGTCACATTTTCGATGATTACGTTTCCAGAGTTGTCTAAGTTAATGGCACCATTTCCACCCGACACTTGATTGATGGTAACCGAATCGGCATCACCAACCATGCTGCGAATAACAACTGGAGCTTGCGCTGAAGAACCAACCATATAAGGAATGGTCATTCCTTCGTAAGTTCCTGTAGCTACTTCGAAGAAAACAGTATCACAAATTGCTCCAACACTATCGAGTAGTGACTGAGCGTGACGCAAGCTTGCATAATCATATGACCCTGTAGAAGTATCACCAACAGTAAATACACCAGACAATCCATCTGTAAGGAATACAGATAAAGTATCGTCGTTTGGAATGGAGTCATTCACCCCGTTCGGAAGTGAAACCCAAATCGTAAGTGTATCTCCATTTTGGAAACCACCACTCAATGAACCAGCATTCAAGCTAGCGAATCCAGCTGGAGCGATACCACTGCTTGGAGCATATTGGAAGGTTGTAAGCGGAGTAGAACCACCACCTAAGTGATAAATCATTCCATCTACATTAAATGAATCCAAATTGGCAGTTCCGATGTTCTGAACACTGATGTCATAGTCGCTTACCAAACCACACAATGGAGTTGTAGGATTATCAATGGTCAGCAAGGTCACCGAGTTTTGTGGAACACGGAACTCGTCCATTCCTGGATCAGGATTGAGCGGGTCGCGCGCTTGGCCGTCGAAATCTTCTGGAGCAACTGAAAGAGCGGCAGAACCAACTCCATCAACAGTGGCGTCGTAGAAGACGTGCAAATCTGTGTTTGCATCGAAGAAATCAACAACGTGCTCGATGCTACCAGCATCTTGTGCTGTTCCTGTGGCTTGCATAGCAGCTAAATCCGCTTTACAACCTGAGATGTAACCAAGGCAATTCCCTTGAGTAGAGTAAACGTTATTGTCACGGAAGTTGATGGAATTCAAACCACTCATGTATAAGGCATAGCCATTTCCGTCGTTGTTCAAAATGTTGTTTCTCGCATAAACATCGATGGGTGTACCGAACTCATATACATATAGACATGATGAACTTGCATTGGCGGAATTCAATCGAATTGTATTGTGAACGATTTCTACATAGTCTGGGTACCAAACCTGCATTCCGTAAGATGTCCCACCAGTGAAAATAGGCTGATTTACAATATTGTTTCGAATGATGGAAGGATTTCCTGAAGAACCGCGTGGGTCTCTAAGATACATTCCGTAAGATGTAGTTGAGCTTTCAAGACTTATAGTATTTCTCTCAATCAGCGCTCTATCTGACTGGGTGTTGACATAAATACCATAGGCAGTACGAGATCCATAAAGACGAATGTCATTATCAGCAATCACTGCATCGGGTGCATAATAGAAATAAGATGCATAACGGTAAGAACTTCCCGTGTTCAAATCCATAGAGTTGTTTGTGAAGGTCACATCAGGGGAATAGTAGATGTAGTTCACATAACCATAGTTGTTTCCTGCAGAAATGTCCCAAGTGTTGCCATCAATGAGGGCTCCGCGTACATAGTAGATGTAGTTTAACTGGCAGTAACTGGAGTAGCGTACATCCTTGAATGTATTGTTCGTAACCGTTACATCATCAACATAATAGAACCAGTTGTGACGGTAGTACTGGTCAGTAAACGTACAGTTGTTCACTGTCCAATCGTGTAATCGAAGTCCGCTGCTACCATATGCATATATGGCGTATGACCCATTGGTTAAGTTACAATTGTCTATAGTGACGTTATCACTGTGATCAATTGAACTCGTTGACATATAAATCAATGAGTATGATGTACCAGTAGAAGTGTAGGCCGGTTTTGAGATGTCACAATTTTGAATTGTGATGTGGTCGTTGTTGTCTTGGAAATAGATAACGTCCGAGAAACGAGAAGTTGTCTTGATGTCGAAACCATCTAGAGTAATCCACCAAGAATCGTCGAACTCAACTGGGTTACCGCCATTCGTAAGAACAGGAGCAGATGTGTTTCCAGGAGCTGATCGGAAGATGATCGGTGCAAATGGACCAGCACCTACAACACCACGGAATTCAATGAAACCATTATAAGTTCCTGAAACGACGTCCATATAAACTGTATCACAAACTTGTCGTGCAACCAAATCGCTCATTGCAGCAGTAAAGCTTGTGTAGTCTCCTCCACCTGAAGGATCAATTGTAAATGTCCCGCTCATTGCAGGCGTTAAGTTTTGAGTGGCCATAGCGTTGTTTGTAGCATCGCCATCAACTACACCGTTCGGGAAATATGCACTGGCATTCACTGCGTAGGTATTTCCTGAAGTGGCCGTATACTGACCTAGAGTTATAATAGTGTCTTCGCCTGGGGCAACACTCAAACCAGTAAGAGTGTCCGGGCCGTAGTTGGTTCCACCAAAGGATCCTTGGACCACTGCAGAGGTTAAAGTATTGGTACCGTAATTCTCTAAAAACACATCGAGGTCGTTTGTTCCAGCACAAATGGTTGGCACTTTAAGTGCGCTAACTCCAGCATCGTTGGCCGGGGGCGGAATGAACTCGATCGCGTAATCTTCATACTCTCCACCATAGCTGCTAAATAGGCTGCCACATGGACCAATTCGAGGAGGTGTGCCGTCGTAACCACATCCAATACGCATTCTGGATGTACCCGTCATAGCAGAGAAAGGAATCGTTACTGTGTGATTGGAACGACTACCCCACGAACTAGTCGTTTTATAGATGTAGAGGTTAAGATCTTCTCCTGGGTCGGTGAAGTCACCGTCGCCGTTGAAATCTATCCAAGCATTTCCTTGCCAAGAGTTGGTGATCTGTAAAGTAAAGGAGCTTCCTTTTTTTACGGACACTTTTTGTGTACCTGAATAGTTGGTATAAGATGCGCTTATACCTGATGAATTGGTAAAGTTTGTCACACCACCGATGGTAGCAACTCTTTGAATTCCATCCCATGTAGAGCTTAAGCCGGTTGGCACACAATACTGGGCATTTAGTTGCGTTGAAAGAAATATTCCAACAAAAAGAGCCGCAAGCGACGTAAAGAAGTTTTTCATAACCTCAAGATTAGATTTGTAAATTACTGGTTTACTTGTTATTAAGTCTTTTAATCCCTGAATGGTTGGAAACCATAGCTGCCAAATTTAGAAATTCTGGCTTCCCCACCAAATAAAAGTTCGAAACCATAGACGCGGCTTTAGCCAAGTGCGTTGGGTATCGACTTAACTTTTTTTAATTTTTCAATACTTTAAGTTGATCGTCGTTGTTTGCAATCACAAAGAAAGTGCTCCCATCGGCCAGCTTGCCTTTTTCAACGTCTTTAACATCACCCGGAGTAAAATACCCACTCTGAGTTACTGGCACCCATTCAAAGTCACCCTTGCCATTGCCTTTCAACATACCTCCAATGCTGGCGTCGTTTCTCGTTGTTTCAACTTCGGCACTGAAGAGGTTCCCTGAGAATACCACATCGAGATTGCCGTCGCCGTCGTAGTCGCCGGAATTGATGCTCGTAATACTCGAGATCTGCGCCATGCGCGGAAGCTTCCGTATTTCAAATTGCCCCCCACCTTTATTCTCTAAATAGAGGGAAGAAAAGTTGGTTACCGCATAGTGCAATGCTTTGTCAAGCTTATCACCATATACGTCAGCCAAAGAGGCCGTCCCAAAATCATCGTAAGACTTAAACTTCTTTTTAATAAAGGGCATTTGCTGAGAGGAACATGTTCGACCGCGAACCGGATAACAGGTTCCACCATTGTAGTATCCTAAAACAATGTCGAGATTTCCACTGTTGTCAAAATCGTGGCAATAGATGTGGAAAGGTTCCTCGAATGAAGCTTTGTATTTGTAGTTCTCGCCAAGGTTCCCCAAAATGATGTCCTGGTCACCGTCGACGTCGAAGTCATTTAAATGTATGGCCGACCACCATCCGATTTGTTTGGCAAGCAGATCGTTGTCTAAAATCTCAAAGGAGGTCCCTTTGTTCATGTAGAAATTGATGGAAGTCCATTCGCCTACAATCAATAGGTCGAGTTTTTCATCTTGATCAATGTCAACCCACTCGGCATCGGTAATCAATCCAGCTTGCCTTAAATCTGGAGCCAATTCATCTGTGACGTCAGTGAATTTTCCTCCGTCGTTTCTTAAAATGTAAGACACCGGAGAAAATGGATACGCTCCAGGCACCAGTCTTCCCCCAACGAATAGATCTAAGTCGCCATCACCGTCGTAGTCTCCAGCTTCAACTTCTTTTCCACTCGTGCTCATATTTGGCAGAGCTTCCCAATTCACTTGGAAATTCCCCTTACCGTCATTCACATAAAGGCGATCTTGAAGTTCCGCGGCTTGCTGAGGGTATTCATTTCCTCCACTCACGACATAAAGGTCTTGATCTCCATCATTGTCGGCATCAAAAAAGAGGGCATCTAGATCTTCGCGCGATTTTTCTTTAACCCATGGCTGAGCATTGGATAGTTTAAAGCTTCCAGACTTCGACTGAAGATACAGAGCTCCCGACTGAGCAAGTGCACCGCCAACATAGAAATCATCTAGGCCATCTCCATTTGCATCGCCAACGGTCACCCCTGGGCCATGCATTGAGTTTCTGTGCGGAAGTAAAATCTCAGTCGCGAAATCGTCAAACTCATTTTCAACATGAATAAATTCATGCGTCATCAAGGCCGTAGCATCTTGGAAATAAGTTTTAGGTTTCGATTGGGCATAGGTCCCTTGAGCGTCACTGATGGAAAGAGTGAACAGTTGGTTTGATTCCGTCAATTTTTTACTCAAGGCCTTACCATTTGGAAAAACGACTTCCACACGATCCAATTCAACCCCTTCACGCACGGCGAAGAAAAGATCTCTCCCATTGCTCGACATATAACCTCGGGTAGGCTGGTTTTCTGAAAACTGAATTCCATCACTCGTATATAAGGTCACCTTCGCGCCAATGGCATCCGGATTTTGTGGACTGCCTTCAAGCTTGAACTTTACATATTTCTGCTCGAACATCTCGTTTGCTTTGTTTTCATAGACCCAAGCAAAATCTTTGATGTTGTTTGTGACCAAGTCTAAATCACCATCTTGATCTAAATCGGCAAAAGCGGCTCCCTGGGTAAATCCTTTTTGTCCGACACCCCATTCATAGCTCTTCTTGGAAAAACTTAAATCGCCGTTGTTCTTGTAGGCATAATTCGGAAGCGGGGTTGAAGGAGCTTGTCTGAATTTCTCAGCAGCATTTTTTGGAGAGGTGCTTCCACCTTTACCATAAGTTTCAGACATGCGAATTCGATAGTCGTTGTCGCGGTCATCGATTCGATAGCCATTCGAGATGAAACAATCTTTGTATCCGTCGTTGTCGAAATCGGCAAACAAGGGAGACCATGACCAATCTGTACTGTGCATTCCAGTCATCTGAGCGATGTCGGAGAAACTTTCGTTTCCTTGATTCAGCTGAAGAGCATTGTACATATATTGATGTGGAAGACCAAAATTCACAAGCTCATAAAACCGATCCGGTTGCATGGCCGACATCATTGTTTTGATTCGTTTGTTGTCTTCGGCTGCCATATCTAAGGTGAAGATGTCGAGCAAGCCATCGTTGTTCACATCAGCAATATCATTTCCCATCGAGAAGAGCGAAACGTGTTTCATCCAACCTTTCACATCTTCAGTGAAGGTGCCGTCGCCATTGTTGACATATAAATAGTCGGGGGCATCGTAATCATTGCTGATGTAGATTTCTGGGTAAAGGTCTCCATTGAGATCGCCAACGGCAATGCCGAGGCCCCATCCACCCAACATTTCATAACCAAGTCCGGCTTCTTTAGAAACATTCTTGAAACTTCCGTCGCCATTGTTTCGATAAAGTATGTCAGCTTGAATGGGGCGATCGCCCGATGCACGTTTTATAAGACTCACCGACGACCATTCATTGCCATGGTTTAAAACATAAAGGTCGAGGTCACCATCTAAGTCGTAATCGAAGAACACCGCTTGAGTACTGAAGCCGCTGTCAGCAATTCCGAATTGCTCTGCTTGTTCCTTGAAGCTGTTGTTTTGCTGATTGATGTATAGTTTGTTTTTTCGATTGGGTCCATCTCGGTAGCCAGAACAACTCACATATATATCCAACCAACCATCGGCGTTTACATCGGCCATCGTAACACCCGAAGTCCATGAGGAGTCGTTTCCAACTCCAGCAGATGCAGTAATGTCCTCGAACTTTAAGTTGCCTTTGTTGAGATAAAGTTTATTGGCAACTTCACTTCCACCGAAATAGACATCTTCCAATCCATCGTTGTTGATGTCGCCAATGGCAACACCCGAACCGTTGAAGTTGTATTGATACTTATAAAAAAGGAGTTCGGTATCAAAAGTGAAATCGTTTCTGAAATTGATTCCCGTTTCTTCTGGAGTTAAAAACTTGAATAGCTTTTGATTCAAATTGGTTTTTACTGGCGCCTTGGTTTCTTCTTTAGGCGCATCGTTTCCGCAAGAGAATAATGTAAGGCTCAAGGCGGTTAACGATAGGAAGGAGAGTATTCGAATCTGCATGGTCAACTGTTCTTTAATTTTCAACTGATGCTAATATAATGGTCTCGGCTTATGCGTTACCGAAACTTTTGACATGATTTTGGTCAATAATATCGTCGCTTAAAATTACCAAGCGCTCAACTACATTCCGGAGTTCTCTAATATTTCCAGTCCAGGAAGCTTTTTGCAATTCAGCAATTCCTTTGTCTGAAATCTCCTTTCGTTTAATCCCTTGCTCTTTGCAAATATCGTCGAGGAAAAAATTCACAAGCAATGGAATGTCATCCAAGCGTTCTCGAAGAGGCGGTAATTCAATGAGTATTACACCAAGTCGGTGGTAGAGATCTTCCCGAAAGTTCTTCTCAGTAATTTCCTTTTTCAAGTCCTTATTCGTCGCGGCCAGAATGCGCACATCTACTTTAATGTCTTTGTCGCCGCCAACCCGACTGATCTTATGTTCTTGAAGGGCTCTCAGAACTTTGGCTTGAGCGGATAAACTCATGTCGCCAATTTCATCCAAGAAGAGGGTGCCTCCGTGAGCTTGTTCGAATTTTCCTTTTCTCTGCTTGATGGCTGAAGTAAAGGCTCCTTTTTCGTGGCCGAACAACTCACTCTCAATCAGCTCTGCAGGAATGGCTGCACAGTTTACTTCAATGAAGGGTGATTTAATTCGATTTGATTTTTCATGAATCTGACGAGCAACCAACTCCTTACCCGTACCATTTGGTCCGGTAATGAGAACTCGCGCATCTGTTGGTGCCACTTTATCGATCATGTCGAAAACGGCTCTCATGTTCTCCGATTCACCAATGATGTTGGAACTGAATTTTCGGTTGATCTTTTTCCGCAGGACTTGAGTTTCGACGATGAGCTCTTGACGGTCCATTGCGTTGCGGACGCTCACGAGCAAGCGATTTAAATCAATAGGTTTTGGAATGTAGTCGAAGGCACCCTTCTTAAGTGCGGCTACCGCGGTGTCGATGGTGCCATGACCACTGATCATTATAAAGGTAGAATTGGGCTTTGCTTCCAAGGCCAATTCGAGAAGATCAATGCCGTCCATTTTCGGCATTTTAATATCACAGAGAATGAGGTCAAATTCTGTCGCCTTAATTTTCTGAAGTCCTTCCATCCCATCTTCGGCTTCATGGATTTCAAACTTCTCGTACTCTAGAACTTCTTTGAGGGAATTTCGGATGCTTCTCTCGTCGTCTACAATTAAGATTTTAGGCATACTTAGTCGTCCAAGTTTGGTTGGACTCTACGAATCTAATAAAATGAGTGGCAGGATGGCAGGGCTTAATAGCGAATCCATTTCCAAAGTTCCTTGTACGAAATTTTTTTCCCATACATGAGAATTCCAGTTCTGTAGATTCTTCCAGCAAGCCAAACCACAAAGATGAAAGTTACAACGAGGAGAGACATCGATAAGGCAACTTCCCAAATTGGAATACCTCCGTCTCCTACGCCAATAGCTACCCGAACGAGCATGACAATGGGCGAGGTAAATGGAATGATTGAAAACCAGAATGCGGCGGGGCCTTCAGGGTTCTGTATGATGACGGTCGACATTACGTAGGCTAAGATCAAAGGAGCTGTGACTGGGAACATAAATTGTTGCGAATCGGCTTCGTTGTCAACCGCGGCGCCAACGGCTGCAAACAGTGCGCTGTAGAGCAGATATCCTCCAAGAAAATAGAAGAGAAAAAGTCCGAGCATCATGGTCCAATTCGTACGCTTCAGAATGCTGTTGGGATCCGAAAAATCGAATTCTTGTGGCATCGCAGAATTCCCTTGATTCATTTCCTGCAACACTTCTTCGGTTGCTTGAATTTGGGTCGTATCAATTCCAAGTATTTCGGGCAAGATGAACATTTGAACAGCCATCACAATGGTGAATGTGAGCACAATCCAAACCACGATTTGGGTGAGGCCAACAAGGGCAACCCCAATGATCTTTCCCATCATTAATTGGAAGGGTTTCACAGAGGAGATGATGACCTCGACAATCCTACTGGTTTTCTCTTCCATAACACCGCGCATTACCTGCACGCCATATAGAAAGATGAACAGATAGATGAGCAAGCCAAAGACGAAGCCGATGACTGTTTTACCTTGGTCGATGTCTTCTTCTTTTCCCGACTCCGTAAACTTTATGGGCTGGATGGCGTAGTTGGTTTTAACGTCGTAAAACTCTTCGCGTGATATCTGATACTTCTCAAGTTTTAGCTCTTCAATGATGCCTTCAACTTTTGTCTCAATATTTCGAATGACAACAGCGCTGGGTTGTTTCTTGAAGTAGAGCTGAGCAGTCTTAGAGCCGGTCTCAATGTTCTTTGGAATGAATAGGATTCCAGAGTAAGGTGAGTCGTGGAAACTTGCCTTTGCCTCTTCTAAAGTGAGCTCGCTGTAGTCGAAGGTGACACGCTTGTCGTTTTCGAGTTTAGAAAAGAGTGGACTCAATTGGTCGACGACTACAATCTTTTGCTCTTCCGCATCCTCAATGCTAAGCCATATGGTTAAGCTTATTCCACCTGCAATGAGCAAAGGACCAAGCAAGGTGAGGAGAACAAAAGTTTTCTTCTTAACCCTTGAGAAATATTCCCTACCGATGATGAGTCCAATCTTATTCATCGTCAGTTTCTATTTCGGTTACTTTTTGAATGAAAATATCGTTCATGGAGGGAAGAACCTCTCCTAGGGAATGAATTTCAGCAACGGGTAAAAGTGCTCTCAATAAGTCGTTGGATTTTACGTCACCAAGGAGTTTTACTTTGGCATATTGAGTCTCTCCCTTGTTCTGAAAATCGAGCAATTCAGCACCGGTCCATAAGGCATTCGTAAAGCCCATTTTATTGCCGACAAAATTGAGCTCATAGATGTTGGCTCTGTAGGCTTCTTTCACCTCTTTTACGGAACCATCTAAAATCTTTTCAGCCTTGTTTATCAGGGCAATATGATCGCAGATTTCCTCTACAGACTCCATGTTGTGAGTAGAGAAAATTACGGTGGTTCCTTTGTCCCGCAACTCCAAGATTTCACTCTTAATTAAGTTGGTGTTGATTGGGTCAAAGCCAGAAAAAGGTTCGTCTAATATGATGAGTTCTGGCTCGTGTAAAACAGTGACAATGAATTGCACTTTTTGTTGCATCCCTTTTGAGAGATCTTCAACTTTTTTATCCCACCAATCAACGATTTGAAACTTCTCGAACCAGTGCTTTAGTTTTTGATTTGCGGTCTTGCGATCAAGGCCTTTCAGCATGCATAAATAGGTTGCTTGCTCCCCGACTTTCATCTTGCGATAAAGACCTCTTTCTTCGGGCAAATAACCGATGCGTTCGGTGTGTTTAGGCTTGAGTAATTCACCATTGAACAGAACCTCGCCAGCATCGGGTCCAGTAATCTGATTGATGATGCGAATCAGGGATGTTTTTCCCGCTCCGTTCGGGCCAAGTAAACCGAAAATACTCCCCTTTGGAACCTGCAACGATACGTCCTTGAGCGCCTGATGTTTGGCGTAAAGTTTATCGACGTTTTTTATATCTAGAATCGGCTGCATTACTTGGCTTCAGTTCAGGCAAATGTAATTGAAAAGAAGAGCGTAAATTCTATGAGAAATAGTCTCTCATTTTTCGGAAGAAACTTTTTTCATCCGCTTTTGGGTTTGGACGAAAATGCTCGCTGGTTCTGAAGCCTTCAAGAATGGTTTTTTCTTCATCGTTTAGCTCAGTTGGCGTCCAAATATTTACATGCACAAGCTGGTCGCCTCGGCTGCTTCCATGAACTGAAGGGAGGCCCTTATTGCGAAGGCGAAGAATCTTGCCCGATTGTGTTCCCGCAGGAATTTTTACTTTCAACTTGCCTTCAATGCTGGGAATCTCCGCCGAGAAGCCAAGAGCAGCATCGGCAAAATTCATGTAGAGTTGGTAGTGAATTGTTTGTCCGTCGCGCTCAAATTGATTGTTCGCTTCTTCCTCAACAACCACAAGAAGATCGCCCGGAACTCCACCCATCGGACCTTCATTTCCCTTCCCACGTATGGAGAGTTGCATGCCTTCTTCAACACCAGCTGGAATATCAATTTCAACGGTTACTTCTTCTCGAATGAGACCATCGGAATTTGCGCCACCAGCCGATTTTGTAACGACTTTTCCTGTACCGCCACAACTAGGGCAGGCACTGGAAGTTTGCATTTGTCCGAGAATGGTATTCGTAATGCGCGTAACGCTTCCGGAACCGTGGCAAGTGCTACATGTTCCAAATTCTACGTCTGGTGAATTCACCAGTTTTTGGACCTTAATTTTCTTGTGAACTCCGTTAAGAATTTCTTTCAAATTGAGCTTCACCTTGATGCGGAGATTTGATCCTCTCCGAACAGAAGTTCGCTGTCTTCCACCACCACCAAATCCGCCAAAAGCGCCACCAAAAATATCTCCGAATTGCTCAAAGATATCGTCCATGTTCATGCCATGCCCTCCTCCGAATCCACTAGCGCCAGCGCCCATTCCTTGGTGGCCGAATCGATCGTATTGAGCTTTCTTTTGCTCGTTACTTAAAACCTCATAAGCCTCGGCAGCTTCCTTGAATTTATCTTCGGCAGCTTTATCGTCGGGGTTCTTGTCCGGATGATATTTTAAAGCCAGTTTTCGATATGCTTTTTTAATCTCAGCTTCAGTGGCTCCTTTGGAGACGCCCAATACTTCGTAAAAATCTCGTTTGGCCATTATTCTCCGATTACCACTTTTGCAAAGCGAATTACTTTATCGCCCAGCATGTATCCATTTTCAATTACGTCTACAACTTTGCCTTTTTGTTTCTTGGAATCAACAGGTATTTTGGTGATGGCTTCGTGCAATTCGACGTCAAAAGGCTCTCCTAAAGCTTCAATCTTTTTGAGACCCTTGGATTTAAGAATGCCATTTAGTTTTTGAAGGACTAGTGTGTATCCTTCCAAGGCAGCTTTAGCCGCTTTGTCCTCAATAGCTTCAGTAGCTTTCTGAGCTCTTTCAAAGTCGTCTACTGCTGGCAGTAAGTCCTTGATGATATCTGAACTTGCAGTACTGATCATCTCCAGCTTTTCCCTTGCCGTTCTTCTTCTGAAGTTCTCAAACTCAGAATAAATTCTTAGGTACTTGTCGTTGGCCTCGGCATACTTCGTTTCCATCTCAGCGAGAGGATCGTGGTCTTCAGGACTCAACTCACCGCTAGGCTCCGAATTTCCCTCAACATCAGGCTCTGTTTCGTCTTCTTGAATCTCTTCTTCAGAAATCATGTTTAATGCTTTGTTTGAAAGTGCTTATCACAGATGCTGCCAAGTCCTTAAGTGGGACAATATGGCATAAAAAACCCCGCCACGCGGGGCCTTTTGCAATTATGTCATTCGGTTTATAGTTGCTTAACCCATTTGTCGAGGGTGAGGTGCAAGTTTTGACCTCGTAAATTTTTCGCAACGATTACGCCGTTGGCGTCGATTAGGAAGTTCGTAGGTATTGCGTGAACTTGGTAATCTTTGGCTGCTTGAGATCCCCAATATTGAAGGTCGCTTACATGATTTTCCCAGTTTAAACCATCTTGCTGGATTGCGTTTACCCAAGCGGTTTTAGATCGATCTAGTGAAACGTTGTAGACCACAAAAGACTTGGCATTCTTGATTTTAGCCTTGTTGTATTTGTTGTAGGCTGAGACTACGTTTGGGTTCTCTCGTCTACAGGGTCCACACCAAGAAGCCCAAAAATCAACTAGGACTAAGTTTCCTCTAAGTGAACTCAATGGAACTTCCTTTCCATCAGGATTTTTTAAGTTGATTTCAGGAGCTACATTCCCGACATTGATACCTACTTCTTGCGCTGTTAAGATGGAAGTAAAACTGATCATGCTGAACAATACAGCAAAGACTCCCAGGTATTTTAATAGTTGATTTTTCATGCTATGATTCTAATTAGTATCCAATCGTTTAATGCTCGCTCCAAGTGCATTGAGGCGTTCATCAATCTTGAAATAACCTCGATCGATTTGTTCGATGTTGTGAATCGAACTGGTGCCTTCAGCCGACATTGCAGCGATTAGCAAAGATACACCCGCCCGAATGTCGGGAGATGTCATCTCTATGCCTCTTAAGGCAGTTTTTCGATTCAATCCAATTACGGTAGCGCGATGCGGATCACACAATATGATCTGTGCTCCCATATCAATCAGCTTGTCCACAAAGAACAATCGCGACTCAAACATCTTTTGGTGTATCAATACACTGCCTTTTGCTTGAGTAGCTATAACCAACACAATGCTCAATAGGTCTGGTGTGAAGCCTGGCCAAGGAGCATCCGAAATTGTCAAAATCGATCCGTCAATGAACGTTTCTATGACATACTCTTCCTGTGCTGGAACATAGATGTCATCACCTCTACGTTCAAGTTTAATGCCAAGCTTTTTAAAGACATTTGGAATGACTCCAAGGTCATCGTAACTAACATTTTTAATTGTGAGTTCCGATTGGGTCATCGCTGCCAATCCTATCATACTCCCAATTTCAATCATATCTGGGAGGACTCTGTGTGAGCACCCATTGAGGCGTTCTACACCCTCAATAATTAAGAGGTTGGAGCCCACTCCAGATATTTTGGCTCCCATGGAATTCAATATCTTACACAACTGCTGAATGTAAGGCTCACATGCAGCGTTGAATATTTCTGTTCTTCCTTTGGCGAGCACGGCAGCCATAAGTATGTTTGCCGTTCCTGTTACAGAGGCTTCTTCAAGCAGCATTTTCGCACCGGAAAGTCGTTTCGCTTCGGCCCGGTAAAAATTGGTGTCGGCGTCGTAATTAAAGTCGGCACCTAAATTTTGGAAACCAATGAAGTGGGTGTCAAGTCGGCGCCGTCCGATTTTATCCCCGCCTGGTTTAGGGATGTATCCTTTCCCAAATCTACCAAGCATAGGTCCTACGATCATAATGGAGCCTCGCAAGCCCGACCCGCTTTCCCTGAACCGTGGACTTTCTAAATAGTCTATGTCGACCTCATCAGCCTTAAACGTAAAGTCACCATCCCCGTTGCGAGTTACTTTAACAGAAAGTTCGCGGAGAAGGTCAATCAGTTTGTTGACATCTCGGATTTCGGGAATGTTGGTGATTCGAACGTCTTCTTCAGTAAGAAGAACTGCGCAAAGGATTTGTAAGGCCTCGTTTTTTGCTCCTTGGCAGTGAAATTCACCTTGTATTTGGTGACCTCCTTCAATTTCGAACGTAGACATTTATTGCTGTGGTTTTCTGAATGGGCGTTTGCGGCTTTTACCTTTTTTATGCGCTGGTTTTTTCTTGTTGAGGTTGGAGCCGAGAATGGATCTTGTCGATTCAAATTGAAATTCTGGGTCGACCTTTAATTGGCCGTCCGACATTTTTCCAAGCTGCTCAACAATTACTTCGTCGTTTACAGAGTCGCGATTCCAATTGAGATACGCTCGTTTCATCATATTGGCGATGGATCTTACCAATTCCATTTTTTCTTCCCCTTCGGGCATTTCGATCGCGCTTTTGATGTAGCCAGGAATGCTTTTTCCATAGTGCTTATACTTCATGTTTCCGTCAGGATAAGCAATGCGTTCCGGTCGTTTCTTCGCAGATTCAGCATCCGGAATTGGGTACGGACACTCAACATCTAATTTGAACTCACTCATAATAAACAGGTGGTCCCAGAGAATGTGTGTGTACTCTGCAATGTCGCGAAGCTGGGGGTTAAGCTGCCCCATCACTCGAATGATTTCTTCTGCAGCAAGGTTGCGTTGAGCCCGATCTTCTAAGCTCAATGCATGTTGAATCATCTTTTCAACATTTCTTCCATATTCCGGAAGTTTCACGTCTTCGCGGCTTGTGTTGTATTCCATCTACTTGATATTGAGGGTCAAATTTAGCCTTTTTGAAGTGCTAAGAGGATTTTAAAACTGTGAGCTGTGCAAACTTCAATAAGAGTTGTTTTTCACCCTTTCCTTCGAAGTTGATTGTCGCCTTTCTGCTTTCTGGGTTTCCTTCCACACGAATTACTTTCCCTTTACCAAATCGTTGATGCTCAACTTCCATTCCTGGGCTGAGGTCGCTTGGGCCTTGCGCTCGACCTAGGTTTGGTCGACTTCCGCTCTCCGACATCCTCACCAATTTTCGATTGGGCGCTGGGTTTATACTTGGGGTTGCCCTTGTGGGAGTTTTCGTCAGACGCTTTACCTGCCTGCTGTCCGAGCCAGAAGGTGAAAAAGATTCTTTTGAAGGAGGTGTGCTGATGAATGAAGAATCAATTTCCTCCAAGAACCGACTTGGTTCGCAGTAGATGAGGTTGCCCCATTTATATCGCGTAAGCGCATATGACAGGTAGGCCTTTTTCTCAGCGCGAGTGAGCGCAACGTAAAAAAGTCGACGTTCTTCTTCGAGTTCCGAACGTGTTCCAGTACTCATTTGAGAAGGGAATAGGTTTTCTTCTAGTCCCACGATGAATACGTATGGAAATTCAAGTCCTTTTGCACTGTGTACGGTCATCAAGCCAACTCGGTCGGAGTCGTTTTTATCGTCTTTGTCTTGGTCAGTTAGTAGGGCGACGTCCTGCATGAAATCAGCCAAATAACGCACTTCACCTTCAGGTGCGGAGTCGGTGAACTCTTTGATTCCAGCCAACAACTCCTGAATGTTTTCATAACGGCTGACACCCTCAATGGTCTTATCTTGATAGAGTTCTCGAAGGATTCCTGAAGAAGCTGCCATCTTACTCGCAAGTTCGTAGGCGTTTTCAGTTTCTAGAGTTCCTTCAAACGACCGAATCATGTTAATGAACTCGGAAAGCTTCGTAATGGTCCCGCTGTTGAGTCCTCGAGGGTTGGCGAGCAACTGCAGAATTCCATCCCAAATACTAACTCCTTGCTCGCTCGAGAAAACGGTAATCCGATCAATCGTGGTTTGGCCCAAACCTCTTTTCGGATAATTGATGACGCGCCGCAGCGCTTCTTCATCCTTGTGGTTGACCAACAATCTGAAATAAGCGAGAATGTCTTTTATTTCCTTGCGCTGATAAAAGGATAGCCCGCCGTAAATTCGGTAAGGAATATTGAGTTTTCGCAGCGCCTCTTCCATGGCCCTTGACTGGGCATTGGTTCGGTATAAAATCGCGAAATCGGAGTTGGCCGCTTGCTCCTCGCTGCGAGTTCGGTAGATCTCGTCAGCAATAGCTCGACCTTCTTCATTATCGCTTCTTGCCCGGATAAGTTGAATGGAATCTCCAGTCGCGTTCTGGGTCCAGACATTTTTATCTAGTTGCTCTTTGTTCTTGGCAATAATTGAATTTGCAGCACCTACAATCGTCTGAGTGGATCGGTAATTCTGTTCTAATTTGTAGGTTGCCGTATCTTGATAATCGCGCTTAAAATTCAAGATGTTCTGAATGTTCGCCCCCCTAAAAGCATAGATGCTTTGAGCATCGTCACCTACTACGCAAATATTCTCGTAACGTGCAGCGAGTCGCTTTAGAATGATGGCTTGAGCGAAATTGGTATCCTGAAACTCATCTACCATGATGTATTTGAATTTCTCTTGGTATTTGAGGAGAGCTTCTGGTGAATTCTTCAGTAAAACGTTGGTTTTGAAGAGAAGGTCATCAAAATCCATCGCCCCAGAATTGAAGCACCTTTTTTCGTAGCGGCGGTAGATTTCGCTCAACTGCGGGCGCTTCGCACTTGCGTCTTCCTGAAGCAGAATGCTTTGATTGGCATAGTCCGCAGCAGTTAGAAGGTTGTTTTTTGCGGCGCTAATGCGATTATGAACGATGGATACTTTGTAGACTTTATCGTCCAATTTAAGCTCCTTTGTAATGATGTTCTTGAGAAGGCTTCGTGAATCGGCGGTGTCGTAAATCGTGAAATTTTTAGGGTAGCCAATGCGATCGGCTTCGTTTCGAAGTATACGAGCAAAAACAGAATGAAAGGTCCCCATCCAGAGGGCTTTTGCGTCAGAGGGGCCTACAATTCGACTAATGCGTTCCTTCATCTCTCTAGCCGCCTTATTAGTAAAGGTCAATGCCAGAATGTTGTAAGGGTCGATTCCTTTATGAATCAAATGCGCAATCCGATAGGTGAGTACTCGGGTCTTGCCAGATCCGGCGCCCGCAATAACCATCAATGGGCCTTCGATGTGTTCGACGGCTTTGCGTTGAACCGGGTTTAATTCGTCAAGATAATTTGTTGAAGACATCTAAGCACAAAGAAAGTAAAGATGCTTTCGGAGGCTTTCCTTGGCCTTCATTAATAATCAACAGTTTCAAAAGGTCGCGGTCATTGCTTTAAACGCAATTGCATAATTCGTTGTGGGAATACTAAACTTCTCTGAAAGCTTTTGTCCGTCTGCTTTTGAGCACTTGATTTATTGGGCAGCTTTAGAAATCAATCACTTAGCTTAACTGCAAAAGCGTGCATTTCATCGAAGCTTATGCTTAAAATTGTTGATCGATTGGAAGAGATTTCCTAATTTAGGGTTCTCAAAGTGATACACAATATCTAAACTATAAGAACATGTCAGACAATAAGAAAGAATTAAACGACTCAGAATTAGAAAACGTAAGCGGTGGAGCAGGATTGGTTCTTCCAGATTACATGCAAGGAATGTCAAAGCAAGAAATCGGACAGGTTATGCGTGATCCAGATTTCGTTGGTACACCAGAATGGCAAGAGATCATGGACCTAAACTCAGACAGAGTTAGCAAAATGGACGATCGTCGTGAAGCTCGCAGAGCAAACCTAGGTCGCGACCAGTAGACTTCCAAAAACTTAAAAGGAAACCCTTGCAGCTGAGCTGTGAGGGTTTTTTTATGTCTGCAAATCAGGCATTTATGCTTAGAGGATTTTAATCGGATAAAACTGAACGTTGGTCGAAGGCCAGGAAAAATTAGATTGAAACTGAAAAGGAATTCTTAATTTAGAATTCTCAATTTGATACACAATATCTAAACTATAAGAACATGTCAGACAATAAGAAAGAATTAAACGACTCAGAATTAGAAAACGTAAGCGGTGGAGCAGGATTGGTTCTTCCAGATTACATGCAAGGAATGTCAAAGCAAGAAATCGGACAGGTTATGCGTGATCCAGATTTCGTTGGTACACCAGAATGGCAAGAGATCATGGACCTAAACTCAGACAGAGTTAGCAAAATGGACGATCGTCGTGAAGCTCGCAGAGCAAACCTAGGTCGCGACCAGTAGACTTCCAAAAACTTAAAAGGAAACCCTTGCAGCTGAGCTGTGAGGGTTTTTTTATGCCTGCAAATCAAGCTTTTGCACTTGCCGGTTTTAATCGGACAAATCTGGGCTTTGGTCGAAGGCTCTATGTAAGGTCGATGAATATTGAGGTGAATTTCTTAATTTAGGATTCTCAATTTGATACATAACAACAATCTAAATAGAACAACATGTCAGATAAAAATAAAGTAGAGCTTACAGATTCAGATCTTGAAGATATCAGCGGAGGAGCATGGAACCTTCCAGATTACATGCAAGGAATGTCAAAGCAAGAAATCGGACAGGTTATGCGTGATCCAGATTTCGTTGGCAGCCCAGAGTGGCAAGAGATTATTGATCTTAATCAAGATCAGTTGCAAAAGAGAGACGAGAGACGTGAAGCTCGTCGTGCGATGGGTACAAAATAAGCCTCGCATTTTCAACAGCTAAAAGAGCCTTCTGTTTCAGAGGGCTTTTTTATGTCTGCAAATTAGGCATTTATGCTTAGAGGATTTTAATCGGATAAAACTGAACGTTGGTCGAAGGCCAGGAAAAATTAGATTGAAACTGAAAAGGAATTCTTAATTTAGAATTCTCAATTTGATACATAACATCTAAACTATAAGAACATGTCAGATAAAAACAAAGTAGAGCTTTCGGAATCAGATCTAGAAGAAATCAGCGGTGGAGCATGGACTCTTCCTGATTACATGAAGGATATGTCAAAGCAAGAAATCGGTCAGGTTATGCGTAATCCAGATTTCGTAGGAAGCCCAGAGTGGCAAGAGATTATTGACCTAAACTCAGATCAACTGCAAAAAAGAGACGAGAGACGTGCTTCTCGTCGTGCGATGGGAACAAAATAATCCCCGCATTTTCAACAGCTAAAAGAGCCTTCTGTTTCAGAGGGCTTTTTTTATGCGACATGATTGTTCGTTCATCAGCCAAAAAAGTGCGTACGTCGAACATTTAATCATTTTTCCCACAAGGGACTGTTGAGGAGTACCTTCGTTCGTTCGATGCAAAAGATTATGACTGCCTCCGACAAACGAGAAAAATTAGATAATGAGCTGCTGAAGAACGTTAGTGGCGGAAGCGTGCTTGTACTTCCTGATTATCTCAGCGCCATGTCAAAAGACGAGTTGCGCGATATATTAAAAGATCCAGATTTCGTTGGCAGTCCTGAATGGGAGGAGTTTATAGAGTTAAACCCTAAAGGTTCACGTCTTGGTCGTCAGTCAAAAAGACGAGACAACTAAGCATACATTTCCATTCGCTTGAATTCTCCCAAAAATATGCGTACTATAGTCGCATGATTTTGAGAGGTCTAATCGCCCTATTTGGCCTTTTCTTCACAATACACTGCACAGGTCAGGACTATAAGCACCTGCAATGGGTGTTGGAGGAAACGTTTAAATCGAGCCCTTCGATAAAAATTTCTGAGCAAAACATAGAATCGCAAGAAGGGTTTCTGCTTCAAGCGGAGAATCTATTTGCTCCTGCACTCAATTTCAGTTTAAATAATTCAGTTGACGATTTACCCTATACGAAGTCTACACGCGAGGGTTTGTTCGATGACCCGATTTTATCCTACCAAAATTACCTACTGACCTATCGCCTTTCGGCAAGCAAGGTCTTCAAGAGCGGCTTAACCCTCTCACCTGAGTTTCGCCTGAATAATTTCGGGAAAGACGCAACCTACGATTTGTATCAGGCACTAGGAATGGGAGAATTCGTTACCAATACGGGTAGTTTGTTTCTGTATGCAAGTCAGCCTTTGCTCAATGGCCGAGGGAGCGCAAGTGCAGCTGCCAGTTTGAACATTCAGAAACTCCAATTAAGTGCTGCTCAGTTGGAGTACCAAAATGACGTTAGTCGACAAGCTTTCATTGTTGTTCAGAACTATCTCTCCTATCTAGGAAGTCGTTATTCATTCTCCATCAACAGTCAAGTTCTTGAGGGGCTAATTACCTATCGCGATCAGCTCACTGAATTGGCTGACAAAGATGTCATACCAAAGGCTGACCTCTTGTACGTAAGGGCGAATTACTCACAACAATCTGCATTTGTAAGTCAGTCTAAAAACAATGTGATTCGAAGCAGAAACAGTTTATCTGAATCGATGGGACTCGGAGGCGAACGCTATCCGGAATTGGAAACTTCACAAGAAGAGTTTTTCGTTGAGTCGATTGAAATTCCTGACTCTTCAAAATACGTGACTTATTGGATGAAGAAGGCTCTAGAAAACCGAGGCGATTATCAAGGTTTAAAGAAGCGAGTTGAAAGTGGCGATGTCAATATTCAGTTTGCGGAAAGAAATAACGCTCCTCGCTTGGATTTGAATCTAGGGGTGGGCTACAATGGTATTTACGAGTCCAATTCTGCGGAGCAGTATGTTGCCCCATTTTATTCGAACATTCCTGGAATGAGTTACACTGCTGGGGTTAGCTTCTCAATGCCTTTTGGTTTAAAGAATACCAAAGGAGCACTTCGGTCTGCGGTGGCGAATAGAGAGAGCTTGGCTCAAAGCTTAAGAAGTTTGGAGTTGAACATTCAACAAAGCGTAGCATCGAGCTATAGTGAAGTGGCTATGTACGCTGAGGCCGTAAGTCAATTTAAGCAGGCAGTTGCTACAAATGCGGAAGCTCTTGACAATGAATACATCAAACTTAAACTTGGAACTACCACAGTGGTTAACCTCATTCAAGTTCAACAAAATGCCGCGAATTCAAGAAGTAATTTAAACTCCTACTTGGGGATATTAAATGCTGCGATCATAAAGTTTAGGTACCAAACAGGAACCTTGGTAAATGGAGAAGGACAAAGTTGGAGCATCAATCCAACAGAAATATTCAGTTTACCGGCAATAGGGAAGTAAGATGAATACACAACTGTTTAGAAAGCAGGCCATGGATAAACTTCAGTCGCCCGATCGACTGAATGAAATGGTCAAGATTACGAAGCCACATCATTGGTTATCCATTTTAGCGATGGGACTGATCATCATCTATTTCATCGTATGGAGTGTAACGGGGCGTTTGCCCAATTCAGTTAGTGGTAAAGGAATTTTGCTTCAATCGGGTGGAGTGATGGAAGTTCCAGCACTTGCTGCGGGTCAAGTCGATCGAGTATTGGTAAACCCTGGCGACGAAGTTATTGCTGGGCAAGTAGTGGTGAAGGTAGCTCAACCTGAGTTGCGACTACAGATTTTAAACATGCAGAATCAGCTCAAGCTCTTCATTGAAAAGTATGATAAAATAAAGGGTTTTGACGATAAAGATTTGGCCTTAAAGGGTGAAATCATTCAAAAGAAGGCCTCCAATAAACGCAAGCGGATTGAGAAAAACATGGAGCGCATTGAATTCATGAAGGAGCAAATTGCTGCCCGTGAAGAGCTGCTTGAAAAGGGCTTGATTACCACAGAGATGATGAACAATACGCGTCTAATGCTATTCGAAATTGAACAGCAGAATCTGGTTCTTTTAAACGAGCTTGAGGAGATGCAATTGAGTATGTTCGAATTGGGAAAACAAAACGAATTGGAATTGAACAACCTCTCCGCCCAGATCATTGACCTGGAGGCTGGTTTGGCTGAGATGAATGCCAAGTACGGCCTAAATTCTGAAATAAAGAGTCCTTATAGCGGAACTGTGATTGAACTGATGGTCGATGCGGGAAGCATTGTGAGCCCAGGGAGCTACATCCTCAGTGTAGAAAGGGACCAAAAAGATCAAAGATTGGAGGCAATTGTGTACGTCTCACCCAATGAGGGAAAAAAGATCAAAGCAGGTATGGAGGCGAAGATATCCCCCTCTACAGTTGAGATTGAGAAGTTTGGTTATATGAGAGGGAAGGTTCTGCAAGTATCTGAATATCCCTCGACTTCAGCGGGTATGCTGAATACATTGGGAACAAAAGAGTTGGTTGCAACATTTGCTCAAGGGCTGCCGCCCATCGCGGTTCGTGTTCGATTGGAAAAGAGTAAGGAAACCCCAAGTGGCTTTAACTGGACTTCCGGAGACGGGCCGAAGTTGGAGGTGAAATCGGGTACGCTTTGTAACTCTCAGATTATTGTGCACAACAAACGCCCCATCAGTTTGATATTCCCAACGCTAGAATAATTCTCTTTCATTGACTCCAGAAGAAAAAGAAATAGCAAGAGTTTACAACTCGCCCAAAGGGAGGGCAAAGACGACTTCTGTAATTCAGCTTGAAGCAGTTGAATGTGGTGCTGCGAGTTTGAAAATGGTCATGGGCTATTACGGGCGCCACGTCGCCCTGGAAGCATTAAGAGAAGATTGTGGTGTCAATCGGGATGGGAGTAAAGCAATCAATATTCTCAAGGCCGCCCGCAAGAATGATATGGAGGCCTCCGGTTATAAAGTCGAGGACCTCAAAGAGTTTTTGGATTTCGATTTCCCTCTCATCATTCACTGGAATTTCAATCACTTTATTGTATTGGAAGGTTTCAAGAACGGGAAATTCTATGTGAACGACCCTGCCATGGGGCACCGTACATTGAGCTTTGAAGAATTCAATAATTGCTTTACAGGAATCGCGCTTTATTGCAAACCGAATGAAAACTTTGTTGCTGATGGAAGACAGAGTACTCTCATAGCGAGTCTGAGAGAGCGCTTGGATGGCTATCGAACGTCCATTTTGTACTTGTTCGTCGTTGGGCTCTTTTTGGTGATTCCTGGCTTGGTGATTCCGGTGTTTTCAAGAATTTTCGTCGATGACATCCTGATTTCAAAATCTACGGATTGGCTTTGGCCATTGATTGCAGGTATGGCTTTAACCGGAGTATTGCGCGGAGTGTTGCAGTGGCTACGACTCACAGTTCTTATGAAAGCTGAGAATAAGCTGGAGATGGTGAGTTCGGCAAAATATTTTTGGCATCTGCTTAAACTTCCCATTCAATTCTTCCATCAGAGAGATGCAGGAGAGATGGGTTCTAGATTGGCCCTAAATCACAAGATAGCCAATCTCATAACTAGCCAATTGGCTAGCAACTTGCTCGACCTTTTTGTTGTTGTGTTTTACTTTCTGCTGATGTTGCAATACGATGTGACCTTATCAGTAATAACACTGTTATTCGCAGCGCTCAACATTGGCTCGCTTAGGATCATTGGGGCAAAAAGAATTGAGAAATATTTCAGCCTTTCGGTGAGTTCAGGGAAACTTTACGGAGTAACACTTGGAGGAATAAAGACGATTGAAACGCTCAAGGCAATGGGCCGTGAAAACGATTTCTTCACGAAATGGAGTGGGAGTTTCACCAAAGTCTTAAACCAGTCTCAAAACCTTGCATCCTTTGAATTGCGCTTTGGAATGCTGCCAAAATTATTGGGCAGCTTGCAAAGCATGCTCATCCTTACCATAGGAGCACTGAAAATCATGAACGGTGAAATAACCGTTGGTATGCTCGTCGCATTCCAAAGTCTGGTGATGAGTTTTACCGGCCCGATTTCAAGTTTGGTCGGACTGGGAAGTACGCTGCAGCAAATGGAGGGTGATATGAATCGAATCGATGATGTCATGCGCTCAAAAGAAGACCCGCAAGTTGCGCAGAAGTTAGAGGTTGATGCAGATCACTATGCGGATATATCTAAAAAACTGGATGGTTACGTTGAGTTCAAAAATGTTTCCTTCGGCTATTCAAAAGTGGGCGAGCCCTTGATTGAGAATTTCTCGCTGAAAATAAACCCTGGAGAGCGCATTGCTCTCGTTGGTGGATCTGGAAGTGGTAAATCGACGGTGGCGAAGCTATTGATTGGATTTTATGAGCCTTGGGAAGGAGAGATATTATTGGATGGAGATTCGAGAACAAAGTGGCCCCGACAGATCATCAACAATACCATGTCTATGGTTTCTCAAGAAGTGCATCTCTTTGAAGGGAGTGTGCGGGATGTAATAAACCTCTGGGATAAGAGTATACCCGATCACGTATTGATCCGTGCCTGTAAGGATGCGGCCATTCACGATATGATTTCCACCAAACCAGGAGCGTACGATTATAAAATCAGCGAGGGGGGAAAGAACTTTTCAGGAGGTCAACGTCAACGTATCGAGATTGCACGTGCATTGGTCAATGACCCAACCGTACTCATTCTAGATGAGGCTACTTCGGCTCTGGACCCTACCACCGAGCAAGTCATCGATGAGGCGATTCGAAAACGCAAATGCAGTGTATTGGTTGTTGCTCACCGCTTGAGCACCATTCGCGACAGCGATGAAATCATTGTAATGGATAAAGGAAAGATTGCAGAGCGAGGAACGCACACCGAGCTTATGAAGAAAGCAAGTAAGTATTATCACTTAGTAAAAACGACCTAGTGGAACATCTTGCCATAGTAAAGGAATTTAGAAATCACGGAGAAATGCGTCAGCTTTCTGTGATTACGCCTTTCCTTGCGGATAATCCTGGTAAGGCATACTATATCCTAAAAGGGAAGGTCAATATTTCCAGTTGTGTATCGCGGGATGGACAACCCCATGGCCGCCTAGATAACTTCACGAGTTTCGAAGAGGGAGAACTCATAATGGGCTCTTTTCCAAGTAAGAAGTTGAACTTGTCTTTTCTTGTAGATGCAGAAGAAGATACCACCATCATTGTCTTAGATGAGGCCAATCTTAAAGAACTGCAAAAGCGCGAGGAACTTCAAGCTGATTTAGCCAAGCTCGTAGATCAATGGATCGTTCGTCTATATGAAGGAGTTGCTGACGACACTTCCATTGTACCTCCACCAACAGACGAATCAATCCTTGAGTTTACCTCTGTAAAAGTGGAAAAGAAGCTTTCGCTCGAAACGCACAGGACAAATTTGTGGTTGGAATTTGAGAAATGTTCGAATTTCCAGTTCAATACGCACATCTTGAACGAAGAAGGGCATGGCATCATTCCCGTTGCTAGAAATACCGCCTTCAGTGTTGACGAAGGCACTGTTTTCCATTGTTACCCTACATCGAAAGTCATTGGCGAGGAGAGTATTTGGACCTCACTTCACTTTCTTATTGATCAGGTGCTGAAGAGCGATGAATATGAGCGCCAGTATCGTTCAGAGCGTGAGGTTGATCGTATTACTAAAAAGTACAGACTCGAAGACGAAGAGTTTACAAATTCATTGGGGCTTATTTCCAAGGTCTTTAAGCACTCTAAAGGCTTTGATTTAGATTTCACTGAAACGAACGACCTCTTTGCTGCTTGTAAAATGGTAGGTCGGTTTGATGGCATTGACATGGTTCTTCCAGACAAGGAGACCAGCTCCAACGATGAGTTGGAAGAAATTTGTCGTTACAGTCGAGTGCGTTATCGTGAGATTTTACTCGAACCAGGCTGGTATAAGCACAATACGGAGGACGCTTTTGTTGCTTTTTCTAAAGAAGAAGGTGATGCCTTAGCTGTTATTCCTGATGGACGAGGCGGATTGAAGGCCGTGAATACTTACACAAGGGAGGTATTTAAAATTACGGCTGAGCGGGCAGATGAGTTTTCAGACGAAGCATACCAGTTATATAAGCCATTCCCAGCAGACAAAGATTTAGGCATTAAGGACATCGCTCTGTTTTCATTTAATCGAAACAAGCGTGATTTTCTTTTTGTGATCGGAATGGGTTTCGTGGGTGCCACCTTGGGATTGGTAGCGCCTGTTTTAAGTGCGCAGATATTCGATTTCGTCATTCCAAGTGCTGATCGGATGCAGCTCCTTACCGTTGCATTAGCGCTCTTTGTGGTTTCAATTGCTGGAATGAACTTCGATTTAGTCAAGAGCTATGCCTTGCTTCGAGTTCAAGGGAGAATGGATTATAAGTTGCAAAGTGCTCTATGGGATCGCCTCATGGATTTGCCAACTGAATTCTTCAAGCAGTTTAATGTGGGTGACCTTGCGTCACGTTCAATGGGGATCAATCAAATTAGAGAAATTCTTTCTGGGGCCGTGATAACGAGCTTGTTGGCTGGTGTCTTTTCCATCATGAACCTTGGATTGCTGCTCTATTACGATGTGAACTTGGCACTTCTCGCCATTGGTGTATCTATGTTTCAAGTCGGGATGATCATTTATTTTTCGCGGCTTCAGTTGGCCAAACAGAAAGTATTGCTCGATGAGCAAGGGCAATTATCCGGTGTAGTCTTTCAAGTTCTAAATGGCATCTCTCGGTTCAGGGCGAGTGGAGCGGAGTCTATGGCTTTCTTGCATTGGTTCAGGCAATTCATGTCTGCAAAGACATTGTCGATTGACTTATATAAGATTCAAAACCAACAAGCAATTATGGGAGGAGCTTTCGGGCTTTTGTCAACCATGTTTGTGTACGTGACAGTAATAACCCTTGAGGACACTTTATCAACGGGTGAATTTATTGCCTTCATCGGAGCTTATGGTGGCTTTGTGGGTGCAATTGTTGGACTCTCATCCAGTTTAACAGGAGCGCTTCAAGTTCCAATCCTATTCAAACGTTTGTCACCAATCCTCGAAACTAAGCCAGAGAGTAATGAGAGCAAAGAGGCTCCAGGACCCCTGCAAGGGCGTATAGAGATCAACAAAGTCTCTTTTAGGTATACGGACGATGGTCCGCTCATTTTGAATGATGTAAGCCTTAAAATCCATAAGGGAGGCTATGTAGCCTTGGTTGGTCCGTCGGGGTCAGGTAAATCGACGCTCATTCGCTTGCTTCTAGGTTTTAACAAGCCAGAGGCTGGAAGTATTTTTTACGACGGATTGGATTTGGATCGTTTGGAGCCTAAATTATTACGGCGCCAAATTGGTGTTGTACTTCAAGATGGCTCTCTCGTATCCGGTGACATTTATTCCAATATTATTGGTGCTTCCACTCAATTGGATATTAGGGATGCATGGGCAGCTGCTCGTGCTGCGGCATTTGATCGGGACATTAGAACAATGCCCATGGGAATGCATACCATAGTAAATGAAGATGGTGGGACGTTATCCGGTGGTCAGAAGCAGAGACTTATGATTGCGCGTGCCCTAGTTCACAAGCCTAAGATTTTGATATTTGATGAAGCGACGAGCGCTTTGGACAATGAGACTCAAGCTATTGTTACCCAGAGTCTTGACCAACTTAATGTCACTCGAATTGTGATTGCGCACCGTCTTTCGACAATCATCAATGCGAATTCCATCTATTATTTGGAGGGTGGAAACATAATTGAGTCTGGTAGCTATGAAGAATTGATGGCTAAACAAGGTCGCTTTTATAAATTGGCTGAACGTCAATTGGAATAACTTCATTTAAAGCCCCATTCTGCGGCGTTTTTTGCCTTTTTCGAAGCCTTAAAAAAAAGCACTCTACCCCATTGTTTTTTACCATTGAATAACCTACATTTGCACCCCCAAATTTTTGAGGGGGAGCTATAATATTGTGTAAAATACTAGTAGTCAACGAAATGCCTACAATACAGCAGCTTGTAAGAAAGAGTAGACAGAGCAATTCTAAGTCCAGCAAATCCGCTGCACTAGACGCATGTCCTCAACGTAGAGGAGTATGTGTTCGAGTTTACACCACAACACCTAAGAAACCAAACTCAGCAATGAGGAAGGTGGCGAGGGTTAGATTAACCAATGCCAAGGAGGTGAATGCTTACATCCCTGGAGAAGGTCACAACCTTCAAGAGCACTCCATCGTGTTGGTGCGAGGTGGTCGAGTGAAGGACCTTCCAGGTGTTCGATATCACATCGTACGTGGCGCTCTTGATACTGCAGGTGTTGAAGGACGATCACAACGTAGGTCTAAGTACGGAACAAAACGACCAAAGAAATAAGCTGAATAATGAGAAAGAGCAGGTCAAAAGGATTTCGAGTTGAGCCAGACCCAAGATTTGGGGATGAGCTAGTTACACGCTTCGTGAACAATCTAATGCTAGAAGGCAAGAAGAATACAGCTTTCAAGATTTTTTACGCAGCTATTGATCGTGTAGCCGAAAAAACGAGTGAAGACGGATTAGAGGTTTTCAAAAAAGGATTGAGTAATGTTACTCCTCAGGTTGAAGTTAGAAGTCGACGTGTTGGTGGTGCCACTTTTCAAATTCCAACTGAGGTTCGTCAGAGCCGTAAAGTGTCTTTAGGAATGAAGTGGATGATCAGCATGGCTCGTAAGAGAAACGGTCGTTCAATGGGCGAGAAACTTTCAGACGAGATAATGGCTGCATACCGTGAAGAAGGTGGAGCATTCAAGAAAAAAGAGGATACACATAGAATGGCCGAAGCGAATAAAGCTTTTGCTCACTTTAGAGTATAACAGGAGATGGCAAAAAGAGATTTACAAGTTACGCGTAACATCGGCATCATGGCTCACATTGATGCTGGTAAGACGACTACCTCGGAGCGTATTCTTTATTACACAGGTCTTTCCCACAAAATTGGTGAGGTGCATGATGGTGCCGCAACTATGGACTGGATGGAGCAAGAGCAGGAGCGTGGTATTACAATTACCTCAGCTGCAACAACATGCTTTTGGAAATTCAAAGGGACCGAGTATAAGATTAACATCATTGACACTCCTGGACACGTTGACTTTACTGTAGAGGTAGAGCGTTCATTGCGTGTATTGGATGGTGCGGTAGCTGTTTTTTGTGCTGTGGGTGGTGTTGAGCCACAATCTGAGACAGTTTGGCGTCAAGCTGATAAGTATCACGTTCCACGCATCGGGTTTGTAAACAAAATGGACCGTTCAGGTGCTGATTTTTTCTCAGTGGTTGAGCAGGTGAAAGAACGTTTGGGGGCAAAGCCAGTTCCACTTCAGGTTCCAATTGGAGCAGAAGATGATTTTCGTGGGGTAGTCGATTTGATTTCGATGAAAGGAATTATTTGGAACGAGGATGACATGGGAATGACTTTCCAGGAAGTTCCAATTCCAGAAGATTTAGTTGAGACAGTAAACAACTACAGAGACTTGCTCATCGAATCTGTTGCTGAATCAAATGAGGAGTTGATGGAGAAGTTCTTCGAGGACTCTAGTTCGATTTCTGAAGAAGAAATGATTGAGGCAATCCGTCGTTCTACAATCAATATGGAAATCACGCCGATGTTGTGTGGTTCTGCTTTCAAGAATAAAGGTGTTCAAACTATGTTGGATGCCGTGATGCAATACCTTCCTTCTCCTCTGGATGTTGGAGCTGTAACTGGAATTAATCCAAATACAGGTAAAGAAGAGCAACGTAAGCCAGAGGCCTCTGAGCCTATGTCGGCATTGGCATTTAAAATTGCAACCGACCCATACGTAGGACGTCTTTGTTTCTTCCGCATGTACTCGGGTACATTGGATGCGGGTTCTTATGTCTTGAACACAAGAACGGACAAGAAAGAGCGTATTTCTCGAATTTTCCAAATGCATTCCAACAAGCAGAATCCGATCGATAGCATTGAAGCAGGAGATATTGGAGCAGCGGTTGGGTTTAAGGACATTCGTACTGGAGACACCCTTACTGCAGAAAAAAGCCCATTGGTTCTTGAGTCAATGTCTTTCCCAGAGCCAGTTATTGGTGTGGCTATTGAGCCTAAGACTCAAGCTGACGTTGATAAACTCGGTGTTGCTCTTGGTAAATTGGCCGAAGAGGATCCGACCTTCCAGGTGAAGACCGACGAAGATTCAGGTCAAACTGTAATTTCTGGAATGGGTGAATTGCACTTGGAAATTCTCGTTGATCGATTGAAGAGAGAATTTAAAGTTGAGTGTAATCAGGGTGCACCTCAAGTAAATTACAAGGAAACTATCCTTGCTAAGATTGATCACCGTGAAACTTACAAGAAACAAACTGGTGGTCGCGGTAAATTCGCCGACATTCAAGTAACCATTGAGCCAGTTGAAGATCCTGAAAAAGAAGGATTGGAATTCGTAAACAGCATTAAAGGGGGTAATATTCCGCGTGAATTCATCCCGTCTGTTGAAAAAGGATTTAGAACTGCGATGTCTAATGGGCCTTTGGCCGGATATGTAGTAGACAGCTTAAAAGTCACATTGACTGATGGAAGTTTCCACGCAGTTGACTCGGATTCACTTTCATTTGAGGTTGCAGCAAAATTGGCTTTCCGTACGGCAATGCCAAAAGCACAACCAGTGCTTCTCGAGCCAATCATGAAGCTAGAAGTTGTTACTCCTGAAGATAACATGGGTGACGTTGTAGCTGACTTGAACCGAAGAAGAGGTCAAGTGGATGGTATGGACTCTAGAGCAGGCGCTCAAGTAGTAAAAGCAAAAGTTCCCCTTTCTGAGATGTTTGGTTACGTCACAGCATTGAGAACAATTACATCTGGTAGAGCTTCTTCTACAATGGAATTCTCACACTTTGCGGAGTGTCCGAAGAACATTGCTGAAGGGGTAATCGCTAAAGTTAAAGGTAACGTAGCAACGGCTTAGGAAGATGGCACAGAAGATTAGAATCAAACTTAAATCCTACGATCACAACTTGGTTGACAAGTCAGCTGAGAAGATTGTAAAGACGGTAAAGTCAACTGGTGCAGTAGTAAGTGGACCTATTCCACTCCCTACTAACAAGAAGATTTTCACTGTATTGAAGTCACCTCACGTGAATAAGAAAGCTCGTGAGCAATTCGAACTGGCTTCATACAAAAGATTGATGGACATCTACAGTTCCTCTTCAAAAACAGTCGACGCTTTGATGAAGCTTGAGCTTCCTTCGGGAGTTGATGTTGAAATCAAGGTGTAACTATAGAAAAGACAGAATCATGCCTGGATTGATTGGAAAAAAAGTTGGGATGACCAACGTATATGATGAGCAAGGAAAGAACCATCCTTGCACCATCCTTGAGGTTGGACCTTGTACTGTTGTACAAGTGAAGACTGAGGAAGTAGATGGTTACAGCGCTGTGCAAATTGGCTACGGAGAAAAAGCGGAGCATCGCACAACCAAAGCCGAATTGGGTCATGCCAAGAAAGCCAAGGTCGCTACTCCTGTCAAAATGATTGAGGTAGATGGATTTGCTGCTGAAGTAAAGTCGGGCGATGTTTTGAGCGCTGAGATTTTCGAAGAAGGTGAATTCGTGGATGTTGTTGGAACAACAAAAGGAAAAGGTTTTCAAGGGGTTGTGAAGCGTCACGGTTTTGGTGGTGTTGGACAAGCTACTCACGGTCAGCACAACAGACTGAGAGCTCCTGGATCTATTGGTGCGGCCTCTTATCCAAGTCGTGTATTCAAAGGAATGCGCATGGCTGGAAGAATGGGAAACGCCAGAATGACGGTTCAGAACTTGAGAGTAATTAAAGTTTTAAAAGAGCAGAACATTCTTTTGGTTCGCGGTGCAGTACCAGGCGCAAAAGGCTCTTACGTAATCGTTGAGAAATAAGTCATGGAAGCGATTCTAATCGATAAGACAGGAAAAGACCTTGGAAAAAAGGTTAAGCTGAACAAGTCAGTGTTCGGAATTGAGCCCAACGAGCATGCCATGTATTTGGATGTGAAGGGAACTCTTGGAGCACGCCGTCAAGGTACACACCAGTCGAAAGAACGTGGTGAAGTAGTTGGCTCGACTCGTAAAATCAAGCGCCAAAAAGGAACAGGTACTGCCCGTGCAGGAAGTATCAAGAATCCATTGTTTAGAGGTGGAGGACGCGTATTCGGACCAAGACCTCGTTTGTACGATATCAAACTGAACAAGAAGGTTAAGGTATTGGCACGGAAGTCTGCTTTGAGCACTAAGGCTGCGGCCAACCGTATGGCCGTTATTGAGGATTTCTCTTATGAGAAGCCTTCGACAAAAACATTCCAAGCTTTGGTTGATAACCTCAGTATTGAAGGAAAGAAAGCAACCTTTGTAATGACGGATGCAGACAAGAATGTAATGTTGTCAGCGCGGAACATTCCAAACGCGAAGACGATTTCAGTAAACGAATTGAACACCTACGAAATCATGAAAGCAGATAAACTCATTTTGAGTGAAGCTAGCGTGAAGGCAATTGAGGGTATTCTTTCATAAGTAAAAGGAAATGGGAACTATTATAAAACCAATCATTACCGAAAGACTGACGGAAGAGGCCGAAACTCAAAACCGTTATGGTTTTGTGGTTGATCAAAAGGCGAATAAGCTTGAGATCAAGTCTGCAGTTGAAGAGATGTACGGCGTAAGCGTTCGTTCGGTAAATACCATGAATTATTTGGGTAAACCAAAATCAAGGTATAGTAAGTCAACCATCATGAAGGGTCGCACTGCCAACTACAAGAAGGCAATTGTGACTTTGGCAGACGGAGAAGAAATCGATTTCTACAGCAACGTCTAAGAAGAAGGAAATGGGAATCAAGAAATTTAAACCGAATACACCTGGTCAGCGATTTAAGCAGGTTGTAGATTTCGAAGAAGTAACAACGAATACTCCGGAGAAGAGTTTGATCGTTTCGATCAAAAGATCTGGTGGTCGTAACAACACCGGTAAGATGACTGTACGTTATCGCGGTGGAGGGCACAAACGCGCATATCGTATCATCGATTTCAAGCGTGATAAGTTTGGCGTTCCTGGAACAGTGAAGACCATCGAGTACGATCCAAACAGAACTGCATTCATCGCATTGGTTCAGTACAAAGACGGAGAAAAGAGATATATCATCGCGCCAAGCGGACTGGAAGTAGGTCAAGAAATTATTTCTGATGCTAAAGCTGCACCAGAAGTAGGTAACACTCTTCCAATTAAGAATGTGCCTTTCGGTACTGTTCTTCACAACATCGAGTTGAACCCTGGTCAAGGTGGTAAATTCGCCCGAAGTGCTGGTGCATATGCACAGCTAACGGCGAAGGATGGTAAGTATGCGATTTTAAAAATGCCTTCTGGCGAAACTCGCATGGTACTTCAAACTTGTTTGGCAACTGTTGGATCAGTTTCGAATTCAGATCATTCACTTCAAGTTTCAGGTAAAGCTGGTAGAAATAGATGGTTGGGTAGACGTCCGAGAACTCGTGGTGTCGCAATGAACCCAGTCGATCACCCAATGGGTGGTGGTGAAGGAAAGAGTTCTGGAGGACATCCACGTTCAAGAAACGGGATACCTGCAAAAGGCTTTAAGACCCGTGCTAAGAAAAAGCCGTCGAACAGATTTATTGTAGATCGCAAGAAAAAATAAGGTGAGAGATGAGTAGATCGCTTAAAAAACCTCCATTTGTACATTACAAACTTGAACAAAAAGTTCTTGAGACTCAGGGTTCTGGAAAGAAGTCTGTCATCAAAACTTGGTCGAGGTCGTCCATGATTACTCCGGACTTTGTAGGCTTAACAATTGCCGTACACAATGGAAACAAGTTTATCCCTGTCTATGTCACAGAGAACATGGTAGGACACAAATTGGGAGAATTTTCTCCAACCCGTTCCTTTAGAGGACACGGTGGAAAAAGAAGATAACAGAGTTAAAGCTTAAACACGATGGGAGTTCGTAAGCGAAAATCAGCAGAGGCGCGAAAAGAGGCGAAGAAGAACATCTTCCTAGCACGCCTGAACAATTGCCCCACTTCCCCACGGAAGATGAGATTGGTGGCGGATATGATTCGGGGTGAAGGAGTGGAAAAAGCTTCTGGAATCTTGCAGTTCAGTAAACAAGACGCAGCACGTCGTCTAGAAAAACTTCTTTGGTCGGCTATTGCCAACTACGAGGAGAAATCTGGAGAGAGTTGGGAAGGTTCGGAACTGGTAGTAAAAGAAATTATGGTAGACAGCGGACGTGTGTTGAAGCGTATCCAGCCAGCTCCTCAGGGACGGGCTCATCGCATCAGAAAGCGCTCAAACCATGTGACTTTGATTTTAGGAACAAAAGAGAATACAGTCGAAGATGGGGCAGAAAACTAATCCAATAGGTAACCGTCTCGGAATCATCCGAGGATGGGATTCAAACTGGTACGGTGGTAAACGCTACGAAGCCAAGTTAGTTGAAGACTACGAAATTCGTCGTTATCTTCATGCACGTTTGGAAAAAGCAGGTGTTTCGAAGATCATTATTGAGAGAACTCTCAAGTTGATTACGGTAACAATTAAAACCGCTCGTCCGGGTATCATCATTGGAAAAGGCGGTTCTGAGGTTGACAAGCTGAAAGAAGAGTTGAAGAAGATCACGAACAAAGAGGTTCAAATCAACATCTTCGAGATCAAGCGTCCTGAAATGGATGCTGCCCTTGTCGCTGAAAGTATTGCCAAACAAATTCAAGGTCGAATTTCTCATCGTCGTGCTTCGAAGATGGCCGTTGCTTCTGCAATGCGCATGGGGGCTGAAGGAATCAAGATCATGATTTCTGGTCGATTGAATGGTGCTGAAATGGCACGATCTGAGAGTTATAAAGAAGGACGTATTCCATTGCATACTTTCCGAGCTGACATCGACTACTGTTTGAAAGAAGCTCACACATCATATGGCCGATTGGGCATTAAAGTGTGGATTTGTTTAGGTGAAGTATATGGAAAACGCGATCTCTCACCGGTATTGTCTGCTCCTAAAAGAGCACCAAAACCGAGAATGAGATCTGGAGGCGGACCTAAGAAGTAATAGTTAAGAATACGAACGATGTTATCACCGAGAAAGACAAAATACCGTAAAGCGATGAAGGGGAGGGTTAAAGGCCTTGCCCAACGTGGAAGCACGATTGCTTTTGGTACTTACGCGATTAAAACCCTAGAGCCAGGACGTTTGACATCACGTCAGATTGAATCAGCTCGTATTGCCGTAACGCGGTATATGAAGCGGGAAGGAAAAGTTTGGATCCGTGTATTTCCAGATAAGCCCATTACAAAGAAACCTGCAGAGGTTCGTATGGGTAAAGGAAAAGGTGGATTTGACCACTGGGTTGCTCCAGTAAAACCGGGAAGAATACTTTTTGAAATTGAAGGAGTCGACCCAGATAAAGCACGCGAAGGACTTAGATTGGCAGCACAAAAGCTTCCACTCTTGACGAGGTTCGTGACTAGAAATGATTTTGTACCGAACAAGAAATAAGAGGAAATGAAACAAGCAGTAATTCGGGAAATGACTTCTGAGGAGCTTTCAGAACGCCTGGAAAACGAAGTGGAAAATTTTGGAAAAATCAAAATGAACCATACCGTTTCTCCTCTTGAGAATCCTATGTTGCTTCGGGAGAAGAGAAGAACCATTGCACGTTTGAAGACAGAGATTCGAAAACGTGAGCTTGCTGATATCAAGAACTAGTAGAGATGGCAGAAAGGAATTTAAGAAAAGAGAGAATTGGAGTTGTTTCTAGCTCAGCAATGGATAAGTCCATCGTTGTGAGCGTTGAGATTCGCGAGAAGCACCCTAAGTATGGAAAGTTCGTCTTGAAATCGAAAAAATTCATGGCGCACGATGAAAAAGAGCAAAGTGGTGTAGGGGATACTGTGCGTATCATGGAAACCCGTCCATTGAGTAAAAGCAAACGATGGAGATTAGTCGAAATCGTAGAAAAAGCTAAATAAACGAGCTAAAGAGCATCTAAGATGATCCAGCAAGAATCAAGACTGCAAGTAGCAGACAACAGTGGAGCGAAGGAAGTCCTTTGTATCCGCGTACTCGGAGGAACGAAACGTCGTTACGCTTCCATCGGTGACAAAATTGTTGTTACTGTGAAAGATGCTATTCCTTCGGGTAACATCAAAGCAGGTACAGTGTCACACGCAGTTGTGGTACGTACAAAAAAAGAAGTCCGCAGAATGGACGGATCGTACATTCGATTCGATAACAACGCTGTGGTATTGTTGAACCCTACAGGTGAAATGAGAGGAACTCGGATCTTCGGACCAGTTGCCCGTGAATTGCGCGAAAAGCAATTCATGAAAATCGTTTCGCTTGCACCTGAAGTATTGTAGACGATGGCCATTAAATTTCACGTCAAAAAAGACGACAAAGTTCGTGTCATATCTGGAGAGCACAAAGGCCAAGAAGGTCGCGTACTCTTAATTGATCGCGAGAAGTATCGCGCTTTGGTTGAAGGAGTAAATCTTGTAAGCCGTCATCAAAAGCCCAGTGCTGTTAACCCAGATGGTGGTATTGTGAAAAAAGAAGCAGCCATTCACCTTTCCAATCTTTCAGTGATTGATGGTGAAGGAAATGCAACCCGTGTTGGACGAAAGTTGAACAAAGAGGGTAAGTTGATAAGGTATTCTAAGAAATCAGGAGAAGAGATTAAGTAATGTATTCACCAAGACTAAGAGATACGTACCGCAACGAAATCGTTCCTGCACTCAAGGAGAAGTTCGCCTACAAAAGCATCATGGAGGTGCCTAGGGTTGAAAAGATCATCTTGAATCAGGGAGTTGGTAATGCGGTAGCAGATAAGAAGCTCGTTGAGAACGCAGTTCAAGAGATGAGTAAAATCGCAGGACAAAAAGCGTTGGTAACACGCTCTAAGAAGGATATTTCGAACTTCAAGGTTCGTAAAGGAATGCCTATTGGAGCAAAAGTGACCTTGCGCGGAGAGAAGATGTACGAATTTTTGGATCGTTTTGTCTCTGTTGCCCTTCCAAGAACTCGTGACTTCAGAGGCATCAATGCCGCTGGTTTTGACGGACGAGGAAACTACAACATGGGAATTAAGGAGCAAATCATCTTTCCCGAGATCGACATCGATCAAGTAGCCAACATTACAGGAATGGACGTCACGATTGTGACAACTGCTAAAACTGATGATGAAGCTTACGCATTATTGAAATCATTTGGCTTACCCTTTAAAGAGCGATAGATTATGGCAAAAGAATCCATGAAAGCGAGAGAGCGCAAACGCGAAAGAATGGTCGCTCAGTTCGCAGAGAAACGTCAGGCTTTGAAAGACGCCGGTGATTGGGAAGGACTTCAAAAGCTTCCTGCAAACTCATCTTCTGTGCGCTTGCACAATCGATGTAAATTAACTGGCCGCCCACGTGGGTACATGCGTCAGTTTGGTATTTCAAGGGTTACTTTTAGGGAAATGGCCTTGAACGGTTTGATTCCCGGAGTGAAAAAAGCCAGTTGGTAAAAGATTTAATAGAAGAAAAATGACAACCGATCCGATAGCAGATTATTTGACGAGGATTAGAAACGCGATTAAATCGCGTCACCGTGTGGTGGATATTCCAGCTTCAGGTTTGAAGCAGGAAATCACTAAGATTCTCTTTGAGAAAGGCTATGTATTGAACTACAAGTTCGATGCAGAGGCAGGTCCTCAGGGCACAATTAAAATCGCCTTGAAGTATCATCCGGTGAGTAAAATTCCGGCTATCAAGAAGATTGAACGCATTTCGAAACCAGGACTACGTAAGTACACTGGTTCGTCAAACCTTCCTCGCGTGATGAATGGTTTGGGAATCGCAGTTCTTTCAACTTCGAAAGGAGTAATGACCGACAAGGAAGCCCGTGCGGCAAACGTTGGTGGTGAAGTATTGTGTTACGTCAGCTAAAGAATAAGACTTATGTCACGAATTGGTAAAGAGCCCATAGTAGTCCCAGAAGGAATCGAATTGACCGTTGAAGGCAAAGAGGTTCGTGTTAAAGGGAAATTGGGTGAACTGAAAGAAACGATAAAAGGAAACGTTGAGATTAAACTCGAAGACGGTGTTCTTACTGTGACTCGCGGAAGCGATCATAAAGACGACCGCGCAATGCACGGTTTATATCGTTCTTTGGTTAACAACATGATCGTTGGTGTATCTGAGGGTTACAAAAAAGATATGGAATTGGTTGGTGTAGGTTTTCGGGCCACGTCAACTGGTCAGCAGTTGGATTTGTCACTTGGCTATTCACACAACATCATCTTTCAACTTCCAGAAGAGATTACGGTTGTAACAACCTCAGAAAGAGGTCAAAATCCAACCATTTCGCTGACTTCATACGACAAGCAGTTGTTGGGTCAGGTAGCGGCAAAGATTCGTTCGATGCGTAAACCAGAGCCTTACAAAGGAAAAGGTGTAAGGTTCGTAGGAGAAGAAATTCGTAGAAAAGCTGGTAAATCAGCCGGATAATAGAAGAGTACGATGGGAATTACTAAACTAGAAAGAAGACAAAGAATCAAGTTTCGCGTTCGTAAGAAGATTACGGGTACAGCGGAGCGTCCTCGCCTTTCAATTTTCAGAAGCAACAAGCAATTGTATGCTCAGTTAATTGACGATGTTGCAGGAAGCACTTTAGTGGGCATGGGTTCTATAAGCGATAAGGCAGGACAAAAAAGCCCTAGACAAGAGCAAGCTGCCAAATTGGGAAAGGCCTTCGCCGAAAAAGCGAAAGCAGCAGGATATGGTGATGTAGTATTCGATCGTAACGGATTTCTATATCATGGAAGAGTTAAATCATTTGCAGATGCTGCTAGAGAAGCAGGCTTGAAATTTTAAGAAGCATGTCAAACGCGAATACTAAACGAGTAAAATCAAGCGAGATTGAGTTGAAAGACAAGCTCGTGAGCATCCGTCGAGTTACCAAAGTAACCAAGGGTGGACGAACTTTCGGCTTCTCAGCGATCGTTGTAGTTGGAAATGAAAATGGTGTAGTAGGTCACGGACTTGGAAAAGCCAAGGAAGTCACTGGCGCCATTGCAAAAGCCATCGACGATGCGAAGAAGAACCTAATTAAAGTTCCAATTATCCATGGAACAATTCCTCATGAACAAATTGGAAAATTTGGAGGATCAAGAGTCTTCTTGAAACCTGCGTCAAACGGTACTGGTGTTATTGCTGGTGGTGCGATGCGTGCGGTTTTAGAGAGTGTTGGTGTAACCGATGTCTTGGCGAAATCTAAAGGTTCTTCGAATCCAAACAATGTGGTTCGCGCAACAATGGTTGCTCTTGCTGAAATGCGAGATGCATACACAGTTGCTCGTCATAGAGGAATTACAATTGACAAAGTATTCAACGGTTAGAGTCATGGCGAAAATTAAAATTACACAAGTACGCAGCATCATTCGACGACCAGAACGTCAGAAGAGAACGATGCAAGCTTTGGGTCTGCGTAAGATCAATGCAAGCGTAGAAGTTGAAGCTACCGACCAGATTCTTGGTATGGTGAACAAGGTGAAACACTTGGTGAAAACTGAAAATATTTAGTACAATGGAATTGCACAATCTTAAACCGGCGGAGGGATCCACCAAAAGCGAAAAGCGAGTCGGTCGTGGTGAAGGAAGTACCAGAGGTGGTACCTCTACTAGAGGTATGAATGGTCAGAAGGCGCGTTCAGGTTACTCGAAGAAACGAGGATTTGAAGGTGGTCAGATGCCACTTCAACGTCGTGTTCCGAAATTTGGCTTTACCAATATCAACCGTGTTGAGTTCAGAGGAATTAACCTTGATGTTCTTCAATACCTAGTTGACGAAAAGAAAGTAAAAGAAATCAACCCTGAGGTTTTGATCGAGAATGGACTGATTGCAAAAAAGGATTTGGTAAAAATTCTTGGACGTGGTGAGCTCAGCGTAAAGATTGATGTAACGGCAGACGCATTTTCTAAGTCTGCTCTAAAAGCCATCGAAGACAAAGGCGGCAAAGCCAGCCTGGTAAACGGATAAGATGAAGCGATTTTTTGAAACCATAGCAAACATCTACCGCATCGAGGAACTGCGCAATCGGATTCTCTACACTCTTGGATTTATTCTGATCTACAGACTGGGTTCATTTGTTGTTTTGCCGGGCGTGAATTCAGTGGATTTGCAGAACAATGCGCAAAGTGCGCAGGGTCTTGCGGCCATTCTGAATCTCTTTGCAGGTGGAGCTTTTTCGAGAGCTTCCATTTTCGCACTTGGTATCATGCCTTACATCTCGGCATCGATTGTGATGCAGCTCCTGCAAATTGCCATTCCTTCTTTCCAGAAGATGCAAAAGGAAGGTGACAGCGGACGTAAGAAAATCACTCAATGGACGCGTCTTTTGACGATTGCGATTACAGCAGCTCAGGCTCCTGGTTACATTGCAACTCAAATTCCTCCTTCAGCGATTGTTGATCCTGGAACCTTTTTCTGGTTGTCTTCAACTGTAATATTGGTTACAGGAACCATGTTCGTAATGTGGTTGGGTGAAAAGATTACCGACAAAGGAATTGGAAATGGTATTTCCCTTTTGATCATGATTGGAATCATCGCAGGCTTTCCAACGTCATTCTTGTTTGAAGTTGATTCGTTGACAACAAACGGTGGTGGTTTTGTAATCCTATTGGTTGAATTGGTATTCCTTCTTCTCGTGATCATAGCAACCGTATTGCTTGTACAAGGTGTTCGACGTGTACCGGTGAATTACGCCAAGAAATTGGTCGGAAACGCTCAGTACGGAGGAGCACGTCAGTACATTCCTTTAAAAGTAAATGCAGCTGGTGTAATGCCAATCATCTTCGCCCAGGCGATTATGTTCTTGCCATTATCCTTGGTTTCATTGCCTGGTTTTAATGGTGATTTCTTTACATCATTCGCCTCCTTATTTGCTGACATTACAGGCTTTTGGTACAACGCAGTATTCTTTATAATGATCATCCTTTTCACGTATTTCTATACGGCGATTACTATCAATCCGAAGCAAATGGCCGACGATTTGAAGAAAAATGGAGGATTCATTCCAGGAGTTAAACCGGGAGTTCATACTTCCGAGTTTCTTGATAATATTCTTTCGAAGATTACCCTTCCCGGATCTGTATTTCTGGGACTGATTGCAATTTTGCCTTCATTCGCGATGATTGCGGGTGTAAGTCAAGGTTTTGCATTTTTCTTCGGAGGCACATCCTTGTTGATTATGGTGGGCGTTACGCTCGACACACTTCAACAGGTTGAAAGTTATTTGCTCATGAGACATTACGATGGCTTGATGAAGTCCGGACGCATACAAGGCCGGTCGACTTCAGCTATTGGAATTTAAGTCGAGTTCGGATGGTCTATTTGAAGACTGAAGAAGAGATTGAGTTAGTTAGAATAAGTTCTTTGCTTGTTGGTAAGACACATGGAGTGCTTGCACCCCATATCGTCCCAGGAGTTGTTCCGGAAGAACTTGACCGCATTGCGGAAGAGTTTATTCGCGACAATGGAGCCACGCCAAGCTTTTTTGGTTATAATGGGTTTCCTAAGTCCATCTGCGTTTCTATAAACGAAGAGGTGGTGCATGGAATTCCTTCCAAAGAGCCTTTGAAAAACGGAGACATCGTATCAGTTGATATCGGTGTTTACAAAAACGGTTTTCATGGTGATTCAGCATACACTTACGAAGTAGGTGAGGTTGATGAAGAGGTTCACTTGTTGTTGGAGCGCACTAAAGAATCCTTGATGCGTGGCATTAAGGCAGCGAAAGCTGGAAATCGAATTGGTGATATTGGACATGCCATTCAATCTTACGTTGAAGACTTTGGTTACGGAGTAGTTCGTGAACTTGTCGGACACGGTTTAGGTCGAGACTTGCATGAATCTCCGGAGGTACCAAACTATGGTACTCAAGGTAGAGGAAAAAAGTTGGTTGAAGGAATGGTCTTGGCAATAGAACCGATGGTTAATCTTGGTGTTCGCGAAATACGTCAACTCCGAGATGGTTGGACCATTGTTACTCGCGATGGAAAGCCCTCTGCTCATTTTGAGCACGATGTGGTGATCCGGAAAGATGGAGCAGAAGTCTTATCGACATTTGAATTTGTAGAAAAAGAATTGGTTAAAAGCTAAATGGCAAAACAGGCATCGATAGAGCAAGACGGGACAATCGTGGAATCATTAGGTAACGCGATGTTTAGAGTCGAACTTGAAAATGGGCACAGCATCACTGCGCACATTTCAGGGAAGATGAGGATGTATTACATCAAAATCTTACCTGGAGACCGTGTAAAAGTGGAGATGTCTCCTTACGATTTATCAAAGGGTCGTATTACTTATCGATACAAATAGTGAAGAGATGAAAGTTAGAGCATCTGTTAAAAAACGCAGTGAGGATTGCAAAATCGTGAAACGAAAGGGACGCGTTTATGTGATCAACAAGAAGAATCCTAAGTTCAAACAAAGACAAGGTTAAAAGATTATGGCTCGGATAGCAGGAATCGACCTTCCCCGGAAGAAGCGCGGCATTATAAGCCTCACTTACATCTATGGAATAGGACCAAAAAATGCCACAGATATTTTGATGGCAGCTGGTGTAGATCCCAACAAACATGTTGCGGATTGGAATGATGATGAGTTGGCCAAAATACGGCAGATACTCAACGATAATTATAAGGTTGAAGGAGCGTTGCGCTCTGAGGTGCAGTTGAACATCAAGCGATTGATGGACATCGGTTGCTACCGAGGAATTCGTCACCGTTCTGGTTTACCTTTGCGCGGTCAACGCACAAAGAACAACAGCCGGACAAGAAAAGGTAAACGCAAGACAGTTGCGAACAAAAAGCAAGTAGGTAAATAACCCTGAAGCATGGCAAAGTCAAGTTCTAAAAAACTTAAAGTCAAAGTTGATGCAGTTGGAGAGGCGCACATTCAAGCCACTTTCAATAACATCATCATTAGTTTGACAAACACCAGCGGACAAGTAATTTCTTGGTCTTCCGCAGGTAAAATGGGATTCAGAGGTTCTAAGAAGAACACTCCTTATGCTGCTCAAACAGCAGCCGAAGATTGCGCGAAAGTTGCCTTTGAAAGAGGATTGCGCAAAGTGAAGTTGTATGTAAAAGGGCCTGGGTCTGGACGTGAGTCTGCGATTCGCACCCTGCACAACAACGGCATCCAAGTAGTAGAAATTACTGATGTAACTCCACTACCGCACAACGGATGCAGACCACCGAAAAGGAGAAGAGTTTAATAATTAAAGGATAGTAGAGAGATGGCAAGATATAGAGGGCCAAAATCCAAAATCGCTAGAAAGTTTCGTGAACCAATTTTTGGTCCCGATAAGGCACTTGAGAGGAAAAATTATCCTCCTGGGATGCACGGACCAAACAAGCGAAGAATGAAGCAATCGGAATATGCGGTTCAACTTCAGGAAAAGCAAAGAGCGAAGTACACCTACGGAATTCTTGAGCGTCAGTTCAGAAACATGTTCGAAAAGGCTTCTAGAGCAAAAGGCATTACAGGTGAGAACCTATTGCGTCTTTGTGAAGGACGATTGGACAATGTTGTATTCCGTATGGGCGTGTCAAACAGTCGCCGCGGTGCAAGACAACTCGTTACACACCGTCACATTACGGTAAATGGTGAGGTTGTGAACATCCCTTCTTTTCAGCTAAAGGCTGGAGATAAAGTCGGTGTGCGCGAGCGTTCAAAAGCAATGATTGCAATTCAGTCCTCTTTGTCAACGTCGAACGTTGCGAACTACGACTGGTTGGAATTTGATCAAACTACGATGGTTGGAACATTCATCAATTCTCCTGAGAGAATCATGATTCCAGAAAACATCAAGGAATCGTTGATCGTGGAACTCTATTCGAAATAATAAAGAACAAGGAAAAGAAATGGCAATACTTGATTTTCAGAAGCCGGACAAGGTAATTATGTTGAATTCCGACGACCGCATTGGTCAGTTTGAGTTCCGACCACTTGAGCCAGGTTACGGTATTACGATAGGTAACTCATTGCGCAGAATTCTTCTTTCTTCATTGGAAGGATATGCCGTTACTTCTATTAAAGTTGAAGGGGTTGATCACGAATTCTCTACTGTAAAAGGAGTTCATGAGGACGTTACCGAAGTCATCTTGAACTTGAAACAAGTGCGTTTCAAGCAGCAAATTCAAGACACGGATGATGAGCGCATCACCGTTAAGATGAAAGGTAAGGACAAGTTGACTGCAGGAGACATCGGACAGTTCACTTCAGGTTTTCAGGTATTAAACCCAGACTTGGTGATTTGCCATATGGATGAGTCAGTAGACTTGAGTATCCAGATGAGCATCAACAAGGGCCGTGGTTATGTTCCTAGTGAGGAGAACAGCATTATTGATGCACAGGTTGGTGAGGTATCGATTGACTCAATCTTTACTCCGATTCGAAACGTGAAGTACTCTATTGAGAACTATCGTGTAGAACAGAAAACTGACTACGAGAAATTGGTTCTTGAAATTGAAACCGATGGTTCAATTCACCCAAAAGAAGCCTTGAAGGAGGCAGCGAAGATTCTCATTCACCACTTCATGCTTTTCTCTGACGAACGTATTACGCTCGACGATGAGGATAAAGCAGCGGAGGAAGAGTTTGATGAAACTTCACTTCACATGCGTCAATTATTGAAGACTAAATTGGTTGATTTGGATCTTTCAGTTCGTGCATTGAACTGTTTGAGAGCCGCTGAAATCGATACACTCGGAGATTTGGTGCAGTATGATAAGAACGATATGCTCAAGTTCAGAAACTTCGGTAAGAAGTCATTGACAGAATTGGAGGATCTCGTTGAAGCAAAAGGCCTTTCATTTGGAATGAATCTTTCCAAGTACAAGTTGGACCTACAGAAATAAGAACAGCTCAGAACTGAATTGCAATGAGACACGGAAAAAAGTTTAATCACCTCGGTAGAAAAGTTGGTCATCGTAGAGCGATGTTATCCAACATGGCTTGCTCGCTGATTGAACACAAACAGATCAACACTACTACGGCTAAAGCAAAAGCTTTGCGCGTATATATTGAGCCTCTTTTGACAAAATCAAAAGACGATTCAACGCACAGTCGTCGTGTGGTATTTGGATATCTACAGAATAAACACGTAGTAACTGAACTCTTTAGAGAGATTGCTCCGAAAATTCAAGATCGTCCAGGTGGATACACTCGAATCATCAAAACTGGTTTTCGCCAGGGAGATGGTGCTGAGATGGCTATGATAGAATTGGTTGACTTTAACGAGATCTATTCTCCAACTGAAAAGAAAACTAAGTCTCGAAGACGTCGCAAGTCTAGCGGTTCCACTGAACCAAAAGCTGCAGCAGCTGTTGAGATTGCTGAAGAAGCGGAAGTTATAGTTGAAGAGACTCCTGAAGTTGTTGAAGACGTGAAAGTTGAAACTTCTCCGGAAGCTGAAGTAACTGCGGAAGCAGCTCCTGAAGTGAAAGAAACAGAAGAAAAAACTGAGTCTGATGAGCCAAAAGCGTCATCTGAAAATGAGTCCGATTCAAAAGAAGAGAAGAAAGACTAATTGAACATACATTTCAAAATAGAAAAGGGGTTTTACGTTGAGTGAAATCCCTTTTTTTGTGCCTATGGAAAAGACGAAAGCATTACTTGTTTTAGAGGACGGAGCTAGCTTTGAGGGAAGCGCCGCAGGAGCCGTTGGGACAGCCTTTGGAGAAATAGCATTCAATACCGGCATGACCGGTTATCAAGAGATATTTACCGACCCATCTTACTTTGGTCAAATACTCTTAATGACGCCTTCTCACATTGGGAATTACGGCGTACACGACGAAGAGGTAGAGTCCGATGGACTCAAAATATCGGGCTTGGTTTGTAAAAAGTTTTCGGACATATTCAGTCGGCCTTCAGGTTCGTCCTCCTTGGGTGACCTTTTTGAAAAGCAAGGAATGGTCGGAATTTCAGATGTAGACACACGAGCAATAGTGAGGCACATTCGCGATAAAGGAGCGATGAATGCCATCATATCTTCCAAAGATCATAGTGTGGATTCACTTCTGGCAAGACTAAAAGAAGTTCCGAGCATGGAAGGACTTGAATTGTCTTCGAAGGTGTGCACAAAAGAGGCCTACAATTTTGGAGATGAAAACGCAGAACTTCGAATTGCCGTTATGGATTACGGAGTGAAGAGGAACATTCTTCGATGCCTTTCAGATCGAGGAGCGTTTTTGAAAGTATTCCCAATGGATGCCTCACTGGAAGAAATTCGTTCATGGAAGCCTGATGGAATAATGCTTTCCAATGGCCCAGGTGATCCTGCCGCAATGAGCGCTCAAGTAACGGAAGTGAAATCCTTCGTTGAAAGTGGTATTCCAGTCTTTGGTATTTGCCTCGGGCATCAAATCCTATCTCAAGCTTTAGGTCTAAAAACCTACAAGATGCACAACGGACATCGCGGTGTTAATCACCCGGTTCAAAACCTTCTTACGGGTCGATGTGAAGTGACTTCGCAAAATCACGGCTTTGTGGTGGATATGGAGGCAGTAAAGAACAATGCTGATGTGGAATTGACCCACGTTCATCTAAATGACAACACCGTCGCAGGAATTCGATTGAAAGGGAAACCTGTATTCTCGGTACAATATCACCCAGAATCATCAGCTGGGCCCAATGATTCGCGCTATCTATTTGATGAGTTCATTACAAACGTCAGAAATAACAAAGTATGAGTTTTATAAGCAATATCAGTGCGCGAGAAATTCTCGATAGTAGAGGAAACCCGACCATAGAGGTAGAAGTTGTGACAGAAAGTGGTGCCCGAGGAATAGCAGCAGTGCCTTCTGGGGCAAGTACTGGAATTCACGAGGCTGTTGAGCTTCGCGATGGAGAAGAAAACAGATACATGGGTAAAGGTGTTCTTCGTGCTGTTCAAAACGTGAACGAGAGCATCAATAATGAACTGAGAGGTTCTTTGGTGTTTAACCAAGCAGGGATTGATCAATTTCTAATCGATTTGGACGGTTCGCCAAACAAGGGCAACTTAGGTGCAAATGCGATTCTAGGCGTTTCGTTGGCAGTAGCCAAAGCTGCGGCTCAAAATCACGGCATGCCTCTATATCGATATGTAGGAGGTGTGAACGCAAGAACGCTTCCAGTTCCGATGATGAACATTCTGAACGGTGGTTCTCACGCCGACAACAGCATCGATTTCCAAGAATTTATGGTGATGCCTTTTGGCGCCGACACTTTCAGTGAATCTTTACGCATGGGTGTTGAAGTATTCCATCATCTGAAGAAAGTTCTTTCTGCAAACGGTTTTGCTACAAATGTTGGTGACGAAGGTGGATTTGCACCAAACTTGGGTAGCAACGAGGAGGCCATTGAGTATGTTCTCAAAGCCATTGAAAATGCTGGATACAAACCAGGAGAAGACATTTACATCGCTATGGATGCGGCCTCGTCTGAGTATTACCTCGACGATGAGAAAGTATATCATTTTCATAAATCCGATGGCCGTAAACTGAATTCAGATGAAATGGCCGACTACTGGACGGCCTGGACAAAGAAGTATCCAATCATTTCCATTGAAGACGGAATGGCTGAAGACGATTGGGCTGGATGGGCTAGTCAGACAAAAGCGATTGGTGATAAAGTACAATTGGTGGGGGATGATTTGTTCGTAACCAATACCGAACGATTAAGTCGTGGGGTAAAAGAGAACATTGCGAACAGTATTCTTGTTAAGGTGAATCAGATAGGAACTTTGACAGAGACAATTGAAGCTGTAAACATGGCGACCAGAAATCAGTATACTTCAGTTATGAGTCACCGATCGGGTGAAACTGAAGACACGACCATTGCCGATTTAGCCGTGGCTTTGAGTACTGGTCAGATAAAAACTGGTTCGGCTTCACGCTCTGATAGGGTTGCGAAATATAACCGTCTCTTGAAGATTGAAGAAGAGCTGGGTGCGGAAGCATATTTCCCAGGAAGAGACTTTAAGTTTATTTAATTGGGGCTCTCGGAAATGCGAAGGCAAATTTGTATTTTCGTAGCAACTGGAAATTGGACTATTGTAGGCCAATGCCTCCCCAGGACTCATTGAAAAATAGAAGGATTATGGCAAATGTAGAATTGATCATCGACGGAGAAAGACACGAATTTCCAGTCGTTGAAGGAACGGAAAAGGAGAAGGCCATTGATATCAGTAAGTTGCGTGCGAAAACTGGTTACGTAACCTTAGACCCAGGGTATAAGAACACTGGAGCTACAATGAGCGCCATTACCTTTCTAAATGGTGAAGAGGGAATTCTTCGATACCGTGGATATTCTATTGAAGAGTTGGCCGACAGAGCGGACTTTTTGGAGGTAGCCTACTTGGTTATTTTTGGTGAATTACCAAATGAGGCCCAGTACTCAGAGTTTAAAAATGACATCAAGGTGCACACCTTGGTTCATGAAGAGATTAAAAACATCCTCGACGGTTTTCCTTCGAACGCCCACCCAATGGGGGTTTTGAGTGCATTACTTTCCTCTTTAACTGCATTCTATCCTAACTCATTGGATCCGAATCGTTCAGCTCATGAAGTGCATTTGAGCATCATTCGACTCCTCGCCAAGATGCCCACCTTAGCAGCTTGGTCTTACAAAAACGAAAAAGGACAACCGGTGAACTACCCCGACAATGGTCTTGACTATTGTGGGAATTTCTTGAAAATGATGTTTGCTGTTCCAACGGAGCCTTATACGGTGAACCCAGTTGTGGAAAGCGCACTCAACAAATTGTTGATTCTTCACGCGGAGCACGAACAGAATTGCTCTACTTCTACGGTAAGAATTGTAGGTTCATCACAATCGAGTTTGTATTCTTCCATCTCTGCTGGAGTAAGTGCCCTTTGGGGACCTCTTCACGGAGGTGCGAATCAAGCGGTAATTGAAATGTTGGAAAGCATTCGTCGCGATGGAGGTGATACTGAAAAGTATCTAGCCAAGGCGAAGGATAAAGAAGATCCTTTCCGCTTGATGGGCTTCGGGCACAGAGTGTACAAAAACTTTGACCCACGCGCCCGCATCATCAAAAAGGCAGCCGACGATGTATTGGAGAACCTAGGAGTAGACGATCCAATTTTGGAGATTGCCAAGAAGCTTGAAGAAGCGGCGTTAAATGATCCTTATTTCGTGGAGCGCAAGCTTTACCCGAACGTTGATTTTTATTCTGGAATCATCTACCGTGCAATTGGAATTCCGACGCAAATGTTCACTGTAATGTTCGCGCTAGGAAGATTGCCAGGTTGGATTGCACAATGGAAAGAAATGCGTGAAAACAACGAGCCTATCGGACGTCCACGTCAGATATACACTGGCCACAACTTGCGTTCGTTTGTAGAGCGAGGTGATCGCTAAAAGCTATCTACCCCAGTCTTTTTAATAAGCGTTGAACGCGTACTTGTCCTCTGAGATGAGCTGTTGTGCGATGATTTGACGCTTTTCCTTGACGTTGACGCTGTCCACTTTGGTGAATCGTTTGAGACCCATCAGCATCATGCGCTGCTCGTCGCCCTCGACAAAAGATAGGATTCCATCTTTCCCACTCTTTGCTATTCTGTCGGCAGCATCATACATGAAGACTTCCACCATGGCCATTTCAGAAGTGCATGCTGCTTCCCCTTTGATGCTGACCAATTTCTCAACCCGCATTTTTAAAGATTCAGCTACATAGGTATCGATAAGCATATCGGCCACATTCATGAGAATTTCTTGTTCTTTAGCTAAAGTGGTTGCCAACTTTTGAACCGCTGCACCTGCAACGAGTAAAACCGCCTTTTTAAATCCAGTTATGTAAGATTGTGATTTCTCGAAAAGACCTTCAGGAGCGGTCCCGAAGTCGGGGATTGACATGAGTTCGTCTGCTACCTTTTGAGCGTGACTGGCAAGGTCCAGTTCACCTTTCATGGCTTTTTTCAGGAGCATTTCAACCGCCAACATGCGATTGATTTCATTGGTTCCTTCAAAAATGCGATTGATGCGTGCATCGCGATAAGCTCGGTCCATAGGAGCTTCCGCTGAATAACCCATTCCACCATAAATCTGAACTCCTTCGTCGACGACATAGTCAAGCACTTCTGAGCCATAGACTTTTAGAATGGCTGCTTCCGTTGCATACTGTTCAACACCTTTTAAGATGGAAGTTGCGTGATCTGTTCCTTGCGAATCAAGGGCACTTATTGCTTCATCAATATCATGTGAGCAACGATACACGGCAGATTCCATGGCATACGTTCGGATGGCCTGTTCCGCGAGCTTAAAGCGGATGGCTCCGTACTTTGAAATTGGGCGACCAAATTGCTCTCGCTGATTTGCGTAGATGATGGATTGTGTTATGGTTCTCTTACACCCACCTAAAGCCGCTGCAGCCAACTTAACCCTCCCGAGGTTAAGAATGTTAAGCGCAATTTTAAAACCGCCCTGTCGATCTCCTAGAAGGTTTCCCGCGGGCACTTTCACATTATTGAAAAAGACCTGTCGCGTTGACGAGCCTTTGATGCCCATTTTTTTCTCTTCTGGGTTTAAGCTGAGTCCTTCGTAATCCTTTTCAAGAATGAAGGCGCTGAGGTTTGCATCGTCATCAATTTTTGCAAAGACGGTAAACACATCAGCGAAACCTGCATTCGTAATCCACATCTTTTGGCCGTTAAGGATGTAGTGCTTTCCATCTTCGGATAGCGTAGCTTTTGTTTTTGCGGAATTTGCGTCGGACCCAGAGCTTGGTTCCGTAAGGCAATAGGCTCCTTTCCATTCGCCTGAGGCTAGCTTCGGAATGTATTTCTTTTTCTGTTCCTTGTTCCCGTAGTATAAAATAGGAAGTGTTCCGATTCCGGTGTGAGCTGCGAAGGCAACGGCGAAGGAGTGACCGGAACCCATTACTTCTGCTGTGAGCATCGAGGTTACGAAGTCTTTTCCAAAACCTCCATATTCTTCGGGAACCTTAATTCCTAGAAGCCCTAGTTCGCCCGCCTTTTCAAGAAGTGATGGCATCAATCCCTCTTCAAGAGAGTCGATTCGGTCGTGGTTTGGATTTACTTCTTGTTCTAGGAAATCTCTGCACGAAGCAGCAATCATTTGCTGTTCTTCTGAATATTCCTCAGGAATGAACATCGAAGTTGCATCGGCATCCTTAATGATAAATTCACCTCCTTTTAAATTCTTTGATTCCATGGTTCTAATGATTTTGATCTAAATAATTTCGAAAATACCTGCTGCTCCTTGGCCTGAACCCACACACATGGTGACCATGCCATATTTCTGTTTGCGCTTCTTCATGGCGTAAATCAGTTGGGTGGTGAGCTTCGCTCCAGTGCATCCCAATGGGTGCCCTAAAGAAATTGCTCCACCATTTGGATTCACGATTTCTGGGTTCATACCCAATTCTCGAATTACGGCAAGGGATTGAGAAGCGAAGGCTTCGTTGAGCTCAATCATTTCCAGATCTTGCAATTTCATCCCAGCAATTTTCAAAGCCTTCGGAACAGCCTTAACTGGCCCGATGCCCATAATTCTTGGAGGAACTCCCATGGCCGCATAGGCTTTCATTTGAGCCAATGGCTCTACGCCCAATTGCTTCAACATTTTTTCACTCACCACAAGAACAAAGGCAGCACCGTCGCTTGTTTGAGATGAGTTTCCTGCGGTCACAGAACCTTTGGCGTCAAAAACGGGTCTTAGCCTAGCTAGGGCAGTTGGATTTGTGTCTCGTCGCGGACCTTCATCCACTTGAGCGGTCCAACTGCGTTCACTAGGCTTGCCAGATGTATCTAAAAAGTTTTCTCGAACTGTAATCGGAACAATCTCATCTGAAAAATGCCCTCTATCGATTGCGGCAACGGCTTTTTCATGACTCCTTAGAGCAAAGGCATCTTGATCTACGCGATTAACATTGTATTCTTTGGCAACTGCTTCGGCAGTTAAGCCCATGCCCCAATACCAATCAGGAGTTGTGGCAGAGACATCTAAATTTGGCACAATTCTCCAGCCACCCATTGGCATAGACGACATGCTTTCAACGCCTCCTGCAATGATGCAATCGGCCTGGCCTGCGTGTATTTTGGCAGCGGCGATTGAAATGGTTTCCATACCCGATGCGCAATATCTGTTTACAGTCATGCCTGGAACTTTGTCGGTGTTCAGACTCATGAGTGAAATCATTCGACCTACGTTCAAACCTTGCTCCGCCTCAGGGGTGGCGTTCCCAACAATTACGTCGTCGATGTCTTCCTTATCTAAGTTTGGAACCTCAGCCAAAAGGCCGTGAATTACCTCCTTCGCCAAATCATCTGGACGAGTAAATCTGAAAAATCCTTTTTTCGATTTCCCTACTGCAGATCTCTTTGCTGCTATGATGTATGCATTCATCTGTCTAGTGCTTTAGTTTCTTAAAATCTTTCCTGTTTTGATCAAGGACTGCATACGTTCCAGTGTTTTCCGTTCCATGCAGAGTTCCAGGAATTTTTTACGTTCGAGTTGAAGTAGGTAATCCTCGCTTACTTCGGTGGGTTCCGACAGGTCACCTCCACTCATTACGAAGCCCAATTTTTCTGATATTTTCTTATCGTGTTCTGAGATATAATTCCCTGAATACATGGTGTTTGCTCCAATGTATACCAGTCCCATTGCTTCTTTCCCAAGAACCGTGATGTCGGTTCGTTTTATCGGACGTTTGTATCCTTTCTCCCAAAGAGCCAATGCTTGACGCTTGGCATGTGCAAGTTGGTCTGCTCTGTTGACGACCCACTCATCAATTCCCCTTCTGAGATAGCCAAGTTCAAAAGCTTCTTCTGCTGAAGTTGCAACTTGAGCTTGACCGATGGTTAAGAAGCGTTTTCTAAAGGTGTTTGTACGAATGTCTCCTTCCTTCATTTCGTCGGAGAGACGAACGGTGAACTCTTTCGTTCCCGCACCGCCTGGAATGATGCCTACGCCAAATTCCACCAGTCCGATGTATAATTCGGCATGAGCAACAACCTTGTCGGCATGCAAACACATCTCAGCGCCACCGCCTAAACAAAGGTTGTGCGGGGCAACTACTACAGGGATGTCGGAGTAACGCAAGCGCATCACCGTATTTTGGAAAGATCGGACAGCCATGTCGAGTTCTTCCATTTCCTGCTCAGCGGCCATCATGAAGATCATACCCACATTGGCACCTGCGGTGAAAGCATCACCCTCGTTGTAAATGACGAGACCTTTGTAATCGGCTTCTGCCATATCGATGGCTTTGTTCAAGCCACCAATGATTCCTGCACCAATCGTATTCATCTTAGAGTGGAATTCTATGTTTAGAATTCCGTCACCCAAATCGAATATTGAGCATTCTTCGTTTTTCCAAATCACATGATCGGCTCGGAGTACAGCTAGACTAAGCGCTTGAGCTCCCGGTATAGCTGTGTATTCTAAACTAGAAACAGTTAAGAACTGCGCTTCTCCATTCTCTACTCTGTAAAAGCTTTCAATGTTCGACTTGTCAATTTTCTCAAGCCATTCAGGAATCTGCTTTCCTGCTTCTTTGAGATCTGCGATTACTTCCTTCAAACCAACGGCATCCCATGTCTCGAAAGGACCGGATTTCCATCCGAATCCGGCCTTTATCGCATCGTCAATTTGATATACGTTGTCCGCAATTTCTGGAATTCTGTTCGAGATGTATGCGAAAATGTCGATCCAAGTTTTTTTCGTGAACTCACCCGCGGCGTCTTTGGCATTGTAAAGTGATTTAATGCGGTCGAGGTGATGCTCAAAAGGACGGAGTGCTTCCAAACTCGCGAACTTAGTTTTCTGCTGCTCTTCGTATTCCTTGGTTTCGAGGTTGAGGGCGAGAATTTTTGATCCATCCTCCGATTTTACTTTTTGATAAAAGCCCTTTCCGCTTTTACTTCCCAAGGCTCCTTCAGAAATTAAGTGTTCTACATAGTCAGGTACTTTAAATCCGTCGATGGATTCGTCGTTTGGACATGTTGCTTCAATGCCTTTCGCTACTCGAACCAGCGTATCGATTCCTACAACATCGGAAGTTCGAAAGGTGGCCGATTTTGCCCGACCAATGAGTGGGCCCGTAAGCTTGTCAACGTCCGTTACACTCATTCCCATGGCTTGAGAATGTCTGAATATTGATAGAATGGCATAGATGGCGACTCGATTGGCAATGAAGCCTGGAGTGTCTTTACAGAGAATGGTTTTTTTACCTAGAAATCTACCGCCATAGTGCATCATAAAGTCAATGCTTTCTGGACTTGTTTCTGGTCCTGGAATAATCTCCAAAAGGCTCAGGTAACGAGGCGGATTAAAAAAGTGAGATCCGAAAAAATTCTTTTTGAAATCGTCTGATCTACCTTCCGCCAAAAGATGAATTGGTATTCCTGAAGTATTGGTTGTGATCAAACTTCCAGCTTGACGAAGAGGCTCGATTTTTTCGAAAAGGCCCTTTTTAATGTTGAGGTCTTCAATGATTGCCTCTATGACCCAATCGCAATCTTTAATAGATCCAAGATCCTCATCGAAATTGCCGGTAGTGATGCGTTTTGCGAATTCCTTGGAATAGATAGGTGAGGGGTTCGACTTTAAAGCTGATTGAAGCGCTTCGTCTACAATTCTATTGCGAACCTTCTTTGAAGTCAATTCCAAACCGGCTGCCTTTTCTTTCTCGTTCAGTTCTCTTGGCGAAATGTCAAGGAGTAAAACTTCATGTCCGGTATTGGCAAAGTGGCAAGCTATACGAGAGCCCATCACGCCGCTCCCAAGAACGGCTACCTTATTTATCTGTCTTCTCATTTTGGAAGAATGTTTCGGTGGATAATATTTCGTTGATTTTGTGCATGCTCTTCAAAAAACTGTCAAATCGTTTTTCGCCCATGCTGGAACGGAGGTGTTCGTTGAATTGAACCACGGTGTTTTTAGCCAATTCTCGACTTTCACGTCCGAACTTGGTAAGATGAATGAAGACTCTACGTCCATCATCTTTACATGGCCTTCTTTCTATTAGGCCTTTTTCCTCCATGTTTCGAATCGTTCTGCTCAAGCTTGTGGATTCCATTCCTAGCTTAGGTCCCAATGAAGTTGAAGGACTGCCTTGCTCTAAGTCTACATTCAATAGAATGTGCCCGAAAGCCATTGAGCCTCCGTACTTCGTCGCCTCCGCGTTGTATATGCGACTCACGTGGTGCCATGCCCACTTGATCGGAAAGTCTAAAGTCTCTTCTGGTTTCACAGCTTCAATGTAAGAAAAAAATACTATGCATGCATAGTAAGTTACGTAAGAACATCGAAAATGTTTTAATTCGACCTCTCAAGCAATTCAAATTATGCGCCTAAGTACATTCTTGTTCTTCCTCCTCTCTCTCTCTTGCTTCAATTTGGTTGGGCAATCTGAATTTGAGAATGTGAAGATCACCGGTGCGAACGATCCCAATGAGCCAAGCATTGCAATTCACCCACAGAAAGAACGGTGGATGGCTGTAGGTGTGAATCTTAATCGAGTGTACATCTCAAAGAACGGCGGGAAGAAGTGGAAGAAGAAGGTGATGCATTCCGATTTCGGCGTATGGGGAGACCCTGTAATGCACATTTCTGAGACGGGTCGCATTTATTATTTCCATCTATCGAATCCTGAAATCGGGAATTGGATTGATCGCATCGTATGTCAGTATTCAGACGACAAAGGCAAGACCTGGACGCCAGGGAGTTTCACGGGATTGAATGGCGAAAAGGCACAAGACAAACACTGGGTAGCTTCTAGAGGCGATACTTTGGTTTTAACCTGGACTCAGTTCGACAAGTACGGGTCGCGCGAAGCCTCAGATTCCTCCAACATTTACTTTTCAAGCAGCATAGATGCAGGCGAAACTTGGAGTGACGCCATTCGTATTAATCAGGTGAGTGGTGATTGCGTTGACAGTTCTAATACAACAGAAGGGGCAGTTCCGGCATTTGGTAATGAAGGAGAGATTTATGTCTCTTGGGCTGGTCCGGCTGGTTTGCGTTTTGACAAAAGTTTGGACGGCGGCAAGACTTGGTTAAAGAATGATGTTCTAATCGATGAAAACTATACAGGTTGGAACTATTCAATTCCTGGAATCTACAGAACGAATGGAATGCCGATTACCCTTGTCGACCAATCGGATGGCCCTAATCGAGGGACCATTTATGTTTGTTGGTCGGATCAAAGAAATGGTGCTGAGAATACGGATGTCTTTCTTTCCAATTCGAAAGATAAGGGAGCGACGTGGTCGGAAGCTGTGCGAGTAAATGACGACAGCACAAATCGTCAGCAGTTTTTATGTTGGATGTCCATTCATCCAGAAACGGGAGCATTGTACAGCGTTTTCTACGATCGAAGAAACTACTCCGACTTTCAAACAGATGTTTATCTAGCCTATTCTAAGGATGGAGCAGATTCATTTTCCAATCTGCGAATCAGCGAAAAGCCATTTGTGCCAAAGCAGCGAGTTTTCTTCGGTGACTATACCAATATTGCCGTCAGTGGCAATAGTCTTCGTCCTGTTTGGGCTAGAATGGATGGAGGTTCAACAAGTGTTTGGACCGCACTCATCGACCTGCGCAAATTGCCTTAGGGCCTCAAAAAGAGTTTGTGAACTTCCGAGAAGTTCTCGGACTTTAGGTGCATGAAATAGATACCAGAATTTAGGTGTTGTAAGTCAACAGCCGCATCTTCAAGTTTCCCTTCCTCAATGAGCTTGCCTTCCGCACTGAATACCTGCCAGTCTAGATCGCTGAGGTCGGTTTCAATAAATACAACTCCAGAACTGGGGTTGGGGTGAATGCGTACTCTTTTTCTTTCAGCCTCTTCCAAGCCGATGGTCTGGAAGGAGATGGTTTCTGAAATACTGTCGGACCCACAAGAGCCAATCGATTTCAATTTGATGGTCACAGCGCCGTTTTGGCCAAGAATTCTCCTAGGGCTAACCACACTTGAACGAAAGCCATTGTCTAAGTCCCAAACAAACGAATCTGCAAATTGTGAAGTATTCGTCAAGAAGAGTGTGTCTTCATTGGTGGTGTAGCTAAATCCAGCTGTTACAGTATAATCTGTGGTGATGTTTATTACTTGTTTTATGCTGTCGCTGAAGTTGGGTTTAATGCCGGTGGCGAAAGTGTCGCGCTTGAAGCCAGAAACCATGTATTCATAATCGCCTGGAGTAACGAGGCAAGAATCATTGAAATAATTCTGTTTCCAGAAACCGAAAGTGGTGAGTATCTGGAAGAAGCCGTTGGGGACTTCTCTTCGCCAAACGTTGTAGCCATTGACAAAAGAGGAGGAGTGGTTCCAATCCAGCTTAAATTGGTTTGCGCCCAAATCAGATATGCTTAGGTTGCTTACGGGCAACGGACGGTAAAAGTCAATGTCCAGTGTTTTGGAAATCGAATCACTGTTGCAGGCATTGATGGCAATCTGTGTCACTTTGTAAGTCCCGTTCTTTTGATAAATGTGAATGGGGTTTACATCAGATGAAGTGGTTCCATCTCCGAAATCCCAAAGCAAGTTGTTGGTTGAAGCTGAATTTGTGAAGCTAGCGGTAGCGCCGTTCACGGCTCGGCTGAAATCGGCGTTAACACTTACGGCCGTGTTTAAGGTGAGTGAATCGAAGATGCCAAGGCTTAAGTTATAGTACGATCCACTTGTGTTTTGTTCGAGTTTTAAACCTCTTACCATATAAACGTAATCACCTGAGTCTACTACACAAGAATCGAGATAATTTGTGCCATTGATGGCTTCAGTATTCACTCTTGAAAAGAAATCGTCGTATTTCTTCTTGCGGTATATATGGTAGCCAAGAACTGGATCTGTAGAGGCGGTCCAGTTGAGTTGAACTCGGTTGTTTCCTTGATCGGTGGCTGTGAAGTTTGAGGCTGGCGAAATCATATGAAGACGAAGAGTTGGATCGCCCATGAGGCTAATATTGACCCCTTTCTGCCAATTCCCTGCATCGTACACGCCACTGCTATTCATGGTCCTTTTAGCACATTGTCCCATACTTTCGCCAAGGCCCAAGGAATGGATTTGCCATTCTGGATTTCCAGTGTGGAATGAAGAAAGCCCATAACCCTGTGCGATGAGAGCTCGCAGCATATTGTTTTGAGTATCCCAATCGCCGAGATATTCTCCATGAAGGAGATGGAATACAGACCGGAGGCTATCCCCGGAAACTTGATTGCTCGTGCCGATGCCAGTTAAAGTATTGAACGTGCCATTGCCGTTCGCGTATGACATTAAGTATGAATTGTTGTTGAGCGTTCCACGATAAGCTGCCTCATCGATGTTGTTACCAACTAGGGGCCGAAATGAACGGTAGGCAGCAGCGCCTTGCGCTTGATTCAAGCTGATGCCTATGCTGTCAACCACAAGAGCTTTAGTTGGTACATTCCATTGATTGGTCTTGTACTCATGCGAGCGAATGACATAATTCTTCATCAGTTGCCATTCGTTCATAGAAAAGAAGGTTAGATCACTGAAGTCAACACGACCAACCTGTAATTCTGCAGCACTTGGAATAGAATTCTGGTCCCATTTGCCATCACCACGGGCGTTTTGAGTTCGAAGGGGGTAGGAGAACCAGTTGCTTGAGTATTGTAAGTCCGTCCAGATTCCATCTAAATCTGCGTACCAAGTATCTGTTGGCCAAGCACCCAAATGGTCATTAATCTGTCCATCAAATGCTTCTGTTCCAGAATATGGAACAGCCAAATGTCCAAAAAGATAAACGGCCTTAACATTCTGACGGTCTTTGTTGTATTCCTTTTGAATCCAATTTTTTACTGTGGTATCAGGCGCAGCGTTGTGAATGTCTTTTCGGATTACATGCCATCCGTCGCCTTCCAAATCGTTCGTGAGTATTCCCAATTCCTGCTGAAGTTGAGAGGCGTAAGCCAAATCGACCACAAGTAGAAGTTTTCCTCGGGTTTCTAACGGAGGCAATTCCATTCCAGCCGTGACGTATCCGTAAACGGTTTTTGTCGGTGTAGTTCGCTCAACTCTATACTCGTAGCTCTCACCTACATTCACATTGTAGTCAATGTACACATTGATAACACCCGATTGAGATCTTTTCACAGTCCCCCAGCTTACAGAGTCAGGATGCTTTCTCCAAATTTTGTACGTGGTAGTTGTAGGATCTGGAACCCAGTCCAACCGAATCTGTGGGTTCGAGCCGCTGGTGGTAGTTGCTTCTATTTGAACAGCATAGTCTTCAACAGACTGTGCTGAGGAGAGCAGAGGAAGAATTAGAATTAGCGCGAAAAGGAGATGTCTCATAATTAGTGTGTTGCCCAAATTTACGAAAGAAGCTGTACCGTAAAAAAGGGCTTATTGATCAGCCTTCAAATAGGAAGGAAATGGTGAAAACTTTCGAACGAATTTCATCGATTGGCGCCGAGAAGGTCGTGTTGTCGGGAACGTTGATGTCCCCAATTCCGTAACTCATTTTCAACTCAAGACCGAATTTGAAATACTCCAAGAAAAAATCAAAGCCACCTCCCACTTGGTAGGAATAGGTGTGCCGTTTTATTTTGACCGGAGCATCGCCTGGCGGGGCATCCTCATTTGAAGCCAAGTCTAGGCTATACATCCCTCCACCAATGACGTAAGCTGCAAAGTTGTTGTAGCGAAGCGATCGGTACTTAATGTTTATCGGGAAGTCTAAATAAGTGGATTCAATTGGCTTTACCTGAGTGGTAGTCGTCGTTGGCCCTCTTCTATATGTGTACAATAAGTCGCGCTGAGCAAATGAAAGAGTAAATAGAAATCGGATATTCAATTCAGGCAATAGATGATAATCGGCGACAGTACCAATATTAAAACCGGGTTGTTTTACTGTGTATACACCTAGTAGAGAGTCGCTGCTTAGAATGCTCGACTTTAAGCCGAAGTCGCCGACGTTCACACCTAAGTTGAAACCAAAGTGGAGTTTTTTACGATCGAACTCACGCAGGTTTTGAACCTTCTTCTTGTGGGAATACTTTTGAGCAAGGGCATCTTTACTTGGCAAAGCCAAGAAAGACAGCAATAGGATGAAAAATATGTGGACCCTTTTCATTAGCAAGGGCGCAAAAGTAATGAATGCCTGTTCAAGCTTAGGCTTTCTGACCAAAGTAGATTGAAGCAATCCCCATCGTGAGCGGATATTGTTTCACTTTTCGGTATCCAAGTCCATCTAGAATTGAAATGAAGGCCTCTCCGTGAGGGAAAGACTCTACAGATTCTGGGAGATAGGTGTAGGCACGAGCGTCTTTTGAAACCCATTTACCTACGACGGGTAATATGCGTTTAAAGTATAAATAGTAGAGACCTTTTACCAATCGGTTTGTTGGTTTGGAAAATTCTAGAATCGCGATTTGCCCACCCGGACGAAGAACGCGAAGCATTTCTGCCAATCCTTTCTCGAGGTTTTCAAAGTTTCGTACCCCAAAGGCAACCGTTATTGCATCGAAATGATCGTTTTCAAATTGAAGGTTTTCCGAGTCACCGTAAATGAGTGTCACAGTTTTATCCTTCCCTCGTTTCACCACCTTTTTGTTTCCAACGGCGAGCATGTCTTTTGAAATGTCTACCCCGATGACTTCTTCAGGCTTTAGGCTCAACAACTGAAGGGCGAAATCGCCTGTGCCAGTAGCAACATCTAAGAGACGTTTTGGCTTTGCTTTCGATAGAAGTTTCACCGCCTTCTTTCTCCAACCTCGATCGATGCCCAACGACAAGGCGTGATTCAAGAAATCGTAACGATGTGCGATGTTGTCGAACATTTCAGCAACCTGTTCTTTTTTCGATTGCTCACTTTGATAAGGTGTAATCTCTGCCATCAACCAACCATAAAGGATTCTTTCGGATACGTGTAATTCGTGCTCGCGATGTTCCGACTCAACGCGTAAGCTACGGTTAATGTTCCCAACCTTCCAACATACATGGAAATCATAACAACTACTTTTCCTGCATTGCTCAAGTAGGGTGTAACTCCAGTTGAGGCTCCAACGGTGCTGAACGCACTTACCTCCTCATAAACCAAGTCCATCATTCGGAACTGCCCTGAACTCAAAAGCTCAGATTCCGTTATGCTCAAAAGGAAGATTCCCAGTATGATGCCCGAAAGGGCAAACATGAAAATAGAGTGACTTCGAAAGACCACCCCAGCAGGTATTCTCTTTTTAAAGAGTTCGATGTTTTTCTTCCCGCGAATGGTGGAATAGGCCGAAAGTACAACCACTGAAAAGGTACTTGTTTTAATTCCTCCCGCAGTAGAGCTTGATGCACCACCAATGAACATGAGTACAAGGCAAACGATGATGAAAGGCATGGACATTTGAGTGAGGTCAACTGTATTGAAGCCTGCGGTTCTAAGACTAATGGATTGGAATACAGAAGCTACAATGGCCGAAAAACTATCCTTCCCTTGCAGGGTGTTGTCCATTTCGAAAATGAAAAAGAAGAATGCGCCCCCAAAAATCAGGAGTGCCGCAGTGATAAGGGAGACCTGGCTTCCTAAAAAGGGCTTTTTCCAGCTGTGCTTTCTACGTTCCATAATCTTTCTTGGATCGAGAAGATCGAACAAAGTGGTAAAGCCGAGGGAGCCGAAAATGATGAGGACTCCTGCCGTGATGTGAAACCATTGTAGGTTCACTAAGTAGTCGTTGTACAAACCTCCCGACATGGTTGAAAAGCCAGCGTTGTTGAAGGCTGAAACCGAATGGAAAAGAGAGAAAAAGAGTTTTTGACCAAAGGCCATATGCGTCAAGGAAGAGGTAGTTTGAAAGAAAATCAAGATCGACCCGAGCAATTCGATTAGGATACTGACTAAAACAATTCGGCCCAGCATGCCTTTGGAGCTAAAAACAGACTCTTTATTCACGAAATCTTCGACCACTAAGTGATGCTTCATTCCAACTCCAAGGCGACCAAGAAGTGTGAGGAAGGCACCAAAAAGGATGATGTTGATTCCACCTACTTTCATGAGTATTAAGAGGATGGTATGTCCCTTTACGGTCCACATCGTTGCCGTGTCAAGGGTGATGAGTCCAGTGACACATGTGGCGCTAGTAGAAGTAAATAGGGCATCGATGAAGCTCACATCCCCGGTGCTCATTTCAGGCATCATGAGAAGCAGTGAACCTAAAAGAATGATTAAGCCAAATGAAAGAACAAAAATGAATGCCGGGTGCAGTTTGATGGTCGGCATAAATCCTCCCGATTGACTGAGCTCGGCGGCAACTATTGCAAAGAGGTAGAATTGAATGAAAAATTCAGATACATCTGCAAGGGCCATCATATCGAACGATCGAAAGATGGACTCAATCATAAGGGTATTGAAGAAGGTGTAAAAGAACCCATCTAGTATCAACACAACCACCATGAAGGCTTCGAACCAATGCTGTTTTATAAATTGAATGGGGCTAAAGTCGTAGAAGACCTTGAGAAGAAAATGGAAAACGTAAAAGAGGAAGCTCAGACGAATGACGCCCATTAAAATATCTTCCCCTTGAGGGCTGTGCTGAAAACCGTAATAGTACACAAGCACGCCAAGGGCGAAAATGGAAACGACTAAAGAGAGAATCTTAAAGCTTTTGAGCACACGTAGCTTCGAAGCGTAGATTTTGAGATTGATTTTCTCTCGCCACTCGTGAATGTCCATTCGACCCTAGTTGGAATTTAGAATAGTCTGAATCAATTCTTCCTTGTCGATGGGAACAACACCAACCTTTTCGCACACTAGGCCTCCAGCCATATTTGACAGATATGCCGCTGTTTCAATGTCGAGACCCAGCGCCAAGCTTGCACTAGCAAGTGCAAGTACGGTATCGCCGGCACCAGATACATCGACGATGTTCCGAGGCATGGCAGGTAATATTCCCAAGTCGTTGCCCTGCATAAACAAAACACCTCTTTCACTTAAGGTGAGAAGTAGGGAGTCGCAACCGATGCGACTTTGGAGGGCTTGTGAAATCGACTTCAATTCTTCCTCTGTGGAAGTGGGTTTTTGCCAATTCAAACCTCCTATGATTTCCTTCAAGTTGGGCTTGAACAAGCTCACCTTCTGGTAGACTAAGAAGTGGTCTTTTTTTGGGTCAACTGCACAAAAAACATCGTATTCGTTGCAAAGTTTAATTCCTTCCTCAATGAGTCTTTTGGTAAGAACGCCTTTGTTGTAGTCTTGGAAAATGACCGCCTGAAAGGAAGCCTGCTCAAGACCCTCTTTTAGTTTTTTGAGAAGGGCATTTTCATCTGCAGTACTCAAGTCTTCGATGCGCTCTTCATCGACCCGAAGGAGGTGTTTATCATTCGCAATCACCCGATGTTTGATCGTTGTTTTTCGCTCTTTGCTTTGGATGAGTTGGGATCCGTTTAAATCCTTTTCTGAAAGAAGCTCGATCAATCGATTTCCAGAATCGTCATCCCCTACAACGCTGAGCACTGTGACCTTCGCGCCAAGGGCTTTTAGATTAAGAGCAACGTTTGCAGCTCCGCCCAAGCGCTCTTCTCGGTGGCCAACATCAACCACAGGCACTGGAGCCTCTGGTGACATTCGCTCATGGATTCCGTAAATGTAGGAATCGACCATCACGTCACCAATAACGGCAAAGTGGGCTGTTCCAAGTTTCTCAACGAGGTCTATTATTTCTTGGGGGCTATTCAAATCCCAGAAGGGCTTCTTTGATTCTTCGTGCAGCTTCTCGCAAATCTTCGTCGGAGGCTGCGTAGGAAATTCTCAAGCACTTGGGATTACCAAATGCTTCCCCACTCACAAGCGCAACGCCTGCTTCATTCAAGAGGTACATGCACAAGTCGTTTGCATCTTCGATGGTTTTTCCATTTTTCGACTTTCCAAATAATTCATCGATTTCGGGAAAGAGGTAAAAGGCACCACCAGGTTTGTTGAGTTTGAATTCGGGAATTTCACCCAAGAGCTCAATCAGCATATCTCGTCGTTTGAGAAATGCCTCACGCATCGTATCAATCACCTTAGGATCGGCTAAAACTGCAGCTTCAGCAGCTTTTTGAGAGATTCCGCTGGCAGCAGAAGTGAACTGACCTTGGGTTTTAGTACAGGCTTTAGCAATCCACAAAGGAGCACCGATGTATCCGATTCTCCAGCCTGTCATTGCGAATGCTTTAGAGACTCCGTTTACGGTGACCACACGATCCATCATGCCGTCGATGCTGGCAAGACTTGCATGCTCGCCAACGAAATTGATGTGTTCGTATATTTCGTCTGAAACAACGATGAGGTTCGGGTATTTTAGAATTACTTGAGCTAAAGCTTCGAGCTCAGTCCTGCTGTATAAGCTCCCGCTTGGGTTGCATGGTGAGCTGAAAATCATCAACCGCGATTGATCGTTTAGATGTGCATCCAATTGGTCGGGGGTGAGCTTGAAATCTTGCTCTATTCCGCAAGGGATTTCCACGACTTTTCCCTCCGACATATGTGCCATTGCGTGATAGGAAACCCAATAGGGGCTAGGTAGAACGACCTCGTCACCAGGATTAACAAGAGCGAGCGCAACGTTCATGATGCTCTGCTTTGCTCCTGTGCTTACTACAATTTGGTTGGGCTCATAATGAAGGCCATTGTCGCGCAGAAATTTCGCGCAAATGGCTTCGCGCAAACTTTCGTAACCTGGAACGGGAGGATACTTGCTGAAATTTTCGTCGATGGCTTTTTTAGCGGCCTCCTTGATGAAATCGGGAGTGTTGAAGTCGGGTTCTCCCATGCTGAGGCCAATGATGTCTTTGCCTTCAGCACGAAGTTCTCGACTTCGAGTGGCCATTGCTATCGTGGCCGATTCAGCCAAACTTGCAATGCGGTGTGAGAGTCTTTTTTCCTCCATTTGAAGAGCTCAAAAGTAATGTTTTGCTCGCTGTTATTTGAGTGGTAAAACAGCCTTATTTTAGTCAAGAGCAGTGAAATGAAAAAGAAGACTGCCTTAAAATTGGATTTATGACGCTCGTATCCTTATTCATTGCCTTGATTGTTGGGTGGAATGTCTCTAATATTCAGAGCGAGGAGGAGCTGTATCATCAGCTGGCCTATGAGACTTTCCTTCCAAAAAAGGACGTTTTTTTAAAGGCCATGAAAGGCTTCAAGCTTTTAAAGGAAGAGGGCAGCTTGGACAATCCCAGACTCATTACCATCATCGATATGGAATTGCCTTCCAGCAAAAAGAGGTTGTGGGTAATTGACCTAACATCAAAAAAGGTGGTCTACCATTCCTTGGTGGCACATGGCAAGAACACAGGTGAGCTCAAAGCCGAATCCTTTTCGAATGTATTGGGTTCAAAACAATCGAGCTTAGGCTTCTATGTTACTCTTGGAACTTACATGGGAAAACACGGCTATAGTTTAAAGCTGCGCGGCATGGAGGAAGGGATCAACGACATGGCTGAGGAAAGAGCGATTGTGATGCACGGGGCCAACTATGTTTCTCGACAGTTTATAGAGCAGTACGGTAGATTAGGGAGAAGTTTTGGCTGCCCTGCAGTGCCGGTATTGAAATCGAAAAAGATCATCGGCGAAATCAAGGGAGGAACTTGCTTATTTATCTATCATCCATCCGAGAAGTATTTGTTCGGTTCAAGATATCTCAACGGACTTTGACGAACCCTGCTTATGGCGCAACTATTCTGTCCAATTCTAGCAGGACTTTTCCATCGCGCTTATAAATATCCTTTCTGAATTGAAGCGTTCCTTCGGCATCAACCCAAGCAGTGGAATATCGCATATGAACCTGAGGTTTCTCTTTTAGATTGACGGTCTGTGTTGTATTGCCTTGAACCACGCTATTAATCTTTGCGGCATTCCAGTTGACGGGGTCGTTCAATAAAAACTCAGCAAGAGCGATGGGCGATTCAACACGGATGCAACCGGAACTAAATGCGCGTTCGTTTTGAGCAAACAATTCCTTGGCAGGCGTATCGTGTAGGTAAATGTGATAATCGTTCGGGAAAATAAATTTCACTGCTCCTAAGGCATTTTCGGAGCCTGCGCTTTGGCGATAGGTATATCCCCGAACAGCATCGCTCGACCAATCAATGTCGTTGGTATTTAGAGCCTTTCCGGACTTGTCGGGAACAGTCAACTTCTTTTTTTCTAAGTAGGAAGGATCCTTTCTGATTCCTGGAATTACGTCAGCATTTAAAATCGTTGGTGGAACTGTCCAGGTTGGGTTGAACACTAGGTATTGAACTTGAGCACTGAAGACAGGAGTCTTTCTGGCCGGTTTCCCGACGATGATCTTGTGCCTTCGAATGATTTTATTATTTCTCACAATTTCCAATTCAAATTTGGTGATTCTTACCATCAGGTAATAGTCTCCATAATCACGAGGCAACCATCTCAGGCGTTCCAAATTAACCCGAATCTGTTCTATTCTAATTTTCGGAGAAACGTTCAAGTTCGCCAATGTTTGCGCTCCAATATTTCCATCGGGATCCAATCCGTGTCGCAGTTGGAAGGATTTTACCGCATTCGCAAGACTAGAATCGAGAAGCTCTGTTTGCTGAGTTTTACCGGAAGACAAATCACCAAGCAACTCAAGACGCTTACGAATTGAGTTCAAACGTTCATCTTTCATGTTCATTTTGATGGTTGGTCCGCCTTGGATTTCTTGCCACTCCACATCCCTGAGCTTACTATAATTTGACAGAGCTTTTTTCAGCTGTTCATATTCTGGGTGTTCAGCATTGAGCAATCTGAAGATACTCATGAAATCACCTGTTTCTGTGCCTTTCTGGATCAATTCAAGTGGATTTCCTTCTCTGCGATTTACCTTCCATTCGGCATCAACAGTTACGGGGTTGACTTTTCCAGAAAGCATATGAGAACTGTAGATTAAAAAGGCATCAGTGAGGAGTAAATCGAGATCTGCTTTTTGATCGCTCGACGGAGAATTTATTGTGAGTGCCTTCTCGAGCCCTCGAAGATGATAGTCTTCTTCACTAAGGCCTTCGCTAGTGCATGCCTTTAGCGTGTTGATTAAGATATCTCGACTCGGCTTGGTCCAAGCTAAGGAAAACCCACGAGCTCGATAGAATTTGGCTGTTGTTTCCTGAGTTCTGAGTTTGATTCCAAAACTGTGAATGGCTGTGTAGTCTCGGTTTTCAATTTTCAGTCGAATGAATTCACTTTCGTTGCTCGAAGCAAAAGATTGAAACGTCCCGAAAAGGCTACATACACCTACAAAAAGAGTTGCAAGGTATTTTTTCATTACTACAGGGAAGTCTTATTTCTGGACTGGAAAAACCTTCATAAACTGGTAGGAGATGGCAGATATTCCTGAAGAGTAAAACACAATTCCTGAACTATCCAAATTCGCGTAAACGTCGTCGTATACTGACTTGTCCCTTCCGATCCATTCTACCGTAAAAAAGTTAGCAGTTGCGGTTTTTTGAATTCGTCCTTTCAATTCTCCAGCTTTCCAATCTTGATCGTTTCTCGCTCCAGATAGATAGATGATTAGGTATTCGTCGGGATCCTCAGCGGGAAGGATGGCCATGCTGTATTTTCCACCTGCAAAATCTTCGAAAGAGATGCGCACCCGTTCGTAGACCCCTTCGACCTTACTGAGGTTATCTTTTTTCGAGAGGTAATACTCCTTGGCTTTTGCCGCGGTCCATTTTGTTTTGTTGGGAGTAAAGGAGAGTTGGTTGCTGATTTGGTAGGGCCCTTTAGGACCTTGAATTGACTTCCAGTCTTCAATCACCTATTTTTCGACATCGGCAAAGAGGCCGTAACTGAATTTCTTTTGAGACCTAAAGCCGAAGACGTCTCCTTTGCAGGAAACGAACGTAATGGTCATATTAGAAATCGATTTCTTGTCGATGTCTCCACCAAAAATGACGGTCGCAGACTCGCAGTATGATTTAATGGTGTTGTCTAAAATTGTTTTTTCGTTTGAGGTTAAGGCAACGATTCAAATCCTATTTGCTGCAGGTATTGCTGCGCTACGAAATAAAAGGCAGCGATGCCTTCCTGGTTGTCGACCATCCCTTGATTGACTGGGTTGAGAGCAATGGACGCATATTTTACTCCAGACAAAAAGTCTGCAGCAGGCATTTCTGAACTACTCGCGTAGAGAAGCTTCGAATTCTGATTTTGGGCAAAGCATAGAGTTCCAAAAGCGAGAAGCGAGAGAAAGATGAGGCTAAGTTTTTTCATTGAAAATTAATTGATGGTTTTCGATTGGATGAAATTGCCTTTTCCATCGAATCGCAATATTCGAGAGCGCAGTTTTTTAGAAACTTGAAAGCGGTAAACATCTTCAGGCCATGCTGGATTGTTGATGCGCTCTTTTAATTTCGAGATTTTCCAATCGGAGTATTGAGATGCTTCTAGCGATTCTAAAACGGGGAGAGGCAATCCTCTTATTTGGGTTCTTGTTTCGTACCAGTAGCCATAAGCATTGTAAAAGGCTCGGGATATGCCATCTGCGTCCTGAGTGAATTCAACTTCAAAATAGGAGGGTTTGTCGTAGGTGTAAACAACAGTGCTTCTAGTGCCATACCAGCCGTCGTACCACGATGAGCTGACGTCGCTGTACCAGTAAGTAATGTGACTTACGTACCATGAGTGGACGAGCACATTTGGGTATTGCTCAGTGAACACTTTCGTCACGGCTTTCGGAATCGCTTGAACGTTTGCTGGAAGGCGATAGCCGCTTTGTCCATTCACTTGGAAATTTGCGAAAAGGGCGCATCCAAAGACGCAGATAAGAATGAAGAATTTTCGCAATATCATAGATTTGGTGGCTGCAGAGGTGGGGATATTCGCTAAGATAAGATTCTTTATTCTGGCCTTTCAAGCCTTTGGATTTTGTAGATATTTGTGGTCAATATTTGACTATGGATCTCTTTCTGGAATTTTTAAAAATCACCATCCCGGCTCTCATTGTGCTTCTTGCAACCTATTTCACGATGAAGCAATTCTTCCAAAATGAACAGCGCCAGCGTCAGCGCGACATTCGTCTTGAAAACATAAAGACGACTCTACCAATACGCTTGCAGGCATACGAGCGTCTCATCTTATTTCTTGAGCGCATCCATCCAGAGTCTCTCATCATACGAGTTCACCAGCAGAATATGTCTGCCCGGGAACTTAACAAGCAAGTGATTCGAGCCATTCGGAGCGAGTATGAACACAACATCACTCAACAGATGTACATTTCATTGGGTGCCTGGAGTATGGTGACCAATGCTCAAAACAACATCATTAAATTGTTCAATATGGCGCTTGTAGAATGTCCGGAAAAGGCCACAGGACTCGATTTGAGCAAGAAGATTGTTGAGGCCGTGCAAAAGGCGGAATCCATGCCGAATGCCATTGCTGCCAATTACCTCAAAGAAGAGGTGAAGCGCTTGTTTTAAGAATTTAGAACTGCATCCATCAGTTTTCGGCTCGCTCCAAGTGGACTGATTTCGCCTTGTCTTATTGAAAGTCGAAGCTCATCGCGCAGTCGAATGAGACTCTCTTTTTGCTCGATCAATTCAGATAGTTGAAAGCGAATGCTTTCTTCAAACCAAAAAAGATTTTGATCCGCTCTCTGTTGCTGGAGAAAACCAGAGAGATCTGTTTTTCTGTAGAAACTTAAAATGTTCTCCTCTATTTCTGGAATTCCTGTTTTCTCAATTGAAGAACAGAGGAGCACCTCTGGACTCCATCCACTTTTCCTAGGAGGGAAGAGGTGAAGCGCCGATTGATATTGTTGTTGTGAAAGTAGGGAGAGACTTCTGTTGTGTTCTTCGGCTTTGTTGATGACGATGAGGTCAGACAATTCAATGATGCCCCGTTTAATGCCTTGAAGTTCATCGCCGGCGTTGGGTTGAAGCAGAGTAAGAAAAAAGTCAACCATGGATACCATATGGGTTTCCGATTGTCCTACGCCAACAGTTTCAATCAATACCCAATCGTATTCTGCCGCTTCAAGAAGAAAAATGGTTTCTCTTGTGGCGCGGGCTACTCCGCCCAATGAGCCCGATGAAGGTGAGGGACGCACGAAAGCTTGTTTAGATCTTGATAGCTCGTTCATTCGAGTTTTATCGCCCAGAATGCTGCCCTTTGTTAGAGAGCTGCTCGGGTCAATTGCCAGCACAGCAATTTTATTTCCCTTCTCAATCAGATGAGCGCCAAAGGCTTCGATGAATGTGCTCTTACCAACACCAGGGGTGCCGGTTATGCCCAATACTTTCGACTTTTTACCCAAGCCGATGCAGGCGTCTATTAAGTTTGATGCGAGGGCTCGATGTTTGGCATTGCTTGACTCAATTAATGTGATGGCGCGTGCCAGAACAGCGTGATTGTTTTCACGAATTCCTTCCAGCAAGGAGGTGACATCTTCCTTACCTCGATCGGCTTGAATGAAACGTTCTTTTTGCGGATTGATTGGCATCGCCCGAAATTAAAGCATTACTCTACAATGCGCGCATCAAAACTCAAAATGGGCGATTTGCAATTCCCTTTTCGAACTTCACTGACGGTTGTGCGATAGGAAGTGCCTATACGAATGCGGTTTTTGGCTAAGGTGGAGGATCGAATTTCAATCCCTTTCAGCTCGTCGAGTAGTTGGATCTTCTCGGCGTATACAGTTCCATTGAATTGCATGTGCACGTGAAACAGGCTGTCCCCATGTTCATTTTGACCGTAGGGCACGATGTCCACGACTTCTGCCAATGCTCTTGTCTCGGCCCATTCACAGGGGCCAGACTCTGGATTGCAAGAGAAAAGGAGGAGACTAATTAAAGTAAGGGTCGTTCCAAACGTCTTCACTGAATTCTTTTTCCAATAGTACACCTAACATCAGCGACAATGTGAAAAGCAGTCCACTAATGGTAAAGAATATGATTGCACGGAACACAAAACTCAAAGCTGAAGTGCGCGCGTAGTATTCAGGAATGGCGTCTGACGGCATGATCATACTCGCTAAGAAAGCAACAACAAAGGCGGTTATCGCCAAATTTTGAATGTTTGAAAGAGGGAAGTAAAGGAGACGCTGATACCACTTCATATCATTGCCCCACTGATGTATATACAAGAAATCATCGTTTTCTGTTTGAGCCAGGAGAATCGGATCTTTTGTGCTGTCTTTCAAGCGAAAGCGTTCAGAAGGTGCGATGACTTTGAAAGCCTTAAACTCGGAGCCTTGCTTTTCTTCTAGACGTTTTATTTGAAGAATCGCTTCTTGAGGAATGTCTCCTTTGAACAGCTTCGATTCTAAAAATCGTAGACGATGTTTGATGCAGATACTTTTTATTGCTGCAGTAGAGAAATATCGTTCTCCCGAAAGTCGTTCGAGCTTGGTCTGTGGATTGAGTTCCTTCCCAAGTCGGAATCGAATGGCAGCTTCTCGTGATTCTTCTGCTTTGAATATTTCTTGCGCTTCTCGGAGAAGGTCTGTTGATTGAACTTGCTCCTCGGCAATTTCGAGTTCGTCTAGTAGATTATAAGATCCTTTCATACCTCAATTTTCGTCTTCTAAAATATTGATAAAAGCGAATGAGCATCCAACGTGGCGATCGATGGGTGATTGAAATCACATCAAATAAACATAAGATCGGCTTTGTTGTTTAAGCTTTAGTAAATTATTTTGCCAGAGGGACGACATTCCGTGAATTTAAAGACTGTAATTTCGCAGCCGAAAAGTAGAAAGAAATGGAGACAGAACACGTAAAATGCCTCATCATAGGATCGGGCCCAGCAGGATACACAGCAGCAATTTATGCGGCGAGAGCCGACCTTCACCCAGTGATGTACGAAGGAATGCAACCGGGTGGTCAGTTGACCGAAACAACCGATGTTGATAATTTCCCTGGCTACCCAGAAGGTATCAATGGCCCACAGATGATGATTGATTTGCGCAACCAGGCAGAGCGCTTCGACACTGATGTTCGTTCTGGGTGGGTTACAGAAGTTGACTTTACTGGTCCCATTCATAAAGTGATTGTTGACGGAAAAAAGGAAGTTACCGCAGATGCAGTGATCATTTCGACTGGAGCTTCAGCAAAATGGTTGGGCTTGGAATCTGAAAAGAAATTCCGTGAGAATGGTGGAGGTGTTTCAGCCTGTGCTGTTTGTGATGGCTTCTTCTATCGCAATCAAGATGTTGTGATTGTAGGTGCCGGAGACAGTGCAGCTGAGGAAGCGACATACCTTGCTAAGTTATGTAAGACCGTAACTATGTTGGTCAGAAAGGATGTTTTTCGGGCCTCCAAAGCCATGCAGCATCGGGTGACAAACACTAAGAACATTAAGGTGCTCTACAATCATGAAGCAACGGAAATCCTTGGCGATGAAACGGTAGATGGTGTTCGAGTGATCAATAATCAAACTCAAGAGGAAACGGTGTTGCCAGCAACAGGTTTTTTCGTAGCGATTGGTCACAAGCCAAATACCGATATTTTCAAAGGCTGGCTCGACATGGATGAAGTAGGATACGTTCAAAATGTACCTGACTCTACTAAAACAAACATCAAAGGTGTATTTGTAAGTGGCGATGCTGCCGACAAAGAGTACCGTCAGGCGGTTACTGCCGCAGGAACCGGTTGCATGGCTGCTCTAGATGCAGAGCGCTACTTAGCCTCTCTGGAAGACTAAGTCTTTAAAGATATTTGAACTAAAAGCCCGGCGAACTCAGCCGGGCTTTTTTTATGTTGTTAATCCTCTCATTTAGCACTTCGTCGTATTTCATAGAATTTACCGTTTCGTGAGAGGATACATGTGCAGCTACTTTTCTAAATTGCTGAGCTCAATTTGAAACTACCCCAATGCTCCAGAGAAGTGCCCAGTTAACTCTCTTGATTGTCCTTCTGACATTCACTACAAAATCTTCAAATAGTCAGACCTACTGCGTTCCGAGCCATGGAAATGCAAGTTACTTCCTGTCCAGCTTTAGCACCAGCGGAGCGCATGTAAACATTAATAACCCTTCAGGTTTACCACCAGGGGGAGTGTATTACACCGACTTCAGCTCGAGCCAATACGTGAAGGCCGATCCTGGCGATGCGGTGAGTTGGAGCATGACTACAAGTCAATACTACACCTAAAAGAGAATATGGGTCGATTGGAACCGAGACGGCGATTTTGTAGATGTTGGTGAAACGATGTACGGATCAAATGTGGTTGGCGCTACGATTGCAGGAAGCTTTAATATTCCAAGTACTGCTAGAGGTCAATATCGAATGCGGGTTCAAATTCGTTATTACGGCAGCGTTCCAAGTCCTTGTGGCTACTACCTATATGGAGAAACTGAGGATTATTCTCTTCTAGCGACTACCGGAAATGACTTGAAAGTGGTTGACCTCGAAAAAGGAATTTACTGTTCGGGCAGCCAGAGTGTAAAGGCTTTAGTAAAGAATGAGGGCAACAACAACATCACAAGTTTTAAGGTCAATGCAAGTTTGGGGAGTACCAATTTTTCCACTTACAACTACTCAGGAACACTGCAGCCCGACAGCTTTCTTCTGGTCACTTTAGGAAATCACAGTTTTTCAACTTCAAGCATCGACACACTTTCGTTGTTCAGCTATGATCTCAATTCTGGCATCGATTCGAATACTTTAAATGATACACTCACCGGAGTTTACCGAGCGGGATTAACTGGCACCTACACCATCGGTGGGACGAGCCCCGATTACACCGGATTTTCTAAGGCCGGAATTGAGATGGCTCAGAAGTTTCACATTGAGGAGAAGGACACGATTACAGGCATTGCCTTCTATTTGAATTTCCCTCAATTGGGCGACTCCATAAAAGTGAAATTATATGAAGACAGCTCAGGGCCAGGCTCTGTGTTAGCAGAGTCGAACTCTTATAGGATTGTGAGCAATGCGGGTCGATCGTATTACCTCGAGTTTAGTTGCCTTGAAGTGCTCGACTCGGGCTCCTACTTCATCGCCCTTGAGCAGATGAGTGCACGTCCGATTACTCTTGGAATGAGCAAAGGGAATTTCCGTTCCAATGTGGCCTTTGCAAAAGACACTTCCGGTCTTTGGTCCTCCATGGAATCTCAAGGATTGCCATACCTCTTCAGTCTTCGAATGATCCTCGACCAGTATGACTTAGCGCAAATCAATCTTCCGAGCAGCCTTTGTTCAAATGGTGACAGCCTGGTGGTAAGCGCCATTCCTGCAGGTGGAATATTCAGTGGAATTGGCCTTCGTAACGACAGTATTTTTGACCCAGGCCTCAGTGGTGTAGGTAGTTTTGAAATTCGATATACTCTGTTAAACAGTCGAGGTTGTGTCGATACCAGTGGACATACAATTCGGGTGGATACGGTGCCAACAGTGAGCTTTACAAACCCCGCCGATCTTTGTGAAACTGCTGCGCCAATAAGTCTGAGCAGTGGCTTGCCAGCGGGAGGAGTTTACAGTGGTCCGGGAATTAGTGGATCTAACCTCTTCGACCCTTCAAGTGTTGGGGCAGGAAGCTATGCACTTCAGTATCGTTACGGCGACATCAATGGATGTAAAGATTCGACGGCCGCACAAATCGTTGTTGTGGGGGCGCCAAGTGTAAGTTTTGGTTCAGTGCCTGATGTTTGTGCCGATGCTTCGAGCTTTCCGTTGTTTCAAGGTAGCCCGAGTGGAGGAGTTTATTCAGGAACTGGAATAAGTAGTGACTCAATTTTTGACCCCAGCTCATCTGGAGTGGGAGTATTCACCATCGACTACACCTTCACCGATTCGCTTTTATGTTCTGGAAGTGCCAGTCAGGATGTTGTTGTGAATGCACTTCCGCTTGTAGACCTTGGTGATGATTTGGAATTGTGCGGAACTCAACTGGACACAGTCGACGCCGGAAATCCAGGTTCAACTTACCTGTGGAGCAATGGTAAAACAGATCAGTCGTTTTCCGTCAACCAAAGCGATACACTTTGGGTTCAAGTAACCGATGTCAATTTATGCGTAGGCACCGACACCATTGTGGTAAACAACACTGGAGTTTGTGTTGGTGTAAATGAGTTGAATCAATTGGGTGCGCGAATCAAGCTATTCCCGAACCCAACAGAGGGAGCCTTTCACATCTCAATTTTAGGCTTGGAAGGACTTGTACAGGTCGAAGTGCGGGATGCTAGGGGGAAACTCATTCGCTCCAAAGAAATTCATACAACCGGAAATCTTTCTGTACACCCCATAAACCTTATGAATGAGTCTGGGGGTATCTATACAGTGAGTCTTCTTCACTACTCTGGTACTGTGAGTTATCGCATAAGCGTGAAGTAAGCTCGCCTTAATTGAGAATTTCTACTTTTGGTTCCCTTCGAAAAATCAAGGAATATGAAATACTGGACACTAGCATCTATTTTGGCACTTTCAATTCTTTCGGCATGCGCGCCAGCCGAGCAAAAAGAAGAATCTACTGAGATGGCTGAGGCTCAGCCGACGGACGAATTCGAATATTTGGCCGAGCAGTTTGCCGATCTTAAGATCATCCGTTACCAAGTTCCTGGATTCGATAAGTTGAGTCTCGATCAGAAGAAGCTTGCCTACTACTTGTATCAGGTTTCACTTGCAGGTCGCGACATCATTTGGGACCAGAATTACCGTCACAATTTGAGCATTCGAAAAGCACTCGAACACATTGTATCGAATTACGAAGGGGATAAGACTACCAAGGATTGGGAGAATTTCATGGTTTATACCAAACGCGTTTGGTTTGCAAATGGAATTCACCACCACTATGGTATGACGAAGTTTACTCCAGAGTTCTCTCAGGATTATTTTAAGTCACTGATGGAGGCGACTTCAACAGAGGTTTCCGATGAGGTGCTTTCAGCGATTTTCGATCCAGCAGTAGATGCGAAAAGAGTGAATCTTGATCCCAAGAAAGATTTGGTGCAAGCATCTGCCAATAACTTTTACGACCCGAGCATTACAGAGGCTGAGGTTGATGCCTATTATGCCGAGAAAATTGACAAGACAAGTGCAACTCCAGTTTCTTATGGCTTGAATTCGAAGCTTGTGAAAAGAGATGATGGAAGCCTACAAGAAGTTCCATGGAAAGTAGGTGGGATGTACGGAGCCGCCATTGAAGAAATGGTTTCTTGGTTGGAAAAAGCAGTTACTGTTGCTGAAAGCGAAGACCAGAGAAAAGGCTTTGAATTGCTCATTGAGTTTTACAAAACAGGTGATCTCAAAACTTGGGACGACTATTCAATCCAATGGACTAAAACCACTGGAGATGTACTCGACTACATCAACGGGTTTATTGAAGTATACGGAGATTCGAAAGGTTTTAGAGGAACATACGAGTCGATCATTCAAATGGAAGATTTCGACGCTTCTGCACGAATGAAAGTTGTTGCAGATAACGTACAATGGTTTGAAGACAATTCTTCCATTCTTGATGAACACAAAAAAGCAAGTGTTACTGGAGTTACTTATAAGGTTGTAAACGCCATTATGGAAGCAGGTGATGCTTCTCCGTCTACCCCAATTGGAGTGAACTTGCCAAACGCCAACTGGATTCGCGCAAACCACGGTTCAAAGTCGGTGAGTTTAGGAAACATCGTTGAGGCCTACAGTCAAGCTGGCGGTAAGAGCATGTTGAAAGAGTTCACCCTTACAGAAGAGGAGTTCAATCGCTCTGATGAGCATGGAAAACTGGCTTCGAAACTTCACACTGCATTGCATGAGGTTGTAGGTCATGCTTCAGGAAAATTGAACGATGGTGTGGGAACGCCAAAAGAGACGCTTAAAAATTATGCAAGCACTCTGGAAGAAGGAAGAGCCGACTTGGTGGCCTTGTACTACCTCTTGGATTCGAATCTGATCAAATTGGGTTTGATGGAGAGTTTGGAAGTAGGGAAGGCTGAATACGACAGCTACATCCGGAACGGAATGATGCTTCAATTGCGTCGCTTAGATCCGGGAGAAGTAATTGAAGAGGCACACATGCGAAATCGCCAATTGGTTGCAGGCTGGGCTTATGAAAAGGGAATGGCCGAGAATGTGATTGAAAAAGTCACCCAAGAAGGTAAGACCTATTTCCGTGTCAACGACTACGAAAAATTACGAGTCATATTTGGAGATTTACTGCGCGAAATTCAACGCATCAAATCTGAAGGTGACTATGACGCTGGACGAGATTTGGTTGAGAATTACGGGGTTCAGGTAGATGCAGACTTACATCAAGAAGTTCTCAGTCGTTCTGAAAGCCTCGGCATTCCTCCGTACGGTGGATTCATCAACCCTCGCCTTGTTCCAGTGATGGAAGGTGAGAACATCATCGACGTGAAAGTTGAGTATCCATCGGACTTCACAAAGCAGATGCTCGAGTACGGAAGCAAGCATTCCTTCTTGTAGGGAGAACGGAATGAAGAAATCGAAGGGGGCAATTTGCCCCCTTTTTTTGTGATGTGAATCATGGATTTCACGGACTTCTCGAACTATCTTTTTCCTATGAGAAAACAAACAACACTGGCTCTAATGATGATTGTATTTGCTGCCCTATTCTCCTGTAAGGCGAGACAAGAATTGCCCACAGTAAAAGACCTAGACATCTCCAAATATTCGGGGACTTGGTATGAAATTGTGCGCATGCCAAGCAGTTTCGAAAAGAATTTGAAATGTGTAACGGCCACTTACACTCCTATGGAATCTGGTAAAATCAAAGTCCTGAATCGCGGAGTCAAAATTTCCTCAGGCAAGAGTGAAGAGATTACTGGCTCTGCTAAGGTTCCCGATGACGATTTTCCGGGCAGATTGAAAGTGACCTTTTTCTGGCCTTTTGCAGGAAATTATTACGTGATCGAATGCGCCGATGATTATTCGTGGGCTATGGTCGGTGATCCGTCAAGAAAGTATTTGTGGGTGCTGAACCGAGAAGCTCAAATGGATGAACAAAAACTGGGCGACCGCCTGAAGATAGCCGCGGAACTCGGATTTGACGTGGAAGCCCTAGAGTACATTGCCCACGACTGTGCTCTTGAGTCTGAAAAGACTGAATAGGTTGAGAAGTGAGAGTTTATGTTTTCTCTCCTTTCTTTGAACTGAGTTCAACAAACCACTGAGGAAAGCTTTGCGAATCTAGCTGACTTCAAGGCCTCAGTTTCATACCTTTATACTCTAAAATCCTAGAAGTATGAAGAAGGTCTTAATAGCACTTTGCCTTGTTTGGTCGTTCAGTGCCAATGCTCAACTCAACCTGTACAGTTTACAATCCCTTTCTGGAAACTTCGACACTCTCGTCTCTGGAAACAGAGTTACAGCCATCGAAGCCGACGACGAGGAGTCTGGCGGAATTCCGCTTGGGTTTAACTTCGTGTTCGACGGCGATACCTTTCAGCACGTGCAAACCTCTTCTAATGGGGTTTTGTTTTTCGATACTACTTCAAATTATGTCACTCCTACAAATGATCTAGACTTCAGCTCAACATCCATTCGCCCGTTGTTGGCACCTCTATGGGACGACCTTGACGGACGTGCAACTGGAGGTTCAAAAGCTTCTTGGGATACGACTGGGTCAGCGCCAAACCGTGTGTTCACCTTTGAATGGTTGCGTTACGAATGGTATTATCAATCCAATGTCCCGGTAATTTCCTTCCAGGTGAAACTCTATGAGTCGACCAATGTCATTGAATACATCTATCAACAAGAAAGTGGGAACCCACTCTTTGGTTCCGCATCAATTGGTTTAGCGAGTTCGAGTACTGGAAGTGGAAATTTTCTGTCTTTAGATGGTACGGGATCAAGTCCGGGCTATTCTACTACGACGGAATACTCGAGCTTGAGTTCAAAGCCTGCGACAGGTCAGATCTACAGATTTCTTCCACCTAAAGACAGGGACATCGGTATACAAGGCATCGTAAGCGTTCCTTGTGGCGGAACTTCTGATGTTGTAGTTGTCTTGAAAAATTATGGTCAAGACACGGTGACCTCTGCCAATGTTGGTTGGAGTGTTGCTACCAATGGTGGAACTCCTGCAAGTCAAACTGGAGCTTCCTGGACAGGATCCTTGCTTTCAGGAGATACTGCGCATGTAAACCTTGGCTCCTTCTTGTTTTCTTCCAGTGCAAGCTATGACCTCATAGTCTATTCGGATGCGCCAAATGGCTTGACGGACGAACAAGTGGTGAATGATACATTAAACCAAAATGGCTTTAGAACTGGAATGTCGGGAACTTATACCATTGGAGGTGCGGGTCCAGATTATCCAAATTTCTCGGCTGCAGTAGCAGCTCTAGATAGTTTTGGAGTTTGTGGAAATGTGAATTTTGATGTCCGATTTGCGGGCTATAATGAGCAAGTCGTCATCGGCTCTATCACGGGTGCTGGTCCTAGCGCGACCATTACGTTTAAAGCAGCACCTGGTGCAGCTGCAATTCCTGAGATGTATTACATCGGAAGCTCTTCCGACAATTACATCGTTCGTTTTGAGGATGCCTCTTATGTGACTTTCGACAGTATTTTCCTCGATAACACGGGTACGCTTTACGGTCACGCCGTTGAATTCTTGGGTTCCAATTCAAACATCACCATTCAGAATTGTCGCTTGCGCTCCTCAACTTCCAATACGAGTACCAATGGGGCGATTATTTACGACTATACCGGTACAGGAAACAAATCGAACGACATTACCATAAAAAATAATTCCCTGGAAAATGGAAGTTATGGGATGTACATCTATGGCGCTAGTTCTACTGATTTTCAAGAAAACTTTGAGATTACCGGAAACAGCATCAGCAATTTCTATTACATGGGAATTTCGTGTTACTACACTGCTAATGGGCATATCGATGACAACTACATTGAGGATTTGGGAACCTATACTTCGCCTAGAGGGATTTACGCCTACTATTCCGATACACTTTCAGCTCAAGGCAATGAGGTCTTGTTGAATGGGACTTCTTCACCTTACGGGATCTACATGTACAATTGCGATGGTTCCACCTCGAAGCCCACTATTTGTGCGAACAATTCAGTGGCGATGTACAATCCGAACGCTACGGGAAGCCCTTACGGCATCTATGGAGCAGAAGGTACGGAGAACAGAATTTACTTCAATTCGATTCGCCTCGAAAGTGGAGGAACTTCTTCAAGAGCCTTGTACTTAGCCTTTAGTTCGGGTGATAATGCCATCGTCATGAACAATACAGCCTCAAACTTTGGACAGGGCTATGCGGTTTACACAAACCCATTTACAGGTGTTGATAGTTCTGACTACAATAACTTCCATTCATTGGGTTCGAACTTGGGGTATTGGGGAGGCAATCGAACCAGCTTAACCATCTATGCAGCATTGTCTGGGAAAGAATCCAATTCGATTTCTGTAGATCCAAATCACTGGAGCTCGACAGACCTTCGAACACGCTCGGTAGATTTGAACAACTCTGGGACTCCTCGAAGTCTCGTTACTGAAGATTTCTTCGGAACTACTCGAAGTACAACTTCACCAGATATAGGACTTGAAGAGTACACTCCTCCAGCAAAGGATGTTGGTGTGCTTGGAATCATTAACGATTTGAGTGCCTGCGGAGTAACGAACCAAGATGTGAAAGCCATCGTAAAGAATCATGGTACGGCGGCTCAGTCGAACATTCGGGTGGTACTTGAAGTAAGTGGAGCAGTTACATCCACGCTGGTCGATACATTAACTGGGAGTCTCGCGAGTGGGGCAACGGATACGGTGACCTTCTCTTCAATCAATACATCCGTAGGCGGAATCTTAAATTTCCGTTCGTACACTGATTTTTCGGGAGATACCATTGGAGCCAACGACACGATAGAGTTTGGTGGACTTACAGTTCGAGCTCTGCCTACAGCTCCAGTAGTTCAAGATTTTAGCATTTGCTTCGGGACCGATACACTTGTAACAGCAAGTTCTTCCTTGGATTCTGTTGAATGGTACAGCAGTGCAACATCCAACACTCCATTGTATGTTGGAAGCACTTACGGAATTACTGGATTGGCACAAACCGACACTTTTTACCTAGAAGGCTATGACATGAGTAAAGAATCCTTGGGTGCCGTAGATAGTGCCATTGGGTTTGGAAATAATTACACATCGATGACTGACGGACTTGTATTTAACGTCTACAACTCAATTACCCTAGATTCTGTAACAGTCTATCCAAACGGCGGAGGAAATGTTGTGGTGATTTTAGAGAACTCGGCAGGAAGCATTCTCCAGAGCAAAACCATCGCAGTTAGTTCTGCAGGGATGAAACGCATTTCAGTCGACTTCGACATTCAACCGGGTAACAATTATGCATTGCATGCGAACACAACAACTACAGGTGGATTGTTTAGAAATTCTGGCGGCGCTACTTATCCGATGGCCAATGCAGGAAGTGATGTAGAGATTACCCAAACCATCAATAATTTGGCTGGTTACTACTATTTCTTCTACGATTGGGCCATTACTGTTGAAGGATGCCACAGTGAACGTATTCCGATGGAAGTTACAGTCGACAGTCTTCCAATCCTCAATCTTGGAGCAGATACAGGCTATTGCGTAGGAACGAGCTTAGGATATACCCTAAACGCTTACAACGATTCGGCAACTTACTTATGGCACGACAATTCGACGAATCCTAGCTTTACCTTCAATGGTGCTGGAAATTATTCTGTGGAGGTAACAACTCCAGCTGGTTGTTCTATAAGTGACACCATAGTCGTTTCAACCTTTGCTCCTCCAACGGCAACTCTTATTGCTCTTACGGATGTTTGCGAGAGCAGTGCACCATACATCTTTACAAATGGTGGTGGAACTCCTGCCGGTGGAACAGGACTTTATTTAGGTCCGGGCATCGTATCCGATTCGGTGTTCTCACCGGGTGCGGCTGGCGACGGAACCCATACCATTCGATATGTATACGCCAGTGGACCTGGTTGTGCAGATACAACGACCTCAAGCATCGTTGTTAAGCCCAAGCCTACGGCTTCATTGTCAACCATTCCTAGTGTTTGTGCCAATGGCGCGCCCTTTACCTTAAATCAGGGTAGTGGAGTGCCAGCTGGCGGAACGGAATTGTACTTCGGCCAAGGAGTAACGGGAGGCCAGTTCAACCCGATTGTTGGTATCGGAAAATATGATGTTGGATATGTGTATACCGGAACCAATGGTTGCGTGGACACAGTGATTCAAGAAGTAAGCGTAGATAGTTTGCCGACAGTAAGCCTTGGTTCAGTGGCTTCTGTTTGCGAGAGCGCTACGCCATATGCATTGACTCATGGAAATCCTTCTGGAGGTGTTTATTCAGGAACGGGAATTTCAAACGATTCGATTTTTAACCCTTCGATCACGGGTGGAGGAACACAGTCCATTTCATACAATTTTACCGACGACAATGGCTGTTCAGGAAGCGCTTCAGGTGTACTTCGTGTAAACGCCAATCCTGTGGTAAACATCGGTCCGGATACAGTGATTTGTGAAGGAGAAACTTATTTTCTTGATGCGGGCTTTGGATTTAGTGGATACGAATGGAGTACAGGCAGTACAGCGAATTCAATAGCTGTAGTGAGTGCTGGAGTTTACACCATCACTGTGAGTGATTCTCGTGGTTGTTTAGGCGTTGATTCTATCGAGGTGACGATTGAAGTTTGCACCGGACTTGAAGAATTGGCCAAATCAGGCATCGAGCTCTTCCCGAATCCATCGAGCGGTACAATTCACTTGAAAAGCTTGAACTCATCTGCGCTTTCAAATCTTGAAATACTTGACGTGAGCGGGCGCATTGTGCACAAAAGTGCAGGTAAGCTGTCTTCAGATCTAAGTTTGGAATTGGGCGACTTAAGCCCGGGCATATACACTTTGAAAGTAGAGAAAGAGGGCGAAGCTCTTCAGCTGAAATTCATCTTGGAATAAGAACAAAAAAGGAGGCCACCTCGCCGCGATGCGGAAAGGTGGCCGTTTTGCACTTTAGCTTGTAAGCCGGATTCTGTTCCTATTTCAACAATTCCCTGAAATAGGCCTTCATCATTTATCTATACGCTCTACCCTCCGAGATTAGGCGAGCCGCCCTCAAGCCTCGGTTTATTTGAGCTTTCACCTCGCAAGGTTTACCAAGCCAGCCAATTACTTGAACTGCTGGTGGGCTCTTACCCCACCTTTTCACCCTTACCTCAATTGCTCAAGGCGGTTTACTTTCTGCGGCCCTATCTGTCTGCGCGTCTTAAAACGAACAGCCCGCCATTAACTCGCGGTGCGATGCCCTTTGGTGTCCGGACTTTCCTCTCTTTTCGCAAAGAGCGATGAAGCGTCTAAAGCGAGGCAAAGGTATTCTATAAGCCGGTATTGGCGTTTGCTTGTGGAAGGCGGAATTAAAACTCTACGGCGGTAGCGCCGCGACCGTAATGTTTGAAAGAGGCGTCGTGGTATCGTACGCCAAGCATATGATCCAACATCAAGCGAACTTCATGACGTAGAATACCTTCTCCAACGCCATGGATTATGATCATATGTTTTTCGCCGCGTTCTCGATGGGCATTGATCTCTTTTCGGCAAAACTCCAACTGGTATTTGAGCTTTTCTGTGTTGGTTTCAAAAGAAGATTCGTCGTCAACCAATTCGTACAAATGCAGGTCGATTTCAACGGTTCCTTTTGGGTTGCGCCTCACAGCACCACGTTTTTGTTTCTTGAAAGGATTCACATCCTTCATCATGAGCTTATTCGTAGAAGCGAGATCCACGAAATCGATTTCATCGTCTTCAAGCACTTTTACGATTTCACTGCTCGTTTTGGTGTAGGTGAAGCCATCGATCTCAACTTCGAACAGGCTGCCTCCAAGCACTTTGGTCAGGGTGCCTTCTCCTGCTTCATCCAAGAGTTTGATTTTATCGCCTTCAGCTAATGACATCAGAAATATATTGGGTGAAATCGAAGTTTATTACCAGCTTTCAGTTCGAGTGTTGGCATTGGTACTTTGATGAAATTGACTGTCCCTAAAATTAGCTTCAACCATGGATTTTTGATGTTCAACTTTCTCAAATCGATGTCAGGAGAAAAGTACCACTGACGTTCACGCTTAAATTGAATCGGTGGACTGCCGTCGGAATGCAATTGTATTGGATTCGAATGACCTCCAGTCATTCCTGAAGCGCCATAACCAACGGCTAGACTGAGCCAATCTGGAAATTTTGAGTCTTTAGCCATGAAAGAAGATGGGTTTACGCTCAGCCAATGGGTTTGCCCGTTGTAGTCTTTGATGATGTTGGTAATCCCACCGGTACCCAAGATGTTTGGCCGAAATCTTCGGTATGGACTGTTGTGAAAACTGTATTTCATTACCATGCGCTGCTCGTCCCAAAACTGTTCTTGTAAGCCAAAGAGTGCGTAACCACTAACATTTGCAGCCATGTCGCCAACAGAAAAGCCCCATCCGGCAGAGAAGCCGTCGAGGACCTCGACCATGGTCAATGCAGCTAAGCCCAAAGAGCCTCCAATCCAAATGGAAGGATTCTTTTTTATTCCTGCCCAACGAAGAACCTTGTAATTCGCCCAGCCGACGTAATAGCATGAGAGGGCGTGCCCAACTTTATCCATTTGCAGCCATTCTCGGTTGTCGTTGAAGCTTTGAAAGGATTGGCGGGGATAGTCTTTGTACCAGAGTTCATTCATGCCGATGAGGTAGCCTGTAAGCATTAGGCTCTCAGTGAAAATGATTCCCCGGGTTCGGTCGTAGTTGAAGGTGTCAGAGACAGCTAGAAACTGCGACTTGGCGCCCAAGAACATCGACACGAATAAAAGAAAGCACAAAAGCTTTAGCCGCATTGGGCAAAGATATCCAGCTAGAAGTTCAGAAGCGTCGTGGCCGACTAGAAATCGAAAATGATTCCCAATGTTGGCAGTACCGTTCCATCGTTGCTCTCAACTACCTTAGTGTCATACCTCTGATCGACGTAATTGGCATTGGGGTTCAGAACAATCGGATTCGTATTGGCATCCTCTACAATGTTCAAGAATGGCTGACCTTCCGCTTGGAAGTTGTAAGCATTCTGAATGTCGAAGTAGAGATTCAAAGAGAATTTTTTGGTGTAGAATACTTTGTCTACACGAAAGTCCAATTGATGAAAGGGAGCCAAGCGTTGGCTGTTGATTTGCGAATAGTCGAGGATACCAACTCCGCGAATGTCCCAGTTTCTTCTGTAGGCAGACTCATCCAAGAGGTAAGGAGTAATAGGTCGTCCATGCACATATCTCCAGCGCAAGCCCATCTCCCAATTGCCTTTAAATTTCTTCCCGGCCGTAAGTGTGATTAGGTGTTCACTGTCCCAAGAACTTGGAATGAATTCGCCTTGAGTGCCATTCTCAAACTCACTTCGAACCCAGGTGTATGCGAGTATGGTATAGAAACCTTTGAAGAGTTTTTGCTGAGCTAGAAACTCTGCACCATAGGCTCGCCCTTTGGAGCTCGAAGTCACCTCTTCATTTCCAATCACGCCGAAATCAGCCCCTAGGTTCGCCAAGCTCACCTGTTGGTTGATTGAGAATGGGTAATCGCTGTAGTTTTTGAAGAAACCCTCAACGGTAATTTTGGCTGAATTTCTCGGACGGTATTCTATCCCAGCAACAGCATGATCGCTTCGAATGTATTTCAGGTCATTGTCCTTATTCACCAATTGACCATCTACGCGGTAACCCATTACCGTATAGGCAGGAAGTTGGTAGTATCGACCGACATTGGCATTGATGGAAAATTTATCGCTCAAAGCATAAGAGGCTGAAACCCGTGGTGAGAATTGGTTCAATGGATTTGCCATACTCGAGCTGTAAGTATTGGCATCCATTCGTGCACCTACCGATAGGATAAGAGCTCCCATCGTACGACTTACCTGACCGAAGAGTCCAAATTTCAAAAACTCGAGGTCCGAACTAAAGTCGATGGTATCTAAGCCACCCGACCCTAGTGGCGTTTCAGGAACGAATATTCTATTGAAAGTTGAATTTGAATAGTGCGCAGATTCGAGGTTCGCACCAAAGTTGGTTTTCCAATCGCCACTTCTTCCAGTGCTCTCAAAGCGCAACTTATTTTCAGCCTCTCTGGAGTTGTAGTCGAGGATCAAGTTTTCTGGAGCTTCAACGTTGTTCTCATATTTGATGGAACGATTGTCGAGCATATTCCTACTGAGCGCAATGGTCTGGAAGCTGTTTTTTGAGAAGTGCTTGTACACAGCACCAATGGTATAATTCCATTGTTCGTTGACTGGAAGGTTTCTAAGAATGTACCGCTGAGATTCAGTTTCATTCGCCTCTTCATTCAGTTTAAAGTTGTCCAAGGCACCAAGGCTGATCAATGAGATTTCATTCTTCTGATCAAATTTATGTGTGACTTTCATTTGGTAGTCGTTGTAGATCGGCAAGAAAGGCAACTCTAAAATGCTGAAGAGAAATTGCAAATAGGACCTTCTCACAGAAAGCATGTAATTCGTCTTCTCTCCAAGTGGACCGTCAATGGTTAGCCCCAAATCAGAAGCTCCCAAGGTTCCGCGGAAACGAATCTTGTCTTTGTTGCCTTCCATCTGCTTGAACTCCATTACGGAACTCAATGCGTTTCCTCGATTGGCAGGAAATGCTCCCGAGTAAAAATCGACCTCTCGGATGAGGTTCACATTGATGATTCCTACGGGTCCACCAGATGCTCCTTGGGTCGCAAAGTGATTGATGTTAGGGACTTCGATTCCGTCGAGATAAAAACGGTTTTCGTTCGGTGCACCTCCGCGAATGATGATGTCGTTGCGAAAGGCTGGAGTAGATGCAACGCCTGGAAAGGATTGAATCACTTTTGAAATATCTCTGTTTCCTCCGGGATTTCGCTCAATTTCAGCGACCCCAATAGTTCTCATCGAAACAGGAGACTCTTCCTTTTCATTGAATGGCGAAGCCTCAATTACCACCTCTTCCAATTGTGTTGAGCTTTCAGAAATCGAGATTTCGATGTAAGCTGGTTTGGCGTTGGTGACAAGAATATCGGAACTAGAACCGGGCTTGAAGCCCACACTTGAGGCAGTGAGCTTGATGAAGCCAGGCTCGAGCTTTTCAAGTCGAAATTTCCCATCAAAATCGGTTACAGTTCCGACGGTCGTTCCTTCGATGTACACATTGGCGAAGGGGACGGGTTCATTGTTTACTTCGTTGAGAACCATTCCTGTTACAACGCCATCTTGGGCGACGCCAATGAAAGGAATGAGCAAGAATAGCAGAATTAGCTTTTTCATGTTTGATGATTGCGTTGGTGATAACGAATTCAGTCCGGTAAACAATAATACTTGGACTTGGTTCGGGCGATGCTCAATTGTTTCTATTCTTGGAACTCCATTTGTACACTGGCTAACATGAAATCCTTTTTGGTGATTGTATTCTTCTTTCTGACGCTGGGCTCTTTTAGTCAGGTAGAATATGTGAATACGAAGGTATTGGAATACCGAAATATGAATTATGAAAAGCAGATCAATTCTGTACTGCTCTACCGCAAGGGCGATATTTTAAGTCTACCGAACATTCCTTTAGGCGGAAATGGTCAGTTGGCACTTTTGTTCGACGATTTCAATACGGAGATTCAGGACTATATGGTCAGCTTCATTCATTGTACACCCGACTGGAAACCTACTGGCTTGGACTATATGCAGGTTGTGGATGGGATCGATCATCAGTACATTACGGACTACGATTTTTCTGGCCCCACCAAACAGCGCTACCTTCAGTATCGATTTGAATTCCCCAATGAATCGGCCCAGTTTCGGCTTTCGGGAAATTACCTCTTGCTCGTTTATCGAAATGAGGATAAGTCTGACCTGATTCTAACGCGTCGCTTTATGGTGACTGAGAGTAGAATACGTGCGAGCGTCGACATTCATCAGGCAACCATCAATAAAGACTACCGTCGTCGTCAGGAAGTGGATCTCATTCTGCGCCCAGGAGCATTTAGAATGGAAAACATTTACGAGAATCTCGAGGTTCAAATTCTCCAAAACGGACGTTGGGACAATATGGTTTCAGGGCTCAAGCCCCTGTTTATAAAACCCGATGAACTCGATTACGACTACGATGAGGAAAACACCTTCGAAGGAGGGAATGAATATCGATTGTTCGACACTCGTCCTACGAGCTTCAATGGCTTGAATGTTGGAAAAGTAGGCCAGCAATCAGATACCAACATCGTTTTTCTTACCCTGGGAGAGCGAAGAAACATAAGAGCTTATCGAGATTACGATGATTTGAATGGGCGTGTTTTGTACGATGTTCAAGACGAACGATATTCTTCACCAACAGATATGGATTATCATCTGGTGTATTTCAGTTTGCCGCAGCCTTATGAATTTCCTGGCGGGAAAGTTTACCTGATGGGGGAGTTCACTGGAAACGAAATCAAAGAGGAGTTTCAGATGAAGTACAATGAAGAGCAGAAGATCTATTTCGGGAAAGCTTACCTCAAACAGGGCTATTACAATTACATCTATTTATTCGTACCCGATGGAGAGAGCGCTGGTCAGGCAAGGCAGCTAGAGGGGACACACGCCGCCACAGAAAACATGTATTCAATCTTGGTCTACTACAAGAGCATTCATGAAGATCACCACCGACTTATTTTTTTCGAGAACTATCGAATAAATTTCTAATTTGTCGTCGTGGTTGTTAAAGTAACAGAAGGAATAGAGGTGCAAGTTCGAACGAACTTCGATCTGCGTCACTCCAAACCAAACAGCGATTTTTTCTGGTTCAATTACCGCATCCGCATCGAGAATAAAAGTTCAGATGCTGTTCAACTTCTGCGTCGTCATTGGTTGATTTATGACTCTTTTCTTCTTACCAATGAAGTAGAAGGAGAAGGGGTAGTAGGTGAAACACCTTACATCGAGCCCGGCGACAGCCATTCTTACGATTCACATTGCAACCTTCATACTGATATGGGTTTTATGGAAGGAACTTATTTGATGAAGAGAATTTCTGACGGCCACCTTTTTTTCGTCGACATCCCCAAGTTTGGAATGGTTGCTCCATTCCGATTGAATTAGCCCATTTCTTCCTTCTTTCTTCTGCTTCAAAATGGTAGATTTGCATTCCCAAATTTTAAGCAAAAAAAGCCATGCCTAAAGGAATCTACGATGTACCCGTTGCCATTAACGAACCTGTTAAAGTTTACGCTCCAGGAAGTGAGGAAAGAGAAAGCTTACTCGCAGAATACAAGCGGATGGCATCGACTACCGTTGACATCCCAATGTACATTGGTTCTGAAGAAGTTCGAACTGAGGACAAGCGCAACATGGCTCCTCCGCACGATCACCAACATTCATTGGGTGTATTCAACTACGGTGAGAAAAAACATGTAGAGGCTGCGGTTGATGCAGCTCTAGCAGCAAAAGAAGATTGGGCGAACCTTCCATGGGAGCACAGAGCATCCATTTTCCTAAAAGCTGCCGAATTATTGGCTGGCCCATTCAGAGACCGCATGAATGCCTCCACTATGTTGGCGCAATCGAAGAATGTAATGCAAGCCGAGATCGATGCTTCATGTGAACTCATTGACTTTTTGAGATTTAATGTTCAGTACATGGCCGACATCTATGGTGCGCAGCCAGAAAGCCTTCCTGGTATGTGGAATCGCTTAGAGTACCGTCCTCTTGAAGGTTTTGTTTTTGCTATCACGCCATTCAACTTCACCAGCATCGCAGCGAACTTGCCAGCGGCTGTCGCAATGATGGGAAATACGGTGGTATGGAAACCAGCAGATACGCAGATGTATTCTGCTAAGATCATCATGGACTTGTTCAAAGCAGCCGGACTTCCAGACGGAGTTATAAACCTCGTTAGTGTTGATGGGCCAGTTGCAGGAGATGTTGTCTTTAAACATCCTGACTTTGCAGGACTGCACTTCACAGGTTCTACCAAAGTGTTCAAACACCTTTGGAAAGAAATTGGTGCAAATCTAGACCACTACAAAACCTATCCGCGCATCGTTGGTGAAACGGGAGGGAAGGACTTTATTGTCGCTCATTCTTCTGCAGATCCAAAAGAGGTAGGCACAGCCATTTCTCGTGGCGCCTTCGAATTCCAAGGGCAAAAATGTTCAGCAGCTTCTCGTGCTTACGTTCCTAAGAGCATCTGGAATGAAGTTAAAGAACACGTCGTAGCCGAAGTTTCCAGTTTTAAAATGGGAAGTCCAGCCGACACTACGAACTTCATCAACGCAGTAATTTCAGAACAAGCCTTTGATAAGATTGCTTCGTTCATCGATTACATCAACGGACGCGACGATGCGGAAGTTCTTACTGGCGGTAAGTACGACAAGAGTAAGGGTTACTTCATTGAGCCAACTGTTGTGGTCACTACCGATCCAAAGTTCCGCACCATGTGCGAGGAAATCTTTGGGCCAGTCATCACGATCTTCGTTTATGACGATGCCGATTGGGATAAAACCTTGACCTTGGTGGATGAAACTTCGGAGTACGCACTTACGGGTGCCATTCTCTCGAGAGATCGTTATGCCATCGACCAGGCGACCAAAGCACTCAGCAATGCTGCAGGAAACTTCTACATCAACGATAAGCCTACAGGTGCCGTTGTTGGGCAGCAGCCATTTGGTGGTGCACGAGGTTCTGGAACAAACGATAAAGCAGGTTCCTTTTTGAACCTTGTTCGTTGGGTTTCTCCAAGAACCATCAAGGAAACTTTTGTTCCTGCAAGCGATTACCGCTATCCATTTTTAGGATAGGCCAATTCGAAATTTCGTGATTTGAGCAATTAAACTTCTGCTGTTCATAACGAATGCAGAAGCGCATCTTTTGCTTGAGAACATTCGGGAAATTCGTAGAGATGAAGACTTTACTTGCCCGTGTTGTTGCTTATTGGGAGAACCTGCCAAAGTGGTTGAAGAATAAGTATACCTACGTGACGTTTGCCTTCGTCCTCTATCTTCTCTTTTTCGATCAGCACAATTTGATTTCTCAATACAAGCTGAGAGCAGAGCTGAACGAGCTCGAGCAAAGCAAGGAATGGTATTTGGAGCAGATTGAACAGACGCGCTCCGATCTCGATGAGCTGCTGACAGATGACGAGCAATTGGAGAAATTTGCACGGGAGAAATATCTCATGAAAAAGGATGGCGAAGAAATCTTCGTGATCGTACATGAGTAATCTCTCATACTAAGCCATCTCTTCTTACTTTCGTTCTAGAATTAAGCAGAGCTTGGATCCAATTAAATTCATTCCTTTTGACGGCATTTCGAAGCAAGAATGGTTCGAAAAAATCACCTTAGATTTAAAAGGTAAACTACCGTCTTCCATAGATCAGACTTGGCAAGACATTCCGTACAGCGCGTTCTATCATCACGAAGATGCTAAGAGGCGCACGAGTCGACAGGCCGAAACCAACGACTGGCTCATTCGCAAAAGCATTCTGATTACAGAAGCGAAAGAGTTCAATGCTGAGCTTCTTAGTTTGCTAAACCTCGGTCTTCAGAATCCAGTCATTCGAGGAGAGTTTACAAGTGATCAGCACTTAAAGGCCTGTTTGGATGAGGTGGTGCCAGATTACATTCGAATGGATTTTGAGCTGCTTGGAAATCCTGAGCAGTATGCTTGGATTGATGCCTGGTTGAAGAAGAATTCGAAAGATTATAGTACTCTGCAGGGAGGCATAAATCTCCTTGGCAATTCGGGCCTTTTTGAAGAATTAAACGCCTCTTATTTCCCGCTTCGCTTAACGAGCGTTTACGGTTCAGAATATCAAGCGCGTGGCGCATTCGCAAGTACTGAGCTCGCCCTTGTGCTCAATGACTTGAATGCCTTCTTAGAGTACAACTCTAAAGTGGATGCAACAAAGCTTTATCAGAAGAGTCAGGCCATCCTTGGAGTCGGGCTTAATTTCTTTGGAGAGTTGGCGAAATTGAGAGCCGGACGAAACTTGATTGATTTCCTCTTTCTGCAATATGGGGCAGAAGTGGATGACTCTTTCTTTATTGCAAGTCAGACGAGCAGCTGGACCTTCTCCGCTTACGATCGTCACAACAACTTACTTCGAAACGCCTCCTGCGGTCTAGCAGCAGCATTGGGCGGTGCCAGCGCCATTGAATTGTTGCCTCACGATTTTTTGGTGAAAAAGCCAAATCATTTTTCTACCCACCTAGGCGTCACGCTTCAACATCTGATGAAGGAGGAGTCTTATTTGAACCGAGTCTCTGATCCATCAGCAGGAAGTTATTTTATTGAAGATCTTACTCAAAAGCTTGAAGAGCAAGCGTGGCGAAAATTCCAAAAACTTCAGGCCGGAGCGTCAGCTGAGGAAATGATTGAGCACGATCGACTTGAGCAGAAAAACGCCTTTGACTCCGGTGAGTTCAAACTCTTAGGAGTAAATCTCTTTCCCAATCTCGAAGAGAAGCTTCGCGGGGAGTTGGAAATAGCATTGAATGGACTGCCAAGATTGGCTTTCGAAACAGAACAAAAACGTTTGAAGGATGAGTAAGATCAATTTTTCAAACATTGAATATAAACGACCTAATTCAGGAAAGAAGGTCGAGCTCGAAGAATGGAATACTTCAGAGGGTTTGAAGATTAAATCCGCCTATTCGGTAGCTGATTTGGCCGGTGTAAAACACCTCGATCATGTTGCTGGCATTGCACCTTACACCAGAGGTCCTTACTCGAGCATGTACGCCATTCGTCCGTGGACAATTCGACAGTATGCAGGCTTCTCAACAGCCGAAGACTCCAATGCGTTTTACAGAAAGAACTTAGAAGCCGGTCAGAAAGGATTGTCGATTGCTTTTGATTTGGCAACGCACCGCGGATATGATTCCGATCACCCGAGAGTAGAAGGAGATGTAGGAAAAGCTGGAGTTGCGGTCGATTCCATTTTGGATATGGAGATCTTATTCAAGGACATTCCACTAGATCAGATGTCGGTTTCCATGACGATGAATGGAGCGGTCATTCCGATCATGGCATTTTACATCGTGGCCGCAGAGGAACAAGGGGTGGACAAAAGTCAGCTTACGGGAACCATTCAGAACGACATTTTGAAGGAGTTCATGGTGCGGAATACCTACATCTATCCGCCGGGACCTTCCATGCGCATCATCTCCGACATTTTCTCTTACTGTTCGAAGAATATGCCTCGCTTCAATTCGATCAGCATTTCGGGCTACCATATGCACGAGGCTGGAGCGCCAGCAGATTTGGAATTGGCTTACACCTTGGCCGATGGCCTCGACTACATAAGAGCGGGGATTAAGGCAGGAATGGACATCGATTCATTTGCACCTCGGCTTTCGTTTTTTTGGGGCATTGGAATGAACCATTTCATGGAAATTGCCAAGATGCGAGCAGCGCGAATCCTTTGGGCGAGCATCGTTCAAAATTTCAATCCAAAAAGTGCCAAATCACTTGCACTGCGTACTCATTGTCAAACTTCTGGCTGGAGTTTAACCGAGCAAGATCCATTCAATAATGTGGGTAGAACCTGCATTGAAGCCATGGCCGCTGTTTTTGGTGGAACCCAATCCCTGCACACAAATTCCTTGGATGAGGCGATTGCACTTCCTACAGATTTTTCCGCGCGAATTGCAAGAAACACTCAGATTTACCTTCAGCAAGAAACTGGAATTACCTCGGTTGTTGACCCTTGGGCTGGAAGTCATTATGTGGAATCCTTGACGCAAGATTTGGTTGACAAAGCTTGGGCTCACATCGAAGAAATTGAATCTCTGGGAGGGATGACGAAGGCCATTGAGACTGGCTTGCCCAAGATGCGCATCGAAGAAGCCGCAGCAAAACGCCAAGCAAGAATTGACACGGGAGAGGATGTCATCGTAGGCGTGAATCGTTTTAGTCCTGAAGGAGAAGAGCGAGAGTTGGATACGAGAGAGGTCGACAATTCAAAGGTTCGTCTTTCGCAGATGGAGCGATTAAAAAAACTGCGCGATGAACGAAATGAAGAAGCCTGCCAGGCTAGCCTGCATCGCATTGAAGCCATTGCTGAAGGCGGAGAAGGTAATTTGCTGGAAGCTGCCATTGAAGCAGCTCGAGCACGAGCTAGCCTAGGTGAGATTTCGATGGCAATGGAAAAATCCTTTGGTCGATACCAGGCCGTGATTCGAAGTATAGCTGGTGTTTATTCATCTCAAATGGGAGGGAATATGGAGTTTAAAGAAGTTCAAAAACAAGCCGATGCATTTGAACGACTTGAAGGTCGTCGGCCCCGGATTTTGATTGCTAAGATGGGGCAAGACGGTCATGACCGCGGTGCGAAAGTGATAGCTACTTCCTTTGCCGACATGGGATTCGATGTTGATATTGGCCCATTATTTCAAACTCCAGACGAGGTCGCGAAACAAGCCATCGAAAATGACGTACATTTTGTAGGCGTAAGCTCATTGGCTGGTGGTCATAAAACACTGGTTCCTCAACTCATTGAAGCTCTAAAGAAACTGGGTAGAAAAGATGTAATGGTAATAGCGGGTGGTGTGATTCCAAAGAAGGACTATGATTTTCTGTTCGATGCAGGGGTGATTGCTGTTTTTGGTCCAGGAACAAAAATTCCAGAAGCTGCCCACGAAGTCTTAGAAGTACTCATTAAAAGATACAGTTGATGTTTGGTGGATTGAAGGGGAAACTCGAAGAGGCAAAGCTTAAAGCTGAAGCGGCGAAAGCAAAGCTTGATACCATTGAAGTTCAAGGGACTTCTGGCGGTGTAGTCGTTCGTGTGACGGCCAACCGAGAAGTGCGAGCGGTGAGCATTCCGGAGGGAATGGAGCGGGAGGAACTTCAAGACCGCCTATTAACAGCAATGAACAACGCCATTCAGGCCGCTAATTCGGTTAACGAAGCTGAGATGGCCGCCGTGGCAAGAGAAACCATGCCCAACATACCGGGAATGGGGAATTTATTTGGTAAAACATGATGGAAATGTTGAGCAGTCCGGAGACCTGGATTGCCTTTCTTACGCTTACCTTTTTAGAAATCGTCCTCGGAGTCGACAACATCATCTTTGTCTCCATTGTAACGAATAAACTTCCAGAAGATCAACGAGGTCGTGCTCGAAACATCGGGCTTTCAATGGCAATGATTCTTCGGATTGCCTTACTCGTAGGATTAGCATGGCTCATTCAGGTTTTTGACGAGCCTCTTCTCACTGTATTCGACTTCGCCATAAGTGGTCGCGACATCATTCTCTTTTTTGGTGGCCTTTTCCTTCTTGCTAAGAGTACAACTGAAATTCGTCACAAGATGGAAGGTGAACAGGAAGAACACGTTCGAATTCGCACGACTACTGTGAATTCGGTAATCATTCAGGTCTTACTCATGGACGTGATTTTCTCCTTTGATTCCATACTTACCGCCATTGGTTTGTCAAAACAACTTCCAGTTATGATTGCTGCCGTTGTAGTAGCCGTAATTGTTATGATGGTTTCGTCTGGGCCCATTTCGAAGTTCATTTCAAAGCATCCTTCCTTGGAGATTTTAGCCCTCTCTTTTTTAATCTTGATTGGCTTCATGTTGGTGGTGGATGCCTTGCATACAGACGTTCCTAAAGGCTACATCTATTTTGCTGTGTTCTTCTCCCTTGGTGTTGAATTGGTGAATATGAGGGCAGCCAATAACCGAAAAAAGAAGCGGGAGTCGGGTGGCTGATTTAATCATTGTCGGCTTGGTTGCTCTGTTGGCTTCATTGCTGACTTTTTACTCGGGCTTTGGCCTTGGAACCCTTCTCACTCCAGTTTTTATTCTGTTTCTTCCTCCTGAGTTGGCCATTCTATCTACAGCCATCGTTCATCTTTTGAATAACCTCTTTAAGGCTGGATTGATGCATCAGCACTTGAGTCGAAAAGTCTTGCTTTGGTTTGGAGGTCCAGCTTTTGTCTTGTCTTTTTTTGGAGCCGCCGCTCTTGGAGAACTGGGTTCTATGGATGTCCTGCGAACGTATAACATGGGAGGTCTGCAGATGGAAATGAATCCTTTGAAGGTGACCATAGGTTTCCTCATCATACTCTTTGCGCTGTGGGAACTATTCCCGCAATGGTCGTTTAAAACAGTGAACAAGACGCTCATGGCTGTCGGCGGTTCACTCAGTGGTTTTTTGGGCGGCCTCTCTGGGCATCAAGGCGCATTGAGATCTGCCTTTTTAATCAAGTTGGGCCTGAGCAAAGAGCAGTTCATTGCCACAGGAATCTTCATTGCCGTGCTGGTAGACTTAGGTCGAATCCCGATGTATTTTGTCTACGAGCTCGATGCCATTGGCTTGAACATCAGTTTGATACTAACGGCCCTGATCGCGGCTTTTGTTGGCGCTCTTTTGGGAAAACGTCTGTTGTCGAAGATGAAGCTCAAGTGGATTCAAATCCTTGTTGGGATTTTTATGGCACTGATAGGAATACTCCTCATCTTTGGCTGGCTATAGAAGATGAAGAAGTACTACACAGAAGTAGGGCATTATTACGATGAGGATGCCCCTCAATTTGAGGATCGGTATTGGAATAACCTCACTCTTCAACGAACGCGCATGCACTTCAGGTCGGAAGTGAAAAATGACGTTTACGAAAATGTTTTAGAGATTGGAACCGGACCTGGTTTGGATGCGTCACACTTCGCGCAATGGAGACCAGAAAGTGAGGTTTATGGCATTGACGTCTCTCAGGAAATGTGCAGGCTATCTGAAGAGAAAGCAGAAAGCAAGGGCTTGAAGAACGTTCACATCAAGCAGGGAGCTGTTGAAGATTTGGATGCCTTGTTCCCGAATGAAACCTTCGATTGCATCTACGTCTTTTTCGGCGGCTTGAACACGGTTGAGGACTTAACGAATTGTGTGGAGATCTTAACATCCAAACTTCGACCGGGAGGGAGGTTTGTATTCACATCCATCAACCGTTATTTCTTGGTCGGATTCTTCTTCGATCTGTTGAGAGGTAAAGTTCGAAAAGCCTTCGGAAGAATCAACGACTCTTGGGGCGGCTACTCCACCGATCGGCAGTTGCACAGCATCGCCTATTCCCCAAAAACAGTGTATCGAGCATGTAAAGGATTAAGCCTAGAGAAGAAGGAAGGTTTTTCCATTTTGCACCCAGCCTGGTTCCACGATCACTTACGCAAGAAATTGGGGCGGTGGGCAAATGTACTTTGGAGACTTGATCGGGTTTTAAACCGAACGGTTTTTTGGTCTTTTGGAGAGCTAAATATGTACGTTTTCCGTAAGTAGAACGTCCTCAAGGATGTTGTCTACGCTTGAATACTTCAAAGAATAACTCGATTTGATTTCAGGGTAAAGTGTTCCCAAGCGAATGGATGAGGACAAGGCTTCAGCAGAAGCTGGCTCAAGTTCGGCGAGGTCGAATTCTTTGATGGGAAGGCTCAGTCTGGTAGACAGTTTTTCGAGGAATGCATCGGCTGTGATTGCTTCTGGTCCGAAGAGGTTGTAGGCGTTCCCAAATGCGGCATTTTCGGCATAGTGCCGTATCATTCCAGCACAATCTTTTAGATGGATGAGGTTCATCCATTCCTTTCCACTGCCGTATTTCGGAATGCAGTTTTTCAGTTCGCTCTGGTGAAGGTAGAAGTACTTGAACCAAGAAGCTCTTCCGACAATCCAAGGCGGGTGGACCATCATCACGCGCCCTTCACTTAGGCCTTGCACAAAGGGCTGTTCGGCGATGGAGTATTCCTTTGCATAAGCAATCGGATTGTGAGCTGTGCTTTCAAATACTGTTTCATCGCCATGGTTGCCATACATCAATGAACCAGAGACATAGAGCCACTTGCAGCTCGGGAAAAGCTCTTGAGCTTGCATCAATAAGCGCTGGTTGGCCTTCTTTCCGCGCTGAGCACTTTTATTTCTTCCAGAATCCGACCTACCTGCTATGCGGGCGAGGTGAAAGATGAGTTCTGGAGGGTCGTGTTTTAGGCCTGAAAGATCAAATGTCTCCAACTGCCCTGGAATGAGGTTGCAATCTTCGAATGTGCGATAGGGAGCTGATTTGTTGACAAGAACTGAAACTCTGTATTCTTGAGATGCCAAGAGCTCTTTTACGAGGGCGGTACCAATGAATCCAGTTCCACCAAGTACGAGTACGTGGGTTTTATGCGACATTCAACTTCTTCTCTTCGGTGGTGAATTTAGACATTCTCATGTCCAATTCTGAAAGTACCGCATCTTGGAAGTTGCTTGGGTGATGTTTGGAAACATGTTTTTTGGAGCGCAAGGCAAGAGCAAATTCATCATCTGTCATATGCCCAAACTTTTTTCTCCACCGATTTAAGGTGATTTTGAAGAAGTAATCGTCGAGGGACTCGCCGATGGGGCCACTTAACCAGCGCTCAAATTTGATTTTCATTCTTGATTGTCCTTCGAGAATCTCCACACCAACATTGCGAAAAAAGTTTGGTAGAAATTCTTTGTACCAGCTGTTGACACGCATAAAATCGTCACAGACTTTTCGATTGTAAACTGGAATTAGATGAGCTACTTCGGTGGCGGTAAATTGATTTTTATCTGGAATCTCCATCGCTTCTTCCGAAACGAAATAGTTGATGCAGAAGAACTTCTTGGAGTTCAGAAGAAAGAGCTTCTTGAAAAGAATCAATAAAGTTCGATTCAGCCAAAGGCGCTCACTTCTAGTCACAATAAAGTAATCGATGTCCCCTTTTTTTCCAACGGCACCTTTAGAAAGTGAACCCGATATAAAGACTGCTCGAGTGAATGGAAAGGAGCTGATGATTCGAACGAATAGAGGGGCCTTTTTTAGATAACGGTCGGCTCTTTCCTCATTTTGGATTCTGGAGCTCACAAGAGCTGGCTCATTGCGTAAGCTGAAATAGTCTCCGGATTGAAAGACAACGCCCTTGTCGATCAACGAGCTCAAAACCCCTTCGACATTGATCTCCTCATCGGCGAAGAGAGAACGCTCAATTTCATGCGCCATTAAAGGAAATTTGAAAATATCGAAATAAGACATGGTCTTTAGAACAAGAAGTTCCTTCCTGTTTGGGTCTAGGCTAAAGCTGCTTCTGCGATTTTGAAGAAGTTGTGTCAACTTACTCTTGTAGTCTTCAGATTTAGGGTTGATTAGGATGGCGTAGAAGGTTCTGAAAAGTATGAGGACATTGAAATAGAGGCTTTTTTTTGAAACATAGGTTAAGTCCATACTCACCCACCGCCTCAACATATAATCCGAGGTAATTTCACCTCTTAAGCCATTCACTTGAGCCCAGCCGGTTAGCCCAGGTTTTACGGTCAAGCGTTCATCGAAATTGAGAATTTTCTTGCGATAGAGATTGCTGTGGTAAGTCATAAAAGGACGTGGTCCTACCAAGCTCATTTCTCCTCGTAAAATGTTGAAGAGTTGAGGGAGCTCGTCTAAACCACTCGATCTTAAAATGGCACCAAATTTTGTGATGCGCGGGTCTTTGTCGGAAGCTTGAAGGATGTTGGATACGCTGTTCGGGCGCATCGTACGAAATTTCAAGAGCTCAAAAGGCACTCCATTCATGCCAGTTCTTTCTTGTCGAAAAAACACAGGTCCTTTGCTTGTGAGTTTTATGGCCAAAGCTATTATCCCGCCAAGCCAGCTGAATACAAATAGTATCAGCCCCAAAGAAAGCACTACATCCATGACTCTGATGGCAAAGTCTGAATATGTGTTTCTAGCACGTAGATTTTTCTGTGCGGGTGTGGTTTTCATGGTTGATAATGTAAACGCGAAGAAGACTCCGATGGTTGGTTTTACGAAAGCTTTCCGTATAGCGAGCAAAGGTACGGGCTGAACATCACGACTTGCCTTCCAAGACGTTGTTTTTTCGAACGGTTGCCCCTAGAAGCAAAACACCTGCACAGAACAAGCTGAGTCCCTTCTGTCGTTCAAAAACCGACTCGGTCAACATCAACCACATGAAGATCAAACCAAAACAAATTTGAAGGATGTTCTTCGTCTTATATCCCTCCAAGAGTAGAAGAGCGAATAGTCCTAGAGTAACCATTAAACCTACTATTCCAGACTTCAGGCTTGTCTCTACAAACTGATTGTGCGTATTTGTTTTTTGGTAGCCGGCATCTCCCAAATATGGATTTCCAAGATAGATTCCATGAGCTTTGTATTTCTCTACCAAGCGAGTTTGGCTATCTCCAGGCCCGACTCCAAAAATCCACGCCTCATCCTCTTCTAGAATCTCGAAGGCAAAACGCCAAAAAGTGAGTCGCATATTTAGTCCATCGAAGTCGCTGCGGTATGTAAAACTGTCTTGCTGAATCAGTTCAAGTTTACTGCTGAATACATCTTTGAATCGATCGGCAATTGGAGTTTGGGAAATGAAAGCAGTAAGTGCAAAAAGGAGAATTGCAATGCTGGCAATTTTCTTCGGCCAAGAAAATGGTAGATGCCTGAGCAGGCTGAAGGATAAGAGAATAAGCCCGAGTAAAATCAGAGATTTTGAACTCAAAAGCACTAAAAAAACAGAGAGGAAGAGCAGAGACGGAAGCATCCATTTGCGAGACAAATACTGAAGAGTTTCTTTTTTGAGGTACCAATGAGCCACGATCACGGCAGTCCAGAGTACATAGAGCGATTGGTATATGGCAGAATTGCCAATTTGATTAGACAGTTGATGATAGAATAGAACTTCGGAGTTTCCTTCTTGAAAGAAGAGGATGAGCGCAGCGATCAGGCAATAGATAGATGAAGCCAGTGTGGCCACAACAAAACTTAGCAGTGCCTTTTTGCCTTCAATGTTCACGAAATAGGTTCCTAGAAAAAATGGAAACAAAACCAGCTGCAGCTTTTTATCGAGGTTGAACCACGCGAGGTCCATGTTCGTGGTGTTAAAAAGACCGTAAACGTTGACAAAGAAGAGGGCAATCATTGCCCAAACCAATGTGTTGTTTTGGAACATCTTTGGAAGGTGTTTCCATTGGGCGCTGAGAAACCAAAACACGATGAGGACAATGAATACGGTGTTGTTGATTCTCAAATGAAAAGGAAGACTCGCAAAAAACAGCAAGACCAAAAAACCGTAAATCCGATTCATTTTAGTTTGCATGTTCGAGCATTAAGTCTAAATAGCTGCGGTTGACCATTTCCCAGTTGTAGGTAGTTCGAATGCGCTCTAAATTCCCAGAGATAAAACTAGCTTCTCGGACTTCGTCTCGCGGAGTTTCAAGTATTTCGATGATGTCGTGATGGCTTTCAAAAAAGTATGCATTCTCCTGAAGAACTTCGCGATTGAAAGGATTGTTGTGGGCAACAATTCTTGCAGAACATCCCATCGCCTCGAGCAGGGAAGGGTTTGTACCACCCACTGAGTGACCGTGGAAATGAAAACGTGAGAAATGCCGGAGTGCGTTTAGCTGTTCTTTCACATATACACCGCCCAACCATTCGATGTTCTCGGAAGCATACTGCGATTGCATGTCTTGCGCGAACTGGTTCTCTATTTTCCCCACCATGAGCAAGCGTTCGGAACGGCCTTGGTAGGCTTTTAGAATGCTCTCTATGTTGTTCTCAGGCTCCATGCGGGCAACCACCAAATCGTAGATTCCCTCTGCCTTGTACTTTTCGAGAAGTCCTTTGTCAAACTCAGAAACGATTTCTGCTCCGTACGGAATGAAGGAAGCCTTGATTTGAAACCGCTCTAGAAGATGGTCTTGGATGCCAATTGCGTCGGCAATGAGCACATCGCTGTTTCGTGCGGCCCAAAATTCGGCCCTGCGCAGAAAGACTTTTACCGAGTTGGAATACTTCGCCCGTTTCCATTCGAGTCCGTCCATATTGGTGAGAAGCTTTGCCTTTGACGGCATCAAAAATGACCAAACGGATGAAGAGGTGTAGCCCAATTGTAAGAGGACATCAAACTTCCTTTTTCGGGCGTCAACCACGCAATTTAAGTCGTAGAAAAATTGCCCTACTGTACCCATTTTTCCTTCTGGATCTTTCTTGTGCAGGATGTTCACTCCTTTGAACATTTGTTCTTGGTAGGGGTGGTTGTGCGAAGAGTAGACATAGACTTCATGACCTTCCTTCGCGAGAAAAACTGAAAGCTGCTCGGCCAATTCCTCAAATCCACCATAGTGATTTGGAATGCCACGGGTTCCTAAGATGCCTATTCTCATATCAACTTCTGATATACGGAGAAGCTGCGCTCTGCGGCAATTTTCCAAGTGAATTGAGAGTGAACGTAGTTTGAAACTCGTTCGTGATCTTTACGCTGACTCGCTCTCTGAATGGCCCGCTTGATTGATTCTACGGATTCGGGTTCGCAGAATTCCGCGATTTCAGAAAAGTATTCTTGAACATCTCCTTTAGGCGATACGATCGGAATGCAGCCACTGGCAGCTGCTTCAAGGGATGAGAGTCCGGTTGTTTCAAACCAAGAAGGAAGCGCATGCATATGAGCTTCACCATACAATTTGGCTAGCTCTTCTTGCGGCATAAAATCTTCAAAACGAATGTGCGATTCAGCGGCATTCATACAAGCTTCATTGTAGGCCTGGTGATTTGGAGCCGATCTTCCAATGATGCGTGCAGGAATTTTAAGATCATTCAATGCAAGAATCAAATTCAATTGGTTTTTCCCACCTTCAATTCTGCCTACACACAATAGACCTTTTCGCTCTTGGTTTTCGAGGTAAGGAAAAAGTTCGGGGTCCACGCCATTTGGAATCATTTCATAGGGAACCTTAGTGCTGAAGTCATGGACAAAGCGTTCGTACTCCGAGTGAGAATTGGGCAACAGATAGTCGATGTTGTTCAGAACGCTTTGAATGGCTTTTTTGTGGCCTTTGAGTATATAAGACTGACTGCGAATTTTTTCTTGTCCTTTAAAATGTCGCACCAGAGCCTTCATATACTCAGTGCCATTTTTCCCTAAGGACTTTGCAATTTTAGCTTGAAGGCCAGAGCGAGATTTTTGATCAAATTCGGAATAGTCTACGTAGATGCTCGAAACGACTTTGGGAATTTTCAGTTTTAAAAAGGGTAGAATTTCCTGGGGACGAATGATGTTGAAGAAGTGAATCAATTGGTGCTCAGAAGTAATTTGATCGGCTGAGTGAACCATCTCCACTTCACAACCCAGCTTTTTGAGTTCACTAGCTGTCGACTTCATTTGAATGGTGTCTCCACCAACCACCTTCTCGGCACTACTTCTATTTACGAAAGCTACTTTCATGATTCTGAAGAGCTCTTCCTGAGGCTCTTTAAATCGTATTGATTGAAGACAGGACTGAAGGCCAAGGCCCACATCACATACTCTACGATGTTGAAGATGAAGCTGCCCGTAAACTGATAGGCGAATGCGAAGATGAATAGGTTCATGCGGTAGATGTTGTTGTACACCTTTGTTTTAACGGCTAGGTAAAGAATGAGCATGAATCTCAAAATCACTCCCGTTAGACCAAAAGTGGCCAAGGTATCGGCTACGGCATTGGGAAGTCGAACCGTCCAATTGTCGGCATCCGTGTAATTGTAGTAATTCACGATGATTTCGTGCCCAACAATCTTTACCTGTCCGAGACCCACTCCGAACCACATGTTTTTCTCCTTGGCGATGAGGTATGCCAATTCAAAGGAGTCGCTCGTTCGCCCTTGAAAGGATGAGTCTTGTCCACTAAAAATGTTGGCAATGCGCAAGCTAACGGGGTTGTCGGGAAAGACGACAATTCCTAAGAAGAGGGCTAGAAGTAAAAGAACTCCAGAGAGCTTTACCAAATTCCTGAAACGTGAAGATTTCCAGAACGCTCGTGAGTACATGAATGAAATGAGGACAATTGAACCAAAGACCAATGCGATTACCCCGAAGGAGAGAGAAAGCACTAAGGGGATGGTGACGGCCAGCAAAGTCTTCCACCAATGTTGAGCACCCTGAAAAAAGCACTTCAGATAATAGTAAATGACGAAAGGAGCAAAGAGAAGCGAGTAATAGGAAGGTTCGTACGTGAAACCTCGAAAGCGCGGGAAGATTGGAACTCCAGGACTGATGGGTTCTGTGCTCCAGGTCAATGACCACAGAGGAGGGATGGTGAGAATGATAATTCCAAAACCCAATAAAAGCAGATTGCTTTCAACCACTTTTCGGTACAGCCATTCTAGGTTATTGCTCTTCTGGATGAATTTATAAGTAGCCAATGTAAAGAGGTAGACCGAGAAAAATAGGATGCTCGACTGAAGGTAGTCGCCGTAATCGATGGCTTGGTTTGTATGAATTGCGAAGTAAGGCAAGAGGAACAAGCCGAAAAGCAGGCCGGTGCGCTTGCTGCCGTTGCTGTGCAAATACCACCAGAAAAACGGGAAGAGCAATGAAGTATAGAGCAGACCATGAGGCAGAAAGAGGCTGTTTACGAAGAAGTAAACGAACACAAAAAGCCATTCAATTTCCCGTCTTGCTATGGTCATGAGCTGGTTTTGCGAATCGGTGAGAAGCGAGACCGATAAAACGTGAGAATTCTATTTAAGCCAAAACGTTTTAAATTTCTTTGAAGCAAATAAGCAAAGCACTGTCGCCAATAGTATCGATTGGCTAGCATGTCATTTTCCAAGATTGCCATCTTCGCTTTTCGAACTTCTTGAAAGCCTTTTTTCCAGTTCAGGCTGCTCACACCATCGAGATTCATCACACTCACACTTTTGGGAAAATGCTCAAAAACGGCCCCCGTCGTCCTTAGGCGCAAGAGGAGTTCATAGTCCATGGCAATCTTGTAGTCTAAATTAAAACCACCAAGGTCTTCAAAGCATTTTCTTCGGACGAAGGTTGCAGGGTGGTTTAAGCTCATTTCTTTTTTGAGCAGGCTGTGGTTTGCGTGAATGATGGTATTTGAAGCGTCTTCAACTTGCATGTTCGCATAGAGCACATCTGCCTCTGACTTCGAAAGCGCCTGTAAAAGCTCTTGAAAGGCATCAGATTTCAGGCGATCTCCCGCATTGAGGAACAAAACCCAATCTGCAGTGCTCGCGCGCCAACCTTTATTGAGGGCATCGCTGATTCCAGAGTCCTTTTCGCTGATCCAATAACTGAGCTTATCGGAATTTTCCTGAATGAACTCGGCAGTACCATCTGAGGATAAGCCGTCAATGATGAGGTGTTCCACTTGCGCATCCAACAATCCCCACACGTTGGCGCAGGTCAACTTCAGGCCGCTAAGGTCGTCTTTAACAATGGTGACAATACTTAATAGTGGTTTCATTCTGATGAGTCCCCAAAGTTATCGGATTTCAATCTCGAGAGGCAGTGCATTCAGTTGTGGACGCGCAGTTTAATGCTAGTTTTGTGCAATACTAAACGCAATGTCAGAGAACAGCCAAAAAAGACCTCAGAGCGACGAACTTGATTTTTCAGGTTTGCTGGATCTGCTGAAGCGCATTATGCGTTGGTGGGAAACACTTCTTCTTGATGTCGTGCGTGTGTTTGGCCGTTATTGGAAGAGCATCTTATTCTACACGAGTGTAGCCATTGCCATCGCCATTGGTTTGTACATCATTCTTCCATCGAAGTATGAGCTGAAGATGACTTTGAAGACAAATCAGCTCTCGAACCCCAACATTCAAGAGCAGGTTTATTCTTTGGAGAAGCTGACTTATTCCAAGTCTAAGAATGAGCTTTCGAAGCTGCTCAATCTCACTCCAGAGCAATGCGAAAACATCGATGAAATTCGTCACGAAATCATTTATGAAGAATACATTTCCCCAAATCCTTATTTGGAGCACTTGCCTTTTCGGATAGTTGCAATTGTCCGGGATCGAGAACTTACTCCCGTACTTCAGAGGGCTGTTGTAGACTATTTGGAGAACAATCCTTATGCCTTAGTAAGTAAGGAATTGCGGATAAAAATGCTCAACGATCGCCATCAGAAGATTGCAGCTGAAATTGCGCAGATTGAGAATTTGAAAGAGAAGTTCTTGGATAATCTAACAAGGAAAGATGAGAACGTTCAGGTGAAAGTGGGCAACGACATCAATCCGATAACATTTCACGAGAAGAGCATTGAATTGCACCAAGGGCTAATGGATATTGAGTATGCACTTGAGCACGATGACAACATATCTGTCATCGAAGGTTTCGCAAGCAGCGACAGGGCAGATCAGCCGGAACTAGGAGTGTATTTAATGTGGGGAGCTGTTTTCGGTTCTGTTGCCTCTTTCCTCTTCTTCCTCTTCAATATGCGCCTCCAACGAAGAGTCTCTGCGCAATAAAACAAGAGTGAGTTCTCGAAACTTCAGCAGTCCACTGAGCCAAACGAAGGCGAAGCTCACGAGTCCAATTCCCAAGACTTCCAAAATCCAATTTAGTTCCATGGCTGCCATGGAAATGTGAATTCCGTATGCCAGTGGCATGAGGCAAACCAGAAGAACAACATCCTTCGACCCTAAGCCAACTTGATGTCTACTGCGTGCGATTCCATAAAAGAAAACCGCAGCTAAACTGTGGCTGCTTAAGGTCGCAATGGCCGTCCCCAATTCTGCATTTTCAGGAACTAAAAGAAAGTTCAAACTAAAGCCAAGTAGGATTGCTGCTGCAGAAACTCCGATCATATATTTGAGTTTTCCTGAGGCTGTAAGTAAAGTTCCATAGATGTTTACAAAGGATATTGGAATAAAGGAAATCATTAGAACTCTGAAGGCCAGGATGGTACGTTCAGAAGCTTCGGGATAAAGTAGGTGGAGTACTTCGGAACCGAATAGAAAACACAATGTGCTGACCACGATGGCCGGAATGAGCAATAGCCTAGATGAGATTTGGACAATCTCATTTAGATCTCCTCCACGCCTCGTCATATTTGAAAAAATGGGGAAGAGCAAAGCCACGAACATATTCCCCAGCATGATGACCGAATCGAGGATGCGATAGCTCTTGGCATATTCACCAACGGCGCTGCTTCCTGGGCTCAAATAATCTAAGATCACAGTTCCCGATTTGTAATAGATGGACATGAAAAGAATCAGGATGGCGTAGGGTAAGCTTTGCTTTATGATGGAAAGAATGAAGGCCTTTGAAATGCCAAATTCAATTTTGGATAGGTAAGGTCGGAGTAGAAGCCATGCAACAAAGACTGCAATCAAGTATGAGATTCCTTGGGCGTAGGCGAACCACATGATGTTGAATTCTGCCTGCAAGTCGAGGCCCCAGAGCAGAATGGAACAGAAGAGAATCATCAAGCTCTTATCAAGAATGGAGAGAATGCTGTCCTTTTTGAATTCCAGAATACCCGAGATATTCGAACGCATGAAAAGCAGTAGCGAAGCCAAAAATTGATTGAAGAGCAAGATTCCCAAGAGCTCTAAATCCTGCGTTCTGTAACCAATGAAAAGCGCGAAGCCAGATGTGAGGATGAGGTACAATACCCCTAATCCAGCCTTCATCTGAAAGAGTGCAGCAAAGTATTTCCCTAAGGTTTGACGATGCTGGGCAATGTTCCGATTGTTGTAGTTCGTGATGCCAAGATCAAGGAAGATGCTGAAGACGTAGGACAAATCAAAGAGGACGAAATAGAGTCCGTACTCTTCAGAGCCAACCGCATTTTGCACATTTCGATCGATGGCAAAAATCCAAATGGGTTTTATAAGAAGGTTGAGAACTAGAAGAAGTCCAAGGTTCGAGACGAATTTTCGAAGCATCGGAACAGAATCAGTTCTTCGGTGCCAGTTCAGCTTGCACCTTGCAGGTGATGACTTTAGCTAATTTCTGGTTTACTATGGTTGGAATCTTGATGTCGTGATCTTCCAGCGATACTTCAAATTCCGATTTGATGGTAATCATCTTTCCGATGATGGTAATGGCGGCTGAAATCTCACGCTCTTTTATAATCCCATGAACGTTCAGCTTTCCCTGCACTTTTACAGGGTAGTTACCGTTTTTATCGTAATCAACATCCCCATCGATTTTCCCCACGAACTTCACTTTTGGGAACTTTGTGGATTCCATATAGTTCTCGTTGAAGTGTTCACGTTGGAGCTCAGAATTGAAGCCTTCGAATGAGATTACAGCAACTTGAAAAGCGAAGGAATTTTTGCTTGTATTGATGAGGCCAACCAATTTGGTTGATTTCGCCATGATGATCTCCATGGGCGCCTCTGAGGAAAAGGACACGCTGCCCCGTGAAGTTTTGAACAGTTCAGCAGCGGGACGCGCCGCCACCAATGTAAGAATCAAAACAGAAAGGAACAGAAGTCTCTTCATCATATACATTCAAAGGTATCATTAGAGTTCATCGAGCAGGTCTTCAAGCTCTTCCGTTTCTTGCTCTTCTTCCTTTTTTTCGTCGAATTGTACTTCTTCGATGTCATCCCTTACCTTGAGGTCTTTCTTTACGAGCTCCTTTTCAAGGGCTTCTCGCACTTCTTGAATCTTCAATTGAGTGCCGAGCATATCATAGTAATAGGTTTCAATCAGCATGTTCAAACGGCGTACTCGATTGAAGAGATCCATTTTTAATTGATCATCGGTGAGCTTTAATGTTCGAGCGTGTTCATCCGTATAGTCGATGAGGAATCCAGCCCATGTTATGCTGTTTGTGAAATCGAGAAAGTGCCGACCTTTTTGCTCATTGGTGTCAAAATTTTTGTCGAGTTCAAACAAGAGAATTTTGAGCTCGGCATTGGTGATGAACTTAATGTCACCACTTGATTCTAAGGCTTTGTATGTGTTGTTGGAAGGAACGTAGGCGAAGTTGTAGGCCAGCTTATGGTCAATCTTTTCAAGAACTTCGGTGCGGTCGCAAGTTTCAGGCTCTCGGAGCGAATTCATCAACCAAATGGTGACTCCCAATTTCTGTTCGTACTCGCGAATTCGTGTAGTGAGTTGATTGAAGTCCTTCACGAGGTCGGCATGAAGGCCAACCAAATAGATTTCTTCCTTTTCGGTCTTCTCGAGTTCTTCATCGAAATTCTCGATGGCAAAGGCTGCAAGAATGGAGAGCATGATGCCCAGAACTTCCACAACCTGGCGTCCAAGTCGTTTCCAATTGAATGTTGCCATGGAGCAAATGTATAAACACAGAAACAACGATGCATTCACACTCATTCCAACTGGCAAGATTCGCCTCCAGTCAAGACAAAATCACCTGCCGCGAAATGTGTTACTTTTATTCGGTTTGACCCCAAAACAAAATATTCAATTCTGCCTATTTGCCTTTGTGCTTCTTGCTTGCAATGGGATGACCTATGCGCAGATTTTCAAACCTGTACGTCTTCAAACTAATCTGGACTTTTCGAGCTTAAATTTAAGTTATAGTTTTAACTTCTGTTCTTCGTAGAGTTTTCGT